>Ga0070728_10000247_pt1 | contig 121000 bp, 101 predicted proteins | sample tdDd471_FD_66723 | JGI IMG/M metagenome (GOLD analysis project Ga0070728, IMG submission 66723) | Marine sediment microbial communities from the Atlantic coast under amendment with organic carbon and nitrate - tdDd47.1 | ecosystem: Environmental > Aquatic > Marine > Coastal > Sediment... | reverse complement strand
CGGCACGCTCGGCATCCTGATCCCGCCGTCGATCGTGATGGTGGTGTACGCCGCCGCCACCGACGTGTCGGTCGGCCGGATGTTCCTGGCCGGTGTCATCCCGGGGATCGTCGCCGGCCTGATGCTGATGGTCGGCATCTACGTGGCGGCCCGGGTGAAGGGGCTGCCGGCGCAGCCCTGGGGCGGGTTCGGCGAGATGCGCGACGCGCTGGCCGACGCCTCGTGGGGGCTGTTCCTGATCATCATCATCATCGGCGGCATCTACGGCGGCGTGTTCACCCCGACCGAGGCGGCCGCGGTGGCGGCGGTCTACGCCTTCCTGATCGCGCTGTTCGTGTACCGCGACATGGGCCCGTTGCAGGACGAGCCGTGGCGGCGCAGCGGCGAGGGCGTCGGCATGGCGGCCGGGCGGAACCTCTGGCTGATCGTCACCCGCTTCCTGCCGGCGTGCTTCCATCGCGACACCCAGAAGGTGCTGAACGACTCGGCGAAGACGACCATCATGCTGATGTTCATCATCGCCAACGCCCTGCTGTTCGCCCACGTCCTGACCACCGAGCGGATCCCGCAGTCGATCACCGACTGGATGCTCGGGGCCGGGTTCAACTGGTGGACCTTCCTGCTGGCGGTCAACCTGCTGCTGCTGCTCGGCGGCCAGTTCATGGAGCCGTCGGGCCTGCTGCTGATCGTGGCGCCGGTGGTGTTCCCGATCGGCGTGCAGCTCGGGGTCGACCCGATCCACCTCGGCATCATCATGGTGGTGAACATGGAGATCGGGATGATCACCCCGCCGATCGGGCTCAACCTGTTCGTCACCTCCGGGATAACCGGCATGAGCCTGGTCCAGGTGGTGCGGGCGGCCGCCCCCTGGGTGATGATCCTGTTCCTGTTCCTGGTGCTGGTGACCTACGTGCCGGCCCTGTCGACCTGGCTGCCGACCACCCTGATGGGGCCGGAGATCGTCACGCGCTGAGAGGCCGCCGACTGCCCGGGTGGAGCCGCGGCTCCGATCGGGGGGCGGTCGCCGCCCGGGCCGCCGCCGCCGGGGCGGTCAGTGGTGGCCGCGCATATAGTGGCGCTCGGGCCGGTATCCGGCGTGGCGCAGCAAGCTCCGGAGCTGGCGCTGAAGGCGGCGCAGCAGGACGCTCAGGGAGTCGTGACCAAGTACCTCGTTGATCCGTGCCATCGTCTCGATCCTCGAACCGTGCCGGGTTCTCCCTCGCCCATGCAAATGGTGCGCCCGAATCCTTAATGAACGGAAAACACGCCGGAAAGCTGCTCGGCTCCGGACCAAATCCGCCGCCAGACGACAGCGCCGCCGCATTTTGCCGGGGTGTGGCCGGCGCGACACGGAACGGAAGCGAACGGACGCCGGAATCCTGTCCGGCCCCAGCCGTCCGGAAATCGCCCGCACGGCGACCCTCTTGCGCGACCGGCGGGCGCGGTCGTCGCCGGCGATGTCTCACGGTCCGGAGGCGCACGGTTGCCGGTTACCCCGGCATTCGAGGCAGCGCTCTTAGATTGTATTGGATATCAACGAACACACGAATAACCATTGCGGGAAAATCATGTCCTGACGAAGATCGGCCTGGTGGCCGGTTTCGATCGCCGGCCCGTGGGGGCTAGTCCTGGAGAGGGAGAGGGACATGACCAGCGCTTCGAAACTGCCGGCCGATTGGTATGCGGTCTACCTGTCGCACAACGGCAACCTGGACCTGCTGAGTACCATGGACGACGGCGGAAACTGGCCGTATTTCGGCGTCGGTTCGCAGGGCTACGGCGGAGTTGCCTTGACCAAGTTCGGTCAGAAGCTCTGGACCGCGGCGCCGGACCGCCGTTCGGGACAGACGATCAACATCAGCAGTTCGACCGACGGCAGGCAGTGGACCTATGAAGCCAGCGTGCCCGGACGGACGAACAAGGTGCCGTCCTTCGCACCATCCGGCGGCATCCTGAACATGGTCTTCGTCGAAAACCTGGCGGCCGGAGATCACGAGTCCGGAAGCATCATTTTCTATCAGCTGCTATCCAGCAATCAGACGCAATGGCTCCGCACGGATCTTCATATTGCGGCGTACGAATGCACGATGACCGCGGTCGGCGACAAGCTCGTCATATTTTACGTCGACCCGGCGGACAACAACATCAAGGTCACCTGGTCGTCCCCGACGACGCCGCGCAGCGCGCCGACCTTCTTCGCCGGCATGCCCTACGGCATTCGGGACAACGTCGTGCTCAGCGCGTGCGCGGCGGGCGAAACCGGCTTCCTGACCAACTGGACACGGAACAATCACGAGATCGCCTATCAGACATTCTCGTTCACGCCCGACAACCAGGTCCGAGGGTCCCAGCTTTTCGACATCGGCCTCGCGTCTGCCGATCCCCCGGGTACTTCGGTGGCGGCTTCGGGGAGGCTTTGCATGCTGAGCAACACCAACGACGGCAGCAAGACAATACGATTCACCGAAGTCTTCGACGGGTACAGCAGCGAGTCCTTCTACGTGAGCAATCAAGCGGCCAACGGGACCCCCGGGTTTCTCGGCCTGCACTACACCGAGGGCACGATCTGGCCGAAATACCACATCCTGTCGTTGCTTTACGCGCCGCCCGGAAGCAAGAACCCCGACGCCGGTCCGAACGAGGTCTCGTACACGTCCGAAAGCACTGCCGGGACCACGAACAGCATTTCGAATTCCTTCGAAGAGAGTGCGAGTGCCAGCGTCACCGTGAACGCCGATGAAGCGGGAAGCCTCTCGGCAGGATGGAGCGCCTCGAAGACCTCCTCGGACTCGGTTTCGATCACCAAGACGACAACCGAGAGTGGAAACATCACGGTTTACGGGTCGACCCATGAAGACGGGATCGACCACCAGCGCGACGTGTTCCGCTTGTGGCTAAACCCGAAAATCACGGTGACGACCGACACCCTCGGGAACGTCGAGTGGACCATCGGCCTGGACGACCGGACCACGCAGACCATGCTGACCCACGACGTCGCCGTATCGGTTCTCCGCGACCCGCAACGGATGTCACCGGGAACCCGGGCGGTCCTGGCCGGATTCACGATCGAGGACTTCAACACGATCCTCGCGACCAATCCCTTCCACCTGCAGACCCTTCAGGATCAGGCACCGGTCTACACCGGCAACCGCTATGTCGAGTGCGACAAGACGGTCTCGTTCAGCTACGACGGCGGGGTCATCACGTCGGTATCCAGTACCGTCTCGATCTCGACCAGTCAGCAGCATGCTCACTCCGACGAGTCGAGCATCGGCTATTCGGTGTCCGCGAGCAGTTCCGGCATCGTGTCGGCATCCGTCAGCGCGAACTTCACGTGGACGAACACGTCCGAGACGAGCCAGGAGGAAGAGACGGATCAGACCGCGAGCTACACGATCTATCCTCCGTCCGCGGAGTATAACGGTCGGGGAACGATCTATGTTTACTGGGACAAGGTTTTCAGGACGTTCCTGTTCGTCGATCGGCAACTGACCGAACTCTGACGGTCGCGGCGACCGCGCGGGAGAATCGTGCTCGCACCAGTCCCTCCGGATGCCCGGAGGCGAACGGAACCGGCCCCGCCGTCCGGCGGCGGGGCCGGTTACCGTCTGGCCCGGATCTTGTCCCAGAACTCGTCGGTCGAGTTGGTGCGCGGGAACGGCGTGTCCGGTACCGGCACGTCGAGGAACCGGCACAGCGGCTCCCAGCCCTCGGCGACGTCGAACACCAGCAGCCGGTCGGCCGGGATCGCGGCCTGCACCTCGGCGACGTGCCGGTCGAACGCCTCGATGGCCGCGTCGGCGTCGTCGTAGACACCCTTCAGCGAGCGGCCGGCGATGATGCCGTGCGACATCGCCCGCAGCCGGCGGATCGTCGGGTCGGGATTGGCGGGCGGGTCGTCGAGCAGCGTCTTGATGGTCCCGGAGAAGCTTTTCCACCAGCGCGCCGCCGGGCGCACGCTCAGCAGCACCTTGGCGTCGGGGTAGAACGCCGCCAGCTCGCGCCAGAACGCGGCGCTCGGCCAGTCGACCGCCGAGCGGAACCCCGCGAACACGGCATTCCAGTCGACCGCCTCGCCGGCCGCCGCGGCCTCCCAGTGCTCGAACTGGCCCGGCGTGCCCCGCACCTCCGACATGTGGTGGCACGGGCCGAAGCCGAGCTGCTCGAGGGCCAGCTTGAGGGAGGCCGTGCCGGTGCGGCCGTACCCGGCGCCGACCACCGACAGCGCCATGGCCCGCCTCCCCCGCTGATCGTCCCTGGCTGGCGGTCCGGCGATCAGCCGCCGAACTTGGCCTTGGCCTCGATGCGGCGGCGGTGCAGCACCGGCTCGGTGTAGCCGCTCGGCTGCTCGCGACCCTTGAACACCAGGTCGCAGGCCGCCTGGAAGGCGACGCTGCCGTCGAAGTCCGCGGCCATCGGCCGGTACGCCGGGTCGCCGGCGTTCTGCTTGTCGACCACCGCGGCCATCCGCTTCATGGTCTCCATCACCTGGGCCTCGGTGCACACGCCGTGGTGCAGCCAGTTGGCGATGTGCTGGCTGGAGATCCGCAGGGTGGCGCGGTCCTCCATCAGGCCGACGTCGTTGATGTCCGGCACCTTCGAGCAGCCGACGCCCTGGTCGACCCAGCGCACCACGTAGCCGAGGATGCCCTGGGCGTTGTTGTCGAGCTCGGCCTGGATGTCGGCCGGGCTCCAGTTCGGGCGCTCGGCGACCGGGATCGTCAGGATGTCGTCGAGCTTCGCCCGGCCGCGGCTGCGCAGCCCCTGCTGGCGGGCCGCCACGTCGACCTCGTGGTAGTGGGTGGCGTGCAGGGTGGCGGCGGTCGGCGACGGCACCCAGGCGGTGTTGGCGCCGGCCTTCGGGTGGCCGATCTTCTGCTCCAGCATCGCCGCCATCAGGTCCGGCATGGCCCACATGCCCTTGCCGATCTGCGCCTTGCCGGTCAGCCCGCACTCAAGGCCGACGTCGACGTTCCAGGCCTCGTAGGCGTGGATCCAGGCCGACGACTTCATGTCGGCCTTGCGGATCATCGGGCCGGCCTCCATCGAGGTATGCATCTCGTCGCCGGTGCGGTCCAGGAAGCCGGTGTTGATGAACACCACCCGGGCCTTCGCCGCGCGGATGCACTCCTTGAGGTTGACGGTGGTCCGCCGCTCCTCGTCCATGATGCCCATCTTCAGGGTGTTGCGGGCGACCCCGATGGCGTCCTCGACCCGGGCGAACAGCTCGTCGGCGAACGCGACCTCCGCGGGGCCGTGCATCTTCGGCTTCACGATGTAGACCGAGCCGGCGCGCGAGTTGCGCAGCTTGCCGTTGCCGAGCAGGTCGTGCTTGGCGATCACCGAGGTGAACAGCGCGTCGAGGATGCCCTCGGGCACCTCGTTGCCGTCCTTGTCGAGCACCGCGTCGATGGTCATCAGGTGACCGACGTTGCGGACCAGCATCAGCGAGCGGCCGTGCAGGCTGAGGGTCGAGCCGTCCGGCGCGGTGTAGGTGCGGTCCGGGTTCAGCTTGCGCTCGACGGTCTGGCCGCCCTTCTGGAAGGTCTCGGTCAGGTCGCCCTTCATCAGGCCGAGCCAGTTCCGGTAGACCAGCACCTTGTCGTCGGCGTCGACCGCGGCGACCGAGTCCTCGCAGTCCATGATGGTGGTGAGGGCCGACTCCAGGACCAGGTCGGCGACCCCGGCCGGATCGGTCTTGCCGATCGGATGGCTGCGGTCGACGACGATCTCGGCATGCAGGCCGTGGTTCTTCAGCAGCACGGCGGTCGGCGCGTCGGCCGGGCCGTTGTAGCCGACGAAGCGCTCCGGGTTCGCCAGGCCGGTGACGGTGCCGTCCTTCAGGGTGACCGCGAGCTTGCCGTCCTTGACCGCGTAGCCGGTGCTGTCGGCGTGGCTGCCGGTCGCCAGCGGGGCGGCCTTGTTCAGGAAGTCGCGGGCCCAGGCGATCACCTTGGCGCCGCGGGCCGGATTGTAGCCGCCGCTGCGCTCGGCGCCGCCGTCCTCGGAGATCGCATCGGTGCCGTACAGCGCGTCGTACAGGCTGCCCCAGCGGGAGTTCGCGGCGTTCAGCGCGTAGCGCGCGTTCATCACCGGCACCACAAGCTGCGGCCCGGCGAGATTGGCGATCTCGTCGTCGACGTTCTCGGTGGTGACCCGGAAGGCCGGCCCTTCCTCGACCAGGTAGCCGATCTCCTTCAGGAACGCCTTGTAGGCGTCGAGGTCGAGCAGCGCGCCCTTGCGCTCCTTGTGCCAGGCGTCGATCTTCGCCTGCAGGGCGTCGCGCTCGGCGAGCAGGGCGGCGTTCTTCGGGGCAAGGTCATGGACGATGGCGTCGGCGGCGGCCCAGAAGGCTTCCGGCGATACCCCGGTGCCGGGCAGGGCCTCGGCTTTGGCGAAGTCGTAGAGCGGCTTCGCGATTTTCAGACCACCAACCTCAACCCGTTCCACCATGCTGATCGCTCCTCAGGTTCTGCCGGTCCCGGCGTGCCGTTATGAAACAGAACGGCGGGGTCGCATCAAGCAGATCCGCGCACGAATCGACGATTGAATTCGTTCCGTTCCGGAAATAACGACCGGTTCTTTCCTGCCCGTGGGGCAGGAACCAATTGACCGGCTTCGGGTTTTCCGGTGCGGCACCGTCGCGTCCGCGCAGGCGGAACACTGCGATCGGGCGGCTCGAGCCGACGGCCTCAATCCGCAGCGTCGGCGTGGTCGTGATGCGGCAGGCTGGCCTCGGTGAAGCCGCGCGACAGCATGTCCTCGATCACGCCGTCCTCCATCTCGATCTGCAGGGCGTCGTTGAAGCGGTTGAAGAAGCCGCAGAGCGCGGTCCGCAGCGTCAGTTCGACGATCTGTTCCTCGGTGAAATGCCGGCGCAGCTCGGTGAACACGCCGTCGCGGATCCGCTGCGGAGTCTCGGTCACCTGGATCGCGTAGTCGCGCACCAGATGGTCGACGGCGTCGAAACCGGGGACGGTCTCGTCGAGGATCCGGTCGACGGATTCCGGCGCGACCCCGAGATCGACCAGCCGCGGGGCGTGGTGGCCGACGCAGTAGGTGCACTCCATGAGCTTGGAGACCACCACCAGGGCGATCTCCAGGTACCGCTTCGGCAGCACCGCCTCGTCGGCGAAAGCCAGGAGCATGCCCATGATGTGCTTCAGCGCCGGCGGCCGGTGGGCGAACACCTTCACCTGGTTGAGAAACGGCCCGTAGTCGGTGGCGAACCGCTGATAGACCGGTCGGACCTCGGCCGGTACCTCGTCGATGGAAACGTCTCGGACGCGGGCCATGCTCGGCTCCTTCGAAGGACCTTGTGGAGCGGCGATGGTAGCGCAGCCCCCGGTTCGGCAGCGTACCGATTTCCGCAACACACCGGCCGTACCGCGTGCATCCACGGCCCAGCCGATATACATCCTAGTCGTCTTGCACACGAAAAGCGTGCGCCGGCCGAAGGGAGAATGCCCATGGCAGTGTTCGATCCTCTGCTGTCCGCCGAGGGACTCACGCCGCACGGCGTGTGCCTGCTCTGGGATCCGGGCCTGATCTGGCTGCATGCGGCTGCGGACGGCGCCATCGGGCTGGCGTACCTGGCGATCCCGGCGGCGCTGATGACGGTCGGGCGCCGCCGGCCGGACCTCAACCCGCACGGGGTGCTTTACTGGTTCGCCGCCTTCATCATCCTGTGCGCGGTCACCCACCTGCTGGGCATCGTGACCCTCTGGACGCCCTGGTACCTCCTGTCGGGGCTGGTCAAGCTCGGGTGCGCGGTTGTGTCCATCGTCACGGCGGCTCTGGTCTGGCGGATCCTGGGCTTCGTGCTGAGTGCCCCGAGCCATGCCGAGATGCAGGCGGCGAACGCCGAGCTCCGGCGCCTGAACGAGGTGCTGGAGGAGCGCGTCGGCGAGCGTACCCGGGAACTGTCCGCGGCGAACGAGCGCCTCGTCGTGGCGGTCTACGAGGCCCGCGAGGCCGATCGTACCAAGGCCGATTTCCTGGCGCGGATGAGCCATGAGCTGCGCACCCCGCTCAACGCGATCATCGGTTTCTGCGAGATGCTGACGGCCGGGATCGGCGGGCCGCTCGGGGACCGGCAGCGCGAGTACTGCGGCAACATCCACGCCGCGGCGATCCAGCTCCTCGACCAGATCAACGACATCCTGGACCTGGAGCGGCTGGGTCGTGGTGCCGACGCGCCGACCCCGGGCCGGGTGGACCTGGCGGAGATCTGCCGTGACGCGCTCGGCCGTCTGCGCGTGGCGACCGTGGAAGCCGGGATCTCGGTCGACCTGGATGTCCCGGCCGGCCTGACCGCCTGGGCCGACGGGCGGGCGCTGCTGACCATCCTGGTCAACCTGGTCTCGAACGCCGTCAAGTACTCGCCGCGCGGCGGCGACGTGCAGATCCGTTGCGAGTCCGCTGGCGACGGCATCACGATTCGCGTTGCAGACCACGGCTACGGGGTCGACGAGACGCAGGTCGCCAGGGTGTTCGAGCCGTTCTACCGGGCGCACGAGCGCGACCTCCCGGCGGTCGGCGGGTCGGGCCTCGGCCTGTCGCTGGTGAAGATGCTGGTCGAGGCCCACGGAGGGCGCCTGCACTTCGACAGCGAGGTCAACGAGGGGACGACGGTCACGGTCTGGCTGCCCGGCGAGGGCAGCGTCCGCCATGGTCCGCTCTCCGGGGTCGTCGAGCGGTCAGAGACCGGCGGATTTGCGACCGGCCCGATCCTGTCGCAGCTTTAGTCTGCCAATCAAGCACCCGCAGGCGGTTGAAGCACCCGCAGGCGGTGCGTCCGATCGGGGGGATCGAGCCATGAACTTCGAGCCGTTCGTCACCTGCGCCGTCACCGGCGCCGGCGATACCGTGGGCAAGCATCCGGACCTGCCGGTGACGCCGGCGCAGATCGCCGCGGCCGCGGTCGAGGCGGCGCGGGCCGGCGCGGCGGTCGCCCACATCCACGTGCGGGAGCCGGAGACCGGGCGTGGCAGCCGGCGGGTCGGGCTGTACCGCGAGGTGGTGCAGCGGGTTCGCGATTCCGGGGTGGACGTGGTCCTGAACCTGACCGCCGGCATGGGCGGGGACCTCGGGTTCGGCCCGGGCGAGACGCCGCTCGCGCTGGACGCGGAAACCACCGACATGGTCGGGCCGATGGAGCGGCTGGACCACATCGAGGCCTTGCGGCCGGAGATCTGCACCCTCGACTGCGGCTCGATGAACTTCGGCGACGGCAACTTCGTCGTGGTCAACACGCCGGACATGCTGCGGGCCAAGGCGCGCCGGATCATGGAGCTCGGGGTGAAGCCGGAGCTCGAGGTGTTCGACACCGGGCACCTGTGGTTCGTCGAGAAGCTGGTCGAGGAAGGCCTGATCGCCGGCACCCCGCTGATCCAGCTCTGCACCGGCATCCCGTACGGCGCGCCGTCGGACCTCGGGACCCTGCTGGCGATGGTGAACCGGCTGCCCGCGGGCTCGGTGTGGAGCTCGTTCGCAATCAGCCGGATGCAGCTGCCGTGGGTGGCGGCGGCGGCGCTGGCCGGCGGCAACATCCGGGTCGGCCTGGAGGACAACCTGTACCTCGAGCGCGGCGTGTTCGCCTCGAACGGCGCGCTGGTGGAACGCGCCCTGGAGATCCTGGTGCGCATGGGGGCGAGCCCGCTCGGGCCGGCCGAGGTGCGGGCCCGGCTCGGCCTTCGCTCGCCGTCCTGAGGAGGCCGCGATGCGCCGTGACATCCGACGGGTCGCCCTGATCGGGGCCGGCGTGATCGGCGCCGGCTGGGCGGCCAGACTGGTCGAGAGCGGGATCGACGTGGTCGTCGCCGATCCGGATCCCGAGGCCCGGCGCAAGACCGAGGCGGTCCTGGGCAATGCCGAGCGGGCGCTGCGGGCCCTGTTTCCCGAACCGCCGGTCCGGCGCGGCGCGGTCGGGTATGCGGAGAGCGTCGAGGCGGCGGTCGACGGCGCCGACTTCGTGCAGGAGAGCGCACCCGAGCGCGAGGACCTCAAGCGCGCCCTGCTGGCCCGCGCCGACGCGGTCGCGCCGGCCGACGTGATCCTGGCGACCAGCACTTCGGGCCTGCTGCCGAGCCGTCTGCAGGCCGACTGCCGGCACTCCGGTCGGGTGGTGGTCGGGCATCCGTTCAACCCGGTCTACCTGCTGCCGCTGGTCGAGGTGTGCGGCGGCGGTGAGACCGCGCCCGAGACGGTGGAGGCGGCGTCGGCCTTCTACGCCTCGATCGGCATGCACCCGCTGCAGGTCCGCACCGAGATCGACGGTTTCATCGCCGACCGACTGCTCGAGGCGCTGTGGCGCGAGGCCCTGCATCTGGTCAACGACGGGGTCGCGACCACCGACGAGATCGACCGCGCGATCTGCCACGGCGCCGGCCTGCGCTGGGCCTTCATGGGGACCTTCGGGATCTACCGCCTGGCCGGCGGCGAGGCCGGGATGCGGCACTTCATGGCGCAGTTCGGTCCGGCCCTGAAGCTGCCCTGGACGAAGCTCGAGGCGCCCGAGCTGACCGACGAGCTGATCGACCGGGTCTCTGAGCAGGCCGAGGCGCAGGCCGCCGGCCGGCCGGTGCGCGACATGGAACGCGGCCGCGACGACGCCCTGGTCGCGATTCTCGGAGCCCTGGAGGCGCAGGGCGTGGGGGCCGGAGTCGATCTCGCCCGGTGGCGCGAAAGCCGGAAAGCCGTGTCGAAATCCGACTGATATATGTCGAGCGGGCGACCGGCCGGTTGAACCTTCCGGTCAGGGTGCTACGATTTAGAACCAACTATCGAAAAAGAGACAGACGGCGGCGGTCGTTGGCGCTGACCGGTTCGTACATCATTTGGTTGGTCGAGCCGGGGGTGTGGGCAACCGTCCGTCGCAAGAGGAGACTCGGGGATGACGACAAGCGACGATCTTGCGCGACTGGTGGGGATGGGGCGGATCGGCCGGCGGGACCTGATCAAGGGGGCTGCGGCTGTCGGGGCGATGGGCGCCGTCGAGCGTGTGCTCGGCCGGCCGGCCCGCGCGGCGACGCCGAAGAAGGGCGGCCACTTCAAGATGGGCGTCGGCCACGGCTCGACCACCGACTCGCTCAGCCCGGTGACCTGGGAGAACGGCTACACGCTGCTGCTGGGCTTCTCGTTCGCCAACTACCTCACCGAGATCGACAACACCGGCAAGCTGGTCGGCGAGCTCGCCGAGAGCTGGGACGCCTCGCCGGACGCCAAGGTCTGGACCTTCAAGCTCCGCAAGGGCGTCGAGTTCCACAACGGCAAGACCATGACGGCGCAGGACGTGATCGATTCGATCAACTCCCTGCACCGCGGCGAGGACAGCAAGTCGCCGGCCAAGCCGCTGCTGTCGGCGGTCACCGGCATCAAGGCCGACGGCGACCACGTGGTGTTCACGCTCGAGAAGGGCAGCGCCGACTTCCCGTACCTGATGAGCGACTACCACATGCCGATCCTGCCTTCGAACGGCGACGGCACGGTGATGGCCGACGCCGGCATCGGCACCGGCGGCTACACCGTGAAGCACTTCGAGCCGGGCGTCCGCGCCGAGCTGGAGCGCAATCCGAACTACTGGAAGGAAGGCAAGGCGCACTTCGACAGCGCCGAGCTGCTGTCGATCATCGACGTCGCGGCTCGCAGCAACGCGCTGACCACCGGCGAGATCCATGCCATGGACCGGTGCGACCTGAAGACCGTGCATCTGATGAAGCGCAACCGGAACCTGGTGGTCACCGAGGTCACCGGGACCCGTCACTACACCTTCCCGATGGACACCCGGGCGGCGCCCTTCGACAACAACGACGTCCGGCTGGCGCTGAAGTACTCGATCGACCGCGAGGAGATCGTGCAGAAGATCCTGCGCGGCTACGGCAAGGTCGGCAACGACACGCCGATCGCGCCGGCGACCAGCTTCTATGCCGAGCTCGAGCAGCGCACCTACGACCCCGACAAGGCCAAGTTCCACCTCAAGAAGGCGGGCGCCGAAGGGCTGACGGTCGACCTGTCGGCGGCCGACGCGGCATTCCCGGGCGCGGTCGACGCGGCCGTGCTGTACAAGGAGCATGCCGCCAAGGCCGGAATCACCATCAACGTGATCCGCGAGCCGAACGACGGCTACTGGTCGAACGTCTGGATGAAGAAGCCGTGGTGCGCCTGCTACTGGGGCGGCCGGCCGACCGCAGACTGGATGTTCTCGACCGCCTACGAGGCGGGCGTGGCCTGGAACGACACCTACTGGGACAACAAGAAGTTCAACCAGCTCCTGGTGGAGGCCCGGGTCGAGCTCGACCAGGCCAAGCGCGCGGCCATGTACAAGGAAATGCAGACGATCGTGCGCGACGAGGGCGGCGTGGTCGTCCCGATGTTCGCCAACTACGTCGGTGCGCACTCGACCGAGCTGGCGCATGCGGACAAGGTCGCCGGCAACTGGGACAACGACGGATCCAAGATCGTCGAGCGCTGGTGGTTCGCGTAACCGGGCTCTGAGCATCCGATGGATGCCGTCCTGAAGATGGTGGCCCAGCGCCTGGCGCTGGGCCTCCTCACCCTGTTCGTGGTCTCGCTGATCATCTTCGCCTCGGTGGAGATGCTGCCGGGCGACGTCGCCCAGGAGATCCTCGGCCAGTCCGCGACGCCGGAGACCGTGGCCGCCCTGCGCCACGAGCTCGGCCTCGATCGTCCGTCATACATCCGGTACTTCGAGTGGCTGGGCGACATGGCGCAGGGCGATTTCGGGCGCTCGCTGGCCAACAAGCGCGAGATCACCGAGCTGCTCGGCACCCGGTTGGGGAACACCCTGTTCCTGGCCGGCTATGCCGCCGTGATCGCGGTGCCGTTGTCGCTGATGCTCGGAATCCTGGCCGCGCTGTACCGGAACTCCTGGTACGACCGGCTGGTCAACTCGGCCACGCTGACCTCGATCTCGTTCCCCGAATTCTTCGTCGCCTACATCATGATCGCGGTGTTCGCGGTCACCTGGCGCTGGTTCCCGGCGATCGTCAACGTCACCAGCGACACGCCGCTGGACGAGCGGCTGTACAAGACGTTCCTGCCGGCGATCGTGCTGACCCTGGTGATCACCGCCCACATGATGCGGATGACCAGGGCGGCGATCATCAACCTGATGGCCAGCCCGTATATCGAGATGGCGCGCCTCAAGGGTCTGACGCGAAGACGCATCATCCTGCACCACGCGCTGCCGAACGCGCTGGCGCCGATCATCAACGTGATCGCCCTCAACCTGGCCTACCTGGTGGTCGGCGTGGTGGTGGTCGAGGTGGTGTTCGTCTATCCGGGTCTCGGCCAGTTGATCATCGACTCCGTGACCAAGCGCGACATCCCGGTGGTGCAGGCCTGCTCGCTGATCTTCGCGCTGACCTACATCCTGCTGAACCTGCTCGCCGACATCCTGTCGATCCTGAGCAATCCCCGCCTCCTGCACCCGCGGTGACGCCATGGCCGTGACGAGCGACACCCCCCGCAGGACGACGGCGTCCAGGACCTTCAAGCTGCTCCGCGAGAGCCCGTGGAGCGCCCGGTTCGGGATGGCCGTGATCCTGGTCTACATCGTGGCGGCCGTGTTCGCCCCGGTGATCGCGCCGTACGGCGAGACCGAGATCGTCGGCGCCGAGTACGAGCTGTGGAGCGAACAGTTCCCGATCGGCACCGACAACCTCGGCCGCGACATGCTGAGCCGGGTGATCTACGGCGCCCGAAATACCGTCGGCATCGCCTTCCTGACCACCGTGCTGGCGTTCGTGATCGGCTCGGTCGCCGGACTGCTGGCGGCGACCCTGCGCGGCTGGGTCGACCAGCTGCTCGGGCGGACGGTCGACGTGCTGATGGCGATCCCGTCGCTGATCTTCGCGCTGCTGATCCTGACCATCGTCGGTACCAGCGTGATCAACATGATCCTGGTGATCGCGATTCTGGATTCCACCCGGGTGTTCCGCCTGACCCGGGCGGTCTCGATGAACGTGGTGGTGATGGACTTCGTGGAGTCGGCGCGGCTGCGCGGCGAGGGGCTGTGGTGGATCATGCGCCAGGAGATCCTGCCGAACATCGCGGCACCGCTGGTGGCCGAGTTCGGCCTCAGGTTCTGCTTCGTGTTCCTGACCATCAGCGCGCTCAGCTTCCTCGGCCTCGGCATCCAGCCGCCGACCGCCGACTGGGGCAGCATGGTGCGGGACAACGCCACCCTGATCTCCTACGGCGACATCACCCCGATGATCCCGGCCGCGGCGATCGCCCTGCTGACCGTGGGCGTGAACTTCGTGGTCGACTGGTTCCTGCACAAGACGAGCGGGTTGAAGGAATGAGCGACGGATCCGAGGCGAACCGGGGCGACGACGTGCTGCTGCGTATCCGCGGCCTCAAGATCGAGGGCCGCACCGAGGAGGGCTGGAACGAGATCGTCCACGGCGTCGATCTCGACCTGAAGCGCGGCGAGGTTCTGGGCCTGATCGGCGAATCCGGGGCCGGCAAGTCGACCATCGGGCTGGCCGCGATGGGCTTCGCGCGCGACGGCTGCCGGCTGTCCGCCGGCACCATCGAGTTCGACGGCCGCGAGTTGCGGTCCGCCCCGGAAAGCGCCCGGCGGAAGCTTCGCGGCAACCGGATCTCCTACGTGGCGCAGAGTGCGGCGGCCGCCTTCAACCCGGCGCACCGGCTGATGGACCAGTACTGCGAGGGGCCGGTGGTGCACGGCGTGATGGGGCGGGCCGAGGCCGAGCGCGACGCCATCGACCTGTTCGAGCGCATCCACCTGCCGGACCCCGAGGCCATCGGCTTCCGCTACCCGCACCAGGTGTCGGGCGGCCAGCTGCAGCGGGCGATGACGGCGATGGCGATGTCGTGCCGGCCCGACCTGATCGTGTTCGACGAGCCGACCACCGCGCTCGACGTGACGACCCAGATCGAGGTGCTGGCGGCGATCCGCGACGCGGTCGAGCAGTTCGGCACCGCCGCCATCTACATCACCCACGACCTCGCGGTGGTGGCGCAGATGGCCGACCGGATCATGGTGCTGCGGCACGGCCTGCTGGTCGAGGAGGGCGATACCCGGCAGCTGCTGTCCAACCCGCAGATGCAGTACACCCGCGACCTGCTGGAGATCCGGCGCTTCCGGGTCGAGGAGCGGCCGCGGCCGGCCGACGAGACGCCGGTCCTGGAGATGCGGGGGATCACCGCCGGCTACGGGGCGTCGACCGTCCTGCACGACGTGTCGTTGCAGATCCACCGCAAGCGCACGGTGGCGGTGGTCGGCGAGTCCGGGTCCGGCAAGTCGACGGCGGCGCGGGTGATCACCGGGCTGCTGCCGCCGAGTGCCGGCGAGGTGCTGTACGACGGCGAGCCGCTGCCGGCGCGCTTCGACCGGCGCAGCACCGACCAGCTCCGCAAGCTGCAGATGATCTACCAGATGCCGGACACCGCACTGAACCCCAAGCAGCGGGTGGAGATGGTGATCGGCCGCCCGCTGCAGTTCTATCTCGGGCTGAGCGGGTCCAAGCTGCGTGAGCGGGTGCGGGCGCTGCTGGACATGATCGAGCTTGAGCCCGACACCTTCATCGACCGGCTGCCGGGCGAGCTGTCGGGCGGCCAGAAGCAGCGCATCTGCATCGCCCGGGCGCTGGCCGCCGAGCCGGAGGTGATCCTGTGCGACGAGGTCACCTCGGCCCTCGACCCGCTGGTCGCCGAGGGCATCCTGAAGCTGCTCGACCGACTGCAGAGCGAATTCTCGCTCAGCTACATGTTCATCACCCACGACCTCGCCACCGTGCGGGCGATCGCCGACGAGGTGGTGGTGATGTTCCAGGGCAAGGTGGTGGAGAGCGGGCCGAAATCGGAGATGTTCACCCCGCCGCACCACGACTACACCGACCTGCTGCTGTCGTCGGTGCCGGAGATGGACCCGGACTGGCTCGACCGCCTGCTGGCCGAGCGCGCCGAGCTGGCCAGGCAGGGCCGGGTGCTGAAGGCGGCCGACAACTAGAAGGTGCCGGTCAGGATTCCAGCATGGATCCCAGGATCGGATAGCGCGCCAGCTCGCGGCCGATGTGTGCCGCGGTCGCCCGCAGCTCCGGCAGGCGCTCCTCGACCAGGCGCTCCGGCGTGACCAGACCGGTGTAGCCGGAGCTGTTGAGGGCGGCGACCGTCCGGCCCTGCTGGTTGCGGATCGGCACCGCGATCGCGGTGATGCCGTAGTCGAGCTGGTCGACGGTGGTGGCGTAGCCGGCCGTGCGGATCCGCATCAGCTCGGCGCGCAGCTCGGCCCTGTCCGTACAGGTCCTGGACGTCAGCGGCTGCAGGTCGAGGGTCGCGAGCCGATGGTCGAGCCGGTCGTCCGGCAGGGCCGCCAGCAGCACCCGGCCGATCGAGGTGGCGTGGGCGGGGTAGCGTGCCCCGACGACGGCCGCGGCCCGGCGGGCGCGCTGCACCGAGTGGTGGGCGACGTAGATCACGTCCTGGCCGTCGAGGGTCCCGACCGACGCGGCGTCGCCGAAGCGCTCCACCACGGCGCGCAGATCGGGCAGCAGCAGCTCGTCGATCCGCGCCGACATGTAGAAGGTCGAGCCGAGCGCCATGACCCGCGGCCGCAGGTGGAAGCGCTTGCCGTCCTGCCCGACGAAGCCGAGGGACATCAGGGTGAGCAGGCTGCGCCGCGCCGCCGCCGGGGTCAGGCCGACCCGGCGCGCCACCTCGCTCAGGGTCATCTCCGGATGCCCGGCGTCGAACGCCTCGATGATCGCCAGTCCCTTGGCCAGGGCCTCGACGAACTCGGGCGGCTTGTCGGCCGGTCCGATCAAGCCGGATCAGCCGGCCGGCGCCAGCACGAAGTCGTAGCCGACCACGGCATCGGGGGTCTTTTCCAGCGCGTAGCCGAGGTCCTCGACCTTCCGGGCCGGCTGGACCTTGGCGATCAGCGACCGCCGCACGCCGAACACCGCGTCGTTGTCGACATACTCGGCGTTCTCGAAGAACAGCTCGGTGGTGATGCCGGCCATGCCGGGCGCGCTGACGATGTAGTGGAAGTGCGCCGGCCGCCAGGCATGGCGGTTGCCGGCCCGCAGCAGGTCGCCGACCGGCCCGTCATAAGGCACCGTGTAGGGCTTGGGCAGCACGGTCGTGTAGTAGTAGCGGCCCTGCTCGTCGGTGGTGAACACCCCGCGGAGGTCGAACTTGTCCTGGCCCTGGTCTTGCTCCTGGATCGGATAGGTCCCGGCGCCGTCGGCCTGCCAGGTGTCGACGATCGCGCCGGCCAGCGGGTTGTGCAGGGAGTCGGTCACCCGGCCGTGGACCAGGACGGTCACGCCCTCGCGGTCGCCCGCCAGATCCGCCCCCAGGGTCTTCACCGGCGCCTCGGGCAGGTAGAACGGGCCGAGGTTCGAGCCTTCGGTGGCGCCGCCCCGGGTGTTGATCATGTCGACCAGGGCCGAGAAGCCGAGCACGTCGGACGCCAGGATGAACTCGTGGCGCTCCGGCGTGGAGATCTTCCCGCAGGCGTAGAGGAAATTCAGAACCCCCATCCACTCCTCATGGGTGAGGTTCATCTCGCGCGTGTAGTCGTGCAGGTGGTCGATGAACCCGTGCAGGAGCTGCTCGAAACGGCTCCCCGGCTCGGTCTTGAACGAGTCCTTCACCGCCTGGGTGATCGTGAACTGGTTGATGTCACGCATCGTTTCCTCCGCTTCGCGCCCTACGGCCCGTTCGCGCCATTGAAGGCGGCATTCCGGCTTGACGCAACGGTAGTAATCTCTCTACGCTTCGGCAAGCGCAAAAGATTTCGGAATGCGAAAACGAGGCGAACATGCGGATCGGCAAGCAGGACCAGGCCTTCACGGCCATCGCGACGTCGGATTCCGACAGCATCACGGTCCGGGGCCGGGACCTGTGCGACCAGCTGATCGGCAGGATCGGGTTCACGGACTACTTCTGGTTTCTGGTCCTGGGCGAGCGCCCGACCGAGGCCCAGCGCAGCATGATGGATGCCTGCCTGGTGGCGATCGCCGAGCACGGCCTCGTGCCGTCGGTGCAGGCCGCGCGCATGACGCTGGCCGCCGGCCCGGAGGCCTGGCAGGGGGCGATGGCGGCGGGGCTGCTCGGGATGGGCAGCGTGGTCGCCGGCAGCTCGGAGATCGCCGGCCTGTACCTCGCCGAGGTGCTGGCCAAGGCGAAGGCCGACGGCACTTCCGTCGAGGCGGCGGCGATCGCCAGCCTCACCGATCTGAAGGCGCGCCGCCGGAAGGTGCCCGGCCTCGGCCATCCGCAGCACAGCGGCGGCGACCCGCGGGCCGACCGGCTGCTGGCGATCGCCGATAGCCTCGGGGTCTCGGGACCCTACGTCGGCGCACTCCGCACGCTGGCCGAGCACGCGCCCGGGATCGTCGGCCGGCCGCTGCCGATCAACGTTTCCGGCGCGATCCCGGCGACGATCCTGGATGCCGGCTGGCCGCTCGAGGCGATCAAGGCGGTACCGCTGCTGGCCCGGACCGCCGGCCTGTCGGCGCATCTCTACGAGGAGAGCCTGCGGTCGATCGGCTTCATCATGTCCCACAAGGCGGATCAGGCGATCGCCTATGACGGCCCGTCCGACAGCCCGTCCGGCGGCCGCCGGACGGACGCGGCCTGAGGACCGGGCGATGGCGAAGATCCTGAAGGACGTCCGGGTCGTCGAGCTCGGCACCTACATCACCGGGCCGGCGGCCGGCATGCACCTGGCCGATCTGGGGGCCGACGTGATCAAGGTCGAGCGTCCCGGCGCCGGCGACCCGTTCCGCGCCTTCAAGGGCGGCCTGTATTCGCCGCACTACCAGACCTACAACCGCAACAAGCGCTCGATCGCCCTCGACACTGCGGACCCGGCCGACCTCGCGGTCCTGCACGACCTGGTGGCCGGCGCCGACGTGTTCATCCAGAACTTCCGGCCGGGCGTGGCCGAGAAGCTCGGTGCCGGCGAGGAGGCCCTGCGCCGGATCAGGCCGGACCTGATCTACTGCGCGATCTCCGGGTTCGGTCCGTCCGGGCCGTCGCGCGACCGACCGGCCTTCGACACCGTCGCCCAGGCCGCCAGCGGTTATCTCCGCCTGCTGACCCCGCCGGTCGCGCCGCGGGTGATCGGCCCGGCGATCGCCGACGCGGTGACCGGGCAGTACGCCGCGATGGCGGTCCTGGCGGCGCTGCTGGAGCGCAACGCCACCGGCAAGGGCCGGCGCATCGACATCTCGATGCTCGAAGCGATGTGCCACTTCAACCTGGACAGCTTCACCCACTACTACTCGGCCGGCGAGGTGATGGGGCCGCTGTCGCGGCCGGTGGTCTCGCAGTCCTACACCTTCGAGTGTTCGGACGGGAAATGGGTGGCGATCCACATGTCGTCGCCGACCAAGTTCTGGGACGGCCTGCTCGAGGCAACCGGCCAGCAGCTGCTCGACCAGGACCCACGCTTCAACGAGCGGCTGAAGCGGATCGAACACCAGGACGAGCTGATCGCGCACTTCACGCCGATCTTCCGGACCGATACCCGCGACGGCTGGTGCCGCCGGCTGCTGGCCGCCGAAGTGCCGCACTCGCCGGCCTACGACAGCGACGAGGCGCTGGAGGACCCGCAGGCCCGGCATCTGCGGATCAAGGTCTCGGCACCGCACCCGACCATGGGCGAGTTCACCACGGTCCGGCCGCCCTACAATTTCGACGGCGAGCCGGAACTGACGGTGCTGCCGCCGCCGACGCTGAACGAGCACGGCGACGAGATCCGCGCCGAATTGGCTCGCAAGAAGGCCGGCTAGACCGGCGTCAGCCGGAGGAGGGGCAATGAGCGACGACGGGAATCCCAGATCCGTGCCGGCCGCCGCGGTGATCGAGGCCAGCAGCGCGATGCTGCAGAAGCAGCTCTACGCGATCTTCACGACGCCGACCGACGGCCTCGGGCCGGTGTTCGCGAACCTCGAGGCGCATCTGGCGTATCAGGTGCAGATCGAGCGGGAGGGCATCATGTTCGCCGCCGGCCCGCTCTGGACCGAGGACGGCGAGAGCTGGGAAGGCGAAGGCCTGGTGGTGGTCCGCGCCTCCTCGCGCGAGGAGGCCGTCGCCATCGCCGAGCGCGACCCGATGCATCGCAGCGGGGCCCGGACCTTCAAGGTCAGGCCGTGGATGATCAACGAAGGCTCGCTGACGCTGCGGCTGGACTACTCCACGCAGAAGTTCACAATCACCTAAGCGCTCATAAGAAGCGAAATGAGGGAGGGAAGCATGAGGACGCTGTCAGGAATACTCGCCGCCGCGGCGGTCGCGCTGCCGGCGATGCTGTCGACGCCGCTGGCCGCCCAGGAGGCCATCAAGCTGACGATCGCATCGAGTCACCCGACCGTGGTGCCGTGGGTCGGCATGATGAAGACTCACTTCATGGCTCGGACCGACGAGATCCTGGCCAAGTCCGGCAAGTACAAGATCGAGTGGAACGAGGCGTTCGGCGGCCAGCTCTACAAGGTCAACGCCACGCTGTCGTCGGTCGAGGAGGGGATCACCGACATCGGCTGGGTGTTCTCGTTCCCGGAGGCGGCGAAGCTGCCGCTGAGCCAGGCCTCGTCGAACGCCCCGTTCGCGACCGCCAACCCGCCGGTCCTGCTCGACGTGATGGCGGAGCTGCTGAAGACCAACAAGGCGTTCCAGAAGGAGTGGGAGAGCCACAACCTGAAGGTTCTCGGGCTGACCGCGACCGATTTGTACGACATCTACACGAAGAAGCCGCTGACCGGCATCGCCGACATCAACGGCATGAAGATCTCGGCGCCGGGCGTGCTCGGCAACTGGCTGCGCGGCACCGGGGCGAACGCGGTCGACGGCGCCCTGCCCACCTATTACACGGACCTGCAGACCGGTGTGTCCGACGGCGTGCTGACGCTGGCGCTCGGCGCGCTGCCGGTGAAGATCTACGAGGTGGCGCCGTACATCAACCGGTTCGACGCCGGGGCGGCGTTCTCCGGGGCGATCGCGATCAACCGCGACAGCTGGGACGGGCTGCCCGCCGAGGTGCAGAACGCGATGGTCGAGGCCGGCAAGTACTACACCGAGGCGCACGGCCAGGACCTGGTGAAGCGGCATGAGTTCGCCCTGAACAAGATGGTCGAGCTCGGCGCCAACCAGAGCCCGCCGGTGACGATCGTCCCGATGCCGGCGTCCGAGCGCGCCAAGTGGGTGAACCTGCTGCCGGATCTCGCCGGCGACTGGGCGGCGTCGCTGGAGCAGCGCGGCCTTCCGGCGCGGGACTTCATGAAGCAGTACATGGAAGGCCTGCGCGCCCGCGGCGAGAAGCCGGTCCGCGACTGGGACAAGTAACCCCGGTCCAATGCAGGAGCATCCTGAAACCGCCGGTGCCCGCCACGACGGCGGGCACCGGCCGGGGATCGTCCACCGTCTCTGGCGTTGGGCGGTCGATGGCCTGGCGGCCCTGGGCACGCTGCTGATCGGCGTGCTCATGCTGCTGATCTGCGCCGACATCGTCGCCCGAAACCTGATGGGCTCGTCGCTGCCGCTGATCTCCGAGCTCGGCGCCCTGACCCTGGTGATGATCGTGTACCTGCAGCTCGCGGTCACCGTCCGGGCCGACCGGCTGCCGAGGACCGAGATCTTCATCTTCGCCCTCCAGTCCTCCTACCCGCGGGCCGCGGCACTGCTGAACGCGGTGTTCGACCTGGCCGGCGGCGCGCTGGTCGGGCTGATCGCCTGGTCGACCGTCCGCATCCTCGAGAAGGACCTGGCGTCGTACGAGTTCATCGGGGTGCCGGGCATCGCGACGGTGCCGACATGGCCGTTCCGGGCGCTGATCCTGGTCGGCGTGACGGTGGCGGCCGTCGAGTTCCTGGTGCGCACGGTCGTCGCCCTGCGCGCTGCCGGAGGCCGCGCGTGAGCCCGGTCGAGATCGGTGCCGGGGCCATTGCCTTGCTGGTGGTCCTGATCTTCATCGGCATGCCGATCGGGGTGAGCATGCTCGGGGTCTCGTTCCTGGGCGTGGCGCTGATCCGCGGCGACGTCGTCGCCCTGCGGATGATCGGGCAGGTGGCCAACGACTCGCTGCGGGAATACCTGTTCGCTGTGGTGCCGCTGTTCGTGCTGATGGGGCTTCTCGTCACGGTCTCCGGGGTCGGCAAGGACACCTTCGACGTGTTCCAGCGCCTGCTCAGGCGGATCACCGCCGGGCTCGGCATCGCGACGGTGTTCGCGAACGCGGTGTTCGCGTCGATCACCGGGATCTCGATCGCCTCGGCGACGGTGTTCAGCCGGGTCGCGGTGCCGGAGATGGTGCGCCACGGCTACACCCGGAAGTTCGCGACCGGCGTCGTCGCCGGCTCGTCGGTCCTGGGCATGCTGATCCCGCCGTCGCTGCTGATGATCGTGTACGCGGTCCTGGCCGAGGAGTCGGTCGGCCGGATGTTCCTGGCCGGCGTCGGGCCGGGCATCCTGCTGGCGCTGGTGTTCTCGGCGACCATCGTGGTGCTGGCGCGGCTGCGGCCGGGGTTCGTGTTCGATGTCACCGACGACCACGCCGGCTACGACGACCTCGGCGCCGGGACCATGGTCCGGCGGTCGGTGCCGATCGTGTCGCTGATGCTGCTGGTGCTGGGCGGCCTGTACGGCGGTTTCTTCAACCCGACCGAGGCCGGGGCCGCGGGGGCGTTCGGCGCGCTGGTGATCGCCCTGCTGCGCCGCTCGCTCGACGGGTCGACCCTCTGGAAGCTGATGGTCGAGACCGGGCAGATCACGGTGTCGATCCTGTTCCTGATCATGGCGGCGACGTTCTTCAGCCGGATGCTGGCGTTGTCCGGCGTGCCGCGCGAGCTGGCCGAGCTGCTGCTGTCCGGACCGGTCGGGCCGTACGGCTTCATCCTGATCTACCTGGTGCTGATCCTGATCCTCGGTTGCCTGATCGACTCGATCTCGATCATGCTGATCCTGTTGCCGATCGCCCTGCCGGTGGCGGAGGCGGCACGGTTCGATCTGATCTGGTTCGGGGTGATCACGGTGGTCGCCGTCGAGGCCGGGTTGCTGACGCCGCCGTTCGGGCTGTCGGTCTACACCATCAAGTCGGCCATGGACGACCCCGAGCTCAAGGTCGGCGAGATCTTCCGTGGGGCCGCCCCGTTCTTCCTCGCGATGCTGGCGGCGCTCGCCGTCCTCGTCGCGTTCCCGCCGATCGCCACCTGGCTGGCCCGGCTGTAGTCCGGTCCGCCGTCAGTCTGGAAGGAATAGCCTCCGATGCCGAAGCTGTTGTTCATCCCCGGAAGCCTGCGCGCCGCGTCCTCGGCCCGCGCCACCGCCCGCACCCTGGCGGCCGCGATCGAGGCGGAGGCGACGACAGCCTTCGCCGACATCGGCGCGCTGCCGCACTACAACGCCGACGTTAAGGACGACCCGGCAGTCGCCGCCTTCATCGCCGCGGTCGGCGAGGCCGACGGGCTGGTGTTCGTGACGCCGGAGTACAACTACAGCATCCCCGGCGTGCTCAAGAACGCCATCGACTGGGCGTCGCGGCCGGCCTTCGCCTCGGTGTTCAAGGGCAAGCCGTGCCTGGTGATCTCGGTGTCTGGCGGGGCGCTCGGCGGGGTGCGAGCCCAGGGGCACCTCAAATATGTGCTGAACGGCATGCTGGCGACGGTCCACCCGAGCCGCGAGATCGTGGTGCCGTTCGCAAACGACAAGGTCAAGGACGGCGTGCTGGAAGACCAGGCGATCGTCGACTTCGCGGTCGCGACGCTTCGGGAGTTCCTGGCCGGCCTGTAGTCGCGCCCCGGGAACGCGCTCAGGCGATCGTCGTCGACATCCCGAGGGCGGCCGCCTGGCGCTGCTCGAAGGCGTGGCGGGTGTCGTCGTAGTGGTGGCCGCGGAACCCGCCGCGCACGGTGCCGGGCTCGATCGAGCGGAAGTACACCCGCCAGGTCTCCGGCAGCGGCACGGAATCCGGCGGGGCCAGCCACAGGCGGTGCAGCAACCGCCGGCGCCCCGGCTCCTCGAAGTCCTCGAACGCGGTCCGCGAGTGCAGGGCCACGTGGTTGTTCATGATCTGCAGGTCGCCGGGCTCGAGCCACATGCTGAACATCAGGCCCGGGCGCTGCAGGATCGCGTCCAGCAGGTCCGCGGTCTCGCGTTGGGCCGCGGTCAGCGGCGGCACGCCGTCCAGCGCCTGGGCGGTACGGACCCGGTTGCGGTTCCACTTGCAGAACAGCCGGCCGTCCCGGAAGTCGAACAGCGGCTGGCCGTAGAACGGTGCCTCGTCCGAGGCCTCTTCCTGGTTGCGGCTGAAGTGGAAGGGTTGGCGCGCGACCTCGGCCAGGTCCGGGCGCTCGGCGGCCAGGGCGGCCCAAGCCGATACGCTGCTGGTGACCATGCTCTGGCCGCCGGCCTTCGCCTTGTTGTAGCAGGCCAGCGTGACCAGGTCGCAGGTGTCGGCGTGGAAGTCGAGGCCGGCGTTCGAGTTGTAGCCGCGCCCGCCGGCCGAGCGGTAGTTCATGCCGGCGGCCCGCACCTCGGACAGGTAGTGGGTTGCCTTGCCCTGCGGCCGGGCGACCCCGAGCTGCAGTCCGATCGCCCAGCTCAGCAGCCGGAACTCGTCCTCGCTCAGCGCCTCGCGCGGCAGGCCGCGGACCAGGGCGACGCCGCGGCCGAAATGCGCCTCCCGTGCGGCGGCGGCGACGGTCCCCAGCCCGGGACCGAGGTCGAACTCCTCACGGCGGTAGTCCAGCAGGTCCCGGTCCGGGTCGTAGGCCGCCCTGACCGCGGCGGCCAACTGCCGGCGGTCGCGGTCGTCGAGGGTGAAGACCCAGCTCCGGTCGCGCTCCAGGTCCTCCGCCCGCCAGGCGGCCGACCGGTCGTAATCCTCGGGCATCTCCGACATCACATCACCCGACGCGCTGGTTGATCTCGATCAGGTTGCAGGACGGGTCGTAGACATAGACCTGATGATAGCCGGACATCGCGTAGGTTCCGGCGTTCGAATAGAGCACCCCGGCCTTGTCGAGCCGGGCCATCACGCCGTGGATGTCGGACACCCGGAACGCCGGGTGGCCGCCGATCGACGGGTTGTGGGCGAACCCGTTGCGCATTCCGAAGCCGGCATCCGGGCGGATGATATGCAGCCCCCGGTTCTCGCCGCCGAGCACCATCGGCGCCAGCTCGTGCGGATCGAGGCTGAAGTCGCCGCGCTCCGGCGGGGCGATCCACTGGCCCTCGGTCATGTCGGCGACCGCGACGAAGAACTCGACGGTCTTGCGGACCTCGTGGGCCTGCAGGTTGACGTGGTGCAGCAGCCAGGGGGCGCTGTCGGGCGCCTCGGCCTCGGGGTGGCGCTGCACGAAGCCGATCAGGTTCATCGACGGGTCGTAGCTCAGCAGCTCGCGGCCGAGCCCCGGCGCCAGCCCGTCGATCTCCGAGTACGCGACGCCGGCGGCGTCCAGCCGCGCCTGCGCCACGTCGAGGTCGTTGACGGCCAGCGTCGCGACCTTGGTCATGCGCGGGTTGTGCAGGAGGTCGCGTTGCCGGGCGAACGCCGGGTCGGGCGCGTACAGGGTCAGGCTCTGGAAGCCGTTGGCGAAGCAATGCGGCGCCCCGCCCGGGTCCGGCGTCAAGCCGACCACGTCCCGGTAGAACGCGTCGGCGGCCTTCGGGTCGTGGACGCAGAGCCCGATATGGGCGATCTCCCAGGTCGTCTGCTCTGTCATTCTCTTCCTCCCTGCACGTCGTTGTTCTTTCCTATCCCCGCGGCGCCCGCGTCAGCAGCGCCACCGCCGCGCCCGACAGCGCCAGCACCATGAACACCTCGAGCGACAGCACGTAGTCGCCGGTCCAGTCGCGCAGCGCCCCCGACAGCACCGGGCCGATCGCCTGGGCGGTCACCTGGATCGACAGGGCGGCGCCGCGGATCGCGCCGTAGCTGCGGCGCCCGAAATAGTCGGCCCAGGCGACCGGCAGCGACACCACCAGGCCGCCGATGCCGAGGCCGTACAGCCCGCCGCCGAGGTAGGCCTGCACGGGGCCGTGCACCCCCAGCAGCACGATGGTGCCGGCGCCCATCAGGAGGGCGACCGCGGTCAGGGTGGCGCGCATGCCGATGCGCCGCGCCCCCATGCCGAACAGCAGGCTGCCGACCGCCGAGCCGGCCGAGAAGGTGCTGACCACGGTGGCGGCCACGGTCGGGTCGAGCCCGCGCTCGATCAGGTAGGGCGCCTGGTGCAGGCTGACCCCGGCCTGCACCGGATAGACCAGGAAGGTGAACAGCGAGAGCAGCCAGAAGGTCGGGGTGCGCATGGCCGCCGCCCGGGTGAACAGCGGCTCCGGCGGCGCCGGGCCGGTGCTGGCCGCGCCCGACGGCCGGTCCGGCTCCAGCCCGATATCCTCGGGCCGGCGCACCATCAGCAGCCAGTTCGGCACGAAGCCGATCACCAGCACGGTGGTCCCGACCGCCAGCCAGCCGGTCCGCCAGCCGTCCGCCAGGATGGCGCCGTGGGCGATCAGCGGCATCGCCACCAGCCCCAGCATCTGGGCGAGCGTGGCGATCGAGGCGGCCTGCGCCCGGCGCGCCACGAACCAATTGTTCACCGCCCCGTAGATTCCGATGTCGTACGGGCCGGCGAAGTTCATCCGGGCGATGCAGAACAGCAGGTAGAACAGCAGCAACGAGTGCACGGTCGACAGCAGGGTCACCGTCACACCGGTGACGAGCACGGCGGCCGCCAGGATCGCCTTGGCGCCGTGCCGGTCCAGCATCGGCCCGATCACCGGCGAGGCGAAGGCCGCCAGGATTCCGCCGAGCGAGACCGCACCGGAGATCGCGGTGCGCGACCAGCCGAACTCGCCGGTCATCGGCTCGACGAACACCGACAGCGTGGCAACCGCCGGGCCCTGGCGCGAGAACCCGGCACAGCACACGCCGGCCAGCACCACCCAGCCGTAGTAGAACGGCAGGCGCTCGGACAGGAAGCTGGGGAGCCGGTTGCTGGCCATCACCACGGCAGCATAGGACGATTCGCGGCCATCGGCTCGACTGGCCGACCGGAACGGGACCGATGCCGGAGCGCCGCTAAGCGAGCAGGAACCAGTCGGTCGAAACGGTACTGGCGGCGATGCCGAGAAGCACCACGCCGCTGCCGTCGGCGAAGGCGGCGAACGTGCCGTCGTCGAGGTCGGTCAGTCCGGTCAGGGCCGCTCCGGCCGCCACCCGGTCGCCGCCGGCACCGTCGAAGTCGGTGATGGTGTCGGTGCCGGAGACGTGGAAGGTGTCGGCGTCGAGGCCGCCCACCATGACGTCGGCGCCGAGGTTGCCGAACAGGGTGTCGTCGCCGGCGCCGCCGACCAGCCGGTCGTCGCCCTGGCCGCCGTACAATCGGTCGGCGCCGTCGCCGCCGGACAGGCTGTCGGCGCCGAGGTTGCCGTACAGCAGGTCGTCGCCGGCGCCGGCATCGAGCGTATCGGCGTCCTGGCCCCCGAACGTCGTGTCCGCGCCGTCGCCGCCGTACAGCAGGTCGGCCCCCTGGTTGCCGTACAGCAGGTCGTCGCCGCCGGCGCCGGACAGCGTGTCGGCGCCGAAGCCGCCGGTCACGGAATCGCTGCCGACATTGGCGCTGATCGCGTCGGCCGCGTCGGTGCCCGTCACGGCGCCCATGTAGCGGTGAGCCAGGATGAAGTCCGTCGGATCCACCCAGGGCAGATCGGCCGGCCCGGACTCGTAGCCGTCCTGCAGCCCGAGGTCGCCGTCGAGGCGGATCTCGAAATGGTCGTGATGCAGGCCGCCGGACTGGCCGGACACGCCCATGATCCCGAACTGCTGCCCGGCGGTCAGCGTGTCGCCGGCCCGCACGATGGTTCCGTCGGCGAAGTTGGCGGGGCGGGCCAGATGCAGATGGACGGTGGTGATGCTGGACGTCTCGTAGCCGTCGTAGACGATCGAGTAGGGCAGCTGGTGGCTGATGACGATGTAGTTGCCGTGCGACGTGTTCCCGCCGACCTCCAGCACCGTACCGTGGGCGGGCGAGACCAGCGGCAGGTTGAGGTTGATCGGGCCTTCCTGCGCCCAGTCCTCGGCGCGGTGGTGGTATCCCCCGAAGTAGCGGTTCGGCACGTCGAAATGCTGCGAGACGTAGAAGCCGTCGCCGTCAAACTCAGGCGTGTAGACGCCATTGCCGAAGGGGTGCTGGAAGCCGCTGACAACCATGAGACGCCACCATCCGCGACGGATGGGGCAACGATATCCCATTCGCTTCTGCCGCTGCAATCAGCGGTGGCGACCGGCAGGCCCCGGCGCCGCTTAGGGCCCTCAGAACTGTGCGGCGTACTGGGCGGGGTCTATGCGGGCGGCGATCACCGTCGGGCGGTCGGTCGGGCGGCGTTCGGCCAGGGCCTTGTCCAGTGTGGCTGTGCTGTCGGCGGTCAGCGCGTGGCAGTTCATCGCCTCGGCGGCGCGGGCGACGTCGATCGGCATCATCCGGGTTCCCTCGGCCGGATACTGGCGGCGCATCTGCTTCAGCTCGATCCGGTTCAGCGAGTCGTCGCAGAACACCACGACCAGCGGCGCGGTCTTCAACTCGGCGCCGAGCGCCAGCTCGCTCTGCACCATGGCGAGGCCGCCGTCGCCGGTGAAGCACACGCACGGCCGCTCCGGCTCGACCAGGGCGGCGGTGATCGCGCCCGGCAGCGAGTAGCCCATGGAGCTGAGGCCGTTGGTCATCAGCACGCCGCCCGGTATCGAGGTGCGCCAGCCCTGGCCGACCAGCAGCTTGTGCGAGCCGACGTCGGCGGTCGCCCGGCTCTCGGCCGGCATCGCGGCGCGGACCTGGTCGATCACGTCGGTCGGGTTCAGCGCGCCGGCGACCCGGCCCTCGTAGTACGCCGTCGACAGGGTCTCGCGGTGCCCGGCGACCTCGGCCTCGCGCCAGCGCGGCTCGCCCTTCCAGCCGTCGGCGAGGCTCGCCAGGATCGCCGCGACGTCGCCGACCACCTCGACCTCGGCCGGGTAGACCTGGTCGATGTTCGGGATCGCGTCGATGTGGATGACCGGCGCCTTCGGGGTCCAGGACTTGATCAGCTCGACCGCATCGAAGCCGGCGCAGACGATCAGGTCGGCGCCCTCCAGGAAGTCCCACACCACGTCGTTGCAGGCCATGTCGAGGACCGACGCGAAGTAGGGGTGGTCCTCCGGCATCAGCCCCTTGGCCATCGGCGAGGTGACGACCGGGATGCCGGCGGCTTCGGCGAGGCGCACCAGCGGGGCGGTGGCACCGGCGCGCAAAGCGCCGATGCCGGCCACGATCACCGGCCGGCGGGCGGCGGCCAGCCGCTTCAGCGGGTCGGCCACCACGCCCGGATCGGCGAACACCTGGACCGCGGTGGCGGCCGGGCGCAGCGGCGGCAGCGCGATCGCCGCGTCGCCGGCCTCGGCGCCGACCACGTCGGCCGGGGTGGTCAGGTGCACCGGTCCCGGCCGCTCGGCGGTGGCGGTCCGGAAGGCGCGGCGGAGTGTCGCACCGGCGGCGCTGGCGCGCAGCTCGGCGGTCCATTTCGAGATCGGGCCGAACATCCGGGCGTGGTCGAGAACCTGGTGGGTGAACACCGCTTCCCGCCGGGTTTCGATCTGCCCGGAGATGGCGATCAACGGCACCCGGTCGAGCAGCGCGGTGGCGACCGCGTTGGTCAGGTTGGAGGACCCCGGACCCAGCGTCGACAGGGCCACGCCCGGCCGGCCGGTGACCTGGGCATAGGCCAGCGCCATCAGGCCGGCGGTACCCTCGCGGCGGCCCAGCACGAACCGGATGCCGGCCTGCCGGAAAGCCTCGATCACCTCGACGCTCGGGTCCCCGGGATAGCCGAAGACGTGACGGATCCCTGCGGCGTCGAGGTAGCCGGCGATCACCTCGCTGACCGTGGCCATGCATGTCCTCCAGGATTGTATACAAGGGTGTACAAGCGCCTCAGCTTGACCTAGTTTGCGTCCATACCCAAGCGCGAAGAAACGGAGAAATCGAATGGCGGATTGGGACGTCGTGGTGGTCGGGGCCGGCAATGCCGCCCTGTGCGCGGCCCTGGCGGCGCGCGAGAGCGGGGCCAGCGTGCTGGTGCTCGAACGCGCGCCCGAGGACGAGGGCGGCGGCAATACCCGGTTCACCGCGGGTGCGATTCGCACGGTCTACAACGGGGTCGACGACCTGCGTGCGCTGATGCCGGACCTGACGGACGACGAGGTGTCGATCACCGACTTCGGCACCTACACCAGCGACCAGTTCTTCGACGACATGTTCCGGGTCACCCAGTTCCGGACCAACCCGGACATGGCCGAGACCCTGGTGACGCGGTCGTACGACACGCTGATGTGGATGCGCGGCAAGGGCATCCGGTTCCAGCCGATCTGGGGCCGCCAGGCGTTCAAGGTCGACGGTCGGTTCAAGTTCTGGGGCGGCCTGACGGTCGAGGCCTGGGGCGGCGGCCCGGGGCTGGTCGAGGGGCTGTGGGGTGCCGCCAAGCGCGAGGGCATCGTGATCCGGTTCTCGGCCCGCGTGCTGGAGCTGGTGTACGACGACGTCGCGGTCACCGGGGTGCGGGTGAAGTCGCCGACCGGCGTCGAGGTGATCAAGGCCAAGGCGGTGGTGCTGGCGGCCGGCGGCTTCCAGGCCAACCCGGAGTGGCGGACCCGCTACCTCGGTGCCGGCTGGGAGCTGGCCAAGGTGCGCGGCAGCCGCTTCAACACCGGCGACGGCATCCGCATGGCGCTGGATGTCGGCGCGGCGCCCTACGGCAACTGGTCGGGCTGCCATGCGGTCGGCTGGGACTACAACGCGCCGGAGTTCGGCGACCTGACGGTCGGCGACAACTTCCAGAAGCACTCCTATCCGTTCGGCATCATGATCAACGCCGAGGGGAAGCGCTTCGTCGACGAGGGCGCCGACTTCCGGAACTACACCTACGCCAAGTACGGCCGGGTGATCCTGAACCAGCCGAACCAGTTCGCCTGGCAGGTGTTCGACCAGAAGGTCACCCACCTGCTGCGCGACGAGTACCGGATCCGCCGGGTCACCAAGGTGACCGCCGACACCCTCGAGGACCTGGTGACCAAGCTCGAGGGGGTGAACCCGCAGGCAGCGCTGGCCGAGTTGAAGGCCTGGAACGGCGCCGTCATGCAGGACGTCCCGTTCAACCCGAACGTCAAGGACGGCCGCAGCACCCGCGGTCTGGCGGTGCCGAAGTCGAACTGGGCCAACACGCTCGACACGCCGCCATACGAGGCCTATCAGGTTACCTGCGGGGTGACGTTCACCTTCGGCGGGCTGCGCATCGACGGCAACGGCCAGGTGCTCGACGTCGATCTCGTGCCGATCCCCGGGCTGTATGCGGCGGGGGAACTGGTCGGGGGCCTGTTCTACTTCAACTATCCGGGCGGAACCGGGCTGTGCGCCGGTGCGGTGTTTGGCAAGATCGCCGGCGCCGGTGCCGGCGAGGCGACGACGGGCTGAACGGCCCGCGCCGCACGGCAACCGCTCGAAGGCCGGCTGCGGTGGGGACCGACAGCCGGCCGCCAGGGGTAGCAACCACCTGGGGCGGGAGGCGGCGATGACGCGTATGAACGGCGGGGACGAGGGCGGAGACGCCCAGGAATCGCGGGGCGAGATCGCCTATGCCCGCCTGAAGGAATCGATCCAGGCCGGCGAGCTGAAGCCGGGCCAGCGGATCCGCGAGATCGAGATGGCGGACCGGCTGAAGATGAGCCGGACCCCGGTCCGCGAGGCGCTGCGCCGGCTCGAGGCCGACGGGCTGCTGACCTTCGCGCCGTACCGCGGGATGGTGATCGCCGAGCTCGACCATCAGGCGGTCATGGAGCTGTACCAGATGCGCGAGGTGCTCGAGGGCACCGCGGCCGGCCTGGCGGCGCGCCACGCCTCGGAGGCCGAGATCGCGGTGCTGCGCGACATCATGGCCAGCGACCCCGGCGACGATGGCGACCCGCAGCGCCTGGCGACCCATAACCGGCAGTTCCACGGCGCACTGTACCGGGCCGCCCACAATCGCTACCTGCTGAAGACCCTGAACGTGCTGCGCGACGCGATGGCCCTGCTGGGCATGACCACGCTGTCGCTGACCGGCCGGTCCGACACCGCGCGCGAGGAGCACGCGGCGATCGTCCACGCCGTCGAGGCCCGCGACGTCGCGGCCGCCGAGGCCGCGGCCCGGGCGCATATCCGCTCGGCCCAGCGGGCCCGCATCCGGATCATGTTCGGGGAGGAGGCTGCGTCCAACCCGGCGCCGACGGCTGGCCCTACAACGACGAACGGCCCGGCTGAGGGCCGGGCCGTGTCGGAAGGCGAATAGGGCAGGCGGGACTTACTGGAGGCGGGTCGGGATCTCCGTCACCGCATCGTCGACCAGCCGGTCCCGCACCGAATCGTCGATGTTGGACTCGATCAGCTGCCGGGTCGCGGCCATCGCCAGGTCGACCATCTGCTCGCGGACGTCCTGCAGGGCCTTGGCCTCGGCGGCCGCGATCTTCTCGACCGCCAGCTGCTCGCGACGGGCCAGCGAGGCCTCCAGCTTCTTCTCGGCATCCTCGCGCATGCGCTTCGCTTCTTCGCGGGCATGCGCCAGGATCGCCTCGGCCTCCTTCAGCGCATCGCGCTGCAGGCGCTGGTAGTTCGCCTTGGCGGCCTGAGCCTCCTCGCGGAGGTTCTGGGCCTCTTCCAGCCGCTTCCGGATCTCGTCGGCCCGAGCGTCCAGGGACACCGTGGCCTTCTGCCAGATCATCTTGGCGACCAGCACGACGAACAGGACGAAGGAGACGGCGACCCAGAATTCAGCGGTCAGGTAGAACGCCTCGTGATGTTCCATCACGCACCTCCTCCGGCCGCCGCCTCGACCGCCTTGTCGACCGCGTCAGCCGACGGCTGGATGCCGATCAGCTTGGCGGTGGCGGCCGCCGCCGTTTCGCTGGCGACGGTCCGCAGGCTCTCGAGCGCCTCGGCCCGCTGCTTGTCGATGCGGGTCTCGGCGGTCTTGGTCTTGCGGGCGACCTTCTTCGCTGCCTCGGCCTCGGCCTCGGCGTGCTCCTTGGCGAGCGCGTCGTTGGTCTCGCGGAACAGCTCCTGGGCCTTGCCGCGAGCGTCGGCCAGGGCCTGCTCGTACTCGGCCTGGACCGCCGCCGCCTCCGAGCGCAGCCGTTCGGCCGTCTCGATGTCGTCGGCAATCCGCTCCTGGCGCTCCTCGAGGACCTCGGCGATGCGCGGCAGAGCCACCTTCGACATGATCAGGTACAGGACCACGAAGGTGACGGCGAGCCAGAAGATCTGGGTCGGGTAGGTGTGAACGTCGAGCTGCGGAAGACCGCCGCCGCCGTGCCCGTCCCCACCCTCGGTGGCGGCGAGCGCAGGCAACGCCGTCAGCCCGGCCAGCACGGCCGTGCCCAGCGCCGATCCGCGCAGCCACGCATAGCACTTCATGCCTTCACCCTCCTCACGAGAGAGCCGCACCGGGATGCCCGGTGCCGCCCGGATCAGGTGAACAGGATGAGGAACGCGATCAGCAGCGCGAACAGCGCGACGGCTTCCGTCAGCGCGAAGCCCAGAATGCCGATGCCGAAGACCTCGCCGCGGGCGGCCGGGTTGCGGGCGATCGAAGCGATCAGGGTCGAGAAGATGTTGCCGATACCGACACCCACGCCCATCAGGGCGATAACGGCGATGCCGGCTCCGATCATCTTGGCGGATGCGAGGTCCATGATATGCGTCCTTCCGTTTAGCAGATGGTAGGCGAGTGGTTGCGCGCCCGGCTCAGTGGTGCAGGTGCAGGGCGTCGCGGAGATAGATGCAGGTCAGGATCGTGAACACGTAGGCCTGCAGCACCGCGACCAGGATCTCGAACCCGGTCAGGGCCAGCAGCACGACCATCGGTGCCACGCCGAACACGCCGAGCGCCACCACGAAGCCGCCGAACACCTTCATCATGGTGTGGCCGGCCATCATGTTGGCGAACAGTCGGACCGACAGGCTGACCGGCCGCGAGAGATACGACAGGATCTCGATCGGGATCAGCAGCGGCGCCATGTAGATCGGCGCGCCCGACGGGAAGAAGAAGGTCAGGAAGTGCACGCCGTGCCGGATGATGGCGACCAGCGTCACGCCGACGAACACGGCCAGCGCCATCGCGAAGGTCACGATGATCTGGCTGGTGAAGGTGTAGCTGTACGGCACCATGCCCAGCAGGTTGCCGAACAGGATGAACATGAACAGCGCGAACACGAACGGGAAGTACGGCCGGCCGTCGGAGCCGACCTGCTCGCGTACCATGTTGGCTATGAACTCGTAACTGAGCTCCGCCATCGACTGCCAGCGGTTCGGCACCAGGTGCCGGCCGCGCATCGACTGGGTCAGGAACACCCCGACCAGCACGACGGCGATCGTCATAAACAGTGCCGAGTTCGTGTACGAGAGGTCGACCCCCCCGATCTCGATCGGAACCAGCGGCTTCAGCTTGAACTGTTCGACCGGCGACGCCACGCGCTACCCCTCTCGCTCCGTCCCGCCCCGGCTGCCTTTCTCCGCGTCGTCCTCGGGCTTGCGGTATCCCACCGCCAGCCCCTGGCCGGTCGCGGCGCGGAAGACATTCATCATGCCCCCCGCGGCGCCGAGAAAGAAAAACACGATCATCAGCCAGGGACCGGTCCCCAGCCAGCGATCCAGCGCATACCCGATTCCGAACCCGACCGCGACCCCGGCCACCAGCTCGACGCCGACCCGGAAGGCCAGACCCATGGCCGAACCCGGAAGGTTCGGCGAGAGCATCTCCGCCTGCCGCACGCGATCTTCCTGTTTGCCCCGTACCTTCTTCAGGCGGACGTCCAGGTCCTCGAGCGATGGCGGGGAGTCTCGGTCCTGCATCCCCGGTCCAGGGCCACGTATCCGTGGTCCGCAATCGGTTACGCCAACAGGTGATTTCACGCTTGCGGCATGCACCCACCCGTGCTCCGCCGGCGCCCCGGCGAAAGCGGCGCAACCATACGCACGGCCCTAGGGGGTGTCAAGGCCGAGCGGTGCGCGGTGGGTCGATCTCAAGTCATTGATATAAAATAAGAATTTAGAAAAGAAGCCGACCTCTCTGCGATGGCTGCCCCGGACCTGGTGTCGCACGTCGATCCGACGGGGCGATCCGCGATCCGGAAAGCCGTCGAGCGGAGCGTGACGACCGGCTCGACGCCGCCCGGTCACCCCGACCGGGACGCCGCCAGAACAGACGAGGACTGTGGCCAGATGAAGGCGGCGGCGGTCGGTGGCTGCGGTCGTGGCTCAGCCGGCCTCGCGCAGCCGCTCGGCCCGGGCCAGGTCGACCGACACCAGCTGGCTGACCCCGCGCTCGGCCATGGTCACGCCGAACAGGCGGTCCATGCGCGCCATGGTCATGCGGTGGTGGGTGATGATCAGGAACCGGGTCCCGGTTTCCTTCACGATGTCCTGCAGCAGCGAGCAGAACCGGTCGACGTTGGTGTCGTCGAGCGGGGCGTCGACCTCGTCGAGCACGCAGATCGGCGACGGGTTGGTGAGGAACACCGCGAACACCAGCGCGACCGCGGTCAGCGCCTGCTCGCCGCCGGAATACAGCGACAGGTGCTGCATCTTCTTGCCCGGCGGGCTGGCCATGATCTCCAGCCCGGCGTCGAGCGGGTCGTCGGTCTCGGTCAGCTTCAGGTGCGCCTCGCCGCCGCCGAACAGCCGGGTGAACAGGGTCTGGAAGTGCCGGTCGACCCGGTGGAACGCCTCGAGCAGCCGCTCGCGGCCCTCGCGGTTCAGCGAGGAGATCGCCGAGCGCAGCCGCTGGATCGCGCCGGTCAGGTCGTCGCGCTCGTTCTCCATGCCCTTGATCTGCTGGTCCAGCTCCTCCAGCTCGGTCTCGGCCCGCAGGTTCACCGGGCCGATCGACTCGCGCTCGCCGATCAGGCGGTCGAGCTTGGACTGGGTCTGGTCGGCCTCCGGCAGCGGCTCGTTCGGATCGATGCCGGCGGCTTCCAGGATCTTGTCGGGCGTGCAGTCCAGGCGCTCGGCGATCCGCTCGCGCTCGACCCGCAGGGTCTGGTTGATCTGCTCGAGCACGGCCTCGGCCCGGATCCGCGCCTCGCGGGCCTCGCCGGCGGCGCGCTCGGCGTCGCGGGCGGCGCGGTCGAGCTCCGACTGCTTGCTCTCGGCGGCGACCAGGCGGTCGGCGGCACGCCGGCGGCCGGCCTCGGACTCCTCGATCCTGGCGCTCAGCTGCTCGCGCTGGGCCCGCAACTGCTCCGGCCGCGCTTCCAGCCGGGCGATCTCGCCCTGCTCGGCGTCGCGCCGGGTGTCGAGCTCGCCGACCCGGGTCTCGGCCCGGCCCCTACGGTCGGTCCAGGTCGCGATCTCCTGCACCACCTGGGCCAGCCGGTTGCGGCGGGCGGTGCCTTCGCGGACCAGCCGGTCGTGCTCGGTACGGGCCTCGACCAGGGCGGCCCGGCGCTCGGCCAGGGTCGCGCGGTAGCCCTGGGACTCGCCGCGCAGGGCATCGACGTCCGGCAGCTCGGCCAGCCCGGCCTCGGCGGCCTGCTGCTGCGATGCGGCCTCGGCCCGCTCCTCGGCCAGCCGGGCGGCGCCGTCGTCGAGCGCCGACAGCTTGGTCTCGACCGCCGACACCCGGGCTTCCAGCTCGGCGGCGCGCGACCGGGCGGCCGACTGCGCGGCCGAGGCGTCCGACAGCCGGGTGCGGGCGGTCTCGACCGCCTCGTCGGCGGCGGCCAGCCGGGCCTCGGCCTCGGACACCGCGGTACGGGCGGCGGTCCGCTCGCCGGCCTTGGCCGCCAGCTCGGCGTCCAGCTCGGCCAGCCGGTTGCGGCGCTCCAGGCGGATCGCGGCGGCCGACGGGGCGCCCGGGGTGATCGAGTAGCCGTCCCACCGCCACACCCCGCCGGCCCGGGTGACCACGCGGGCACCGGCCGGCAACGCGGCCTGGGCGGCCCGGGCGGCGGCCGGATCGGCAGCGATCCCGATGCGCGACAGCCGGCGCGCCAGGGCGTCGGGCGCCTTCACCTTCGGGGCCAGCGGCTCGATCCCGGCCGGCCACGCCGCGGCCGAGCCCGACCCGGTCGGATCGGGCAGGGCCCGCCAGCCGGTCGCGGTGTCGGCGGCGCCGTCGGCCAGCTCCGGCGATTCCAGGTCGTCGCCCAGCGCTGCACCCAGGGCGGCTTCCCAGCCGGCCTCGACGGTCACCCGGTCGACGATCGGGGCGCTCTTGTCCTGCTTCTGCACCAGCAGCCGGCGCAGGCCGTCGGCCTCGGCCTCCAGCCCGGCGACCGCCGAGTCGATGGCCCGCAGCGCCTCGCGCGCCTGCTGGTCGACCGCCTTCGCGGCCTCACGGGCGTCGCGGGCGGCCGGTGCCGCAGCCTCGGCCTCGGCGACCGCGGCCTCGGCGGCCTCGACCGCGCGGGCCGCAGCTTCGCGCTCGGTTTCCGGCACCGCCTGGCGGGCCAGCTCGGCCCGGCGCTCGGCCATCTCGGCCTGCTGGCGCTCGAGTCGGGCGATTCGGTCGGCGGCCTGGCGGATCTGGCGTTCCAGCGCCGCCCGCCGGGCATCGGCCACGGCGATCGCCTCGGTCGCCTTGTGGACCGCCTCCTCGGCCTCCTCGGCGGCCCGATTGATCCGGGTCAGCGCCGCCTGGCTGGCTTCCTGGGCCTCGGCCTCGCCCTCGCCGGCGGCGGTCAGGGCGTCGCGCTCCTCGGTCAGGCGGGCCAGGGTGGCGGCGGCCTCCTCCAGCAGCGCCTTCTCGCGGCCGGCGTCGTCGGCGATCTGCCGCAGCCGGGTCTCGGCCTCGCTGCGGGCCGTCGCGATCCGGCGTTCCTCGGCATCGAGCTCGCCGCGCGCCAGGGTCAGGCGCTGCAGCTCGGCCGAGGCCGCCGCCTCGATCTGGCGGAGCTCGGGCAGGGAAGCGGCCGCCTCGGCCTGGGCGGTCGAGGCCTTGGCGGCGGCCTCGGCGGCCAGCGCCACCTTGTCGCCGGCCTGCGCCAGGGTCCGGCCGGCGACCTCGCGCTCGGCCATGGTGGCGGTCCAGCGGCGGTGCAGGACGATCGATTCGGCGCGCCGGATCTGCTCGCTCAGCGCCCGGTAGCGCTGGGCCTGCTTGGCCTGCCGGCGCAGGGCCTGGCGCTGGCCCTCGAGCGCCTTCAGAACGTCGTCCAGGCGCTCCAGGTTCTGCTCAGCCGCCCGCAACCGCAGCTCGGCCTCGTGTCGCCGGGTGTGCAGGCCGCGGATGTTGGCGGCCTCCTCCAGCAGGGCGCGGCGGTCGGTCGGCTTGGCCTGGACGATCGAGCCGATCTTGCCCTGGCTGACCAGGCCGGCCGAGCGGGCGCCGGTGGCGGCGTCGGCGAACAGCAGCTGGACGTCGCGGGCCCGCACCTCGCGGCCGTTGACCCGATAGTGCGACCCCTTCTCGCGCTCGATCCGGCGGATGACCTCCAGTTCCTCGGACTCGTTGAACTGGGCCGGCGCCCGGCGGTCCTCGTTGGCCACCACCAGCGAGACTTCGGCCATGTTGCGCTTCGGCCGCGCCGTGGTGCCGCCGAAGATCACGTCCTCCATGCCGTCGCCGCGCATCTGCTTGGCGGAGGTCTCGCCCATCACCCAGCGCAGCGCCTCGACCAGGTTCGACTTGCCGCAGCCGTTCGGCCCCACGACCCCTGTGAGGCCGGGTTCGATGACGACTTCGGTCGGGTCGACGAACGACTTGAACCCGGCGAGGCGCAGCTTGGTGAAATGCACCGTGATGGGTCTCCGGTCAGCCGAGCTGCGGCTCGATGGCCTTCTGGAAGGTCTCGAACGGCTGGGCCCCGACCACCTTCTCCGAGCCGATGACGAAGGTCGGCGTGGAGTTGACGTCGTGGTCCTGCTGGCCGCCGAGGCGGATCTTCAGGATGCCGTCGAGCAGCGCCTCGTTGCTCATGCAGGCGTCGGCCTGCTCGCTGCTGATGCCGGCGAGACGGCCGATCTGCTTGAGCGCGGCGATCGGGTCGGTGGTCCGCGTCCACTTGGCCTGCTGCTTGAAGATCATGTCGATCAGCGGGAAGTAGCGGCTCTCGGGCGCGCAACGCGCCATCGCGGCGGCCCTGAGCGCGTACTGGTCGAGCGGGAAGTCCCGCATCTCCAGCCGCATCTTGCCGGTGTCGATGTAGGTCTCGCGGAGCTTCGGCAGGATCGCCTCGTGGAAATGCGCGCAGTGCGGGCAGGTGAGCGAGGAGTACTCGATCATCGTCAGCTTGGCGTCCGTGTTGCCCTCGATGCGGGGGGCCAGCGCGGCCTCCAGATCGACGTCGGCGGCCCATGACAGGCGCGGCGCGACGGTAGCGATACCAAGCGTCAGAATTCCAAGATTTAGTGTTCTACGATCCATTCGTCGATCCTCGACACCAGATGTTGTTGACCATACGCCGAAGCCGGCACCCCAGGCAAGCTGTCCGTAAAACGTTCCTACCCTGCGATTCCGGCTATTTTTCGACCGCTTTTGCGGCCGCGTGCACTGCCTCGCCGAGTGCCGCCAGCCGACGCCGGAGATCCGGGTCGGCGACCGTCGCCACCTGCTCGGCGACTTCCGCCCGCTCGGCCGCCGTCAGCGGCCGCATCGCGCGAAACCGCGGCTTCGGCGGTGTCGGCAGCGGGCCCTGGCGCAGTGCCACGCGGGCGACGGCGGCCCAGCCGAAATGCGCGTTCACCCGCTCGATCAGCTGCGGCAGGGCGTACTGGAGCTCGAGCGCGCGGGCCGGGGCGGCCAGCAGGCGCAGGGTGGCGCCGTCGCGGCGGCCGCGCGGGAACGACAGCGACTCGGGAAGACACGCGCCAGCCAAGTCGGCGCCGGCGATCAGCGGCCAGTCGCGCACGATCCGGCCCTCGACGAAGCCGCGCTTGCGCAGCAGCGGGTCGGTCAGCCGCGGCGCGACCCCGGCGAGCGACCGCAGGCCGTGCCGCCGCACGCCGCCGGCAGCCGACGCGATCGCCGGTCGTGCGGCCTTGGCTTCCGGATCGTCGTCGGTCATCGGCTCCCGTTCGTAGGCTCCGGCAAATCGGCTCTCGCCGTGTCGCCTGTATCGCTGGCACATGGTGCTGGCCGGCCGTCCGGACCACTCCTATCTTGCCATCCCATGGACGCCGCCGCACCTCACGACCGTGCAAGCCCGCCGGCCGCAGACCGTCTGCTGGCCTGGTACGACCGTCACCGCCGCCACCTGCCGTGGCGGGCCGGGCCGGGCGAGATCGCCGATCCCTACCGGGTCTGGCTCAGCGAGATCATGCTGCAGCAGACCACGGTGGCGACCGTCGGGCCCTATTTCCGGCGGTTCCTGGAGCGCTGGCCGACCGTGCACGACCTCGCCGCCGCACCCTCGGAGGAGGTGATGTCGGCCTGGGCCGGGCTCGGCTACTACGCCCGGGCCCGCAACCTGCACGCCTGCGCCAAGGCGGTCGCGGGCGAGTACGGCGGGGTGTTCCCGGACACCGAGGCGGGACTGCGCGAGCTGCCGGGAATCGGCGCCTATACCGCGGCGGCGATCGCCGCCATCGCGTTCGACCGCAAGGCCACGGTGGTGGACGGCAACGTCGAGCGCGTGGTCGCCCGGCTGTTCGCGGTCGAGGAGCCGATGCCGGCGGTCAAGCCGACGCTGCGCGCGTTGGCCGCCACCCTGACCCCCGACCGGCGGCCCGGCGACTTCGCCCAGGCGATGATGGACCTCGGTGCGACGGTGTGCACGCCGCGCAAGCCGGCCTGCCTGTCCTGCCCGCTGTCGGGTTCCTGCGAGGGGCGGATCGCCGGGATCGCCGAGGAGCTGCCGCGCAAGTCGCCGAAGGCCGAGCGGCCGATGCGGCGCGGCACCGCCTTCGTGGTGATCAGCGGCGCCGGCAACCTGCTGCTGCGGGTGCGACCGGCCAGGGGCATGCTCGGCGGCATGCACGAGGTGCCGGCGACGCCGTGGGACAGCAAGACCGGCTGGCGCGCCGATCCCGACGATCACGAGCCGGTGGCGGGGGCGGTATGGCTCGCGCTGCCGGGCATCGTCCGGCACGGCTTCACCCACTACGACCTGGAGCTGGCGGTGCTGGCCGCCCGGCTGCGCGACCAGCCGGCGGTGCCGGGCGGCGAGTGGTGGCCGCTCGACCGGCTCGACGATGCCGCGCTGCCGACGCTGATGGCGAAGGTGGTGCGCCACGCGCTCCGGCATCTCGGCTAGGTCCCGGCTCTCCGCTGCGCTCCGGCCGGGATGAGGGGCCTGCAAATCGCCCCACCCCGCCTCATCCCGGACGGCCCGCGTCAGCGGGACGATCCGGGACCGACAAAGCGAAGGACCGTCGACCGACTCAGTGCCGGAAGTGCCGCATGCCGGTGAACACCATGGCCAGGCCCTTCTCGTCGGCGGCGGCGATCACCTCGTCGTCGCGCATCGAGCCGCCGGGCTGGATCACCGCGGTGGCGCCGGCCTCGGCGACCGCCAGCAGGCCGTCGGCGAACGGGAAGAACGCGTCCGAGGCCGCCGCCGAGCCGACCGTGCGCGGCTCGGCCCAGCCGGCCGCCGCGGCGGCGTCCTTGGCCTTCAGGGCGGCGATCCGCGCCGAGTCGACCCGGCTCATCTGGCCGGCGCCGATGCCGGCGGTCGAGCCGTCCTTCACGTAGACGATGGTGTTGGACTTGACGTGCTTGCCGATCCGGAACGCCAGCAGCAGGTCCTTGAGCTCCTGCTCGGTCGGCGCCCGCCTGGTCACCACCTTGAGGTCGGCCTGGGCGACCCGGCCGTTGTCGCGGGTCTGCACCAGCAGGCCGCCGGCCAGGTTGCGGACCATGTAGCCGGCCGCGGTCGGGTCCGGCAGGGCGCCGGTGCGCAGCAGGATGCGCGGGTTCTTCTTGGCCGCGAACACCTTGATCGCGTCCTCGTCGAACTCCGGCGCGATGATCACCTCGCTGAAGATCCTGCCGATCTTCTCGGCGGTCTCGCCGTCGAGGGTCCGGTTCAGGGCGACGATGCCGCCGTAGGCGCTGACCGGGTCGCAGGCCAGGGCGGCGTCCCAGGCGGCGCTCAGGCTGTCGGCGACCGCCACGCCGCACGGGTTGGCGTGCTTGATGATCGCCACCGCCGGGCCTTCCAGCTCGGCCGCCAGCTCGAAGGCGGCGTCGGTGTCGTTCAGGTTGTTGTAGCTGAGCGCCTTGCCCATCAGCTGCTCGGCGCTGGCGACGCCCGGCCGGTTCTCGCCGGTCCTGTAGAAGGCGGCCTGCTGGTGCGGGTTCTCGCCGTAGCGCAGGACCTGCGGGGCCGAGCCGGCCAGCGTGAAGCGGCGCGGGAAGGTGTCGCCGAGCTCGCCGGCCAGCCAGCCGGCGATGGCGGCGTCGTAGGCGGCGGTGCGGGCGTAGGCGGTGGCCGCCAGCTTGCGCCGGAGGGCCAGGGTGGTGGCACCGTCGTTGGCGCGCATCTCGTCGAGCACCGCGCCGTAGTCCTCGATGTCGACGATGACCGTCACGAAGTCGTGGTTCTTGGAGGCGGCGCGGATCATCGCCGGGCCGCCGATGTCGATGTTCTCGACCGACTCGTCCCAGCCGGCGCCGCGTGCCCGGGTCTCCTCGAACGGGTAGAGGTTGACCACCAGCATGTCGATCGGGGCGATGCCGTGCTTGTCCATGGCGGCGACGTGCTCGTCGAGGTCGCGGCGCCCGAGCAGGCCGCCGTGGATCACCGGGTGCAGGGTCTTCACCCGGCCGTCCATGATCTCCGGGAAGCCGGTGCGCTCGGCGACCTCGACCACCGGCACGCCGGCGTCGGCCAGGGCCTTGGCGGTGCCGCCGGTCGACAGGATCTCCACGCCCATGCCGGCGAGGGCCCTGCCGAACTCGACGAGGCCGGACTTGTCGGACACGGAAATCAGGGCACGCTTGACGGAGACGCGATCGATCTCGGCCATCGGACGGGAACTCCTCGGAACGGCGGTCAGGATGGGACCGGCTTATCCTCGCTCGCGCGCGTCAGGTCAACCGCCGCACGCTTGCGCATCCGCGACTCGCGGATCCCGATGTAGGTGGCGCTGGCGAAGATCAGCGCCCCGCCGACCCAGGTCCACAGGTCCGGGATCTCGCCGAACAGCGCGAAGCCGATGGCGGCGGCCCAGATCAGCTTGCTGAAGTCCATCGGCAGCACCGCCGAGGCGTCGGCGTACTTGAACGACTGGTTCATCGCGGTCTGCGCGACCGTCCCCAGCACGCCGATCATGGCCAGCCAGCCGAGCTGCTCGATCCCGGGCCAGGTCCAGTACGGCAGGGCGGCCGCCAGACAGGCCGGGGCCAGGAAGATCGAGGCGTAGGCGGTGATGGTGACGCTCGACTCGGTGCGGGTCAGCACCTTGATGACCATCAGCGCGACCGACCACACCACCGACGAGCCGATCACCAGCAGCGGGCCGAGCCCGACGTCGATCATGCCGGGCCGCAGGATGATCAGGGTGCCGGCGAAGCCGATCAGGATAGCGGTCCAGCGCCGCAGCCGCACCACCTCGCCGAGCACCAGCATGGCCAGCAGGGTGGCGAACAGCGGGGCGGTGAAGCCGAGGGCCGCGACCGTCGCCAGCGGCGTGATCGACAGGCTGTAGAAGAACATCAGCATGGCGGCCGAGTTCAGCGCGCCGCGCAGGGCGAACAGCTTCAGGTTCCGGGTCTTCAGCGGTGCGATGCCCTGGCGCAGGAACACCGGGGCGAGGGCCAGGAAGCCGAACACCACGCGGAACAGCGCGACCTCGAACGGGTGCATCTCGCCGGTCACGCTCAGGTGCCGGATGGTGGCGTGCATGATGCTGAACGCCGCCGCGGCCAGGGCCATCATCAGGGCGCCGGCGAGCGGGGCGGGTATCGGCAGGGGGCGGGTCGTGGATGCGGCTGTCACCGCCGCACCCTATGCGCCGTGCTGCACCGCCACAAGCGCCGGCGCGGAACGGGTGCTGTGGCGACCCTTCTCGCCGGCGCCCCGTTCCAGCCTCATCCCGGCCGAGCGAAGCGCGAGCCGGGACCGATCCGCAGGCCGCGCCATGGGTCCCGGATCGAAGACGCTGCCGCGTATTCGTCCGGGATGAGGACTGAGGGAGTGACGGCGGCCCACCGATGGCTCCAGGGACGTGCCTACCTCGCCGCCAGCGCCGACGCGTCGGCGACCACCCGCACCGCCAGGGTCTGGCGGCGGCCGCGGATGTCGATCTCGACGGTCGGCGCCGGGTCGAGGTCGGCGCCGGCGGCCTCGACCAGCGTCTGCGAGACGATCAGCTGGGCGCCGTGCGCCTTGGTCAGGGCCTCCAGCCGGCTGGCGGTGTTGACGGTGTCGCCGACCGCGGTCAGGCCGCGCACCTGGCCGTAGCCCATGTCGCCGACGATCGCCGGGCCGAGGTGGATGCCGATGCCGATCCGCAGCGGCTCCTGCAGGTCGCCTTCCAGGCTGGCGTTCAGTTCGGCCAGCCGCTCGCTCATCGCCCGGGCCGCCGCCAGCGCCCGCCGGGCCCCCTCGGCCGGCCCGGACTCGACGCCGAACAGCGCCATGACGCCGTCGCCGATGAACTTGTCGAGCCGTCCGCCGGCGCCCTCGATCGCCGCCCCCATCTCGGCGAAGTACCGGTTCAGGATGAACACCACGTCGTAGGGCAGACGGTGCTCCGAAAGCTGCGTGAAGCCGCGCAGGTCGGCGAACAGCACGGCGATGTCGAGCTCGCGGCCCTGCAGGTAGTCGGGGCCGCCGCGGGCCTGGGCGACGCCGGTGGTGTGCGGCGGCAGCAGGGGCATCACCTCCAGCCCGTCGATCACCTCGGTCTGGCAGGCCAGTCGGACATTGGGCGGCGCCCCGACCCGCTTGAGGACCTTGGCCTCGGCCTCGCCCGGCGGCGGCAGCGCCTCCAGCCCGGCGCCGATGCGGATCCGGCAGGTCGAGCACCGGCCGCGGCCGCCGCAGACCGATGCGTGCGGGATGCCGTTGGACTGGCTGACCGCCAGCACGGTCATTCCGGCGGTCGCCCGCACGCTGCGGCCGCTGCCGTAGCGCAGGGTGGCTTGGCGGTTGCGGTGCTCGACGGCCAGTCGAACGGCGCGGGCCGCGAAGGTGGCGGCGACCAACAGGGCGAAGCCGATCCGGGCCCGGTTCATCAGCTCGACGGTCTCGCCGATGTCGGCGTTCGACGGCAGGTGCATGCCGGCGACCGCCTGGCGCAGCCAGTCCGGGTCGCGGGCGAGATGCATGACCTCGACGCCGGCGGCGACGTACCCGGCCAGCGCGGCGGCCGGCACCATGACGGCGGCGGCCAGCAGCCAGGGTGCGACACGGTCGAACCACGGCCGGTAGCGCAGCCACAGATACAGCCCGACGCAGCCGTGCACCCAGGCGACCACCAGGGCGACCGGCTGCTTCACGGTCTGCCAGTCGGAGAACACCCACATGTTGAGCAGGGCGTAGGTGTAGTCGTCGTTCACGCCGAACGCCGCGTGGGCGTAGCGGGTGGCGATCGCGTGGTCGAGCAGCAGCAGCGGGATCGCCAGGCCGAGAACAAGTTGGGCGACCTCGGCCGGGTGCATCGCGCGCAGGGATTCCCGCAGCCAGATCGCCCGCAGCGCGATCAGCACGTGCACGGTCAGGCCGCCGTACAGCAGGGCGGTGGTGACCGGGTTTCGCCAGACCGCGGTGAACAGGTCCTGGCCCTCGTCCAGCGCCCGCAGCGACCAGATGCCGGCCGCGTGGTTCAGCAGGTGGGTCAGGACATAGGTGAACAGGATCAGGCCGGAAGCCAATCGCGCCCGAGCGATGACGGTCCCCAGGGAGAGGCCGCGGGGGCCGGCTCGGCGCTCGTCAATCACTGCCATGATCTCTCCACAATGTCGGCGAGACTACCGCAGCAACTTGAAAAAAGCAGAGAAATTGGTACACCTGCCCGCCCCCTAGGGTATGGCTCCCGAACATCACCGGTTCAAAGGCAGCACGGTCCATCGACGATGACGAACGCTCTTTCGGTGCGCGGTCTGGTCAAGCGGTTCGGGCCGAAGACTGCCGTCGACGATCTCAGCTTCGAGGTCGCGACCGGTGAAGTCCTCGGTTTTCTCGGTCCGAACGGTGCCGGCAAGTCCACGACCATGAAGATGATCTGCGGCTTCCTGGCGCCGACCGCCGGAACCGCGGTGATCTGCGGCCACGACGTGCTGGAGGATCCGATCGCCGCCAAGCGCGCGCTCGGCTACCTGCCCGAGGGGGCGCCGGCCTATCCGGACATGACCACGGTAGGGTTTCTCGACTTCATTGCGGGAATCCGCGGCTACGACGGGGCCGAACGCCGCGAGCGGGTACGGGAGGCGATGGCCAAGACCCGGCTCGAGGAGGTCACCCACCAGCCGATCGAGACCCTGTCGAAGGGCTTCAAGCGCCGGGTCGGGCTGGCCCAGGCGCTGCTGCACGATCCGCCCGTGCTGATCCTCGACGAGCCGACCGACGGCCTGGACCCGAACCAGAAGTTCGAGGTCCGCAAGCTGATCAAGGCGATGGCCGCGGACAAGGCGATCGTGATCTCCACCCACATCCTGGAGGAGGTCGACGCGGTCTGCTCGCGCGCCATGATCATCGCGCGCGGCCGGCTGCTGGCCGACGACACGCCCGAGGGCCTGCGCGGCCTGGCGGCGAGCCGGAACCTGGACGACGTGTTCCGCGAAGTGACGACGGAAGGGGTGACGACCCATGCGTAATGTCGCGCTGATCACCCGCCGCGAGCTGCGCGGCTACTTCGCGACACCGCTGGCCTACATCTTCATCGTGATCTTCCTGGTGCTGGCCGGCGCCCTGACCTTCTTCGTCGGCGGGCTGCTGCAGCGCGGTCAGGCCGACCTGCAGCCGTTCTTCACCTTCCATCCGTGGCTGTACCTGTTCCTGGTGCCGGCGCTGTCGATGCGGCTGTGGGCAGAGGAGCGGCGGACCGGGACGATCGAGCTGTTCCTGACCCTGCCGATCACCATGGCCGAGGCGGTCATCGCCAAGTTCCTGGCGGCCTGGGCGTTCACTGCGATCGCGCTGGCGCTGACCTTCCCGCTGTGGATCACGGTCAACGTGCTGGGCAACCCGGACAACGGGGTGATCCTGGCGTCCTACGTCGGCAGCCTGCTGATGGCCGGCGCGTTCCTGGCGGTCGGCTCGATGATCTCGGCGACCACCAAGAACCAGGTCATCGCCTTCGTGGTGACGACGGCGGTGCTGTTCGTGTTCGCGCTCGCCGGCTCCAACGTCGTGCTGGAGGCGTTCCGCGGCTGGGCGCCGGCGGTGGTGGTCGACATCGTCTCCGGCTTCGGTTTCCTGACGCACTTCCAGGCGATCGCCCGCGGCGTGATCGACCTGCGCGACGCGATCTTCTTCGGCTCGACCATCGTGCTGGCGCTGTTCGCCAACGCGCTGATCGTTGATCTCGAGAAGGCGGACTGACCATGGCGACCATGCATTCCGACCCGTCCCCCGCGAGCGCCCGACGCCGCGACCCGGCACGCCTGACCGCGATAGCGCTGGTACTGCTGGCGGTGCTGTTCGTGGCGGTGAACGTGCTGGTCTCGTTCACCCTGACCTCGCAGCGCGTCGACCTGACGGCGGACAAGCTGTACTCGCTGTCGCCGGCCACCCAGACGGTGCTCGACTCGATCGACGAGCCGATCACGCTCAGGCTGTTCTATTCCAAGCGCCTCGGCACCCAGGCGCCGGGCTACGGCATCTACGCCGAGCGCGTGCAGGACGTGCTGCGCGAGTACGCCAGCCGGTCGAACGGCAAGGTGATCCTGGAGGTCTACGACCCGACGCCGTTCACCCCGGTCGAGGACCGGGCGGTGTCCTACGGCCTGCAGCAGATCCCGCTCGAAGGCGTCGACGGCAACGTGTTCTTCGGCCTGGTCGGCAGCAACATGACCGACGACGTCGAGACCATCCCGTTCCTGCAGCCGGATCGCGAGCAGTTCCTCGAGTACGACCTCACCAAGATGATCTACGCCCTGTCCAAGGGCGCCGCCGGCAAGCTCGGGATCATCGGGTCGCTCAAGATCAACGGCGACGTGCGCATGGGCCAGATGGGCCGGCCGGAGCAGGTGCCGCCGATGGTGGTCGCCGAGCGCATCCACGAGGTGCTCGACATCCAGGCGCTGCCGGACGACATCCAGAAGATCCCGGACGACATCGCGATCCTGATGGTCGCGCATCCGAAGAACCTGTCGCCCCGTACCCTGTTCGCGATCGACCAGTACATCCTCGGCGGCGGCAAGGCGGCGATCTTCGTCGACCCCTACGCCGAGTCCGAGGCCGGGCCGATGACCGGGGCGCCGAACGCGGCGCCGCCGTCCAGCACCCTGCAGCCGATCTTCGACGCCTGGGGGCTGGAGATGCCGACCGACAAGGTGGTCGGCGACCGCTTCGCCGCCCGCCGGGTCCAGCAGCCGAACGGCCGCGACTACGTCTCCTACGTGCCCTGGCTGCTGCTGCGCGGCGCCCGCAACCTGAATCGGGAATCGCCGATCACCGCCCAGATCGACAGCCTGGCGGTGGCCAGCGCCGGTGCGCTGTCGGTCAAGGACGGCGCGTCCATCAAGCTGGAGCCGCTGGTGTCGTCCAGCCCGGGCTCGATGCTGATCGACAGCAAGGAGCTGATGGGCCCGATGCCGCAGCCCGAGAAGCTGCTGCGCGAATACAAGGCCGGGCCGGACGCCTACACCATCGCCGGCCTGGTCACCGGCAAGGTCAAGACCGCGTATCCCGACGGGCAGCCGCCGCTGGCCGAGGGTCAGGACGACGATCCGAAGGCGACGTTCGATACCGTGCTGAAGGAGTCGAAGGGGCCGATCGAGGCGATCGTGGTGGCCGACAGCGACGTGCTGACCGACCGGTTCTGGGTGCAGTTCCGCGAGTTCTACGGCCGCCGCGTGGCGGTGCCGGGGGCCGGCAACGGCGACTTCGTGGCCAACGCCGTCGATGCGCTGACCGGCTCGTCGGCGCTGCTGGCGCTGCGCGGCCAGGGCTCGTCCTACCGGCCGTTCGAGGTGATCGAGCAGATCAAGCGCGAGGCCGACCGGAAGTACCAGGCCAAGGAGCAGGAACTGCGCGAGACCCTGACGGCGACCCAGAAGAAGCTCGACGCGCTGCGCACCCAGAAGGCCGGCGTCCAGGGCCCGGTGGCGCTGACCGACGACGAGCGCCGGCAGGTCACCGACTACCAGCGCCAGATCCTGCGGCTGCGCACCGAACTGCGCGAGGTCCAGCGGTCGCTGCGCGAGGACGTCGAGAAGCTGGAGACCAAGGTGCTGATCGCGAACATCGCGTTGATGCCGATACTGGTGGCGGTGTTCGCGCTGCTGCTGGCGGCGTGGCGGGTGCGACGACGGTCGCGCCGCGCCGAGGTCGAGGCGTGAGGAGGGCGCGATGATCAAGCGACGCACCGTCATCCTGCTCGGCGCCGTCACCCTGGCGACCACCCTGGGGGCCGTCACCGCGGTGATCGACCGCACCGCCGAGACCCGGACCGAGGTCGAGGCCGTCCGGCTGTACCCGAAGCTCGAGGACCAGGCCGGCGAGGTTCAGCAGGTCCAGGTTGCCCGGGCCGCGGACGCCAAGGACGGCACGGTGACCCTGCTGCGGACCGAAGGCGGCTGGGTGCTGAAGGAGCGCGACCAGTACCCGGCGCGCACCGACCTCGTGCGCAAGCTGCTGTTCGACCTCGGCCAGCTCGAGCTGATCGAGCGCAAGACCGCCGACCCGAAGCGCCTCGATCGCCTCGACCTGGCGGATGTCGGCGCCAAGGGGTCGAACGCGGCTCAGGTCGTGGTGACCACCGCCGGCGGCGACAAGGTCGTCGACCTGCTTGTCGGCAAGCGGCGCGAGAGCCCGACCGGCGGCAAGCCGCGGGTCTACGTCCGGCGCGGCGACGAGCAGCAGACCTATCTGGCCGAGGGCGAGCTCGACCTGCGCGGCGGTCCGGTGCAGTGGCTGCTGCGCGAGATCGTCAACGTGCCCAAGGACACGATCGCCGAGGCGACCATCACCTCGGCGTCGGGCGAGGTGCTGCACCTCAGCCGGGTCGGCAAGGACTTCCGGATCGACGGCATGCCGGAGGGCCGCAAGATCAAGTCGCAGTACTCGGTGAACAACGCCGCCACGGTGCTGGACAAGCTGCTGTTCGACGACGTGCGTTCGGCTTCCGGCCTGACGTTCTCGGCCGACCAGGGCAGTGCGGTGTTCAAGACCAGCGACGGGCTTACCGTGACCCTGGGCTTCGCAGCCGATCCGAAGGGGGGCGACGCCAAGGCCGGGCCCTGGGTCCGGGTCGGGCTTGCGGCCGCCGCCGACGCCTCCGACGACGTCCGCAAGCTGGCCGAGACCGCGGGCAAGCAGACCGATGGCTGGGCCTACCGGCTGTCGTCCTACGACCTGGAGCGGGTGCAGGCGACGGCGGAATCCCTGACCAAGCCGGCGGAGGGTTCCTGATCCGCCGCAGCGGAGCGGGCTACATCCGGTAGCCCGGCTCCTCGCGGTCGAGGATGCGGCGCAGCGCCTTGAAGTGGCGGTCGGCGACCGCCCGGCGCTCGGTGTCCATCTGCCCGCGCACCCGGGCTCGGACATTGTCGCCGATCCGGCGCAGCTTGCCGCCGGTCGACTTGGCGTGGACCTGGAACATCGCCGCGCGCTCCAGGTAGTACAGGTCGTTGAACGCGTCGGCGACCGTCGGGCCGCTCGCCATCACGCCGTGCGACGCCATCATCAGGATCGGCTTGCCGTCCATCTGGGCGGCCAGCCGGTCGCCCTCCTCGGTGGCCAGCGCCAGCCCCTCGTAGTCGTCGTCGTAGGCGATCCGCTCATCGAACATCAGGGCGTTCTGCTCGACCATCTCCAGCCGGCCGCCCTCCAGCAGGGTCAGGGCCGTGGCGTAGGGCTGGTGGGTGTGCAGCACCACGGCGGCGTCCGGGTGATTGATGTGGACCCGGCTGTGGATGCAGAACGCCGTGGCCTCGACCGTCTCGTCGCCTTCCAGCACGTTGCCGTCGACGTCGCACAGTACCAGCGACGAGGCGGTGATCTCCGACCAGTGCCAGCCGAACGGGTTGATCAGGAACCGGTCGCCCCGGATGGTGCCGTCGAGCTCCGGCACCGCCGCCGAGAAGTGGTTGTCGACGCCCTCGTTGAGCCCCATGCGGGCGGCCCAGCGCAGGGCGCAGGCGAGGTCGACGCGAAGCTGGGCGACGGTGTCCATGAGCGGTCTCTCCCGGAAAGCGGTTCGAACTTTCCGCTGAGTTTGCCGCGCGGGAAGGCAGTGGGAAACACCCATCTTGGCCTCATCCCGGCCGCAGCGGCAGCGCCGCGGAGAGCCGGGACCCGTGCCCGCGGCGGGGCCAAGCCCCGGCTCGGCCGCGCTTCAGCGCGACCGTCCGGGGTGAGGGAAGGAAGGGAAGGCCGGTAGCTCCCTACTCCGCCGCCTCGATGGTGACTTCCTCGGCGCGCGCCGCCTTCTCGCCGTCGATGGCGAGCTGGCCGTCGACCACCGAGACCTGGACCCGGTCGCCGTCGTGGATCCGGCCTTCCAGGATCCGGTTGGCCAGCGGGTTCTGCAGCGAGCGCTGGATCACCCGCTTCAGCGGCCGGGCGCCGTACACCGGGTCGTAGCCGGCATCCGCCAGCCAGGCCAGCGCCGCGTCGTCGAGCTCCAGCGAGATGTTGCGGTCCGCCAGCATCTTGCGCAGGCGGCCGAGCTGGATGTCGACGATGCTCTTCATCGCGTCCCGGCCGATGCGGGTGAACAGCAGCACCTCGTCCAGCCGGTTCAGGAACTCCGGCCGGAACGCCCGGCGCACCACCTCCATCACGCCGTCGCGCACCGCCTCCACCGACTCGCCGTCGGGCTGGCCGGCCAGCAGGTCGGCACCGAGGTTCGAGGTCATGATGATCAGCGTGTTGCGGAAGTCGACGGTGCGGCCCTGGCCGTCGGTCAGGCGGCCGTCGTCGAGCACCTGCAGCAGCACGTTGAACACGTCCGGATGGGCCTTCTCGACCTCGTCGAACAGCACCACCTGGTACGGCCGCCGCCGCACCGCCTCGGTCAGCGCGCCGCCCTCGTCATAGCCGACATAGCCCGGAGGCGCGCCGATCAGACGGGCGACCGAGTGTTTCTCCATGTACTCGGACATGTCCATGCGCACCATCGCCTGCTCGTCGTCGAACAGGAACTCGGCCAGCGCCTTGGTCAGCTCGGTCTTGCCGACGCCGGTCGGGCCCAGGAACAGGAACGAGCCAATCGGCCGGTTCGGGTCCTGCAGCCCGGCGCGGGCACGCCGCACCGCGTTGGCGACCGCGCCGATCGCCTCGTCCTGGCCGATCACCCGCTTGTGCAGGTTCTCCTCCATGGACAGCAGCTTCTCGCGCTCGCCCTCCAGCATCTTGTCGACCGGGATGCCGGTCCACTTCGAGACCACCGCGGCGATGTCGCTGTCGTTGACCTCCTCCTTCAGCATGCGCTTGGACGAGGCGTCCTCGGCCTGGGCCAGGGTCTGCTCGAGCTGCGGGATCACCGAGTAGGTCAGCTCGCCGGCCCGGGTCAGGTCGCCCTGGCGCTTGGCCACCTCCAGGTCCTGGCGGGCCTGGTCGAGCTTCTCCTTCAGCTTCTGCGAGCCGGACAGCATCTCCTTCTCGTTCTGCCAGCGCGCGGTCAGCTCGGCCGCCTTGTCCTCGAGGTCGGCGAGCTCGCTCTCCAGCTTGCCGAGCCGGTCCTGGCTGGCCTTGTCGTCCTCCTTCTTCAGCGCCTCGCGCTCGATCTTCAGCTGGATGATCTTGCGGTCCAGCTCGTCGATCGCCTCCGGCTTGCTGTCGACTTCCATGCGTCGCCGGCTGGCGGCCTCGTCCATCAGGTCGATGGCCTTGTCGGGCAGGAAGCGGTCGGTGATGTAGCGGTTCGACAGGTTGGCGGCCGCCACCAGGGCGCCGTCGGTGATCCGCACGCCGTGGTGCAGCTCGTACTTTTCCTTCAGGCCGCGCAGGATCGAGATGGTCTCGACCACGCCCGGCTCGGCCACGAACACCGGCTGGAAGCGCCGCGCCAGGGCGGCGTCCTTCTCGATGTGCTTGCGGTACTCGTCGAGCGTGGTGGCACCGACGCAGTGGAGTTCGCCGCGCGCCAGGGCCGGCTTCAGCATGTTGGAGGCGTCCATCGCACCCTCGGCGGCGCCGGCGCCGACCAGGGTGTGCAGCTCGTCGATGAACAGGATGATCTCGCCCTCGGAGTGGCCGAGCTCGTTCAGCACGGCCTTCAGGCGCTCCTCGAACTCGCCGCGGAACTTGGCGCCGGCGATCAGCGCACCGAGGTCGAGCACCAGCAGGCGCTTGTTCTTCAGGCCCTCGGGCACGTCGCCGTTGACGATGCGCTGCGCCAGCCCCTCGACGATGGCGGTCTTGCCGACGCCGGGCTCGCCGATCAGGACGGGATTGTTCTTGGTACGGCGCGACAGCACCTGGATGGTGCGTCGGATCTCCTCGTCGCGGCCGATCACCGGGTCGATCTTGCCGTTGCGGGCGGCGTCGGTCAGGTCGCGCGTGTACTTCTTCAGAGCGTCGAAATTGCCCTCGGCGTTCGCGGAGTCGGCCGTCCGGCCCTTGCGCAGGTCCTGGATGGCGTGCTCGAGCGCCTGCGGGTTGACCTGGGCTTCCTTCAGCGCCTTGGCGGCGTCGGTTCCGGTCGACAGCGCGATGGCGAGCAGCAGCCGCTCGACGGTCACGAACTGGTCGCCGGCCTTCTCGGCGACTTCCTCGGCCTGGGTGAGGACCCGCGCCAGCTCCGGCGACATGTAGACCTGGCCGGCGCCGCTGCCTTCGACGCGCGGGATCTTGGCCAGCGCCGCGTCGATCGCGGTGCGGACCGCCTTGGGGTCGCCCCCGGCCCGCTCGATCAGGCTGGAGGCGAGACCCTCCTTGTCGTCCAGGAAGACCTTCAGCAGGTGCTCGACCAGCAGGCGCTGGTGGCCCTGGCCGAGCGCAAAGGTTTGAGCCGACTGCAGGAAACCGCGCGAGCGGTCGGACAGCTTCTCGAAGTTCATCAATGTCTCCGTCGAGTACCGCGTTTAGCCAGTACCGCCGACCGACCCCATTCAGGCGATCGTCCGGCGTTCGACGAAGGATACCGGGTCCCCTCGGTGTCCGGGACCCCCAAAGGCCCCTCGCCGACGACCCGGAGCGGTCCGACATGGCCCCGCCCTCCGTCATGTCGGCATATGGGTGTTGCGCATGTGCAACACAAGCTCCTGCGACACCTTGCCGACCCCCCGGCGCAACGTTGACATCCTCCAGGCGCAGGCGTTCTTTCGAGCCATGAGCATCACCGTCGCTGCACTGCACCGTTACCCGGTCAAGGGTCTGTCGGCCCAGTCGCTGGACGCGGTCGAGCTGCGGGCCGGATGCACGATCCCGCACGACCGCCGGTTCGCGATCGCCCACGGCACCGCGCCGATCGACGCGGCGGCGCCGAAATGGCTGGGCAAGGCGCATTTCCTGCAGCTGATGAGCAACCCGCGGCTGGCGGCGCTGAGTGCCGAGTACGACCCGGAAACCACCGCCCTGGACCTGAAGCGCGGGGGACGGACCGTGGCGCGCGGCGTGCTGTCGACGCAGACCGGGCGGACCGTGATCGAGCAGTTCTTCGCGGCCTACATGAAGGCCGAGCTGCGCGGTGCGCCGCGACTGGTGGATCGTGGGGAGGAGGCGTTCAGCGACGCCGACGCGCCGTTCGTCTCGCTGATCAATCGGGCCTCGGTGGCCGACCTGGAGCGGGTCGTCGGCCAGCCGGTCGCCCCCGGGCGGTTCCGCGGCAACATCCTGCTGGACGGGGCCGCACCCTGGGCCGAGTTCGGCTGGGTCGGCCATCGCCTTCGGATCGGATCCGCGGAGCTCGCGATCGAGGAGCGGATCGGGCGCTGCGCCGCGACCAACGTCGACCCGGCGACAGGGCAGCGCGACCTGACGGTTCCGCGCGACCTGCTGCGCGGGTTCGGCCATGACAAGTGCGGCGTCTATGCACGGGTGACGCTCGGCGGTCGGGTGGCGGTCGGCGATTCGGTGACGGTTCTCGACTGAGCCTGACGCCGGCGCAGCCACGCAAGCAGCCTTCCCGCGATACCTGGCCGGGGAGTCGGATCGGTCGGTTGTTGCGCCTGCGGAACCCGGGGGTCGAGCCCCAGGGCGATCAGGCGGTCGGTGTCGTAGCAGGGTCCCATGCGGCGACCCTGGGCCGACGCTGCCGACACCGCGGTGTCAGCAGCGGATGCGACACCGGGCACTTCCTGACACCGTCCTGACAACAGTCCGGGGTAGACTGCGACATGCGCCGTGCCGATCGCCTGTTCCGGATCGTCGACGAGCTGCGCCGACGGCGGCGGGCGACCCGTGCCGCCGAGCTGGCGGCGCTGCTCGAGGTGTCGTCGCGGACCATCTATCGCGACATGGCCGACCTGATGGCCAGCGGGGTGCCGATCGAGGGCTCGGCCGGGGTCGGCTACCTGCTGCGGCCGGGCTTCCACGTGCCGCCGCTGATGTTCGATGCCGACGAGATCGAGGCGCTGATGTTCGGGCTCCGCATCGTCCAGACCTGGACCGATCCGGCGATGGCGGAGGCGGCCGGCCGGGCGGCCGACCGGGTCAGGGCGGCGGTACCCGAGGAGCTGGACCGGCGGATCGCCGAACTGGCGCTGTTCGCACCGCCGCGGCAGAGCCCGCCCGAGCGGTTCCGGGTCGACACCGGTCCGTTCCGCCGGGCGATCCGCGACCGCCAGACCCTGCAGATACTGTACGAGGACGAGGAGGGGCAGCGCACCGAACGGCGGGTAAGGCCGCTCGGCCTGCTGTTCTACGGACCGAAATGGCTGCTCGCCGCGTGGTGCGAGCTGCGAGGGGATTTCCGTTCGTTCCGGCTGGACAGGATCGCGGCCACCCAGACTATCGGCGAGCGGTTCCGGCCGGAGCCCGGCCGGACGCTCGCCGATTTTCTGGACCGCTGGGCCGAGTAGCGGCGATCAGCTCGCCGCGACGGCGCCGTCGTCGTCGACGGCCGGAGCCGACACGAAGCCCTCGGACTTGTTGGCAGCTTCGGTCTTCGGGCTGGCCCGGCGCCGGCGGGGCTTGCGCTCCGGCTCGGCGGCGGCCTCGGTGGCAGCGGCCTCGGTCGGCTCGGCTTCCGGAGCCGCCTCGGTCGCTTCCGCCGCCGGAGCGGCGTCACGGGCCGGGCGCGAGGAGGTCAGCCGCAGGGTCCGGCGGATGCCGTCGGCATCGTTGCCCTCGGCGGGCGGAGCGGCCGGCGCCTCGGCCGGAGCGGCCTCGACGGGCTCGGAACGGCTCTCGACCACGGGAGCCGGTTCGGCCTCGGGCTGCGGTGCCGGAGCCCGCTCGCCGCGGAACTCGCCGTCACCCTCGGCCCGCATCGGCCGGCGCTCGCCACGATCCCGGTCGCTGCGATCCCGGTCACGCCCGAATCGGTCGCCCCGGTCGCCGCGATCTCCGCCACTGCGATCTCCACGCTCACCGCGGTTCCAGTCGCCGCCGCGCTCGCCGTCGGCGCGCTGCCGATCGCCGCGACCGCTCTGCTCGCCGCGGTTGCTCTGCTCGCCGCCGTCGCCACGCTCGTCGCCGGACTCGCCGTCGTCGTCCTGGTCCCAGTCGCGGCCGGAGCCCTGGAACGGCTGGTTGCGGTTCTCGCCGCCCTGGCTCTCCTGGAATGCCGCCAGGATCCGATAGTAGTGCTCGGCGTGCTGGTAATAGCTCTCGGCCAGTACTCGATCGCCGGAGGCCGTCGCATCCCGCGCCAGGTTCAAGTACTTCTCGTACACCTGACTGGCGTTGCCCCGGATCCGAACGTCGGGCCCGTTGCTGTCGAAGGTCTGGTTACGGTTCGGCGTGCTCGATCGGCGATTGCCGCGACCGCGTCCACGCTTCTGGTGTGGGCCTTGTCTCATTCCTTGTCGCGAGTCCCGTTTTTTCGGTGAACGGACCCCTCGTCCGTTCGGTCACTCGTTCCCCATGACACGTTGTCCCCCGCACAAAAGCAGGCAGAACGTGCGATCATGGTTCAATCGAGTGAGTGGCGGTACCGGGCCCCTATGGCCTGCGGTACGTGTCAACAGTAGACCGGAATCTGAGCTATTCCAAGCAAAAATCGTTCGGGTTCAGGCAGTCATCACCAGTGTCGTTCCATTTGAGAACTAACGCCCGCTCGATGCCACCCAAGTCGCGGCGAACGTTTCGCACGGTGAAATTTTTCTTGTCTGCAATCTCGGAAACTATTTGGCGTTGATGTTCGCCTAATTCAAGTACCACGATTCCTTGCGACTCGATCAGGCGGGGCAGTATCCGGACCAGCTCCCGGTACGCGTCGAGACCGTCGGGACCGGCGGCCAGCGCGCCGCGCGGGTCGAACAGCGCGACCTCCGGCTCCAGCCGAGCGACCGTCTCGTCCTCGATATAGGGCGGATTCGACAGGACGAGGTCGGCCCGTCCGGGCTCCGCCGGGCCCCAGTCGAGCGCATCGGGCGTCAGGGCGCTCCAGTCCGCGGCCAGGAACCGCGCCCGCTCCGCCAGCCCGTTGCGGCGGGCGTTCTCGCGCGCCGTCTCGACCGCGCCCGGTAGGCGGTCGACGCCGATGCCGACGGCGTCGGGAAACTCCGCCAGTGCGGCAAGCAGCAGGCAGCCGGTGCCGGTCCCGAGGTCCAGGATCCGGCGCGGGCCGGGGCGGCCGGCGAACGCGGCGCCCCCGAACTCTGCGACGGCGGCCTCGATCAGGGTCTCGGAATCGGGGCGCGGGTCGAGGGTATCGGGACCGACCAGCAGGTCCAGGGTCCAGAACGCCCGCCGGCCGAGGATGCGCGACACCGGCTCGCGCGCCAGCCGGCGCGCCAGCAGCGCCTCGAAACGCGCGCGCTCCCGCTCGCCGACCGTCGCCGACTCGTGCGGCCAGACCTCGCGGCCGAGCGCGGCCCCCAGCAGCAGCCGGGCGTCCAGCCGGGAGTTGTCGACGCCGGCGGCGGTCAGCCGCCTGGCGGCGTCGCGCAGGATGTCGTCGATCGCGGTGGGGGGAGACGCGAAGGGCGGAGACGGCACGGGGGGAGGTTGGGTCACGTGATGGTCGCCAGGCGCTCGGCCTCGTCCTCGGCGATCAGCGCGTCGACGATCTCGTCGAGGGCTTCGCCGGCCATCACCTTCTCGATCTTGTAGAGCGTCAGGTTGATGCGGTGGTCGGTGACCCGGCCCTGCGGAAAGTTGTAGGTGCGGATGCGCTCCGAGCGGTCGCCGGAGCCGACCTGGCTCTTGCGGTCGGCGGCGCGCTCGGCGTCGAGCCGGCCGCGCTCCAGGTCGAACAGCCGGGCGCGCAGGATCTTCATCGCCTTGGCCCGGTTCTTGTGCTGCGACTTCTCGTCCTGCTGGCTGACCACGACGCCGGTCGGCAGGTGGGTGATGCGCACCGCGCTGTCGGTGGTGTTGACGTGCTGGCCGCCGGCGCCGCTCGACCGGTAGACGTCGATCCGCAGGTCGTTCTCGTTGATCGCGATGTCGACCTCCTCGGCCTCCGGCAGGACGGCGACGGTGGCGGCCGAGGTGTGGATCCGGCCCTGCGACTCGGTCACCGGCACGCGCTGGACCCGGTGGACGCCGGACTCGAACTTCATGCGGGCGAACACCGAGTTGCCGCTGACGGTGGCGATCGCCTCCTTGTAGCCGCCGATCTCGTTCTCGGAGACCTCCATGACCTCGAACCGCCAGCCGTGCAGCTGGGCATAGCGCTGGTACATGGCGAACAGCTCGGCCGCGAACAGGGCGGCCTCGTCGCCGCCGGTGCCGGCCCGCACTTCCAGGATGGCGTTGCGCGAGTCGGCCTCGTCGCGCGGCAGCAGCTGCAGCATCACCGCGCGCTCGAGCGCCGGCAGCCGTTCCTCGATGGCGTGCGCCTCCTCCTCGGCCAGCGCGCGCATCTCCGGGTCGGATTCCTCGGCCATGGCCCGGGCGTCGGCCAGCTCCGACCGGGTCCGGCGAAGCTCCTCCACCGACTCGACCACCGGCGACAGCTCGGCGAATTCCTTCGACAGCTTCATGAACTCGTCGGAACTGAAGCCGTCCGGGCTGGCCAGCCGGGCTTCCAGTTCCTTCGCCCGCGTCAGCACGCGGTCGAGCTTCTCGTCGAGGCTCACGGTCGGTCTCCCCTGCCCGTGTCGTCCAGGCCGAACAGCTCGGCGATCAACGCACGGGTCTCGTCGTCCAGGCGTCCGGCGGCAGCCCACCGTCGCATCGTCTCGCTGGGCGCGTGCAGCACCCGGCCGGCGATCCGCCGGGTCAGGGCGTCGGCCTCCGGCCCGGTGCCGGCGCCGGCCCGGACCTGCGCCTCCAGATGGGCGCGCAGCCGGGCGATGTCGGGGCCGGCGTCGCGCACCGCGAGGTCGTGGTCGAAGGCGGCGAGCGCTTCCTCGACCAGGGTCTCGGCCCTGGTCGCCTCGGCCTCGCGCCCGGCCCGTCCCTCGTGGGTGACCCGCTCGAGATCGCCGATGTCGTACACATAGGCCTCGTCCAGCCGGTGCACCGCCGGCTCGACGTCGCCCGGCACCGCCACGTCGAGCAGGAACACCGGCCGCCGCCGGCGGCGGCGCAGCACCGCCTCCATGGCCTCGGCGGTGATCAGGTAGCGACCGGACCCCATGCCGGTGATCACCACGTCGGCCCGGTCGAGGGCGTCGGCCAGGTCGTCGAGCGGGCCGTGATGGGCCTCCAGCTCGGCCGCCGTCACCGCCGCCCGGCGCCGGAACCGGTCCAGCACCGTCAGGTCGTGCAGCCCGGCGTCGCGCAGCTGGCGGGCGATCATCACGCTCAGCTCGTCGCCGCCGACCAGCAGGCAGCTCCGGCCCGACAGGTCGCCGTGCAGGTCCTGGACCCGGGCCACCGCCGCGGTCGCCAGCGACACCGCGCCCTCGCCGATCCGGGTCTCGGTCCGCACCCGCTTGGCGACCGCGTAGGCGGCCTGCAGCACCCGGTCCAGGGTCGGGCCCCAGGCCCCGAGGTCCTGCGAGAGACGCTGCGCTGCCTTGACCTGGCCCAGCACCTGCGGCTCGCCGACCACCTGGCTGTCGAGCGCGCTGGCGACCCGGAACACGTGCCGGACCGCCTCGCCGCCGTCGTGGCGGTACAGGTAGGGAGCGAGGTCCTCGCCGCGCAGGCCGACCGGCGCGCCGAGCGCGGTGGCGACCGTCATCGGCGCCATCGGGCCGTCCTGGAACACCGCGGTGACCTCGACCCGGTCGCAGGTCGACAGCACCATGGCCTCGCGCACCCCGCGGATCCGGAGCGTGCCGATCACCGCCGCGACCTCGGAGTCGTCGACATACAGCCGCTCCCGCAGGCTGTCGGGGCAGGTCCGGTGACTGACGCCGATCACCGAGATCGCAGGGGCGTTTGCCGTCACGGCGCCCCGCTATCGGAACCGCGCGAGGCTCTCCTCGATCCGGTCGAGAGCGGCCTCGTCCTGCGTCCCGGCATCCAGGTCGCGGAGCTGCACGGCGCCGCGCGCCAGCTCGTCCTCTCCGAGGATCAGCGCCACCCGGGCGCCGACCTTGCTGGCCCGCTTCAGGCGCTTGCCGACGTTTCCGGTGTACCCGTGCTCGACGGCATGGCCGGCACGGCGCAGCCGGTGGGCCAGCTTAAGGGCCTCGAGCTCGGTGCCGGCGCCGACCGGCACGATGGCGATCGGCCGGGCCGGGTCGGTCACGCCCTCGACCAGCAGCGCCAGCCGCTCGATTCCGGCGGCCCAGCCGACACCGGGGATCGCCGGCCCGCCCATGGTCTCGACCAGGCCGTCGTAGCGGCCGCCGGCCATGACCGTGCCCTGGGCGCCGAGCGCGTCGGTCACGAACTCGAAGGTGGTGTGGCAGTAGTAGTCGAGGCCGCGCACCAGCCGGGTGTTGCGATGGTAGCCGACGCCGAGCGCGTCCAGCCCGGCGACGACCGCCGCAAAGAAGTCCTTGGAGTAGTCGTTCAGATAGTCGTCGAACGACGGCGCGTGCTCCACCAGCCTGCGGTCGCCCTCGTCCTTGCTGTCGAGAATGCGCAGCGGGTTGAGCTCCAGCCGGCGCCGGCTGTCCTCGGACAGCGCCTCGCGGTGGTCGCCGAAGTACTCGACCAGGGCGGCGCGGTAGGCCTTGCGGCTGTCGGTGTCGCCGAGGGTGTTCAGCTCGAGCGTGGTGCGCGACAGCACGCCGATGGCGTCGAGGATGTCGGCGCCGCAGGAAATCACCTCGATGTCGGCCTGCGGCTCGGCGGCGCCCAGCAGCTCGATGCCGATCTGGTGGAACTGCCGCATCCGGCCCTTCTGCGGCCGCTCGTAGCGGAACATCGGGCCCTGGTAGTAGAACTTGGCCGGCAGGTTCTGGGTCAGGCCGCCGGTGATCAGCGCCCGGCACACGCTGGCGGTGCCCTCCGGCCGCAGGGTCAGCTCCTCGCCGCCACGGTCGGTGAAGGTGTACATCTCCTTCGAGACCACGTCCGAGGCCTCGCCGAGCGTCCGCTTGAAGACGTCGGTGAACTCGAAGATCGGGGTCTCGATCTCGCCGAAGCCGTAGCGCTCGGAGACCCGGAGACCGGTGTCCACGATATGGCGGTGGCGCCGCGCGTCCTCGGGCAGGAGGTCGTGGGTACCGCGGACCGGCTGCAGCTTAGACAACTCTGGGACTCCCGTGGGTTACTCGGCCGCGGCGGCGGCGGCCCCGTTCTTGGATGCGGTCTTCTCGGCCTCGATCTCGGCCGCCTTCTGTTCGATCAGCTCGACCATGTGGTCGACCACGTCGGCCTGCTTGAGCCGGTGGTGCGGCTGGCCGGCGATGTACACCATGTGGGTGCCGTTGCCACCGCCGGTGATGCCGATGTCGGTCTCGCGCGCCTCGCCGGGGCCGTTCACCACGCAGCCGATCACCGACACGGTCATCGGCGTGGTGATGTGGGCCAGCCGCTCCTCGAGCAGGCGGACGTTCTCGATCACGTCGAACTGCTGGCGGGCGCAGGACGGGCAGGAGATCACGTTGACCCCGCGGTGCCGCAGGTTCAGCGACTTCAGGATATCGAAGCCGACCTTGACCTCTTCCTCCGGCGGCGCCGACAGCGACACCCGGATGGTGTCGCCGATCCCGCCCCAAAGCAGCATGCCCATGCCGATCGACGACTTGACGGTGCCGACGCGCTGGGCGCCGGCCTCGGTGATGCCGAGGTGCAGCGGGTAGTCGCAGGCGTCGGCCAGGCCCTGGTAGGCGGCGACCGCCAGGAACACGTCGGACGCCTTCACGCTGATCTTGAACTCGAAGAAGTCGTTGTCCTCGAGGATCTTCGCGTGGTGCAGCGCGCTCTCCACCATGGCCTCGGGGCACGGCTCGCCGTACTTCTCCAGCAGATGCTTCTCCAGGCTGCCGGCGTTCACGCCGATCCGCATCGAGCAGCCGTGGTCCTTGGCGGCCTTCACCACCTCGCGCACCCGCTCGGCCGACCCGATGTTGCCGGGGTTGATGCGCAGGCAGGCGGCACCGTTCTCGGCCGCCTCGATGGCGCGCCGGTAGTGGAAGTGGATGTCGGCGACGATCGGCACCGAGACTTGCGGCACGATTTGCCTGAGGGCCGCCGAGGAGGCCTCGTCCGGGCACGACACCCGGACGATGTCGGCGCCCACCGCCTCGGCCCGCTGGATCTGCGCCACGGTCGCCGCCACGTCGGCGGTCGGCGTGTTGGTCATGGTCTGCACCGTGATCGGCGCACCGCCGCCGACCGGGACCCGGCCGACGTGGATCTGACGGGAACTGCGGCGCAGAATGTCTCGGTACGGGCGCACGCTCATCGGGAGCCTCGCGGGGTCGGGCGTTGCGGCCGGCGCGGGCCGGCCGGTCGGTATCGTCGGGGTTATAGCGAAACCGGCGGACCGGCGGAAGCCGCGGCCGTCGGCACCGTCTCGAACGACGCGGTCAGCGCGTGGAGCCGGTCGCGGTGCCGGCCGCCAGCTTCTCCGGGTCGAGGTGGATGTTGCGGACCACCTCGCCGTAGCCGCCAAGGCTCGGCGCCGGGTTGCCGTCGACCAGGATCTGCAGGGCGCCGGCATTGCCGGTCGCCAGCCGCAGGCCGGCCTGCTCGGGCACGCGGTACACGTCGCCCTCGCGCAGCACCCGGGTGAACAGCGCCGTTCCCTGGGCGTCGCGGACCTGGACCCAGCTGTCGCCGGTCGCCTTGATCAGCACCCGGTCGATCGGGCCGGCGGTGGTACGGCCGGGCGGGACGGCGGCTTCCGAGGAGCCGATCAGGGTGGCGATCCGCGGGGCGGCCGGAACCTCTTCCTCGGCGCTCGCCGGCTTGGCGGGGGCCGGCGCGGTTTCGGACGCGGCGGTCGGTTCGGTGGTAACGGCGGCCGTCTGGGAAGCGGTGTCGGACGCGGCGTTGGCCGGTTCCGGCGGCGCCGTCACGTCGGGCGTGTCGTCGGAGGCGGCCCGGACCGTGGCCTCGACGGCGGTGGCCGTTGTGGAAGCTGGTGCGGGAGCCGACGCAGCCGAGGGGGCCTGTGCGGTCGGCCGCGGCGCGATCCCGGAAGAGGCGACAGTCGTCGCCGTCGCCGGCTCGGTTCCGGTGGCTGTCGGCGCGGCAGCGGTCCCGGCGGCCGGTGCGGCCACGATGGCGGCGGGTTTGCCTTCGACCGGCTTGACGGCCGGCGCGGTCGGGGCCGGCGTGGTCCGGGCAGGCGCGGTCGGGTTCTGGGCCACCGTCGCAGCAGGTTGCGGTGCCGGTGCGGGCGCCGGTGTCGGGGCGGCGCGTGATACCGCGACGCCGGCCGGATTGGCGTCGGCGTAGGACCCGGCCGTCTTGGGGGCCGGCGTGGTGGTCGGTGCTGCGGCCGGGATCGGCGCGGTCGCGGACGGCGACAGCGACGGCGCTTCGCCCTCGATCAGCTGGGCCAGCCGTTCCGGCACCGCCGGGACCAGGTCGCGCAGGCTGCCGTCGCGCTCCGACAGCCAGTACCAGCCGCCGTAGGCGCCGCCGGCCAGCATGACCGCGACCAGCATCAGCACCAGGCCGGGGACCCGGCCTTCCGGCGCCGGCGACGGGAACACCAGCTGCGGCTTCGAGTTCAGCCCGGCCGCTTCCTCCTTGAAGCGGCGTACCGCGGCGTCCGGCTCCAGGCCGAGGAATGCCGCATAGGTGCGGACGTAGCCGATCGCGTAGGTGATGCCCGGGAGCGCGTCGGGGCGACCCTCCTCGAGGGCCGACAGGAAATTGCTGCGGATCCGCAGGTGCGCGGCGACGTCCGCCAAGTCGAGGCCCGCATCCTCGCGGGCGCGCCGGAGCTCTTCGCCGACTGGTAGCGGTTGTGAGCTCATGCCCCGCTCCTCGTTGGCCGCCGGCTCCGGAGCCGATGCCGACAGCCCGGTTCGCCGCACGGCCTCGAACGGCTGGACCGATTCGATGTCCTTGAACCGGATGCGAGACCGTTCAGACTTCAGTCCCATGCTCCCTCAGGCCGAATGGCGGACCGCGAAAACACCGCGAAACCCGCCTCTGCCCCGCGGCATATACTGTCATGAGCGATCAAGTTACTTCGAAACTATTGCGATTTCAATAATCTATTGCCGAGACTGGCGATCGGAGTTCAATCAGCCGGCGGGATCGTCAGACCATTCGTGCAAACGCTCGGATACATAGTTCTGTAGCCTATTCCGAACACTGGAAGCCGACAATTTAATCAAATAATCAAGATAGCTACTCAACTCGCTGATATCAGAAGTTAAAATTGCTTCTTTTACAGCGCCGACTGCAGAGGCGGACATCGACAGGGCGCGATAGCCGAGGGCGGCCAGGGCCAGCGCCTCGAGCGGGCGGCCGGCCATTTCGCCGCACACGGTCACCGGGATGCCGGCGGCCTCTCCGGCCTGCGCAATCCGTTGCAGGACCCGCAGAAAAACCGGATCCAGGGTGTCGTAGCGGTTGGCGACGCGCTCGCCCCCGCGGTCCGCGGCGTACAGGAACTGGTGAAGGTCGTTGCTGCCGACCGACAGGAAGTCGGCCTCGCGCGCCAGTTCCTCGATCGCCAGCACCAGGGCCGGCACCTCGACCATGGCGCCGACCGCGACCGTGGCCGGCAGGGCGACGCCGCGGTCGCGAGCCCTCTGCAGCTCCAGGTCGAGCAGCGACCGCGCCGTCCGGAACTCCTCGACGGTCGTCACCATCGGGACCATGACGCGCAGCGGACCGCCGTCCGCGGCCCGGATCAGCGCCCGCATCTGCTGGCGCAACAGCGACGGGCGGTCGAGCCCGATGCGCAGCGCCCGCCAGCCGAGCGCCGGATTCTCCTCGGGCTCGTGCTCGAACGACGGCAACCGCTTGTCGCCGCCGGCGTCGAGCGTCCGGAAGGTGACCGGCCGGCCCTCGGCCGCCACCAGCACGCGGCGGTACAGCAGGGTCTGGGCCTCGACGTCCGGGTACTCGCGGCGCACCAGGAACGGGATCTCGGTCCGGTACAGCCCGATGCCCTCGGCCCCGGCCGCCGCCATCTGGGTGACGTCGACCAGCAGGCCGGCGTTCATCAGCAGCGAGATCCGCGTGCCGTCGACGCTGACCGCCGGCCGGTCGCGCAGGGCGGCATAGCGGGCACGCTGCTCGGCCCGGACCGCCATGCTGGCCCGGAACGTCGTTCGGGCATCCTCGCCGGGACGCACGAACACCTGGGCATGGTCGCCGTCGACGATCAGCGGATCGCCCGGCTCGACCTCGTCCAGCAGGTTGGTCAGCCGACCGACCACCGGGATGTCCAGCGCCCGCGCGACGATCGCCACGTGCGCGGTCGCCGAGCCCTCCTCGAGCGCCAGCCCGCGCAGCCGGCTCGGGTCGTAGTCGAGGATCTCGGCCGGCCCGAGCGAGCGGGCGATCAGGATCCAGTCGCCTTCCGGCTCGGCGTCGTCGTCCGGCGTGCTGTCCGGCGACAGGTGCTGCATCAGGCGGAGGGCGACGTCCTCGAAATCGGCCAGACGTTCGCGGATGTATGCGTCGGTGACGCCGGCCATGCGCGCCCGGGTGTCGTCGCGCACCCGCTGGAGCGCGGCCTCGGCGGTCAGCCCGCCGACGATGGCGTCGCGGATCCGGCCGATCCAGCCGGCGTCGTTGGCGATGATGCGGTAGGTCTCCAGCACCTCGCGGTGCTCGCCGGCCGCCGCCATCGCGTCGGAGTCCAGCAGCCGGTCCAGGGAGTCGTGCATCGCCGACAGCGCTGCGTCGAGCCGCCGGCGCTCGTCCTCGGGATCCTCCGCGACCACCCGGTGGATGACGATCCGCGGCCGGTGCAGGCGGGCCCGGCCGATCGCCAGGCCGCCGTTGATCCGCGTACCGCCGATCCGCACCGGCGTGCCGTCGCCGCGGTTGGCCGCCGAGCCGGGGATCTCGCCGCCGGAGATCATCTCGGCCAGCACCATGGCGAGGGTCTCGACCGACTCGACCTCTTCCTCGGTGTACTGGCGGACGGCGGTGTGCTGGATCACCAGGACGCCGTGCACCCGCTCCGACCGGCGGATCGGCACGCCCATCAGCGAGTGGTAGATCTCCTCGCCGGTCTCAGGAAAGTAGGCGAACTTCGGGTGGGTCTGGGCCTCGGCCAGCGCCACCGGCCGGCCGGTCTCGGCGATGTGGCCGACCAGCCCCTCGCCGAACTTCATGCGGGTCCGGTACAGCGCCTCGGGGTTCAGGCCCTCGGTGGCGCACAGCTCCAGCACGCTGCCGGCCCGGCGCACGTAGATCGAGCAGACTTCGGCGCCCATCGCGGCGGCGATGGTCTTGACGATGCTGTCCAGGCGCTCCTGCGGCGTGCCGCTGCCCGCCATCACGTCGCGCAGGAGGCGCAGCATCTCCCGGGGCCCACCGCCCCGGCCGACCCCCCGGGAAGCGGTGGCGCCGGTCATCGGCTCAGGAATCCGTTTCGGCGTCGAGGCCGTAGGCGGTGTGCAGGGCGCGGACCGCGAGCTCGGTGTAGTCCGAGCCGATCAGCACGCTGACCTTGATCTCCGAGGTCGAGATCACCTGGATGTTGATGCCCTTCTCGGCCAGGGTCTGGAACATGGTCTTGGCCACGCCCGGCTGGCTGCGCATGCCGACGCCGACCACCGAGATCTTGCAGACGTTGGCGTCGGAGACGACCTCGGCGTAGGCGAGCTCGCTCCTCAGCTTCTCCAGCACGTGGGTGGCGCGGTCGAGGTCGGCCTGGCCGACGGTGAAGGTCAGGTCGGTGGTCTTGCCGTCCTGGCTGACGTTCTGAACGATCATGTCGACGTTGACCGCGGAGTCGGAGAGCGACCCGAAGATGGCGCCGGCGACGCCCGGCCGGTCAGGCACGCCGACCAGGGTGATCTTGGCCTCGTCCGGGCTGTAGGCGATGCCGGTGACGACTTGCTGTTCCACGATCTCATCCTCATCGACGACCAGGGTACCGGGCATGTCGACGAAGCTCGACAGCACCTGCACGCGCACCCCGTGTTGCATGGCCATGGCGACGGAACGGGTCTCCAGGACCTTGGCTCCCTGGGACGCCAGCTCCAGCATCTCCTCGTAGGTGATCCGCTCGATCTTGCGGGCCTTGGAGACGATCCGCGGATTGGTCGTGTAGACCCCGTCCACGTCGGTGTAGATGTCGCAGCGGTCGGCCCGCAGCGCCGCCGCCAGCGCCACCGCCGAGGTGTCGGAGCCGCCGCGCCCCAGCGTGGTGATACGGGCGTCCGGGCCGATGCCCTGGAAGCCGGCGACCACCGCCACCTGGCTCTGGGCGAAGCGCTTCACCATCTCGGTGGTGTCGATCTCGGCGATCCGGGCCTTGCCGTGGATGCCGTCGGTGCCGAACGGGATCTGCCAGCCGAGCCAGGAGCGGGCGTTGACGCCGATGTCCTGCAGCGCCATCGCCAGCAGGCCGACGGTCACCTGCTCGCCCGATGCCACCACCACGTCGTACTCGCGGGCGTCATACAGGCGCGAGACCTCGCCGCACCATTTCACGAGCTGGTTGGTGGTGCCGGCCATCGCCGATACCACGACGGCCACCTCGTGGCCGGCATCGACCTCGCGCTTGACGCGCTGGGCCACCCTCTTGATCCGCTCGACATCCCCCACCGAGGTGCCGCCGAATTTCATCACGATGCGCGCCATCGCGGGATCCGTATCCGAGCCAAAGGGATGCCGCCGCCGGGACGGCGTTTGCTTGCCGGCCGCAGGCGGGCGTATCCATATTACTTGCGGGCCCGTGGGGCAAGCGCGGCGCCCCGGAAAAAGGGCCGATTCGAGAGGTTTTACGATGGCGATGATCGCAGCGCTGTGCCGGACCGCGGTCCGGGCCGCTCGCCGGGCTTCGCACCGGGCCGCTGAGCCCGTCGCGGAATCGGGCGCGGAGAGGCCGACCGCGAGCCGCGGAACCGTCGACGGCGCCGACATCGACCGCTTCGCCAAGCTGGCCGAGCAGTGGTGGAACCCGGACGGCCCGCACGGCCCGCTGCACCGCTTCGTGCCGGTCCGCATGACGGTGATCCGCGACGCGCTGGCGCCGCTCGCCGGGTCGTCGGACCGGCGCCGGCCGCTGGCCGGGCTGTCGGTGCTGGACATCGGTTGCGGCGGCGGGCTGCTGGCCGAGCCGATGACCCGGCTGGGCGCCCGGGTGACCGGGGTCGACGCCGACATGTTCGGCATCACCGCGGCGGTCGAGCATGCCGGGGAGTCCGGGCTCGACATCGAGTACATCGCCGGCGCCGCCGAGGACCTGGTCGCCGCCGGCCGCCGGTTCGATGCGGTGGTGGCCAGCGAGGTGATCGAGCACGTCGCCGACCGCGAGGCGTTCGCCAACGCCCTGGCGGCGCTGGTGCGGCCGGGCGGCGTGCTGGTGCTGACCACCATCAACCGCACGCCGCGCTCCTACGCGACGGCGATCGTCGGCGCCGAGTACGTGCTGCGCTGGGTGCCGCGCGGTACCCACGACTGGGCGAAGTTCCCGACCCCGGAAGAGCTGAAGGGCCTGCTGGAGCCGCGCGGCTTCGCGGTCGGTCCGGAGGTCGGCCTGGCCTACGACCCGATCGAGGGGACGTTCCGGGAGTCGGCCGACGCCCGGGTGAACTACGCGGTGGTGGCGCACCGGCAGGCCGAGACCGCGGCGTCATGACCGTGGCCGCGCCGCTGCGCGTCGGCATGATCGGTGCGGGCATGATCAGCGCGTACCACCTGAAGGCCTGGGCCCGCTGCCCGGAGGCCGAGGTGGTCGGCATCGCCGATCCCGACGCGGCGGCGGCGCGCAACAGGGCCTCCGAGTTCGGCGTTCCCGCCGTCTACTCGGATGCCGTCGCGCTGATGGAGGCGCTGCGGCCGGACGCCGTCGACATCGCGGCGCCGATGGGGGTGCACGCCGAGATCTGCCGGGCCGCCGCCGAGCGCGGTATCGCGGTGATGTGCCAGAAGCCGCTGTGCCCGACCGTGGCGGAGGCCCGCGCCCTGGTCGTCGAGATCGGCGACCGCGTACCGTTCGTGGTGCACGAGAACTGGCGCTTCCGCCCGCCGTATCGCCGGATGCGGGAATGGCTGCAGGAGGGCCGGATCGGCCGGGTGCGGGCGTTCACCATGGAGGTGATGACCAGCGGCCTGGTGCCCGACCTGCCGGACCAGCCGCCGCCGGCGCTGCGCCGGCAGCCGTTCATGGCCGGGATGCGGCGGTTCAACGTCCTGGAAGGCGTCATCCACCAGATCGACGCGCTCAGGTTCCTGCTGGACGGGCTGTCGGTGGCCGGCGCCCGGCTCGCCCGGCTGAGCGACCGGGTGGTCGGCGAGGACACCGCGATGCTGCTGCTCGAGAGCCCCGGCGGCGCGATCGGCACGCTGTCGACCTCGCTCACAGTTCCCGGCGCCGGCCCGCGCAGCAGCGACACCCTGACGCTGATCGGCGAGACCGGGACCATCGCGTTCCGCGACTGGGTGCTGTCGTGCACATCGGACGGCGCGAGCGAGGCCTTCGAGCGCGAGCCGGTCTACCAGGCCTCGTTCGACGCGGTGATCGCGCAGTTCGCCGGCTCGCTTCGCCACGGCGAGCGGTTCGAGACCACGGCCGGGGAGAACCTCGCGACGCTGCAACTGGTCGACGACGTGTATCGGATGGCCGGCTGGCCCTGACGCCTCACGCGTCGTCGCGGACCCAGGGGATCGCGCCGAACTCGATGCCTTCGTCCTTCAGACGCTCGGATTCCTCCGGCGTCGACTCGCCGTAGATGCCGCGGGCGTCGACCTCGCCGTAGTGGATCTTGCGGGCTTCCTCGGCGAACCGGTCGCCGACGTAGTCGCAGTTCTCCTCGACCACCCGGCGCAGGGCCCGGAGCTGGCGCTTCAGCTCGGCCGCCTGCTGGGCGGCCGGGTGCATGGCCTGGACCTCGCCCTGAGCCTGGCCCTGCGCTTGCGCCGCCGGTGCCGGCGCCGCGACCTCGCGGCCCTTGGCGATGCTGGGCGCCATCAGGGCCTTGGCCACGTCCTTGCTGCCGCAGACCGGGCATTCGAGCGCGCCGGTGTCGCGTTGCCTGTCGTACGCGTCGGCGTTTCGAAACCAGCCTTCGAATTCGTGGTCGTCGCTGCAGCGAAGTCGGTACAGGATCATCGTCGTCGGTTCCGTTCGATCCGCCTAATATAGAGCGAACGCGCCGGCGATCTATATTCGCCTTGCGCCCAGACGTGTAGTGCAGTGGGAGGCCGATGCCGGAAGACGCGTCCGAACTCGCCCGACAGGACCGGGACCACCATCTCCACCCGTTCACCGATCCGCGCGTGCTGATCGAGGAAGGCGGCCCGACCGTGATCGTGCGCGGCGAGGGCTGCACCCTGTGGGACGAGGACGGCCACGCCTATCTCGACGCGCTGGCCGGGCTGTGGTGCGTCAACGTCGGCTACGGGCGGGCCGAGCTGGCCGAGGTCGCCGCCGGGCAGATGCAGCGGCTGGCCTACTACAACACCTTCTTCAAGACCACGAGCCCGCCGACCGCGGCGCTGGCGGCGCGGCTGGCCGCGCTGATGCCGGCCGGGCTGAGCCGGGTGCTGTTCGCCAACTCCGGTTCCGAGGCGCTGGATTCCATCGTCCGGCTGTGCCGGCACTTCTGGGTGCTGGAGGGCAAGCCGGACAAGTGGGTGATGATCGGCCGCGAGGAGGGCTACCACGGCTCGACCCTGGCGACCGTCAGCCTCGGCGGGATCTCCGGCATGCGTGCCCAGGGCCGGCTGCCGCTGCCGGGATTCGAGCAGGCCAAGGCACCCTACGCGTTCCGCTACGCCCCCGACGGCGACCCGGCCGCGTTCGCCGAGGAGGCGGCCGGCTGGATCGAGGCGAAGATCCTGGAGGTCGGCGCCGACAAGGTGGCCGGCGTCGTGGTCGAGCCGGTGCAGGGCGCCGGCGGGGTGATCATCCCGCCGCCGGGCTACCTGGAGCGGGTGCAGGAGATCTGCCGGCGTCACGACGTGCTGTTCGTGCTCGACGAGGTGGTCAGCGGGTTCGGCCGGCTCGGGGCCTGGTCGGCGGCCGAGCGGTTCGGGCTGACCCCGGACTTCATGGCGCTCGCCAAGGGCCTGTCGTCGGGCTACCAGCCGATCTCGGCGGTGATGATCGGCGACCGGGTGGCCAGGGCGCTGATCGACAAGGGCGGCGACCTGGCGCACGGCTTCACCTACTCCGGGCACCCGGTGGCGGCGGCGGTGGCGCTCGCCAACCTCGACATCATCGCCCGCGAGCGGCTGGTCGAGCGGGTGCGCGACGACTTGGAGGCCTATTTCGCCGGGGCGCTGGCCCGGCTGGCCGACCACCCGCTGGTCGGCGAGGTCCGGTCGATCGGCCTGATCGGCGCGGTCGAGCTGGTGCAGCAGCGCGCGCCGCGGGTCGCCTTCGACCCGGTCGGCGTGGTCGCGGCGGTGGTGCGCGACCAGATGCAGCAGCGCGGGGTGATCCTGCGGGCCGTCCGCGACGCCCTGGTGATCGCGCCGCCGCTGGTGGTCAGCCATGCCGAGATCGACCGCATCGTCGACACCCTCGCCGAGGTGCTGGAGCTGATCAGTCATGAGCTCGGGCTGGTCCAGGAGGATCAGGCGCTGGCGGCGGCGACCGCCGGCGGGCGGGCGCTGGAGGGCCTGACCTGCCTGGTCACCGGCGCCTCCCAGGGCATCGGCGCCGCGGTCGCCGAGCGCTATGCCGCCGAGGGTGCGCGGGTGGTGCTGGCGGCTCGTCGGCAGAACGAGCTGGAGGCGGTCGCGGCGCGGATCCGGAACGCCGGCGGGCAGGCGGCGACCCTGGCGATCGATTTCGCCGACCCGGATGCGGTCGCTGGCCTCGCCGACCGGATCGCCGGCAAGCTCGGCCGGCTCGACGTGCTGGTGGCGAACCACGGGATCCTCGGCCCGTTGCGGCCGACGGCCGAGCTGGACGGCGCCGAGTTCGACCGGGTGGTGGCCGTCAACCTGACCGCGGCGTTCCGGCTGCTGCGCGAGCTCGACCCGCTGCTGCGTGCCTCGCCGTCGGGCCGGGTGGTCATGGTCAGCTCGGGGGCGGCCGAGGGCGAGCACCCGGCCTGGTCGGCCTATGCCGCCAGCAAGGCCGGGCTGGAGGCGCTGGCCCGGGCCTATGCCGCCGAGACCGGGGATACCGGGGTCCGCTGCAACATCGTCGACCCGGGCGAGGTCCGCACCGCGATGCGCGCGGCCGCGTTCCCGGGCGAGGACCCGGACCGTCTGGCCGACCCGGCGACGGTCGCCGACGTGTTCGTGCGCCTGGCCAGCCCGGCCTGCCGGTTCACCGGCGCCAGGGTGCCGGCCTGATCGCGGGGGAGGGGAGCATGACGAGCGACACCGATCGATCGATACCGCCGCCGTCGAGCTGGGTGGTCAGGCACGGCGGCATGATCCCGCCCGGCGGCACGGTGCTGGACGTCGCCTGCGGGTCCGGCCGGCACGGCCGGTTCTTCCGCAGCCTCGGCCATCCGGTGGTGTTCCTGGACCGCGACATCACCAAGGTCGTCGACATGGCCAGCGACGACGAGGTCGAGATCGTCGCCCGCGACCTTGAGAGCGGCCGACCCTGGCCGCTGGCCGGCCGGCAGTTCGCCGGGGTGATCGTGGTCAACTACCTGTACCGGCCGATCCTGCCGGCGCTGGTCGCGTCGGTGGCGCCGGGCGGCGCGCTGATATACGACACCTTCGCGGTCGGCAACGAGGTCCACGGCCACCCGTCCAATCCCGACTACCTGCTGCACCGCGAGGAGCTGCTGATCGCGGTCCGGCCGGAGCTGGTGGTGATGGCCTACGAGGACGTCGAGGAGACCGATCCGCGGCCGGCGGTGCGTCAGCGCATCCTGGCGGTCCGGCCGGCTCGGTGATCGCGCCACAGTCCTTTTGCGACAGCCGGGGTGGCGGGGCGTGAAAGGCCGTCTCACGCTTTGACGCGCCCGGTTCAGATGCTGCAACCTCGCGGCGGGCGACGACGGGAGGGGCCGGCCATGACTCTGGGTTTCGATATCGGCGCGACCGATGTGCCGCCGGCGGAGGCGTCGGTCCTGCGCTATCTGCTGGAGCGGCAGGCACGCGAGCGGCCGACCCGCGAGTTCGTCCGGTTCTGGCGCGGCGAGACCTGGAGCTATGCCGACACCCTCGAGCGGGTGCGCCGTCGCGCGGCCGCGCTGCGCGAAGCCGGGGTCGCGCAGGGCGACCGGGTGCTGTGCTGGATGGGCAACGGCCCGGACCTGCTGCTGTCCTGGTTCGCGATCAACTATCTCGGCGCCGTCTACGTGCCGATCAACACCGCGGCGCGGGGGCGGCCCCTGGCGCATGTCCTGGAAAACGCCGATGCCCGGCTGATGGTCGCGCACCCGGCGCTGGTCGGGCGGCTCGGGGGGCTCGACCGCGGCGCGTTGGAGCGGGTCCTGCTGGCCGGGCCGGACGATGTCGACGCGCCGGGGGGCGAGGTTCCGGCGATCGACGGCGTCGCGCTGTCCCGCCTGGCCGACCCGGACGGCGTGGCGGACGACGCGCTGGCGCTCGACCGTCCGATCGAGCCGTGGGACGTGCAGGCGATCATGTACACTTCCGGCACCACCGGGAACGCCAAGGGCGTGCTGTTCTCCTACGTCCAGCACTGGACCATGGGGCCGGAGGCGATGCAGGCGATCGCGCCGGAGGATTGCTGCCTGATCGCCGGGCCGATCTTCCACTGCGGCAGCACGCTGTACGTCTACGCCATGCTGGCCAAGGGGGGCACCATGGCGATGATTCCGGAGTTCCGGACCGCCGAGTTCTGGCCGGCGGTGCGCGAGACCGGCAGCACGGTCGTGCTGCTGCTGGGCGTGATGGCGAGCTTCCTGCTGAAGGCGCCGGCCGCAGAGGGCGACCGCGATCACCCTCTGCGCAAGGCCTACATCGTGCCGTTCGGCGAGGACGCGCAGGCGTTCCGGGACCGGTTCGGCGTCGACCTGCACACCGTCTACAACATGACCGAGATCTCCAGCCCGCTGATCGCCGGCCCCGGCATCGGCGAGCCGGGCCTGGCGGGAACCCCGCGCGAGCCGTTCGAGCTGCGCGTCGTGGACGGCAACGACGTCGAGGTGCCGGCCGGCACCGTCGGCGAGCTGGTGGTCCGGGCGCACCGGCCGTGGGCGCTGTTCAGCGGCTACTACCGTAATCCCGAGGCGACGGTCGCCGCGCTGCGCAACGGCTGGTTCCACACCGGCGACGCGTTCCGGGTGGACGATACCGGCCGGTTCTTCTTCGTCGACCGCCTGAAGGACGTGATCCGGCGACGCGGCGAGAACATCTCGTCCTTCGAGCTGGAGACCGAGATCACCGCGCACCCGGCGATCAAGGAAGCGGTCGCCGTGGCGGTGCCGAGCGAGGTCAGCGAGGACGAGGTGCTGGCAGTGGTCACGCCGGTGGAGGGCGCGACGGTCGATCCGGCCGAGTTGACCGCGTTCCTGGCCGAACGGGTCGCCCACTACATGGTGCCGCGCTACGTCCGGATCGTGGAAGATCTGCCGAAGACCGCCAGCGGCAAGCTGCAGAAGCACATGCTGCGGGCCGAGGGCGTGACGACCGACACCTGGGACCGCGAGGCCGCGGGGATGAGGCTGCGGCGGGACAGCCTCGCCTAGGCCGATCCGCGACGCCTGCACGGGTCGAAGACGGGGCTCGTCATTCGACCCGTGGTTAGTGATTTGGATACCTTGTTGCGACTATGGTTTCGACGGTCGTCGTGTGCGAGCCGGACCGGCGGCGGCGTGGTCGGAGAGGGTGCCAGCAAGTCACGATGGCAATCGTATCGCTCAGGACACTGGCGACAGCGCTGGTCGCCACGATCGCCGTCAGCGGCCTGCTGCTGATCGGCGGCATGTGGTGGGTCGCGGACCGGGTCGCGGCCGGCCAGGAGGAGTGGCGCGCCTACCGCGACGCCAACGCGCCGGCTGCCGTCGCCCTGGTCGACATCGGTACGTACCTGGGATACGGCGGCGCTATCCATCATCTGCAGAACTATCTGCTGCGCGACGATCCGTCCTACATCGAACGACTGCGGATTGCCGACGGACGGGTCCGGGGAGCGCTGGCCCGGTACCGGACGACGGCGCCGGGCGACCGCGAGCTGGCTGCGCTCGCCACCATCGGCTCGGCCCTCGACGAACTCGAACGGACCGCGGCAAAAGTCCGGGCGACGAGGGCGGGCGGGCGTTCGGACGGGGCCGGGAAGGACTTGGCCATGGTCGACGTCCAGCGGGTGGTCGAGGCTCTTGGAATCCTCGAGCGTTCGGTCGGCGACCGACGGGCGATGCGGGCCGAGGGCCCGACCAAGCTGGAAGTGCTGTACGGGCTGCGCAGGGCGATCGGCTTCGGCGGCATGATCCACGCCTTCAAGAATCTCGTGCTGCTGGGCGATCCGAAGTTCGCGACCGAGGCCGAGGACGGGGTCGATGCCGCGAAGGAATACATCACGCGCTACCGCCGGCTGCACTTGACCGAGGCCGAGGGCGCGGCACTGTCCGACATCGAGACGGTGCTGGACTCGTACGGTGCCAAGGCCGAGCTCGCGGTCTCGATGTGGCAGGCCGGCGCTCCGGTCCGGGCCATCGATGCGGCGGTCCGAATCGACGACGGGCCGGCCGTCGCCGGCTTGTCCACTCTCGAGCTGGCGATCGCGCACGAAGCCGGCATCAGGGCTCTCCGGATCGACCACACGCTTAGTTTCGTCGCCAACCTGTCGAGCACGCTGGTCGTGGCCGCAATCGTGATGGGCACCCTGGTCTGCGCCGTCGTCGCCTGGGTGATGCTGCGGGCCGTCCAGGCACCGCTGACGCGGATCGCCGCGGACATGAACCGGGTCGCTGCCGGCGAGGCGGTCGAGTCCGGGCCGATGCACAGCCATGTGGCCGAGCTGTCGGCGCTCGCCGATGCCGCCGAGGTGTTCAAGCGCTATGCCGAGGAGCTTGCGCTGCACGTCTCCACCCTGCAGCACTTCCAGCGATTGTCCACCGACGTCACGGTTCCGCTCGAGCAGCGGATCGCGCAGATCCTGGAGTTCGGGCTTGCGCATTTCGGCCTGTCGCTGGGAACCGTCGCCCGGATGTCGGACGGCCAGTACATCGTCGAGCACTCGGTCGGCGGCGGCGAGAGCCCGAGGCGTCCCGGCGATCGCTTCGATCTGAACGACACCTACTGCCGTCACACCCTGGCGGCCGGGCATGCCTGGGCGCGGCACGATTTCGCCAGCAGCGAGTTCGCCGACGACGTCTGCTTCCGGACCTTCGGTCGCGGGGCCTATATCGGCGCCCCGGTTCACGTCGAAGGGCAGGTTTACGGAACCGTCAACTTCTCCTCGGTGGAGCCGCGCAGCCGTCCGTTCACCGACGGTGACGTCGCCCTCGTCGAGTTGACGGCCCGCTGGCTTGGCATGGAGCTGGAGCGGCAGCGCGCCCTGAACCGGCTGGCGACGGCGAAGGCCGAAGCGGAGGACGCGGCCCGTGCCAAGGCCGAGTTCCTGGCCAACATGAGCCACGAGATTCGAACCCCGATGAACGCCGTTATCGGGCTCAGCGGCCTGGCGCTGCGCTCGGGCCTGCCGGACCGGGCGCGCGACTACCTGGAGAAGATCAACCGGTCCTCGATGACCCTGCTGCGGATCATCAACGACATCCTCGACTTCTCGAAGATCGAGGCGGGTCGGCTGTCGATCGAGTCGACGCCGTTCGATCTCGACGACGTGCTGCAGGACGTGGCGACGCTGATCGGCGAAGTCCAGGAGGGCAAGGCGGTCGAGGTGGTGTTCTCCACGGACCCGAGGATCCCCCGGACCCTGGTCGGCGACCCACTGCGCCTGGGACAGGTGCTGGTCAATCTGGTCGGCAACGCCGTCAAGTTCACCGAGGTCGGCGAGATCGTGGTCCGGATCGAGGTCGCCGGCCGCGAGGACGGGCGCGTGCGGCTGCGCTGCAGCGTGTCGGACACCGGGATCGGCATGTCGGAAGACCAGGTGGCCCATCTGTTCCAGGCGTTCTCCCAGGCCGACGGCTCGACCACCCGGCGGTTCGGTGGAACCGGGCTCGGCCTCGCCATCAGCAAACAGCTCGTCGGGCTCATGAACGGCGAGATCTCGGTCGAGAGCACGCTCGGCAAGGGCAGCTCCTTCGCCTTCACGGTGCTGGTCGACGACGCCGGTGCCGGTGCGCGCCGCGAACTGCCCCTGCATGTCGATCCTGGCAGCGTCCGGATCCTGGTCGTCGACGACAACTCGGTGGCCCGGGCGGTGCTGTCCGACACCCTGAAGGGCCTCAGGTTCTCCAACGTCGAGACGGCGGCGGACGGTGCCGAGGCGCTCAGGCTGTTCGGCGATGCCGCACGGCGCGGTCAGCCGTTCGACATCGTGCTGGTCGACTGGTGGATGCCCGGCATGGACGGCATCGCCACGGCCCGGCACCTGCGCGCGCTGTCGGGTGCCGAGGAACCGCCGCCGATGCTGCTGATGACCGCCCACACCCGGGCCGAGGTGATCGAGAAGGCCCAGGACCCCGCGATCTTCAAGGTCCTGTTCAAGCCGTTCAACGTCTCGATGCTGGTCGACGGCATCGCCGAGGCGCTGGATGCGGGAAGGGGCGTTCGGGTGGTGACGGACGATGTCCAGGCACCGGCCGAGACGGCCGCCTCGAAGCTGGCCGGTATCCGTGTCCTGGTCGTCGAGGACAACGAGATCAACCAGCAGATCGCCCGGGAGATCCTGGAAGGCGCCGGGCTGGTCGTCGACGTCGCCGAGAACGGGGCCGTCGCGCTGACGTATCTGCGCTCGACGGGCACATTGCCGGACGCGATCCTGATGGATCTGCAGATGCCGGAGCTGGACGGCTACGAGGCCAGCCGGTGGATCCGTGCCGACGACCGTTTCGCGCACATTCCGATCATCGCCATGACCGCGCACGTTACCGACGACGAGCGTGTGCGCTGCCTCGCCGCCGGCATGGTGGACCACGTGCCGAAGCCGGTCGAGGTCCGCCACCTTCTCGACACCCTGGAGCGGTGGACGCGGAACGAGGGCGCTCCAGCGGGAGAGGGGCAGGCGGGAGAGGGGCAGGACTCCGAGCTTACGGGCGAGTTCTTCGCGGTTGACCGCGCCGAGGAGGCGACCGGGCACGATACCGCGCGCCGTCCGGCCCTCGACCTGGATGCGGCGCGGGCCCGGCTGGGGGTGCCGATGCCGATACTGCTCAGGGCGGTGCGGCAGTTCGCCGACTCGTACCGCGACGCCCCGGCGGCGCTCGCCGGCAAGCTGGACGAAGAGGCGTGGGAGGAGGCCGAGCGCTACGCTCATTCGCTGGTCGGACTGGCGGCGACGATCGGCGCCAACGCCCTGTCCGCCGAGGCGCGGGTCATCGAGGCGGTGTTGCGCAATCCGGACCGGCGCGGCGAGCGGCCGGACCTGTCGGTCCTGTCGATGGTGCACCGCGACGTGATGGCCGCGATCGACGGCATGGATCTCGGCGGCGGCGACCCCGCCAGACCGGCCGAGACGCCGATCGATGCGGCGGCGCTGAGCGATCTGGTCAGGGAGATGGACGCCGGGCTTGCGACCAACCGGATCTCGGTCCGCCGCCGATTCGACGAGCTCCGGTCGCTCTGCGGCAAAGGGGCCGACTCGGAACTGGACCGGATGGCGGCCGACCTTGTAAGGCTGGATTTCCCGGCGGCTCGGAGGAGGCTCCGGGCGGTTGCCGCCCTGCATGCGATCGACCTCGGAGACGGTCATGGCTGACGCCCCGGTGCCGCCGAAGATCCTGATCGTCGACGACGAGCCGGCCAACATCGACCTGCTGGCGGCGGTTCTCGAGGAGGACGGCGACATCCTGTTCGCCACGACCGGTGCTGCCGCCCTGGCGATCGCCGAGACCGAGCGGCCGGACATCGTGCTGCTCGACGTGGTCATACCCGACCTGGACGGCTACGAGGTCTGCCGGCGCCTTAAGGACAACCCGGTCACGGCCGAGATTCCGGTGATCTTCATCACCGCCCTCAACCAGCAGACCGACGAGGAGGCCGGGCTGGTGGCCGGCGCGGTCGACTACGTCGCCAAGCCGATCAGTGCACCGATCACCCGCGCGCGCGTGCGCACGCACCTCGAGCTCAAGCGTCACCGCGATCGCCTGAGCGAGCTGGCCTACATGGACGGGTTGACGGGGCTGCCCAACCGGCGTCGGTTCGACGAGTACGCGGCGCTGGAGTGGCGACGGGCCTCCCGTCATCATCGGGCGATTTCGATCCTCATGGTCGATGTGGACGAGTTCAAGCACTACAACGACTCCTACGGCCACCTGCAGGGGGATGCCTGCCTCAAGCAGGTCGCGGCCGCCCTGAACCGGCAGTTCGCACGTCCCGCCGACCTGGTGGCGCGATACGGCGGCGAGGAGTTCGTGGGCATGCTTCCGGAGACCCCCTTGGAGGGCGCCGTCGTACTGGCCGAACGGGCACGGGCATCGGTCGAGCAACTCGCGATCCCGCACGAAGGAGCCAAGGCGGCCGGAGTCGTGACGGTGAGTGTCGGGGTGGCCAGCGTCGTCGTCGATGCGGAGACTACCCTGGAGGATACGTTGGCCCTCGCCGATGCCCGCCTCTATCGCGCCAAGTCGACCGGACGGAACCGGGTGTCTTCCGGCTGACCGGAAGGCCGCGGTGCCGCGCGGCCGGCGTCCACGCACCGGGTCGAAGGAGGTGAACGGTTGAGCGCGGTCAAATGGATCGACATCGTCGCGCCCGACCTGCGCGCCGCCGGCGTTCCGCAGCATCGGCTCGGGGCTGGCTTCCCGATTCCCGGACGTGCACGCCGGCACGCGGTTCACCGACATCCGCTCGGTGGTGATGCGGACCGCTCTCACCGTGCCGTTCCACGAGGTCTGTGCCAACCGGCAACCGGACTGTCGGCGCGGCTCGGTCGGGGCCGGCGCAGGTGCCGTGGCCTATGAACAACTGCTGATGCCGCTCGACGAGACGCATCGTCTGCAGGCGCTCCAATCCCTGGCCTTGCTCGACTCAGAGCAGGAACCGGACTTCGACGACGTCGCTCGCCTCGGCAGCGCGTTGTTCGACGTCCCGACCAGCCTGGTGTCGCTGATCGACCGCGACCGCCAGTGGTTCAAGGCACGGGTCGGCCTCGACGCCGCGGGGACCCCGCGCGACCTGTCGTTCTGCGGGCACGCCATCCTCCGCGACGACGTGATGGTGGTGCCCGACGCCAGCCGCGACGACCGCTTCCACGACAACCCGCTGGTCACCGGCGCGCCGTTCATCCGGTTCTATGCCGGGGCGCCGATCCGGCTGCCGAACGGCTACGTCATCGGAACCGTCTGCCTGATCTCGCCCGAGCCGCGGGAGACCTTCGGGACCGAGCAGCGGGAGCTGCTGGCGCGTCTGGCGGGCATGGCCCTGAACGCCGTGGCGGTCCGGGCGCTTCGCCAGGAGGTCGACGAGTGCCGGCGCGCGAATGGCCGGCTGGCGCGCGCGCTGGAGATCGCCGGACGGCCGGTGGCGCTGCTCGACCCGGACGGGACCCTGCGCTCCGCGACCGCCGGTGTCGCCGGGCTTTGCCGCGCGTACCCGCTGCCGGGGGCCTCGATCTTCGAGCTGACGACTCTGACGCCGGCCGACCTGGAGCCCGCGGCGTTCGGGTCCGACGGGGAGCGGTCGGCATCGGTTCGGGTCGGCGATCTGGAGCACGCGGTGACGCTGCATCGCGACCCCGACGGCTTCGTGCTGCTGGGCGAGGCGACAGCGGACTGACCCGGGGCCCGCTCTCCCCCGATTGAGCCGTATCAAGGCGGCGACTAGCCGGCCGGTTCAGCCTGGCGACCGGGGGGAGACGGACCCGGAGTATCGGCCATGGACATCAAGGTGATCCTGCATCCGACCGACGGTTCCCGGGATGCCGGGAAGGCGCTCGACCTGGCCTGCGATCTCGCCAGCAGTCACGGGGCCAAACTGGTCATCGTGCATGCCCAGGGGCATCACGAGTGGGACGTGGCGCCCGAGACGGTGCGCGGTTACGAAGCGCGCCTGCATGCCCGCGAGACCGAGGTCGACCTGCAGCGCCTGCGCGCCCAGGCCGTGCTGGATGCGGCCGCCGGCGAGGCCCGCAGCCGCGGCCTCTCGGACGTGGAGCCGCTGCTGGTCGAGGGCGACGCCGCCAAGGCCATCGTCGAAGCGGCGAACGCCACCGAGGCGAACCTGATCGTGATCGGCAGCCGCGGGCTCGGCGATCTGCAGAGCCTGTTGCTCGGCAGCGTGTCGCACAAGGTGATGCAGCTGGCGTCGTGCAGCTGCCTGCTGGTCCGCTAGGGACGGCGGGTCATCCGGCGTCGTCCGGCTCGGCGACCCGGAGCTCCCGCGCCGCCCTTACCTCGTCGAGGCGCCGCACCGGCGTGGTGTGCGGGGCGTCGTGCAGCAGGTCGGGCCGGTCGCGGGCCTCGTCGGCGATCGCCAGCATCGCGGCCACGAAGGCGTCGAGTGTCGCCAGCGTCTCGGTCTCGGTCGGCTCGACCATCAGGGCTTCCGGCACGATCAGCGGGAAGTAGTTGGTCGGCGGGTGGAAGCCGTAGTCCATCAGCCGCTTGCTGACGTCGAGCGCGCGCGCCCGGGTCCCGTCCGGCCGGCCCTCGCAGACGAACTCGTGCATGCAGGTGCGGTCGAACGGCACCGGATACCGGACGCGCAGCTTCACCCGCAGGTAGTTGGCGTTCAGCACGGCGGCCATGGCGTTGGCCTTCAGCCCGGCGTCGCCGTGGCCGGCGATATAGGCATAGGCGCGGACCAGCATGCCGAAATTGCCGTGGAACGCGCACATCCGGCCGATCGACTTCGCCGGCGCCTCCAGCCGGTACCGGCCGTCGGCGCCCCGTTCCACCACCGGGCCCGGCAGGTACGGCGCCAGCGCCGCGCTCGCCCCGACCGGACCGGAGCCGGGGCCGCCGCCGCCATGCGGCGTGGCGAAGGTCTTGTGCAGGTTGAAGTGCATCAGGTCGACGCCCAGGTCGCCCGGCCGGGCGATGCCGGTCAGGGCGTTCATGTTGGCGCCGTCGCCGTAGACCAGGCCGCCGGCCGCGTGCACCAGGGCGGCCACCTCCTCGATCCGCTCCTCGAACAGGCCGAGGGTGTTGGGGTTGGTCAGCATGATGCCGGCCAGCCGTTCGTCGCAGGCCGCCCGCACGGCCGCGATGTCGACATTGCCGCGCCCGTCGGACGGCACCTCGACCGCCACGAACCCGGCCATGGTGGCCGACGCCGGGTTGGTGCCGTGCGCGGAGTCGGGGATCAGGATCACGTCGCGGCCGGGTTCGCCGCGGTCGGCATGCCAGGCCCGGATCGTCAGCAGCGCCGTCAGCTCGCCCTGGGCGCCGGCCGCCGGCTGCAGGGTCATGCCGGCGAACCCGCCGATCCGCTTCAGCGCCTCCTGCAGGCGGTGCATCAGCTCCAGCGCGCCCTGCGCGGTCGCCGCGTCCTGCAGCGGGTGCAGGCCGGCGAACCCCGGTAGCCGGGCCAGCCGCTCGTTGATCTTCGGGTTGTACTTCATGGTGCAGGAGCCGAGCGGGTAGAAGCCGCCGTCGACGCCGTAGTTGCGCTGCGAGAGGTGCAGGTAATGGCGGACCACCTCCGGCTCCGACAGCTCGGGCAGGCCGTTGTCGGCGCGGACCAGGTCGTCGGGCAATGGGGTTGGCGGCACGTCGCAGTCCGGCAGGCTTATGCCGGGCCGACCCGGAACGCTGAGCTCGTAGAGGGTGGGGGTTTCCGTCACGACACGATCTCCCGCAGCGCCGCGACGAGGCGCTCGATCTCGGTCCTCGTGCTGGTCTCGGTGACGGCCACCAGCATGCGGTTGCCGTAACCGGGGAAGAACCGACCGAGATCGAAGCCGCCGACGATCCCGTGCCTGTCGCGCAGCCTCGTGTTCGCCTCGGCGGCGGGGATCGGCAGCTCGACGACGAACTCCTTGAAGAACGGCGCCTGCGGGGCGTCGGGGTTGACGGCGACGCCGTCGATCGCGGCGATCCGGTCGGCGGCGTAGTGGCTCTTGTGGAAGCACAGCTCGGCGATCCGCCGCAAGCCGGCCTTGCCGACGGTCGCCAGGTAGGTGGCGGCGGCCAGCGCGCCGAGTGCCGAGTTCGTGCAGATGTTGCTGGTCGCCTTGGCGCGGCGGATGTGCTGCTCGCGGGTGGCGAGGGTGAGGACGTAGCCGCGCCGGCCGTCGGCGTCGGTGGTCTCGCCGACCAGCCGTCCGACCAGCCGGCGGATGTGGGCACGCCGCGTCGCGAAGATGCCGAGCGACGGGCCGCCGAAGGACGGCGCCAGGCCGAGCGGCTGGCCGTCGGCGACCACCACGTCGGCGCCGAACTCGCCGGGCGGCCGGAACAGGCCGAGCGAAATCGGGTCGACCGCGACGACCAGCAGGGCGCCCTTGGCGTGCACCGCCTCGGCGATGCCGTCCAGCCGTTCGAGCCGGCCGAGCACATTCGGGGTCTGCAGCACCAGCGCGGCCGTTCGGTCGTCCACCAGGGTGACCAGATCGGCGGCGGCGACCGTCGGATCGTCCGGGACTCGGAGCTCGGCGTCGCTACCCCGCAGATAGGTCTCGACCACCCCGCGATGGTGCGGGTGGACCGACGGCGCCATCACGATGCCGGTGCGCGGCTCCTTGGTCGCGTCCAGGGGCAGCAGCACCGCCTCGGCCAGCGAGGTCGCGCCGTCGTAGTGGCTGGCGTTCGAGACCTCCATGCCGGTCAGCCGGCAGATCATGGTCTGGTACTCGAACATCGCCTGCAGCATGCCCTGGCTCAGCTCGGGCTGGTACGGCGTGTAGGCGGTGTAGAACTCGCCGCGCTGCAGGACGTAGTCGACGGTCGCCGGGACGAAGTGCCGCCAGGCGCCGGCGCCGAGGAAGCACGGCATGGCGTCCATGCTCGCGTTGCGATCCGCGAGGCGGCGCAGTTCGGCGTCCAGCTCCATCTCCGACAGCGGCGCCGGCAGGCCGAGTTCGGGGAACCGGGCGTGCTCGGGGATCGCGTCGAACAGCGCCTCCAGGCTTCCGGCGCCGATCGCGTCGAGCATCCGGCGCTGCTCGTCCGGGGTGTGCGGTGTGTAGGTCATCGCCAACCTTTCCGAGGGGCCTGCCTTTCCGCGGGGCCGAACGGCATCCGACGCCAGCCGGGCGGAGCGCGCGTTGACGTCGGTCAATTCATCCGGCCACCGGTGTCAGCCGCCGGCGGCGATAGCCGACGATCACCGGCAGGTAGCGGCGGTCGGCCAGCTCGGCGTCCAGGGCGGTGTCGCCGGTGTCGAACCGGAGTGCGGCGGTGCGCTTCAGCTTGGCCGGGGTCGAGACGACCACGATGTGCCCGGTGCCGATCCGGCGGATCGCCGCTGGGCTGATCTGCAGGTTGCCGCGGCCGAGCACGAAGCCCTGGGCGCCGATCGGGCTGAGGATCAGCTTGGCGTCAGGATGGCGGGCCAGCAGGTCGAGGATGGCGGTCTCGTTCAGGTCGCGGCCGACCAGCTTGCCGGCCAGCAGGGCGTCGACCCCCAGCAGGGTCTTGTCCAGGCCGAGCGCTTCGGCGACGGCCTGGACGGTGCTGCCGGGGCCGAGCAGGAACAGGGTGCCGGGACGGGCGGCGATCTCTTCGCCGATATAGTCGGCGATCGCGGCCTTGACCTCGGCGTCGGAACTCTCGACGAACAGCGCCTTGGCGGTCTGGGTGCGGGTCGGCTCGTACGGCGTGCGGGCCTTGCAGAACAACCGCATCGCCAGCTCGCCGGCGCGGTAGCGCTCCTCGTCCAGGTCGAGGACGTCGGCGGTGGCCAGCGGCAGCGTGCCGTCGAGCCAGCCGAGGACGATCTCGGCGGTTCCGGCCGGCGTGACCCCGAACACGCCGGAGAACATCTTCACCCCGGCCGGGATGCCGAGCATCGGCGTCGTCTCCCCGACCACCGACGCCACGTCGCGGGCGGTTCCGTCGCCGCCGCAGAACAGCACCAGGTCGGCCTTCGCGGCGACGAACGCCGCGACCGTCGCGACGGTGTCCTGGCGGGTCGGCGGGTCGCCGGCGGCATGCACGATCCGGGCGGCATCGAAGCCGGCCGCCCGCAGGGTGTCGGCACCCATCGTGCCGGCGCAGGTCAGCCACTCGATCGCGGCGGGATCGTCGAGGCCGTCGTGGAGGCGGCGCAGGGACTCGGCCGCCCGTCCGGGCGCCACCGGCACGGCGCCGAGCCGGACGGCCTCCTCGGCCAGCCCGTCGGTCCCCTTGAGCCCGACCCGCCCGCCCATGCCGGCGATCGGGTTGATCAGAAAGCCGATGCGCATGCCGGGCAGTACAGCACGGCGGCGGGCCGTCGGCCCCGACCTGGATCAATCGGGCGGGGTCATTCCGGCGACGGCAGGGCGCCCAGGCTGTCGCGCAGCCGGTCGAGCAGGCGGAACAGCAGGACGCACTCGTCGAGCGAGAAGCCGTCCAGCGCGTCATCGTAGTAGCGGCGGATGTCCGCCAGCATGTCGGTCCACACCCGCTCGCCGTCCGGGGTCAGGCGAACGTGACGCAGCCGGCCGTCGCCTTCGGCACCGCGGACGCGCTCGACCAGGCCGAGGTCCTCGAGCCGTGCCAGCACGCCGGTGAGGTTCTGGCGGCTGACCATCAGGAAGCCGATCAGCTCCTTCACCGTCATGCCGCGCTCGCGTGCGCCGGGGCGCGAAAGCGCGCCCATGACCGCCCATTGCTGGGTGGTGGCGCCGTGCCGGGCGACCGCCCGGGTACCGGTCTTATGCATCAGGTTGGAGGCCTGATAGAGCCGCAGAAACAGCCGGTTGGCGACATCGAACCGGGCGTTCGCCAAGTTGTCGGCGACCGCCCGCATCGGATCGGAGTCGCTTGCAATAGAGGAATGCATCAATACCTTGCCGTACTTTTCAAAATATAGCATACCCTTGCTATAATTTCGGGGCCAGCGAATTTCATCCGGACCCCGAGCGAGCCCGAGGGAGGAACCATGCGCGGTCTGAAGGACAGGGTGGTCGTGGTCACCGGCGGCGGCGGCGGCATCGGTAGCGCGACCTGCCGGCGCTTCGCCGAAGCCGGGTCCAAGGTGGCGGTGCTGGACATCGATCTGGCGGCGGCCGAGCGGGTCGCCGCCGAAATCGGCGGCACGGCGCGCGCCTTCGCCTGCGACATCACCGACCACGCGGCGGTGGTCGCGACCGTCGCCGCCGTCGAGGCCGCACTCGGCCCGATCGATGTGCTGGTGAACAACGCCGGCTGGGATGTGTTCCGGCTGTTCAAGGACAGCACGCCCGAGGAGTGGCAGAAGCTGGTCGCCATCAACCTGATGGGCCCGCTGAACATGCACCACGCGGTGCTGCCGGGCATGCTGGAGCGGCGGTTCGGGCGGATCGTCAACATCGCCTCCGACGCGGCGCGGGTCGGTTCGACCGGCGAGGCGGTGTACGCCGCCTGCAAGTCCGGGATGCTCGGGTTCTCGAAGACCCTGGCGCGCGAGCACGCGCGGCACGGCATCACCGTGAACGTGGTCTGCCCGGGGGCGACCAACACCGCCCTGTTCGCCGAGTACAAGAAGGGCGCCGGCAACCCCGAGAAGCTCGAGGAGGCGTTCCGCCGGGCCGTGCCGATGGGCCGGATCGGAGAGCCGGAGGATCTGCCCGGCGCCATCCTGTTCTTCGCCAGCGACGACGCGGCGTTCGTGACCGGCCAGGTGCTGAGCGTGTCCGGCGGCCTGACGATGGCCGGGTGATCGGGACCGGCTGAGGGAGGGAAAGATGCAGTACGAGGACATCCAGTTCACGGTGGCCGACGGCGTCGCCACCATCACGATCGACCGGCCGAAGGTGATGAACGCCTTCCGCGGCCGGACCTGCGAGGAGCTGATCCACGCCTTCAACCGGGCCGGCTGGGACAAGTCGGTCGGGGTGATCGTGTTGACCGGGGCCGGCGACCGGGCGTTCTGCACCGGCGGCGACCAGTCGGCCCATGACGGGCAGTACGACGGCCGTGGCATGATCGGCCTGCCGGTCGAGGAGCTGCAGTCGATCATCCGCGAGGTGCCGAAGCCGGTGATCGCCCGCGTGCAGGGCTACGCCATCGGCGGCGGCAACGTGCTGGCGACCCTGTGCGACTTCACCATCGCGTCGGAGAAGGCACAGTTCGGCCAGGTCGGCCCGAAGGTCGGCTCGGTCGACCCGGGCTTCGGCACCGCCTACCTCGCCCGCATCGTCGGCGAGAAGAAGGCGCGCGAGATCTGGTACCTATGCCGGCGCTACACCGCCGCCGAGGCCTTGGCGATGGGGCTGGTGAACACGGTGGTGCCGCACGAGGAGCTGGACGCCGAAGTGGCGCGCTGGTGTACGGAGATCATGGAGAAGAGCCCGACCGCGATCGCCATCGCCAAGCGCTCGTTCAACGCCGACACCGACAGCATCCGCGGCATCAGCGGCATGGGGATGCAGGCGCTGTCGATGTACTACGCCACCGAGGAATCCCAGGAGGGCGTGCGGGCGTTCAACGAGAAGCGCAAGCCCGAGTTCCGGAAGTACCAGAAATGACCGCCGGGCTCAGCACAGCCGGGCTCAGCGAGGAGCAGGTCGCGATCCGCGAGGCGGCCGAGCGGTTCGCGCGCGAGCGGATCGCCCCCGGCTACATGGCGCGCGAGCAGGCCGGCCGGGTCGACCGCGACCTGGTGCGCGAGATGGGGGCGCTCGGCCTGATCGGCGCCGACCTGCCGGAAGCCTATGGCGGGCTCGGCGCGCCGAGCGTCACCACCGGCCTGGCGGTCGAGGCGGTCAGCCACGCCGACATCAACGTCAGCTACGTCCAGCTGCTGGCGTCGCTGAACGGCCAGATCGTCGCCCGCCACGGTTCGCCGGAGCTGGCCGGCGAGTGGATCCCGCGGATCGTTTCGGGCGAAGCGCTGTTCGCGTTGGCCCTGACCGAGCCGCGCGGTGGCTCCGATGCCGCCAACCTGCAGCTTTCGGCCCGGCGCGACGGCAACGGCTACATCCTGAACGGCGAGAAGTCGTCGATCTCGATGGCCGACCAGGCCGACGCGGCGGTGGTGTTCGCCCGGACCGGCGCCGCCGACAGCGGGGCCCGCGGCGTGACCGCATTCCTGGTGCCGACGGACACGCCCGGCGTCACCACTACCCGCTTCAAGGATCTCGGCAGCCACGCGGTCGGCCGCGGCTCGATCTTCTTCGACGACGTGAAGCTGCCGGCCGACCACCGGCTCGCCGAGGAGGGGATGGGCTTCGTGCAGGTCATGCAGGGCTTCGACTACAGCCGCGCGCTGATCGGCCTGCAGTGCTGCGCGGCGGCCCAGGCCTCGCTCGACGAGAGCTGGACCTACGTGACCGAGCGCGAGGCGTTCGGCGCGCCGATCGCGCAGTACCAGGGGGTGACCTTCCCGTTGGCCGAGGGCGAGGGGATGATCGCGGCGGTCCGCCAGCTCTGCTACCACACGCTGCGCCTGCGCGACGACGGCGCCCCGCACACCGCCGAGGCGGCGATGTGCAAGTGGCTCGGCCCGAAGACCGCGGTCGACGTGATCCACCAGTGCCTGCTGACCCACGGCCACTACGGCTGGTCGATGGACCTGCCGCACCAGCAGAGGCTGCGTGACGTCATGGGGCTGGAGATCGGCGACGGCACCGCGCAGATCATGAAGATGATCGTGGCGCGCGAGCGGGCCGGCAAGGTGGCGGTGCAGCACGCCGCCCGGAAGTGAATTAAGCCCTGACTTATGTCATATTCACGGCGGGCGATTGGACCGATACGTCAGCCATGGAACAGCTACTCGCCACCGACGCCCTGTCGGATTCCACCAAGATCGCCCTCGGCGGGGGGATGATCGGGCTCATCTTCGGCTATTGCGCCCAGCAGAGCCGTTTCTGCCTGCGCTCGGCCTGCCTGGAGTTCTGGGGCGGCCGGCTCGGGGCCAAGGTGGCGGTCTGGCTGGTGGTGTTCGGAACCGCGCTGCTGACCGTCCAGCACCTGATGGCCTCCGGCCGCCTGAACCCCTTGGACGTGCGACAGCTGGCGATGGCCGGCAGCCTGTCCGGCGCGATCGTCGGCGGGCTGATGTTCGGTGTCGGGATGGTTCTGGCGCGCGGCTGCGCCAGTCGTCTCCTGGTGCTGTCCGCCACCGGCAACGTCCGGGCGCTTATCGCCGGGCTGGTGGTGACGGTGGCCGCCCAGGCCAGCCTGTCGGGCATCCTGTCGCCGGTGCGCGAGGCGCTGAACCGGGTTTGGGTGGTCGGCCCGAACGCCCGCAACATGTCCCTGCACGTGCCGGACGGTACCGGGCTGGCGCTCGGCCTCGCCTGCGTCGGGCTGGCGGCGTTCCTGGTGTGGCGGAACAAGGTCGGGCTGTGGACCGCGGCGACCGGCGTCGGCGTCGGCCTGACGATCGCGCTCGGCTGGGCCTTCACCTCGGCCCTGTCGCACGTGTCGTTCGAGCCGGTGACGGTCGGCAGCGTCACCTTCACCGGTCCGTCGGCCGACACCCTGATGGCGCTGATCGTCCGGCCCGAGCTGATCATGAACTTCGGTATCGGCCTGGTGCCGGGCGTGTTCGCCGGCTCGCTGGCCGCGACCCTGGTGCACCGGGAGTTCCGGGTCCAGACCTTCGACGCCGAGAGCGGGACCATCCGCTATCTGGTCGGTGCGGTTCTGATGGGCTTCGGCGGCATGGCGGCCGGCGGCTGCGCGGTCGGCGCCGGCGTGACCGGCGGCTCGGTGATGTCGCTCACCGCCTGGGTGGCGCTGCTCTGCATGTGGATCGGCGGCGGGCTGGCCGGGATCGTGCTCGAGCGCCCGGCCGGCGGTGCCGCGACGCCGCAGGGTTGGACGACCGGCATCCTGGCGACGTTCCGGCGTCAGTAGGGCGGGTCGCCCCCAGGGTCTGAAGCACGCTCCGGGTCTGGCGCGTTCCCGGCCGGTCGGGCACAAACGACTGGACCCGGCCGGTGCATCGGCTTATGGGAGACGGCGACTGAATCCGAAACAGACCGAGTGTCTGTACCGTGCGGCGACCGGAAGGACGGATTCATACCGCCGATGTCGGCGAGTTCACCGTGCGCTTCTATTGTGAGAGCGCGCGGCGTGGGCTCGGTTTCTCTGCGGAGCCTCCGGCGGTGGTCCGGCACCATTACCAAGATTTAACGACCCCCTTGGAGGGCGGCGTCCCATATTGGGCGGGGGAGAAGATTGACGTGACGGGAGGTCTCCAATGACCGTGAAGTCGGGAGCTCTCAACAGGGCATCGCTTGAAGCGCGACAGTGGGCGGCCAAGCTTTGCCTGGCCGAGGACGATGCCGAGATGAGCGAGATTCTCGGAGCGGCGTTGCTCGACATGGGCTTCGATGTCATCGACGCGGTCCAGGAGAGGCCGGAGGGTGGCGTCGACCTGTGCTGGAGCAGCCACGGCGGCGACCTCGTCTCGTCCGACGACCCGTTTGTGACCGCCAGGGGCGAGGTGCTGTCACGGCTCGATCCGGACGTGCACCACTGGATCGCGCGCCAGGGCAGGATCGTGTCGCAGGAGGACTTCCTGGCTCTGGACAACCGGATCTACACCGAGTTCCTGCACTTGCCGCGGGACTTCGGTCTGACGTGCTTGCGCACCAAGCTGTCCGTCCCCTACCGGGGCGATCGTCGCGGGTTCAGCATCGGCATGGCGAGCTCGGCGCCGTTCGAGCAGCACCAGGGCCGCCTCGGGGACATCAGGTTCCTGACCAACCTCTACTGCACCCTGAAGGGCCAGGAGATGCCGGAGGAGCCCGAGAGCCCAGACGAGGTGGAACTGAACCCGAAGCAACTCGAATGCCTGCGCTGGGCGGCGGCGGGCAAGTCGTACCAGGACATCGCCACGATCGTCGGCATCACCGAGCGCACGGTCCGCTATCACCTGAACAGCGCCCGGGACCGCTACGGCTTCTCGACGATCATGCAGACCATCGTCCAGGCCGCCAAGCAGATGGACCTGGACCCGACCGACGCCCGCTGATCGGGTGGGCGCCGGCCGTATCGATTGCTAGGCGTTGGCGCCGGACATGTGGCGCGCCGCGATGTAGCCGAAGGTGATGGCCGGCCCCAGCGTGATGCCGCCGCCCGGATAGTTCCCGCCCATGATGCTGGCGGCGTCGTTGCCGGCGGCATAGAGGCCCGGGATCGGCTGACCGTTGTCGCCGACGACCTGGGCGTTCTGGTTGCAGCGCAGGCCGGCGAACGTCCCGAGGTCGCCCATGACGACCTTGACCGCGTAGAACGGGCCGGTCTCCAGCGGCGCCACGCACGGGTTCGGCTTGTGCTCCGGATCGCCGAGCGAGCGGTTGTAGGAGGTCGTTCCGCGGCCGTATTCCGGGTCCTCGCCGTTGCGGGCGTGCTCGTTGTACCGGCGGATCGTCTCGGCGAACTGCTTCGGATCGGCGCCGATCGCGGCCGCCAGCGCCTCCGGCGTCTCGCCCCGGAACAGGTAGCCCGACTTCAGGTGATGGCCGAACGGCACCGGGGCCGGCTTGACGTGGCCGAGGCCGTACTTGCGCAGCACCCGGTGGTCGCAGACGAAGAACGCGCAGATCTCGCCGCCCTCCTCGGCGATCCGCCCGGTCAGCGACTGGCCGAAGTCGTGATAGCTGTCGGCCTCGTTGCAGAACCGGCGGCCCGAGCGGGTGACCGCGATCACGCCGGGCTTCGAGCGGTCGACGAAGTGCGGGAAGGTGCCGAGCGTGCCGTCCTTGCGCAGCGGCCGCGAGATCGGGACCCAGGCGGCGGCGTTCGGCAGCTCGGTCTCGACCTGCGCGCCGACCGACTCGCCGAGCCGCAAGCCGTCGCCGGTGTTGCCCGGAGGGGCCGGCGAGGCGTGCTCGTGGCCGCTGGTGGCGTGGCCGAACATCGCCTTGCGCCGAACCGGGTCCTGCGGGAAGCCGCCGGCGGCGAGCACCACGCCCTTGGCGGCGCGGACCTCGACCGTGCCCTTCACCGTGTCGACCAGCGCGCCGACGACCGCGCCCCGGTCGTCGCGGATCAGTTGCCGGACGGGTGCGCGCGTCCAGATCGGCACGCCCTTGTCGAAGCACGACCTGGCCAGCCGGCCGATCAGCGCGTTGCCGTTCATCAGCCGCATCGGGCGCCCGTGGAACGCCATGTCGCGCAGGAACTTGACGAACAGCTTGGCGACGTAGAACGCCGAGACCGGCGAGCGCGTCACGTTGAAGAAGTGCAGGAGCTCCTTGCCCGAGCCGATCATCATCCCGAGGAACGTGATCTCCGAGAGCGGCGGGCGCAGGCGCTTGATCTCGCTGCCGAGCTCGCGGCCGTCGAACGGCCGGGCGACGATCGAGCGGCCGGCGTCCATGCCGCCCGGCGCCATCGGGTGATAGTCCGCGAAGGTCGGGCCGAGATCGAACTGCAGGCTGGTGCTCTGCTCGAAGAAGTCGACCGCCTTCGGGCCGGCCTCCAGGAACGCGTCGACCCGGGCCTCGTCGAAATGCTCGCCGGTCTCGTGCTTCAGGTAGGTCTTGGCCTTCTCGGCGCTGTCGTCGATGCCGGCGCGCCTGGCCGGCGCGTTGCCCGGGACCCACATCCAGCCGCCGGACCGCGCCGTGGTCCCGCCGAACACCGGCTCCTTCTCGACCACCAGGGTCTTCAGGCCGCGATGGGCGGCGGACACCGCGGTCGCCAGCCCGCCGGCACCGGAGCCGACCACCAGCACGTCGCAGTCGTAGGTCTCTTGGGCCATCCGTCGTTCCTCCGGGCGTCGTTCAGGCGGTCGGGTTTCTGCCGTTCTGACTTCGTTTATTGCAAATGACTTCGTTATTAGCTAACACCTGGACTGCTGGCAAGCTATATCCGACCCTCCGCGGCAGGAGAGACGTGTCGGATCAGGACAACCGACTGTCCGAGCGCAAGGTTTACAGGGAAGGGACGCATCCCATGAGCGCACAGGAGACACCGATCGGATCGCCGGAACGGCCCGCGGCCCCCGCCGGCTACATGCCGGGGTTCGGCAACGACTTCGAGACCGAGGCCCTGCCCGGCGCCCTGCCGCAGGGCATGAACAGCCCGCAGAAGTGCAACTACGGCCTTTACGGCGAGCAGCTCTCGGGCACCGCCTTCACCGCGCCGAGCCACCAGAACGAGCGGACCTGGTGCTACCGGATCCGGCCGTCGGTGAAGCACACCCATCGCTTCACCAAGATCGACCTGCCGTACTGGCGGTCGGCGCCGAACGTCGACCCGGACGTGATCTCGCTCGGCCAGTACCGCTGGAACCCGGTGCCGCACGCCGGCGAGGATCTCACCTGGCTGACCGGCATGCGGACCATGACCACGGCCGGCGACGTCAACACCCAGGTCGGCATGGCGAGCCACGTCTACCTGGTGTCCGCCTCGATGGTCGACGAGTACTTCTACTCAGCCGACAGCGAGCTGTTGGTGGTGCCGCAGGAGGGCAAGCTGCGGTTCTGCACCGAGCTCGGGGTGATCGACCTGGAACCGCAGGAGATCGCGCTGATCCCGCGCGGCCTGGTCTACCGGGTCGAGGTCCTGGAAGGTCCGGCGCGCGGCTTCGTGTGCGAGAACTACGGCCAGAAGTTCGAGCTGCCCGGCCGCGGCCCGATCGGCGCCAACTGCATGGCCAACCGGCGCGACTTCAAGATCCCGGTGGCGGCGTTCGAGGATCGTGAGGTGGCGTCGACGGTGACGGTGAAGTGGTGCGGCCAGTTCCATCGCACCGGGATCGGGCACAGCCCGCTCGATGTGGTCGCGTGGCACGGCAACTACGCGCCCTGCAAGTACGACCTGAAGAACTACTGCCCGATCGGCGCGATCCTGTTCGACCACCCGGACCCGTCGATCTTCACGGTGCTGACCGCGCCGTCCGGCGTGCCTGGCACCGCCAACATCGACTTCGTGCTGTTCCGGGAGCGCTGGATGGTGATGGAGAACACCTTCCGCCCGCCCTGGTACCACAAGAACGTCATGTCCGAGCTGATGGGCAACATCTACGGCCAGTACGACGCCAAGCCGCAGGGCTTCGTGCCGGGCGGCATGAGCCTGCACAACATGATGCTGCCGCACGGGCCGGACCGCGAGGCCTTCGAGAAGGCCTCGAACGCCGAGCTGAAGCCGCACAAGCTGGACAACACCATGAGCTTCATGTTCGAGACCCGGTTCCCGCAGCACCTGACGGCGTTCGCCGCCAAGGAGGCGCCGCTGCAGGACGACTACATCGACTGCTGGGCCGATCTCGAGAAGAGGTTCGACGGCACACCGGGGGTGAAATGAACGCGACAACAAGCTGGCTGGAATCGGCCAACGGGGACACCGACTTCCCGATCCGGAACCTGCCCTACGGGGTGTTCGACGACGGCAGGGGCGCGCGCTGCAGCGTCGCCATCGGCGACCGGATCCTCGACGTGGCCAAGGTCGACCACAAGGTCGATCCGGCGCTGTTCGGCGAGCCGGCCTGGAACGCGGTGATGGCGGCCGGCCCGGCGGTGTGGTCGGCGCTGCGGGCGCGGCTGACCGAGCTGCTGTCCGACGAGGCGCACCGCGCCGCCGTCGAGCCGCACCTGGTGCCGATGGCCGGTGCGCGGATGCTGATGCCGTTCCGGGTGTCGGAGTACACCGACTTCTATGCCGGCAAGCACCATGCGACCAATGTCGGCACCATGTTCCGCGGCCCGGAGAACGCCCTGCCGCCGAACTGGCTGTCGATCCCGATCGGCTACAACGGCCGGGCCTCCTCGGTGGTGGTCTCCGGCACGCCGGTGCGCCGGCCGTGGGGCCAGGTGAAGGGCCCGGACGACGCGCTGCCGCGGTTCGCGCCGTCGGCCCGGTTCGACATCGAGCTGGAGATGGGCGCGATCGTCGGGCAGCCGTCCGAGGGCATGGTCTCGGTCGCCGAGGCCGAGCGGATGATCTTCGGCTACGTGCTGCTGAACGACTGGTCGGCCCGCGACATCCAGGCCTGGGAGTACCAGCCGCTCGGCCCGTTCCAGGCCAAGGCGACCGCGACCACCATCAGCCCGTGGATCGTCACCAAGGAGGCGCTGGAGCCGTTCCGGGTGGCGACGCCGGAGCCGGAGCGGCCGCTGCTGCCATACCTGCAGGCGCGGGTGCCCGGGCTCTACGACATCGACCTGGAGGTGGGGCTGGCGCCGGACGGCGCGGCCGAGACGGTGATCGCCCGCACGAATTACCGGGAGATGTACTACTCGGCCGCCCAGCAGCTCGCCCACCACACCACCTCGGGCTGTCCGATGCGGGTCGGCGACCTGCTCGGCTCCGGGACGATCTCCGGGCCGGACCGGGAGAACCGCGGCTCGCTGCTCGAGTTGAGCTGGGGCGGCAAGGAGCCGGTCGAGCTGGCCGGCGGCGGCCAGCGCCGGTTCATCGAGGACGGCGATACCCTGACCCTTCGCGGGGCCGCCCACGGCGACGGCTACCGCATCGGCTTCGGCGCCTGCAGCGGCCAGGTGCTGCCGCCGGTCGCCCTGCCCGACTGGGCGAAATAACCATTCGAGATACGGGAGACACCATCATGGCCAAGGCATTCGCTTCGCAGGGCGACCTGTCGGAGAAGAAGATCAGCTTCACCGAGGTCGGCAAGGGCCTCTGGGCGTTCACCGCCGAGGGCGATCCGAACTCCGGCGTCATCATCGGCGACGACAGCGTGATGATCGTCGAGGCCCAGGCCACGCCGCGCCTCGCCAACAAGGTGATCGAGAAGGTCCGCGAGGTGACCGACAAGCCGATCACCCACGTGGTGCTGACCCACTACCACGCGGTCCGCGTGCTCGGGGCCAGCGCCTTCGGCGCCCAGCAGATCATCATGTCCGACAAGGCCCGGGCGATGGTGGTGGAGCGCGGCCAGGAGGACTGGGACAGCGAGTTCCAGCGCTTCCCGCGGCTGTTCGAGGGCCACGAGAGCATTCCCGGCCTGACCTGGCCGACCACCACCTTCTCGGACTCGATGACGGTCTACCTCGGCAAGCGCAAGGTCGAGATCAAGCAGATCGGCCGCGCCCACACCGCCGGCGACGCGGTCATCTGGGTGCCGGACGAGCAGGTGATGTTCACCGGCGACATCGTCGAGTACCACTCGGCCTGCTACTGCGGCGACGGCCATTTCGAGGACTGGGGCGGCACCCTCGACGCCGTGAAGGCCTACGATCCGAAGTCGATCGCGCCGGGCCGCGGCGACGCGCTGGTCGGGGTCGACAGGGTGGATGCCGCGCTCGAGGCGACCCGCGATTTCGTCCAGAGCACCTACAGGCCGGCCCAGCAGGTGGCGGCGCGCGGCGGCAGCCTGAAGGACGCCTGGGACGCGGTGCGCGACGCCTGCGACGCCAAGTTCAAGGACTACGCGATCTACGAGCACTGCCTGCCGTTCAACGTGGCCCGCGCCTACGACGAGGCCCGCGGCATCGACACCCCGCGGATCTGGACCGCCCAGCGCGACCTGGAGATGTGGGAAGCCCTGCAGGGCTGAACCGGGGTCGCTGCTGCATCGGCGGGACCTTCGCGGCCCGCCGCTGCGCGGCGCACACCTCAGGGCGACAGGGGATGCACTCTTCTATCGCCCTGAGGTGCCCGACGCAGTCGGGCCGCGAAGGGCCGGCCGCAGCCGCTCAGACGCCCGGCCGGAGGAACCCCAGCCGGGCCGAGACGGTCCCGGCGCAGGCCCTGAGCTCCCTTGCGATCGGGCCGTCCCAGTCGGCGTCGAACACCCCGGACGGTCCGATGGCGGTGATCGCCAGCACGATCGAGCCGGTCTGGTCGAACACCGGCGCGCACAGCGCGTTGACGCCGGGGATCGGGCGGTCGACGGCGCGGGCGAGGCCGCGCTCGCGGACCTCGGCGACCGCCGCGTCGACCTGCGGCCGGCTCATCCGGCGGGCCTGCTCGTCGCCGACGCTGGCCCGGCCGACGTCGGAGTCCAGGAACCCCTCGATCATCTTCGGCGGCAGGAAGGCGGCGAACACCCGGCCGGTGGCGGTGCCGAGCAACGACATCACGCTGCCGACCCGCATGTTCACGTGGATGGCGCTGACGCCTTCCTCGATGCGCACGACGGTCGGGCCGTGATTGCCCCAGACCGCCAGCGCGACGGTCTGGCCGATGGCGTCGACCAGGCCGCTCACGACCCCCTCGGCGACCCGTACCGGCTGCAGGCGCCGCATGCTGGCGAGCCCGATCTGCAGGGCGAGCGGGCCGAGCTCGTAGCGGCCGGTCGCCTTGTCCTGGTCGACCATGCCGATCCGCATGAAGCTGACGAGATAGGGGTGGGCCTTGGCGGCCGACATGTCGGCGCTCTTCGCGAGGTCGCGCAGCATCATCGGCCCGTCGGCCTCGGCCAGCGCCCGCAGCAGTTGTCCGCCGACCTCGACCGACTGAATGCCTCTCTGATCGCCAGCCATCGGCAGCTCCCTTCGCCCGGCATTATCGGCAAATAGTTCGCGTTGATCAAATCAATTTGACAATAGCGAACTACTCGATGGCGCATGGCGACCACGGCCGAGTGGACGACGCGAAACGGTGTGCCGCCGCGGGTCGGTCGCGCATGCGAACGTGCCGCGCCGCCCGGCTCCTCCGGCCGAGCCCTCGGGGGGACGCCGTCTCGCTCAAGTTGCAGCTGTCGGGAGGCCTGCCGGCGGAAGCGTGAGGCAGGAATGGCGGAGGGGATGGGATTCGAACCCACGAGGGGCTTTCACCCCTACACACTTTCCAGGCGTGCGCCTTCAACCGCTCGGCCACCCCTCCGGAAGCCGCGCAAACTAATCGACCGGGGCGGGCTTTGCAACGCTTCAGGATGCACCCCGGGAACCGTCACGGGCGTCCAGCCGCGAAGCGGACCAGGAGGGCGCATTCGGGGCGCTCGCGGGGCGGGTTCCGCGAACGCCCCGGCCGTGGTTAACTCCTTGCGGGAAAAACGCGGACGGGCGATCGGCACGAGCGATTCGCCGGTCCCCGATCGGCGCTCGCGGGTCTGACATGCGCACCGGGTTTCGCGTCATCGGCTGGATCCTGGCCGGCCTCGCTGCCGCCTTGCTGACGCGCGACCTGTTCGTGCTGGCGCAGACGGGGCGCTGGGCGCCGATCGACACCGGCGCGCTGTGGTGGTGGCTGCACCCGACCTCTTTGCAATTGGCCGAGCCGGCGATCGCCCGGCACATCCACCCGTTCCTGTGGGATCCGGTCATGCTCACCATCCTGCTGTCGCCGGCCTGCCTGGTGCTCGGGGTGCTCGGCGTGCTGCTGCTGCTGGTCACCGGCCGGCGGCGCGGGCGCCGGTCGCGCCGGTTCGGCGGCTGAGCGCGTACGGATCCGAACAGCCGGTCGACATAAATTAACAAGCTATTTCTTGTTTTAAATTGACGGTCGCCCCATACTTCCTGAAACACGTTCACGGGAGGTCGCCATGTCCGTCGCCATCACCGAAGCGCCGTCCAGGGACAATGCCACAGCCGGCGACTGGATCGCCGCCCTGCCGCTGGCCGAGCTCGAGGCCAAGGGCCGGGCCCTGGTGAAGCGTGGCGGCCGGCAGATCGCGCTGTTCGTCACGCCGGGCGGGGTGCGCGCCATCGCCAACCGCTGCCCGCACGAGGGCTATCCGCTCTCGGAGGGAACCCTGGCCGACGGTCCCGGCGGCTGCACGCTGACCTGCAACTGGCACAACTGGAAGTTCGACCTGGAGACCGGCGAGGTCGCCGGCGGCGGCGACGCCGTGCGGGTGTTTCCGGTCGATGTCCGCGACGGCGTCGTGCATGTCGACGTCGCCGACCTGCCGGCGGAACAGCGCATCGCCCGGGCGCTGGCCGGGCTGAAGGACGGCTTCCGGCGGCCCGAGCGCGACCGCATGGCCCGCGACCTGGCCCGCATCGAGGCGGCCGGCGGCGACCCGCGGCTGGCACTGGCGGCGGCGGTCGAGTGGACCCACGATCGGCTGGAGTACGGCAGCCGCCACGGCTATGCGGCGCTGCCGGACTGGCTGGCGCTGGCCGACGCGGCGACCGATCCCGACGACCGGCTGGCCTGCCTGACCGAGACCGTCGGCCATCTCGCCGACGACGCGCTCCGTCATCCGGCCTTCCCCTATCCGGAAGGCAGCGAGCCCTGGGACGAGGACCGGTTCGTCGCCGCGGTCGAGGCCGAGGACGAGCCGTCGGCGGTGCGGCTGGTGCGCGGCGGGCTGGCAGCCGGCGGGTTCGAGACGGTCGACCGCGGGTTGTGCCGGGCGGCGCTGGCGCACTACCAGGACTTCGGGCACTCGGCGATCTACGTCGAGAAGACCCGCGAGGCGGGGGTCCGGCTCGGCGAGCACGCGCCTGTCGAGGCGCTGGTGCTGGCGCTGGTGCGCAGCCTGATCAACGCCCGCCGCGAGGACCTGATCCCGGAGTTCAAGGCCTACCGGCCGGCCCGCGACGCCTGGACCGGGCGCGGGTCGGCCAAGGCCAAGCCGGCCGATTTCTGCCGGGCCTCGGTGGCGAAGTGCCTGGAGCGGGCGCTGGCGGCCAGCGGCGACACGGACCGGCTGTACGACGCCATGCTGGAGGCGGCGTCCTGGCAGCTGCTGCGCGCCGACCCGCTGTACGCCGGCCGGGCGGTGCAGCCGGTCAGCCAGAACGTCGACCGGCTCGATTACAGCCATGCGATCACCTTCGCCAACGCCGGCCGGCGGATCGCCGGGCGGCACCGCGAGCTGTGGCCGGACGTGCTGCTGCAGATCGCCTGCTTCCTCGGCCGCAACGGCGGCTACGTCGACCCGGGCTACGACTGGCGGCGCTGGCAGGTGGCCGACGTCGACCGGTTCCTGGCGGAGGCCGCCGACGGGGTGATCGACCACGGCCAGGCCGAGTACATCGTCACCGCCCACCTCGCCAAGATGCTGTGCGCGGTCCGCGAGGAGGTGGCGGCGGCGCCGAACGCGGCCCGGGTGCCGGCCCTGGCGGCCGCGTTGAACCGGTTCCTGAACGAGCCGTTCCGCCGCATCCTGCCCCGCCGCATCGCCCACCAGGCCCGCGAGACGGTGCGCGGGGAGTAATTTCCGTCGCTTGGTGGGTTCCGGCTCCGTCCCGCCGCCGGCGGGCCGGTCCGGAATGACGGCAGGAAAAGGGATGGCGATCCTACTTTCCATTGTCGTCATTCCGGAGAGACGCGGCCCCGGCGTGGCTCATCCGGAACCCACCAGCCGCTTCGGCCGGTCAGCCGCGCGGTTCCACCCCTTCCACCGGCCGTCCGCGCTCCGCATACTTCCGCTCAAAACCACCGGGAGGATGTGCCGTGAAGGTCACCGCGATCGAGACGATCCGGCTCGAGGAGTTTCCGAACCTGCTGTGGGTGCGGGTCGAGACCGACGACGGGGTCACCGGGCTCGGCGAGACGTTCTACGGGGCGGCCTCGGCCGAGGCGCACGTCCACGGCATCATCGCGCCCTACCTGCTCGGCAAGGACCCGCTCCGGATCGAGCAGCACCAGGCGCACCTGATCGGCTATGTCGGGTTCTCAGGCGTCAGCGCCGAGCAGCGCGGCCGCTCGGCGGTCGACATCGCGCTGTGGGACCTGTGGGGCAAGGCGGCCGGCCTGCCGGTCCACCAGTTGCTCGGCGGCGCCGTGCGCGACGACATCCGGGTCTACAACACCTGCGCCGGCTACCAGTACGTCCGCAACAAGCCGGTGCAGGGTACGGCCAACTTCGGCATCGGCGCCGAGGAGGGGCCGTACGAGGACCTGGAGGGCTTCCTGAACCGGGCCGACGAGGTCGCACACTCGCTGCTGGAGATGGGCATCACGGCCATGAAGATCTGGCCGTTCGACTACGCCGCCGAGGCGTCGTCCGGCGCCTACATCTCGGCCGCCGACCTGAAGAAGGCGCTGGCGCCGTTCGAGAAGATCCGCCGTGCGGTCGGCGACCGCATGGACGTGATGGCCGAGCTGCACTCGATGTGGAACCGGCCGACCGCGGTGAAGATCGCCCGGGCGCTGGAGCCGTTCGACCCGCTGTGGGTCGAGGACCCGGTGTTCATGGACCACCTGTCGTCGCTCGGCGAGGTGGCGCGCTCGACCCGCTCGCCGATCGCGGTCGGCGAGACCCGCGGCGGCAAGGCCGACTTCCGCTACCTGATCGAGCTCGGCGAGCTGTCGCTGATCATCGCCGACCTGACCTGGTGCGGCGGCCTGACCGAGGGCCGCAAGATCGCCGCCATGGCCGACGCCTGGCACCTGCCGGTGGCGTTCCACGACTGCACCGGGCCGGTCGCGCTGACCGCCTCCACCCACCTGGCGCTGCACACCCGCAACTGCTTCATCCAGGAGATGGTGCGGGCGTTCTACCACGGCTGGTACGGCGAGCTGGTGACCGCCCTGCCGCCGGTCGAGAACGGCATGATCAGAGCGCCGGAAGGCCCCGGCCTCGGCCTCGACCTGCTGCCGGACGTCACCAGGCGCAAGGACGCCTCGGTCCGGCGCAGCGTGGCTTAGCGGCCGCTCGCTATCGGCCGCGGGCTACCGTTCGTCGGCCGGCGACAGGCGTTGGAGAGCGGCCTGGGCTCGCCGGTTGAACGGGTCGTGGGTCAGCGCGGTCGACAGCAGCTCGATCGCCTCGTCCGCGTCGCCGAGCTGCTCGGCGAGCAGTCCGCGGTACAGCCACGGCCGGACGGCCTGGGGACTGATCAGGTTGGCGAACCGAAAGAACGACCGGGCGCGCCGGAGATCGCCTACCTTGGCCGAGCAGGTTCCGGCGACCAGGTTGGCGGTATAGGCCTCCGGCACCTGGACCACGGCTTCGAGGGTCAAGCGTGCGGCCAGGCCGTCCATCTTCAGGTGATGGGCGGCCTTCGCCGCATGGAAAGCCGGAACGTCCGGCAGGATGTCGGCGGTGCGCGCGATCTCCCGGGCCGCCTCGAACAGCCTCTGGCGGTCCGGGCGGTCTCCGGCGTCGGGCGAGTCCTGGGCGGTGGAAAGCACGAAGTTCAGCTCGAAGCCGGTGGTCTCGACGCTCAGGTTCCCGTTCAGGAACCGATCGGGCCGGGAGACGGTCGGCCATTTGGAGGCGATGAACCCGCCTTCGGCGTTGCCGAGGGCGAACCGGCGCGCCCGCTCCTCCTTGCCGCGCGTCACTGATTCCGCGTGGATGAGCCGGGCATAGGGCGTCCACAGGACCTTCAAACCGCTGTCGCCGATCTTCAGGCAGAGGTCCAGGTCGTTGTAGTTGACCGCCAGGTGCTCGGCGTCCATCCCGCCGACGCGCTCGAACACGTCGCGGCGGAGCACCGCGCAGGCCGCCGTCACGGCGGAGGTCTGGTGGACCTGTCCGTAGCGCTCGTGCCGGCGCAGCTGCGATTCCGGCAGGTAGTGGAAATCGTGCCCGGCGACGTGACCGAGCAGCCCGAGCGTGACCCCTGCGTGCTGGACCGTGCCGTTCTCGAACAGCAGCAGCGGTCCGACGATCCCGACGTCGGGCCGAAGCGCGAGACCGACCATCTCCGTGAGCCACGAGCGGTGCAGGACCCGGATGTCGTCGTTCAGCAGACACAGCAGCGATCCGGTCGCCCGGGCCGCTGCCAGATTGACGATCTCGGCGAAGTTGAACGGCTGGTCGTGACGGATCACCCGGCAGCGCGGATCGTCGGCCAGGCCTGCGAGATAGCCGAGCGTCTCCGGGTCCCGGCTGCCGTTGTCGACGACGATGATCTCGAGCGGGCCGTAGTCGGTTTCGGTCCGCACGCCGTCGATGCATCGGGCGAGCAGCTTGCCGCCGTCGCGCGTCGGGACGATCACGCTGACCTTGGGCGCCGGCTCGGGAAGCGGATACCGCACATGCTGCGACGTCTCCGACGATCCCGGCTCCAGGACCGCCCCCGGCGACCGTCGTGCGAGTGCGTGCTCCCGTACCTGTGCGCAGGCCGCCGCCACGACGGGCTCGGCTTCCGGTGAGGGAACCGGCAGATGCGCCAGGACATGAGGCAGGTGGACGATGGATGCATCCGGCGCATGTGCGCTTGCGGAAAGGCCGATCGCATACAGCGTGGCGGCGGGTGCCGGCACCGGCAGGCACGACGGGTCGAGCAGAGACCGCCGCACGGCGATCCAACCGCGCAGCAGGTTGCTCTGCAGCGCGAGGTCCTCGTCCCAGCACGGCGGCTTCATGACCGGTTGCTGGCGCGAGCCGTCATCCGCAAGGAAGTCGAAGTCGCCGTGCAGGAGCTGCGCTTCCGGTCGGCGCCCGATCGTCGTCTGCAGGATCGCGAGGAAGCTCGCGGCCAGGCGCGCCGTCGGCTCGACCAGGAAGAGCCAGTCGCCGTCGGCCTGCGCCAGCAGCCCGGCGAGGCGTTCGGACCAGCCGGTGCCGGCGGGGCGTGCGGTTCTCACGACCCGTCCCGGCCACGACAGCTCGATTTCCGGGGCGAGGTCGGTCAACACGGTCACGGACCGGCTGCCGGGCTGGCCTGCCAAGTCCCGCAGGAACTCCGGAACTCGATCGCTTCCACCGGCTGTCGGTACGACCAGCACAATCCCGGGACCCGGATCCACGACATCGGTCGCCGCCGCGGCCTGCAGGGCGGGTTCGATCAGGTCGGTCCATTTCCGGTAGCGCTCGAGCGACAGGTCGCTCGGGAGCGGTCTCGCGAGATGGCGCTCCAGCACGGCATCGTAAGGCGTAACGCGATCGGGGGCGGTATCGCTCGGCGAACCGCCCCGGGCCGGGGCCTGCAGATCGGGCCAGTGCTTCAGCACCGCCTCCACGGCGCCGGACAGGTTGCCCGAGATCAGGCGGCACCGGATCGCCTGACAGCGGTTGCCGAGGAGGCGGGCCGCGAACGCGGCCGCCCTCGACACCGCCGGGTCGGGCGCCTCGGGCATCGCCACCAGGAGGCGCATCCGCGGGAAGGCTGCGTCCAGGAAGGGAACGAATGGCAAGAGGTGACAGGACCCCGCCGCCCACGATCCTGCAAGGGTCTCCGCTTCCAGGTAGGCTTTCGCGGCGAGCTCCATCGCCTCGGCGATCCTTGCACGCAAGGCGGCATCGATTGTGCCCGGCTCGTAGTCTGCGCCGCCGCCCTGCTCCGTCAGAGCGGCACCGTAGCGCTGACCGACGGCATCGAACGGCCGGGGTCGCCATCGCCCACGACCGATCCGGACGCCGGCAGAGCCGAGCGCCGCGACCAGTCGCTCGATCTCCGGAACGTCGGGCCCGACCACAAAGAGCGGTTCGGCCCGACCGGTCTCGCCTTCGGTCACCAGGGTACCTGCTCGTGATCGAACTGCCGGCTGCGTCGCCAACTGCTGCGTCAACGCCTGCCGCGCCGGCGGCTAGAGCTCATAGTAGCCGGCGGCGGGCGGAGACGTCCCGATCAGCGAGACCTCGTCGTGCGGATCGCCCGCATCCGGTAGCGCGGCGAGCCCCGACGCCACGGTTCCTCCGAGGGTGCCGCTCGCATAGACCTGGCCGCCCGACATGAGCTGCACGTCCACCGAATCGATGCTGGCGGTCGAGACGCCGTTCAAGGTCATGGTCGCGGACCCGACGCTGATGACGATCGCGCCGCCCGAGTTCGAGGTCGCCAGCGACGGCAGGTCCGCTATCGAGGTGATCGAGGTTCCGTCGGTGCTGATGCGGATGATGTCGCCGTCGCTGAGCGAGAAATCCGCCACCGTGTAGTTTCCGCCGTTGGTGGCGATCACGAAGTAGTCCGACCCGCTCCCGCCCGACAGGGTGTCGTCGCCCCGGTTGCCGGCGAGCGTATCGGAGCCGCTGTCGCCGAACAGCAGGTCATTACCCTGCCCGCCGTAGAGCAGGTCCGCGTTCTGGCCGCCGTAGAGGGTATCGGCGCCGAGGTTGCCGTAGATGATGTCGTCGCCCTGGTCGCCCTGCACCTGGTCGCCGTCCTGGCCGCCGTACAACGTGTCGATGCCGTCGCCGCCCAGAAGCAGATCGGTGCCGTGATTTCCGTAGATCACGTCGGCGCCGCCGCCGGCGTCGACGGTGTCGGCACCGAACCCGCCCGCAACGGTGTTGTCGCCGGAATCGCCGGTCAGGGAGTCGTCGCCATTGGTGGCGGTGCCGGTGGTCGAGGACGCCGTCAGTTCGAGGATGTTCAGACCGCCGGAACTCGTCACCGAGAACGTGCCGCTGGCCGAGGAGATTCCGGAAAGCGTCAGCGTGCCGCCGCTCGTCACGATGGTCCCCGAGGCCGCCTGCCCGTTCAGGGAACTGAAGTCGATGTCGTAGGACACGATCCTGTCGCCGGCCCAGAAGTCCGCGATCGTGTCGTTGCCGATTTCATAGGACAGCACGTAGAAGGAATCGCTGCCGGCTCCGCCGACCATGTAGTCGGCGCCTTCGCCGCCCGAGACGAGGTCGTCGCCGGCGCCGCCCGAGAGCCGGTCGTTGTCGGAGAAACCGAACAGGAAATCGTTGCCGGCGTTGCCGGCGATGGTGACGGCACCGCCGAAGTTCTGAAGATAGTCGTCGCCGTCGCCGCCCGAGATGGTGTCGTTGCCGAGACCCGACCAGACGGTATCGGCGCCGGCGCCGCCATCGAGGAAGTCGGCGCCGTCGTCGCCGATCAGCGTGTCCGCTCCGGCGCCGCCCGAGACGGTGTCGTCTCCGGCACCGCCTGCGAGGCTGTCGGCTCCGGCGCCGCCGTCCAGGAAGTCGAGACCCCCGTCGCCCAGCAACGTATCGTCGCCGGTGCCGCCCGACAGCGTGTCGTTGCCCGAGCCGCCCGACAACGTGTCGGCTCCGAGCCCGCCATCGAGGAAATCGTTGCCGTCGAAGCCCAGCAGAGTGTCGTTGCCGCCCGAGCCGGACAACGTGTCGTCGCCTGCGCTGCCCGACAGTATCTCGTTCGCCGCCGTGCCGGTCGTAGTCGCCATACCCGATACCCCCGCCGCTCCGGCCGTAGTCCGACCCACCATACGATTCTAGCCGCGCGGGATGCGGGCGTTCACCTGTCGGATCCGACCTCGCCCGTGGGAGATCCGCCACGCGCCTCTAGCCCAGGCTCAGTTCCGACGGCTCCAGCCCGAGCAGCCGGGCGAGGCGCTCGAACTCGGCCTGCTCGGCGGCCGAGATCGCCCCGTCGCAGGCGATGATGGCGTGCGCCGCCCGCAGCAGGGTGCGGGCCCGGTCGGGCGAACCGGCAAAGCCGCCCACCCGGGTCTCCAGCTTCCGGGTCGCGGCCACCCGGTCGGAGCGCAGGGCGAACACGTCGCCGTCCAGGATCTCCATCGCCTCCCGCAGGTCGAACACATCGAAGATCGGGAGTTCGGCGAGCAGTTCCTCGGCCCGGTACTTCTCGGCAATGCCGTAGTCGCCGTCGGCCATGGCGGCGAGCGCGGCGACCGCCATCAGCGCTTCCAGGAAACCGCGGTGCTGGAACCGCTCGACCTCGCGTCGGACGGTCTGCAGGAACCCCTCGGCCATGGTGCCTTCCTATCCTGCGGCCCGATCTGTCCCGCGGCTCGATCTATCCAGCGGCTCGATCTATCCAGCGGCTCTGCGGTGACCGTGCGCCTCGGCGTCGATCAGGCGGTCCACGGGCAGGGCGACGGTGACGCTGCTGCCGTCGCCGACCTTGCTCTCGAACGCGATGCTACCACCATGCGCCTCGATCAGGCTCTTGCAGATGAACAGGCCGAGGCCGGTGCCGTGGTGACGGCGGGCGTGGACGTTCTCGAGCTGCCGGAACGGCTCGAACAGCTCGTCGATCCGGTCCGCCTCGACGCCGACCCCGGTGTCGCTGACCACGATCCGCAGGCCGCCGTCGGCCTCCATCTCGGCGGTGAGCGTGATGGCGCCGCCGGCCGGCGTGAACTTCACGGCGTTGGACAGCAGGTTGAGCAGGATCTGCTTGAGGGCGCGCCGATCGCCCCGGATGCCGATCGACGGGGCGACGGTCGCGATCGCCAGCCGCAGCCGCTCCCGCTCGGCGCGGTGGCGGATCATCCGGTCGCATTCCTCCAGCAGGCTGGAGAGCGAGAACGGCTTCTCGTCGAGGGTCAGCCGGCCGGCCTCGATGCGCGAGACGTCGAGCAGGTCGTTGATCACCGACAGCAGGTGCGTGCCGCTCTCGTGGATGTAGCCGGCATACTCGGACTGGGCGCCGCCGTTCGAGCCGAGCTGCCCCGACTGGATGATCTCGGCGAAGCCGATGATCGCGTTCAGCGGGGTCCGCAACTCGTGGCTCATGGTGGCGAGGAACGCCATCTTGGCCCGGTTCGCCAGCTGCGCCTCGGCGACCGCCTCGACCAGTGCGGTCTCCCGGCGCTTCAGCTCGTTGATGTCGGTGACGGTCACCAGCTTGCCGTCGTCGGGCGTCACCTGCTCGCTGATCATCAGCCAGCGGTCGCCCCGGAACATCTCGATCGAGTAGGGCACGTTCTTGCGCTGCTCAAGCCGTTCGGCCAGCCACGCCTCTTCGTGTCCCAGCGCCGCGGGGATGTCCCCGGCGGCAATGCTGGCGCGCATGAAATCGATCCAGCTGACGCCGGGCACCAGGGACTGCCGCGCCTCGCCTGCAAGGTCGCGATAGGCCTGATTGCACATCACCAGCCGGTCGTCGGAATCCCAGAACGAAAGGCCCTCAGAGCGCGCGTCGATCGCCTGGACGAGCCGGCTGTTGATCGCGTTCGCGCGTTGCTCGGCCTCGATGAGGGCGGTCAGGTCGCGGCCGATGCCGCGATAGCCCTTGAAGGTCCCCTGGTGATCGAATATCGGGACCCCGCTGATCGACAGGCACCGGCAGACACCGTCCGGCCCGGTCCGGTGGAACCGGAGGTCCTTGAACGGCTCGCGGCGCGCCAGAACGGCCTCGTGCGCCGCCCATTCCTCCTCGCTCAGGCCGTGCGGGGCGGTCTCGCGGCGGGTCTTGCCGTAGTGGTCCTCGGGGGTCAGGCCCGAATGCTGCCAGACCGACTGCGACAGATAGGTGAAGCGCAGGTCGGCGTCCTGTTCCCAGAACCAGTCGGACGACATCTGCACGAAGTCCGAAAGGCGGCGGTTGGCGGCATCGATCTCGGACCGTGCCCGTCGCGCCGTCGCAAGGGCGCGGCGCATCCCGAGGGTGGCCAGCAGACCGACACCGACAGCCGCAGCGGTCATGGTGATCGGAAGCCACATCGATACCTCCGGGATGGTGTCTTCGGTCAGCAAAGCACGCGACTGGTTAAGGTCGGGTTACGCTGACCGGCCTGCCGACCCTGTCCACTCCGCCGCAAGCATCGCGTAGACCACTTCGTCCGTCCACTCGCCCTTGACGAATTCGTTCTCCCGGAAGTGCGCCTCGCGGCGCATGCCGAGCTTCTCCATGACCCGCATCGACGCGCCGTTGCGACCGTCGCAGCGGCCGATGATCCGGTGCAGGCCGAGCTCGGCGAAGCCCAGCCGCAGCATGACCGCAGCGCCTTCGGGCGCGAAGCCCCGGCCGTGATGGTCGGGATGCAGGACGAAGCCGATCTCGCCCTGGGCGTGCTCGCGGCTGAGCCACACCAGATTGATGTCGCCGATCAGCGCCCCGGTGTCGCGCCGTTCCATCGCCAGGTTCAGCTTCTCGCCCTCGCTGGCGATCCGGTCCTGGCGGATCCGGTCGGCCAGCACCATCCGCACGTCGTCGAACGGGCGCGCCTCCCAGTACAGGTAGCGTGCGACGTCGGGCCGCGACTGGATTGCGTAGAGGGCGTCGAGATCTTCCGCCCGAAACGGGCGCAGCCGCAGCCGCTCGGTCTCGATGGGGTAGTCGGGAAGCAGCATGACGTTCACGCGAAGACGGGGCCCGGAAGTGCAACCAGCCGGGGGAGCATGCCGAGATTCGCCGGGAGTGCAACGCTGACCCGGGGAGCCGGCGGAATCCGGCACGGAACAGGCTGTCTTGGCTGTCGGAGGAATTTGGTGGAGCGGAGGAGGATCGAACTCCCGACCTTCGCATTGCGAACGCGACGCTCTCCCAGCTGAGCTACCGCCCCACCGTCTGGGCGGGTCGGCCGATCGGCCGCCCGTTGAGTGACGGGGGTTATAAGAACTTCGTCCGTCGGGTTCAAGAGGAGTCGTGCGGGGATCGCAATGTGGCGGCGCCGGCCGGTCAGCCGGCGACCGTGCCGGGCGGAAACTCGAGACGGGCCCGGGTGCCCCGGCCGGGGGCCGAGTCCAGCATCAGGCGGCCGCCGTGCAGCTCGACCAGGGTCTTGACCAGGGGCAGTCCGATGCCGGCGCCGGACATCTTTCGCGACCGCACCTCGTCGTTCTGGGTGAACGGCTGCAGCGCCGCCTGGATCTGCGAGGGGGTCATGCCGGGGCCGTCGTCCGCGATCACGATCGCCAGCCCGCCCTGGGGGTCGCGCTCGGCCGACAGCGTCACGCTCGACCCGGCCTGCGAGACCTTCACGGCGTTCGACAGCAGGTGTGTGATCATGCGCCGCAGCGAGCCGGCGTCGGCCCGCAGCGGCGGCAACCGGTCCGAGATCGCGTTGACCAGCGTCACCTGGCGGGGCCGGGCGAACGGCTCGGTGATGCGCAGGCAGGCCGCGGCGACGGACTCGAGGCGGACCAGGGCCATCGGCATCGGGGCGTCGTTGCCGCCGAGCCGGGTCAGGTCGAGGATGTCGTTGATGGTCTGCAGCAATTGCTCGCCGCTGGCGCGGATCAGGCCGGCATACTCGCTCATGGTCTCGGTCGGCATGGTCCCGCCGGACCGCTCCAGAAGCTGGGCGAACCCGATCACCGCGTTCAGCGGGGTTCGCAGCTCGTGGCTCATCAGCGCCAGGAAGTCGGCCTTGGCCCGGTTGGCCAGCTCCGATGCCTCCTTGGAGCGCAGCATCGCCGCCTCGGCCTCGCGCTGCACGGTGATGTCGCGCCACAGGCCGACGACGCTGCCGTCCGGCAGCGGCACCTTGCGGGCCTCGATCCAGCGGCCGTTCGACAGCTTGTAGACCTGATGGGCGTAGGGCGTGCGGTGCCGCTTGATCTCGGCGTCGAGGTAGCTGTCCATGTCCGGATAGCCGAGGGTGCGCACCCGGTCGTGCCGCTCGGCGAAGCGGCGCAGCGCGTCGCGGTACGACAGCCCGATCGACAACTCCTCCTCCGGGAACATCGCCCGGTAGTAGGGGCTGACCGCGACAACCCGGTCCTCGCGGTCATAAATCGCCACCGCCACGTCGATCGACGCCAGCGCATCGAAGATCCGTTCGATCGGGAGAGAGTCGCCGATCGCTGCCATGGACGTTTCCATCGACGACAAAATTATATGAAACTCTAGGATTCGCCAGCAAAACATTAGGATCACTGCATGAATCACCGTTCGGCAATCGCGCCTCCGATTCGTGCGGCCTGGTGCGCCGGCTAGCGGCGGGATCGCCCGACCGGGGCGCCGGGGAGCCGGCTAATGCTGGAGTTCCAGGCGCTTGGCGCGTCGCCGGTGGCGGCGCAATCTTGCCGTCGGCGGCGCTGCTGGTTAGGGTGCGGCGCTCATCATGGAGGGCGGATCGCGATGTACTCGGTGCTGTGGCTGATCGACTGGATTGTCCAGGCGTACACCTACCTCCTGTTCGCCTACATCGTGATCGACCTGCTGGTGAAGTTCGGCGTCATCAACGCCTACAACCGCGTCGTCTACGTGGTGATGGATTTCCTGTCGCGGATCACCGAGCCGCTGCTGCGGCCGATCCGCAACGTCATGCCGAATCTCGGCGGCATCGACATCTCGCCGGTCGTCCTGGTGCTGGGCCTGCAGTTCGGGCTGCGCCTGCTGCACGAGCTGGCCGGCGGAATGATGCGCTGACGCGGCACCGATCGCCGCAGGCCGGTCGGGCATGCCGTCGCCGTTCCACGCCGCTGCCGACGGTGTCAGGGTCGCGGTCCGGGTGACGCCCAGGGCCTCGGCCGACAAGGTGCGGGGCGTCGTCCTCGACGAAGCCGGCGTCGCCTGGCTGCAAGTCGCCGTCACGGCGGTGCCCGAGGATGGCCGCGCCAACAAGGCGGTGGTGGCGCTGCTGGCCAAGCGCTGGCGGGTTCCGAAATCGACGGTCGGGGTGGTGCAGGGCGCCACCGACCGACGCAAGACGTTGCTGGTCCGCAGCGAGGACCCGGGCGGGCTGACGGCGCGGCTGGAGGCCTGGCTGACGGACGAGGGCCTTGCGGCGACAGGCTGATCAGGAGGAAGCAGGCGGATGAGCACGGGCGCGATCATCGACGGGAAGGCGTTCGCCGAAGGGCTGCGCGGACGGGTGGCAGGCGCGGTCGCGGAACTGGTCCGCGATTGCGGATTCAAGCCGGGGCTGGCGGTGGTGCTGGTCGGCGAGGACCCGGCCAGCCAGGTCTATGTCCGCAACAAGGCCAAGCAGACCGTCGAGGTCGGCATGCACTCGGTCGAGCACCGGCTCGACGCCGACACCTCCCAGGAGACCCTGCTGGCGCTGATCGCCGACCTGAACGCCGACGACGCGGTCGACGGCATCCTGGTTCAGCTGCCGCTGCCGGCGCAGATCGACAGCCAGGCGGTGCTCGACGCCATCGATCCGGCCAAGGACGTCGACGGCTTCCACGTGGTCAATGCCGGCCGGCTGGCGACCGGCGGGGCGGCGCTGGTGCCGTGCACCCCGCTCGGCTGCCTGCTGCTGCTGAAGGACCGGCTCGGCGACCTGTCGGGGCTGCACGCCGTGGTGGTCGGTCGCTCGAACATCGTCGGCAAGCCGATGGCGCAGCTGCTGCTCGGCGCCAACTGCACGGTCACCATCGCGCATTCGCGGACCCGCGACCTGCCGGCGATGTGCCGCCAGGCCGACATCCTGGTGGCGGCCGTCGGCCGGCCCGAGATGGTGCGCGGCGACTGGATCAAGCCGGGGGCGACGGTGATCGACGTCGGCATCAACCGGGTGCCGGCGCCGGAGAAGGGCGAGGGCAAGACCCGGCTGGTCGGCGACGTCGCGTTCGCCGAGGCGGCGGGGGTGGCCGGCGCCATCACCCCGGTGCCGGGCGGGGTCGGGCCGATGACCATCGCCGTCCTGCTGCGCAACACGGTCGAGGCCGCCTGCCGCCGCCGCGGCGTGCCGGTGCCGGGGATGTAGGGACGCCGGCTGCCCTTTGCTTCGTAGGTCCCGGCTCTTCGCGGCTTCGCCGCTACGGCCGGGATGAGGACATTCTCCAACCCTCATCCCGGCCGTAGCGGAGCGGAGAGCCGGGATCCATGCAGCAAGCGGCTTGCCGCTCAGATCCCTGTCTTGTCGCGGCTGCGCGGGTCGTCGACCCGGCGCTCGACGTAGATGCCGCCGTCCCGGGCCTTGGCGCGCCAGGGCCGGGCCCGGCGCAGCGGGATCTCCCAGGCCGGATCCGCCGGTACCACCGGGGTGACCAGGACCTGCTCGCGGCGCCGTCGGCAACGGCCGATCTCGCTGCCGTCCGGCCCGAACATCCGGCTGGCATAGGCGGTGCTGGCGTCGACCGGGATGCTGTAGCTGACCCACAAATTGTTGGCCGCCGCGTGCGCCTGCGCCAGCACGCCGTACATCGGATCGCGCGAGTAGGCCGACAGCAGCATCACGTCGACGCCGAGCCCGGCCGCCTCGAGGAACAACTCGGGGAAATGCACCTCGATGCAGAGCGCGCAGCCGAAGCGGATGCCGTCGACCTCGAACACGCAGGGCTCGAAGCCCGGCGAGTACCAGTTGCTGATCTCGGTGTTCGAGCAGCGGCGCTTGTCGTAGCGGGCGGCGATCTCGCCGCGGTCGGACACGATGTACAGCGAGTTGTGGGGCCGGTGCGGCGGCGTCAGCCGGTGCGCCGAGCCGACCGCCATCCACAGGCCGAGGCGCCGGGCCTCGCCGGCGATGCGCTGCAGCCCGGCCTGGATTCCGGCAAAGTCGATCGCCTCCAGGGACGGGATCTGCTCCCGGGTGTAGCCCGACAGCGCGCCCTCGGTGCAATGCACAAGGCGGGCGCCGCGGGCGGCGGCCCGGCGCATGGAACGAACGATTGTCTCGGTGTTGCGGGCCGGGTCGCCGCCGACCGGGCATTGGACGGTTGCGACCGTGACGGCCGGGCCGCCGGCGGTCACTCCCCGCCGGCACCCGCCGCGGGCAGGCCCAGCCGGAGGACGCCCTTGGCGGTGCGGATGTCGACTGGCTTGCCCTTGCGCAGCACCACGATCGTGCCGGCGTCCTGCAGGAGCGTCGCCTCGGCCCGGATGCGGCGGATCAGGGCGCGCCAGGGTACCACGTCGTTCGGGTTGCCGCCGAGCGCGCGGGCGACCGCCGACGGGTCGACCGACTTGCCCGGCCCGGCATCCGCGCAGTGCTTCAGGATCGCCTTGCGGACCGGCTCGTCGAACGAGCCCGGCGCGGGTTCGGCTTCGGTCCGGGGGGCGGGGTTGGCTTCATCGGTGGGGCGTGTCATATCGGCACTGTACTCGAAACGCGGGAGGGAGCCAGACCGCGATGCTCGGCACCATCGACGCGCTTCTGCTCGGGCTCGTGCTGTTCGTCGGCGGGCACTTCGTGCTGTCGTCGCCGCCGCTCCGCGAGCCGGCGATCCGGGCCGTCGGCGAGGAACGGTTCCGCGGGCTGTACGCCATGCTGGCGCTGGCCTCGCTGCTGTGGACGGTGCTGGCGTTCGGCAAGGCGCCGTTCGTCGAGGTGTGGTCGCCGCCGCTGTGGACCCGCTGGATCCCGAACGTCGCGATGCCGTTCGCGGCGGTGCTGCTGGTCGCCGGCGTCACCACCCGGAACCCGACCGCGGTCGGCGGCGAGAGCGCGCTGGACGAGCCGAATCCGGTCCGCGGCATCCTGACCGTCACCCGCCATCCGTTCCTGAACGCCACCGGGCTTTGGGCGCTGGCGCACCTGAGCGCCAACGGCGACCTGGCCTCGATGCTGCTGTTCGGCAGCGTCGCGGTGCTGTCCTACGGCGGCATGCCGGCGATCGACGCCAAGGTGCGGCGGCGCGCCGAATCGGCCTGGGGGCCGGTCGCCCTGACGACCTCGCGCATCCCGTTCCTGGCGGCGGCCCAGCGCCGGGTGCGGGTCGACTGGCGCGGCATCGGGCTGTGGCGGCTGGCGCTCGGCCTGCTGCTGTGGGCGGCGCTGTACGGCCTGCACCCGATGTATGCCGGGGTCTGGCCGCACCCGGTGTTCTGAGGCTCAGGTGACCCGCGAGCCGTGCCGGTCGATGATCCGGTCGATCTCGGCGCGCGCGTAGCCCGCCAGCCGCTGCTGGGCGGCGCGCGCTGCCGGGTCGGTTTCCTCTCCGTGGCCGATGACGACGATGTTCTCGTCGTTCATGCGGTTCGCCGGGGCGGTGTAGTTGAAGCTGCCGCCGATGGTCACCCGGTCGTCGATCACCATCAGCTTGTGGTGCAGCTTGCCGAAGCCCCGCCGGTTGCGCGAGGCGGTGTACAGCTCGCCGCCGGCCTCCTGGACCACCCGGGTGGCGGCCCAGTCCTGGTTGGCCTGACGGGGGTCGAACACGCCGCGGACCGCGATGCCGTCGCGGATCAGCCGGCGCATCACGTCGTCGATCGCCGAGGACTGGGCGAAGGTGAAGATCGCGAAGTCGATCCGCCGCTCGGCCTTCAGCATCTGCTTGACGATCTCCATCTCCGGCGCGTGGTCCGGGGCGAACAGCGCCCGCACCCGCACGCCCGAAACCGGGGATTCGACCGGCGGGCCGCTGCGCGCCGGCACCTTGGCACCGAAGTCTCCCGACCAGATCTCGCGGAACTCGTCGTGGTAGGCCTTGACCAGCGCCGGGTCGCGGAAGGTCATGACGTGGTTCAGGTTCCGGTGCAGCCCGGTCTCGGTGAAGTTGGTCGAGCCGGTCAGCAGGCCCTGGGTCGCCCGCCGGTAGTCCCGGACCACGAATTTCTGGTGGAAGATGGCGGCGTTGTAGTCGCTGCGCACGTCGATCTTGGCGCGCAGCAGCGCCACCAGGATGTCGCGGTTGGCCTCGTTCGAGCCGCCGGGGAGGCGCGGGTCCGGCGCTGCCGTCGGGCTGGCCCGGAGATAGTCGTTCTCCAGAACCACGCGGACCGTGCAGCGTCGCTGCTTGGCCCGGATCAAGGCCTCGGCGACCGGCCAGGACTCCAGCTCCTGGACCGCCACGTCGAGCGACTTCTCGGCGGCGTCGACGAACTCGACGATCGCCGGCTCCAGGTCGTCGGGCGCGCCGATCGCCGCCGGGCCCATGTGGAAGGTGAGGTCTCCGATCCGCTCCATGACCGCCTCCGCGTCGTGTGAGCCCTCCCCACGGACACAATCATAGCGCGGAACCGCGGCTGTTGCCGGTCGGTCGGCGTCTACCCCTTCGGCCCCGACTGCGCGACCCGCGACACCACGGACTCGACGGCCAGGTCGGCCGAGCGGATCGCGCCCTCCTTCCAGCCCCACCAGTAGCTGAGGAAGTCGCCGGCCAGCATCAGATTGCCTTCCGGCATGGTCAGCCGGAAGTAGGCCTCGGGGTCGGCCTCGGGCGGGTTGTTCTGCCAGCCGCCGGCGAAGTGCGGCATGTTCTGCCAGGCGATCGACAGCGCCCGGTCCCTGTAGACCCAGCTGGCGAAGCCGGGGTGCAGCTTCTCGCCGCCCTCGAGCGCCAGCGTCACCCGCTGCTCGTGGGTCAGCTTGCCGAACATCTCGGCGGTGGCGCCATTGTTGTAGGCCCCGGTCAGCACCCCGGTCTTCGAGAAGAACTCGTTCGACGGGTACCACATCTGGGTGATCGGATGGTCGGTCCAACTGATGCCGCCGTAGATCTGGTCGTCCTCCTCCCAGAACCGCCGGCTCGCCTGCCAGCCGAGCTTGAAGGCGGCGGCGTCCTTGATCCGCTTCAGGGCGTCGGTATAGGCGGGCGTGAAGTTGTTCTTGGTCTTCGCCAGCAGCGACGGCGCCATGGTCGAGATGCAGAAGTCGAAGCTCTCCGGGCCCTTGGCGTGGACCACCTGGACGCCGCTGCCGGTGTTGCTGACCTCGCTGACCGGGCTCTCGGTGACCACCAGGTCCTTGACCGTCCTGCCGCCCGGGATCGTCGCCCGCAGCAGGCCCTTGACGATCATGTCCATGCCGCCGACCGGCTGCAGCAGGCTGGTCTGCCAGAAGTCGACCATGTCGTTGAACAGCCCGTTCTTCCAGAAGTCGGAATCGAGCAGGGTCTTGAGGTCGATCTCCGGGTACAGGGTGCCGGGTCGGCGGCCGGCGCCCGGCGCGATCGTGTAGCCGGCGCGGCCCGAGCCGTTGTAGGCCAGCGCCCCGTTGCTGCCGCGCTGCAGGTCGCCGAACTGCCGCAGCATCTCCAGGAACGCCGAGCGGTCGTCGGCGCTGAGCGAGCCGTCGAGCGCCGCCGGGTCGGGCACCTTGGCGAGCATCTCGGAGAGCTGGCCGCGCAGCTCGTGCTTGATGCGGCGGAGCTGCACCGGGTGGCCGCCGAACGCCTTGTCGCTCTGCATCAGGTTGGCGCGGCTGGCGAAGATGTACGGCTCCATCGCCACGCCGAGCTCGCGGCAGTACTCCAGCACCGCGGTGTGGTGGTGCGGGATGCGGCCGGGGCCGGCGTTCAGGTACAGCCCGGCATCGAACCGGCAGACCATCGGGTCGCGCCCGACCTCGGCGTATTCGTCGCCCGGCCGCACCGTCAGGCTGCGCCCGCCGATGTGCCTGTTGGCCTCGATCACCTTCACCGTGAAGCCGGCGCGCGCCAGCAGCAGCGCCGCGGTCAGCCCGGCCATGCCGGCGCCCAGGATCGCCACGCTGCGGCCCTTGCCGATGTCGGGAGCGTAGGCCGGGATCCCGGCATAGGCCGGCGGGATCGCCAGCAGCCCGAGGGTGGTGAGCCCCTGGTAGACGGCGCCGGCGCCGCCGAGCGCCGCAAGCCCGCGCAGAAAGCCGCGCCGGGTGACCGGTTGCCTGTCGCGTGTCATCTCCCAACCCCCTGTCCGGATGCTCTCGGTCGTCGGCCCGCGCGCGGTCGGAAACCGCCCCTCCAATGCGAGCCGTTAACCAAGTCTGCCCGATCCGGTTGCCGGTGTCGCGGCAAACCGGCCCGGCCAGGGCGGGGCTGACGGAACCGCCAGGCCGCGGCCCGGGCTGCTCGTCCCGGGCTACTCGACGTAGATCATCCTGCGGGTCATGCCGCCGTCGACCACCAGGTTGTGGCCGGTCACGAAGCCGTTGCGCTCGGACAGCAGGAACGCGACCGCCTCGGCGACGTCCTCGGGCGTGCCGACCCGGCCGGCCGGGTGCTGGGCGCGGTCGGCGTCGCTGTGCCGGGCCTCGCGCCGGCGCGACGTCTTCTGCCACGGCCCGGTCTCGATCCAGCCGGGCGACACCGCGTTGACCCGGATTTCGGGGCCGAGCGACACCGCCAGCGCGTGGGTCAGCGCCACGATGCCGCCCTTGGAGGCGGAGTAGGCCTCGGTGTCGGCCTCGCTCATCAGCGCCCGGGTCGAGGCGATGTTGACGATGGCGCCCCGCCCGGAGGCGCGGAGATGCGGGGCGGCGTGCCGGGCGAACAGCATCGGCGCGGTCAGGTTGACCGCCAGCACCCGGTTCCAGGCCGAGAGGTCCAGCTGCTCGAGCGGGCCGTTGGCGTTGATGCCGGCGTTGTTCACCAGGGCGTCGAGCCGGCCGAAGGTGGCGACTGCGCGGTCGACCGCGATGCCGGGGGCCTCGGGCTCGGCGACGTCGGCCGGCACCGCGCACACCAGCCCGCCGTGCTGGCCGGTGACCTCGGCCAGCGCCTCGGCGTCCAAATCGACCGCCGCCACCCGCCAGCCGTCGGCCACCAGCCCGGCGACCGTGGCACGGCCGATCCCCTGGCCGCCGCCGGTGACCAGCGCGACCGGGCGGGTGTCGTTCGAGGGGGTGGCGTCGGTCATGGGGCGGTCCTGCGGTTCGGGGTCCCGGAACGGGGCGCCGGGGGCGACCCGTATCCGGGATCAGGGCAGAGAGAGGTGGAGATTCCGTTACCGGGAGGGGCGAGGGGCTGTCCAGGGGGCGCCGGTCGCTTCGTGGGTTCCGGATGCGCGTCGCCTGCGGCGCCCCGCTCCGGAATGACGAAGGGGAGGAAGGCGGTTGGGGCGGAGCGACACACTCTGGTCTGTCCGGGGACCAGTCGCTTTGTGGGTTCCGGATGCGCGCCGCCTGCGGCGGCCCGCTCCGGAATGACGAAAAGGGGGGAGGGGCGCCGTGACGCCTCTTTCTCCCGCCACCCCACTTTCGTCATTCCGGAGCGGACCCCGGGCTCGGCCCGGGGGACGCGTCCGGAACCCAGGAAGCGACGGGCCCGCTCAGGTCAGGCCCGGTCAGGTCAGGTCCGGGTACAGGTCCTGCCATTCCGGGTTGGCCTGCTCGATCAGCGCGATCTTCCAGGCCCGCCGCCAGCCCTTCAGGCGGGTCTCCCGCAGAATGGCGGCCGGCATGTCCGGATGCGGCTCGAACCAGACCAGGCGGTCGACGCGGTAGCGGGCGCAGAAGCCGGACGGCTGCTCGCGATGAACCCAGACCCGTCGCAGCAGGTCTCCGGTCACCCCGACGTAGAGGGTGCCGTTGCGCTTCGACGCCAGGATGTAGACGCAGGGGCGGAGGGTGCGGGCCATGCCCCGGCTATGGACGGGGGAGGGGCGTTTGCGCCCGTCGTGCCGTGGGTTCCGGATGCGTGTCGCCGGTGGCGATCCGCTCCGGAATGACGATGAGGGGGGAAGGCGGGAGGGCGGGCAAAGCAGAAAGGGGGCCGCGGCGGCGACCCCCTTCCTTTTCGTCATTCCGGCCGCAGCGGCGGAGCCGCGGAGCGCCGGAACCCACGCAGCGACGGGCAAAGCAGAAAGGGGGCCGCGGCGGCGACCCCCTTCCTTTTCGTCATTCCGGCCGCAGCGGCGGAGCCGCGGAGAGCCGGAACCCACGCAGCGACGGGCGCCGAAGCCCCGTCAGCCCTGCAGCATCTTCTTCAGGCGCAGGCGCAGCGCGTTCAGCTTGATGAAGCCGGCGGCGTCCTTGTGGTCGTAGTCGGCGACCGCGCTCTCCTCGAAGGTCACCCAGTCGGCCGAGTACAGGCTCTTCTCGCTGTCGCGGCCGACCACGATGGTGTTGCCCTTGTACAGCTTCAGCCGCACCCGGCCGGTGACGTCCTGCTGGCTGTAGTCGATCGCCGCCTGCAGCATCTGGCGCTCCGGCGAGAACCAGAAGCCGTTGTAGATCAGCGTGGCGTAGCGCGGCATCAGCTCGTCCTTGAGATGCGTCATGCCGCGGTCCAGCGTGACGCTCTCCACCGCCCGGTGGGCGACGTGCAGGATGGTGCCGCCCGGGGTCTCGTACAGGCCGCGGTTCTTCATGCCGACGAACCGGTTCTCGACCATGTCGAGCCGGCCGATGCCGTGGTCGTGGCCGAGCTGGTTCAGCCTGGTCAGGATGGTGGCCGGCGACAGCCTCTCGCCGTCGATCGAGACCGCGTCACCCTTCTCGAAGCCGATCTCGACATAGGCCGGGATGTCCGAGGCCTCCTCGGGCGACAGGGTGCGCGACCAGATGTAGTCCTCCGGCTCGGCCCACGGATCCTCCAGCACCTTGCCCTCGGACGAGGCGTGCAGCAGGTTGGCGTCGACCGAGAACGGCGCCTCGCCGCGCTTGTCCTTGGCGATCGGGATCTGGTTCTTCTCGGCGTACTCGAGCAGCGCGGTGCGCGACGACAGGTTCCACTCGCGCCACGGGGCGATGATCTTGATGTCCGGCTTCAGCGCGTAGTAGCTGAGCTCGAAGCGCACCTGGTCGTTGCCCTTGCCCGTGGCGCCGTGGCAGACCGCGTCCGCCCCGGTCAGCTCGGCAATCTCGATCTGGCGCTTGGAGATCAGCGGCCGGGCGATCGAGGTGCCTAGCAGGTAGGTGCCCTCGTACAAGGTGTTGGCGCGGAACATCGGGAACACGAAGTCGCGCACGAACTCCTCGCGCAGGTCCTCGATGAAGATCTCCTTCACGCCGAGCATCTCGGCCTTCTTGCGGGCCGGCTCGAGGTCCTCGCCCTGGCCGAGGTCGGCGGTGAAGGTCACCACCTCGCATCGGTAGGTGTCCTGCAGCCAGCGCAGGATGATGGAGGTGTCGAGCCCGCCGGAATAGGCGAGGACGACCTTCTTCGGGGAGTCGGCCATGGTGCCCTCGTGAAGCTTGCGAAACGCCGGGCGCGCGCCGGCCCGGAACGGCTGCGTTGTATAGGGAGAGCGCGGCGGGGGGCAAGGGGGAGGTACCGACGGAGGGTCCAACCCGGCTACATAGGTGACAGGTTAGACCGACGACATGGGTGACAGGTCCTGAAGATGGCCGGGGAGGACCCGGCCATGCCCTGGAGAGAGACCTGCATCATGGATGAACGGAT
>Ga0070728_10000237_pt1 | contig 124272 bp, 115 predicted proteins | sample tdDd471_FD_66723 | JGI IMG/M metagenome (GOLD analysis project Ga0070728, IMG submission 66723) | Marine sediment microbial communities from the Atlantic coast under amendment with organic carbon and nitrate - tdDd47.1 | ecosystem: Environmental > Aquatic > Marine > Coastal > Sediment... | reverse complement strand
GAAGGAAAACAAGTAAGATTAACACTCTCTGATGCTAAATTGGTTGAAGAAAATGTGGAAGGAATTGAATTTGTGGTACCAAGAAACCAAAATCAATCCTTAGTGGTAAGAGATTTTTTATCTGGAACTTATAGTATTAATGGCGATTTTCCATTACTGGATAAGGTTCAGAAAAAGAAGATGATGTATGGGCGTTTTATCAATCAAAACGATATTGACGAAAAGAAAAAAGTAGCTGTCATTTCAGAAGACATCTATAAGCAACTGTTTGAAAAAGATGAAGAAATGATTGGCCAATACATAAAAATTAATGGCATGAATTTCACGGTTATTGGGATGTTTGAAAATGGTAATGTCAATATGGGGCCAACCAGCGACATCCATATCCCATTTACCACCTTTCAACAAATATACAACCAAGGCAACCAAATAGGTTGGATGATGCTTACTGGAAAACCAGAATACGATATTACACAAATAGAAGCAGATGCCAAATTGATACTAAGGAACTTAAACAACATCCATCCTGAAGATACACGGGCTTTTGGAAGTTTTAACCTTGGTAAGGAATTTAAAAAAGTAACAGGATTTTTAGTTGGTATGCAATTTTTAACATGGTTTGTTGGGATTGCTACCTTGATTGCAGGTGTATTTGCTATTGGAAACATTTTATTGATAACCGTAAAAGAGCGTACCAAAGAGATAGGAGTGCGTCGTGCTTTAGGAGCCACTCCTTTTGAAATTAAAAGGCAGATCGTGGTAGAAGCCGTGTTCATTACCTTATTGGCTGGTTTTTTTGGAATCATAACAGGAGGATGGATTTTAATAGGAATCGATTCTGCTTTTGGACAAGGAGACGAAGCCGTTCTTGTAAACGCATCTGTATCCATTGCAGTGGTATTTATAGCACTTATTATATTGATAGTATTGGGAACCCTAATCGGGCTCATACCAGCCTTTAAAGCCACCAGCATCAAACCTATAGACGCTTTAAGGGAAGAATAAATAACTAGTAACATCATAATCAACCAAACGAATAATAATTAAGATCACATGAATAAAACATTAAAAATCATCATTGGAATTGTATTGCTGATACTTTTTGTATGGGTAATTAAATATTTTAAAGAATCAAATGCGAAAGCTATTGAAGATTTTAAGGTAGAAGAGCCTTTCTACACATCTATTAACACAAAAGTTGTGGCAACAGGAAAGCTCAATCCGGAGGAAGAAATTGAATTGAAACCTCAAATAGGTGGAATTATCGATAAAATCTTAGTTGAAGAAGGCGATATCGTAAAAAAAGGCGATTTGATTGCTAAAATTAGAGTGGTACCTAACGAACAAAACTTGGCAAGTGCCAATAGTAGAATCCGTACTGCCAGACTGGCTTTAGACAATGCTCAAATTCTTTACGACAGAAACAAAGGCCTATTTGAAAAAGGGGTGATTTCTAAACAGGATTTTGAAAATAGCGAGCTATCTTATAACCAAGCTAAAGAAACTTTAATTCAGGCCCAAAACGATTTTCAAATCATAAGACAAGGATCGCTCTCAGGAGGAGGTTCGGCCAACACAAACATTGTGGCACAAATATCTGGAACGGTTTTGGAAATACCTGTAAGGGAAGGAGACCAAGTTATTGAATCCAATAGTTTTAATGCCGGAACAACGGTTGCAACCATTGCCGATATGAGCAAAATGATTTTTGAAGGAAAGGTAGACGAAGCAGAAGTAGGCAAAATTGAAGAAGGTAAAGATATAAGAGTGGTTCTTGGAGCTTTAAATGAGCAAGAGTTTCCTGCTAAATTAACTTTTGTGGCACCAAAAGGACAAGAAGAAAGTGGCGCTGTTCAATTTACCATAAAAGCCGATGTTGAAGTAACACCTTCAACCAAAATTAGAGCAGGTTACAGTGCCAACGCCGAAATTGATATGGAGAGTAAAGACAGTGTTTTGGTAATTAAAGAAGCCTTGCTTCAATTTAATAGAATTACCGAAAAACCATATGTTGAAATATTAAAAGACGATAATACCTATGAAGAAAAATATGTGGAACTTGGTATTTCCGATGGTATTAACGTAGAAATTGTGGAAGGTGTTAAAGAAGGGGATAAAATTAAAGTGTGGAACAAAGCATCAAAAGAAAATAATGATGAAGATGAATAGAAACATAGTAACAACTGTTTTACTAAGCATTTTTATAAGTATTTCGGGTTTTGCCCAAGACAAAAAATGGAGCCTGGAAGAATGTGTAAATTATGCCATGGAGAACAATATTTCCATAAAGCAAACGGCTTTAGACACAGACTTGGCTGATCAGGATTTAATAAACGCCAAAGGTAATTTCCTGCCAAACTTAAATGGGTACGCAACACAAGATTGGAATTTTGGAACAATAACAAACCAACGTACTGGAAACCAATTAGCGGCTGATACAAGAGGTAATAGCTTTGGATTGAACACAGGTGTTACTTTATTCAACGGATTCAGAAATACCAGCATCTATAAACAAGCTCAGTTGGGAATTGAATCCAGTGAATTACAATTGAATATTTTAAAGGATAACATTTCAGTGAATGTTGTTAATCAGTATTTAAATATTTTATTGAACAAGGAAAATTTAAAAGTGGCAGAGGAACAAGTAGCCATTACTGAAAAACAAGTAATCCAAGTGTCAGAATTGGTCGATTCTGGTGTAAGACCTCGAGCAGATTTGTTTGAAGTGGAAGCCCAATTAGCCAGCGATAGAGAAAGACTCACCAATGTTCAGAACAGCCTGGATCTTGCCATATTGGGACTTACACAACTCTTGCAAATATCCAATGAAGGATTTGACGTAGAAGACATAGAACTGTCACTTCCAGAAGTTTTGGTTAAACATAAAAGTTCCAATGAAATTTATGATTATGCCTTACAAAACAGACCCGAAATTAAAAAAGCAGAACTGGATATTGAAAATTCTATATTAGCTATAGACATTGCTAAAAGTGCTTATTATCCTACCTTAAGTTTTGGTGCTGGTTTAAGAACATACTATCAGCATTTTCAAGGACAAGAAGATGTGTTGATAGTAGGTGATATTAATTCAGGTTTTGACATCATTTCAAACGATTTTTGGGACCAGATAGATAATAATTTAGGGTATAATCTAGGATTTAGATTAGACATTCCAATTTTTAATAGAATGCAAACCAAAGTGAGTGTAGATAAAGCCAAAATAAATAAGGAGCGTATTGCTTATTCTTTAGACCAAGCCAAGCAAGACTTGCGCTCAACCATAGAACAAGCTTATACAGATGCCAAGGCTGCTTTTAAACAGTTTGAAGCTTCTCAAGTGTCTTTAAATGCACAAAAAGAAGCATTTAAAAATGCTCAAGAAAGCTACAATTCCGGTGTTATGAACTCTTTTGAATTTGAACAGGTTAGAAACAGATTGGTTAATGCTGAAGCCAATTTAATTAATGCAAAATATAACTTTGTATTTACAACCAAAGTATTAGATTTCTATTTAGGAAAACCATTAACAGATTAAATAAAGTGGCTATTATATTAAGTGTAGAAACTTCAACAACCAATTGTTCAGTCTCTCTTTCTAAACAAGGAGAGACTTTTGCACTTTTGGAAGATAACAGTAAAGATTATTCCCATGCTGAACGACTGCATGTATATATGGAAAGACTCTTGGCAGAAAACAATTTACAGCCAAACCAATTGGATGCCATTGCAGTAAGTAAAGGTCCTGGTTCCTATACAGGATTAAGAATAGGTGTTTCGGCTGCTAAAGGCCTTTGTTTTGCCCTCAATAAGCCTTTAATATCTGTTTCTACTCTGGAAGCTTTGGCACATCAAGTAATTGTTGAAAAGGGATTGATAATTCCCATGCTCGATGCCAGACGTATGGAAGTTTATTCTGCTGTTTTTGATGCAAATTACCAAATCATAAGAGAGGTTGAAGCACAAATCCTGGATGCTAATGCCTTTGCTGAATATTTAGAGACTGGACAGGTCTTTTTTTTAGGAAATGGTGTTGAAAAGTTTAAATCCATCATTCAGCATCCACATGCTCATTTTATAGACAATAAGTTGCCTTCTGCAAACCAAATGAGCCAGATAGCTTATCGTAAATTCCAAAAAAGCGACTTTGAGGACGTCGCTTATTTTGAACCTTACTACTTAAAGGATTTTGTAGTTATAAAATCAAATAAAAAATAAAAAAGCCTCCCAAGAAATTGGGAGGCTTAAAGTTTTAGGCTTTTTTCTGTATTTCAACTTGATGTGGATAAGGAATATCAATTCCGGCAGCATCAAGAGCTTCTTTGGTATTTTCTATCATACTGAATTTCACATCCCAATAATCTTCTTTTTTCACCCAAACCCTTGTAAAAAAGTTAATGGAACTATCTCCCAACTCAGACACATTGATTGCTGGAGCTGGATCTTTTAAGATAGAAGGATTGGCCTCTACAACACTTAAAATAACCTCTTTGGTTTTTTTAATGTCAGACTCGTATCCTACTCCAAAAGTAACATCTACGCGTCTAGTGTCTTCTGTGCTGTAGTTTGTGATGTTGCCGTTGGAAAGACTGCCATTTGGTATAATAATTTCTTTATTGTCTGGAGTTGTTAACTTGGTTGTAAATATTTCAATTTCCTTAACCGTTCCGGTTTCTCCCTGCGCTTCAATAAAATCGCCAATTTTAAAAGGTTTAAAAATCATAATTAAAACACCTCCTGCAAAATTTCCTAAAGAACCTTGAAGTGCCATACCAATAGCCAAACCAGCTGCAGCTAAAATTGCGGCAAAAGAAGTGGTTTCTACCCCAAGCTGAGATAAGATAGCAAGAATTAAAAGGATTTTTAATAACCAACTAATTAAATTTAAAAGGAACTTTTGAAGACTTTCATCAAAGCCTCTTTTGGTCATCACAGTTCGAGCGCCACGAACCAGTTTTTTTATGATCCAGGAACCAATAACCCATATAACAATGGCTCCAATAATTTTCAAGCCATATTCAGTTGCAAGTTCAATACCTTTAGTAGTCCAATTTTCAATATCCATATATGTTTTTTTTGATTAGACCGTAAAGTTAAAAAAAATAGTTTGAAATCTGGTTTTCAAATAGAAACGGATGGTTATTTAAACAAATATTAAATTAGTATGGAGCTAATGGCTAAAACCGAAGGGATGGACTGGATATAAAAAAGCGATATTTTTTTGGTGGTTATTGCTCCAAAAATACCAGCAACTGTAATGCAGCCCAAAAAGAAAAGAATGGTTTTGGTATCATTGTTAACTAGTGAAAAAATTAAACCAGCTGCTAAAAACCCATTGTACAAACCTTGGTTGGCTGCTAATACTTTTGACTCTTCGGCAAAGGCTTTGGATTTTAAACCAAAAGTTTTAATGCCTTTAGGTTTGGTCCATAAAAACATTTCCAAAAATAAAAAATAGAGATGCTCTAAGGCAACCAAACAAACTAAAAAAATGGATACAATACTCATGTTATTTGTTTTTTAATTGGTTTATGGCTTCTTGACTGGTTTTAACTGGTAATTTACAGGTATGGTTTACACAAACATAAATTAGGGTTTCATTTTCTATATATCTATTAAGCAATAATGGAAGCTTGCTTTTTTTAGTGCTTCCGGCTACAATTTTATTTGGAAGATATTCTTGGTTTATTTCTTTTATTTTTTTGTTGGCATTTGCTCCAGTAGCTGCAACTTCATAAAAAGGCTGTGTGTAGTTTAGCATAAGATCCAACCAATTGGAATAATTGGATCCGTATTCCTGTATCTCTAGCTTAACGTTGTTTAACATCTTTGTGGCTGTTTTTAAATAATATGTGTTATTAAAAAAACGTGATAATTTAAATAAGTTTTTGGCCATAACGGAATTGCTTGAAGGAATGACATTGTCTCTATATTCCAAGCTTCTGCTAACCAACATGGCATCTTCATTGGAAGTGAAATAAAACATGCCATTGTTTGTTTCGTAAAAATGATCGAACACATAGTTGGTTAAATCCCTGGCAGTAAATAACCATGTTTCGTTTAAGGTGTTTTCGTAAAGCGCAATCAATGCCTCTATGGTTAGTGCGTAATCTTCCAGATAGCCATTTATGGTACTTTTGTTGTTTTTGTAGTTATGGTTTAAGCCACCATCTTCACGCCATTGGTTGTTGGTAATAAAATGAGCATTTTTTTCTGCCGATTTTAAAAAAGCAGCTTCACCAAAAACCCTATAAGCATCTACATAAGCTTTTAACATTAAAGCATTCCAGGAGGTTAAGGTCTTGTCGTCCAAACTTGGTCTGGATCTTTTCTCACGATTGTTTAACAACTGTTCCTTCCATTGGTTTTTCTTCTCGTTTAATTTCTCAATACTTATGTTGTGGGTTTTCACAAATGCATTATCTGAATCTTTTCTAATTAAAACATAATGGTTCTTTTCCCAATAACCATAGTTGTTAATGTTATAATATGCTGCAAACAATTCAAAATCAGCATCTAATATTTGTTGAAGCTCTTCTGTGGTCCAAACATAAAAGGCGCCTTCTTCCAGATGGCCTTGCGTGGTGTGGCTATCTGCATCCAATGAAGAATAAAACGCTCCATTTTCTGCAGTTAATTCCCGTTCTACAAAAGCTAAGGTTTCGTACACAACGTCCTTGTAAAGTTTGTTTTTGGTAATTAGGTAAGCATCAGTATATAAGCTTACCAATTGGGCATTGTCGTATAGCATTTTCTCGAAGTGAGGAATGTGCCAATTCACATCTGTTGCATATCTTGAAAAACCACCTCCAACCTGGTCGTAAAGTCCTCCATACGCCATTTTTGTAAGCGTGAGGTTTACAAATTCCTGCAGCTCTTTATGATGTTTTGTATATGCATATCGTAATAAAAAATGATAATTGTTTGGCATCATAAACTTTGGAGCACGTTTTAAGCCACCAAGTTCACGATCGAAATATTGCGACCAATTTGTAACGGTTTCATCAATAAATTCAATGTTAAAATCGGCTTCATTGGTATTTACTGTAATCATATCCATGGCTTTAATGCCTTGTTCCAGCTTATTGGCATATTCATGGAGCTTTTCTGGATTTCTATTATAGAGGTCTGAAATTTGCTCCAACGCACTAAGCCATTGTTCTTTTCTAAAATAAGTGCCTCCCCAAACAGGTCTGCCATCTGGAAGCGCTACCACATTCATGGGCCAACCACCACTTCCTGTCATTAGTTGCACAGCATTCATATATACTTGATCGATGTCTGGACGTTCCTCTCTATCAACTTTTATGTTTATAAAATTAGAGTTCATGAGTTTGGCTACAACTGTGTCTTCAAAACTTTCGTGTTCCATAACATGACACCAGTGACAAGCAGCATAGCCAACACTAATCAAAAGCAGTTTGTTCTCGGTTTTTGCTTTTTTTAAGGCAGTATCGTTCCAAGGATGCCAATCTACAGGATTGTGGGCATGTTGTAAAAGATAAGGACTGGTTTCGTGAATTAAATTGTTTGTGTATGGCTTATTCATAAGGTTTTTATTTGGTCCTTGACAACTCGATAAAATGCTGAGCAATAATATGAGAGCATATTTCATAACTCAAAGTTACGGATTTAAAGACACAAAAAAAGCGTCCATGTAGAACGCTTAGGTTTTAAAATATTTGAAAATGGTCTAGTTAACTTCGAATGTCAGTTTTACATTGACCCTAAATTCTGTTACTTGATCTCCATTTACAATGGCACTTTGCTCTTTAATGTAAACGGATTTAATGTTCTTTACAGTTTTAGAAGCTTCTTTGACTGCTTTTCTGGTGGCATCTTCCCAACTTTCTTTAGAATTTGATAAGACTTCGATAACTTTTAATACTGCCATAATTATAATTTTTTAAATGAAACTTTAGTGAATCTTAAAGTTAAGAAAAAATTAACCATTTATGGCAACAACAGTGTTAACTTTACCTTGTAACATTTCCTTAAGGATGTTTTCTATACCACTTTTTAGGGTATACGTGGAAGAAGGGCAGCCACTGCAAGCACCTTGTAAAATCACTTTTACTTCTTTGCTTTCCGGATTGTAAGAGTTAAATTGAATATTGCCACCATCACTGGCAACGGCAGGTTTAACATATTCTTCCAAAATATTGATGATTTGTTTGGAGATATCGTCCAACTCTTCAAAGGAGGCATCCAGTTGTTCCGAAGTTTTTTTCAAGGCTTTTGGTGCTTCTGGAGCAATTATTTCTTTTCCTTGTTCTATATAACTTCTAATGAATTCACGAAGTTCCATGGTAATTTCGTTCCAATCGGCAACTTCATATTTGGTAACCGAAACAAAATTTTCATCAAAAAAGACTCCTTTTACAAAAGGGAAATGAAATAATTGGGTTGCTAAAGGCGATAATTTGGCTTCATCTATTGAAGTGAATTCATAAGACGTTGTTACCAGTTTCTTGTTGGCCACAAATTTCATGGCAGAAGGGTTTGGAGTGCTTTCAGCATAAACCGTTACAGGTACTTTTTTAGGGGCAGCTGTCTCCTCTACTACTACACCACCATTGTTCAGGTAGCTTTGTATCTGATCGGCAACTTCATCCTGGACGTCTTTCCATGCTACAATATTAAACCGTTCTACAGCAATAAAATTACCAGAGATGTAAACTTTTTTCACAAAAGGTAAATAAAATAATTGCTGTGCCAATGGGGAAGATTTTGCTTCGTCTATATTGTTGAATTCGAAACTTTGATGCTGTGTTATAAATTGATTTATTTCGAATTTTATAATGCTATTGTTGGAAGTTTCTTTAATGGAAACTTGAAAAGTATTCATAAGTTTAAAATTTTTTACAAAAATACTAAAAGATAACTTTAGATATCCATATATTTGGCTTTTTCGCTTTTAATAGCACAATTTTTTTATCGTATTTTCTCTAAATATTGTAAACCTTTAACTTTATTGTGAGACTGATAAAAAGTAATTTTTATATATTTGGTTTCTGTTTATAATTTTTTACTAAAAAATTAGTTTAATTAATAGCCAATTAGCAACTTTTAAACAGAGTCCCTGAAAACTAAAATTATGATATTGAAAAGGTTTTATATGCTAGCTTTTGTGTTTTTGTTAGCGCAAACAGCTATATCTCAAGAGGGTATGCCTATTTACTCAGATTATTTAACCGATAATTACTACTTAATTCACCCTTCCATGGCTGGAGCAGCCAATTGTGCCAAAGTGAGAGTTACAGGTCGTCAACAATGGTTTGGGGACGAAGATGCACCTAGACTTTTAACCATGAGCGTCAATGGAAGAATAGGCGAATCGAATTCTGGTGTTGGAGCTATTTTTTATTCTGATAAAAACGGATATCACTCCCAAAATGGTGCCTATTTAACCTATGCACATCATATTATGTTTTCTAGAAGCGAAGTGGATCTAAACATGCTTTCTTTTGGTTTAAGTGCAGGGGTTTTACAATATAAATTGGATGAAACAGCTTTTACAAACGAGCCTTTTGATCCCATAATCGCTGGGATCGAGCAAAGTGCAACTAATTTTAATATAGACTTTGGTTTTTCTTATTTCCTATACAATTTTTATGCACATGCAACCGTAAAAAACATGCTTAAAAACGATGGTGTTAATTCCAATGCCAACGGACTTTTTGCTTATGACAATCCGAGACAATTTATATTGAGTGCTGGAAATGTGTTTCAAAAATACGGAAGCGAATGGAGTTTTGAACCTTCCTTGATGTTTCTGTATAAAGATGGTACCAAAGAATCTTCCATAGATGTTAATGCAAAGGCCTATAAAGAGTTTGAGTTTGGTAAACTATGGGGAGGAATTTCATATAGAAGAAGTTTGGATGGTGCCGAGTTTCAAGATGGACAAGGGGTTTCCAGTCAAAAATTACAATACATCACTCCGTTACTGGGTATAAATTATGACCAGTTTATGTTTGCTTATACATATTCTTATCAAGCCAATTCCGTGGTATATAATAATGGTGGTTTTCATCAAATTACTTTAGGATATAATTTTGCTTGTAAAAAGGAGCGTTACCATTGTAACTGTCCTGCAGTAAATTAAAAAGTTATAGCCTTGAAGATTTCAAGGCTTTTTTTTTAGTTGAAACAATCCTGTTTTAGACTTTTGATTCACTTAATTTTTTTGTATATTTTTTGTAAATAAACAACATGCCATGCCAATTATAAAACCTGTAAACGGAAAACATCCACACATACCAGAGTCCTGTTTTGTTGCAGAAAACGCTACAATTGTAGGCGAAGTAACCATGGGTAACCAATGTAGTATTTGGTTTAATGCAGTAGTTAGAGGTGATGTTCATTATATTAAAATGGGCCATAAGGTAAATGTACAGGATGGCGCAGTAATACATGCTACTTATCAAAAACATCCTACAAACATTGGGAACAACGTATCCATAGGACATAATGCCATTGTGCATGGCTGCACCATACATGATAATGTGCTTATTGGTATGGGTAGCATTGTGATGGATAATTGTGTTGTTGAAAGCAACAGTATAATTGCTGCTGGTGCTGTGGTCACTCAAAACACCAGAGTAGAGGCAGGAAGTATTTATGCAGGAGTGCCTGCAAGAAAAGTAAAAGACATTAGCCAGGAACTGATATCAGGAGAAATCCATAGAATTGCTGAAAATTATGTCACTTATTCCGGTTGGTTTAAAGAAGTTTAAAAATCTAAATATTCTATTTTGTACTGATTGCCAATTAGGGACTTTAAAACATCCAACCTACCATTGGAATAGAACTCAATTTGAGGTTTTGAAATGGATTGGTTTAACAGCTGATGTTGTTTTAAAACAGCTTGGGTTTGCCTGGCAACTGCCTCTCCAGAATCAATAATTTTAATGTGTTTTGGAAGTATCTCCAAGAGCTGTGGCAGCAAATAAGGGTAGTGGGTACAGCCTAACACCAAGTAATCTACATTGGCATCCAACATGGGTTTCATGTATAATTTTAATAGCGAAGACATTTCTTCTGAATAGATGTTGCCATTTTCGATTAAGCCTACCAAACCTTCCCCAACTTGCTCTACCACTTTAATGCCATTGGCAAAAAGATCGGTTGTTTTATGAAACAGTTCGCTGGAAAGTGTGCCTTTGGTTGCTAGAATACCTATGGTTTTTGTTTTGGTGTTTAAAGCAGCAGGTTTTATGGCTGGTTCAATACCAATAATGGGAATGGGATACGTTTCCCTTAAAATTTTTATGGCATTGGTTGTTGCAGTATTACAGGCTACAACAATAAGCTTACAGTCTTTGTTTAAAAGTAAATCGATATTTTTTTTACTTAGGGATATTATCTCTTCTTTAGATTTTTCACCATAAGGAGCATTTTTGCTATCGGCTAGATACATGGTGTTTTCGTGAGGCAATAAGAGGTTTAGCTCCTTCCAAATGGAGGTGCCACCAACGCCAGAATCGAAAATGCCAATAGGTTGCTTGTTCATACTTCCAAAAATAAAAAAAGCCACTTGATTTAAGTGGCTTTCAATTTAACTTTTTAAAATAAATTAGATTCCTAATTCTTTTTTAACATCGTCTATAAGGTTTTTACCGTCAGCCATAATAACGCCACCACCTTGGGTAGAGTCCAATACGTAATCAAAACCTTGAGCTCTGGCAACTTTTAAAATGGCAGCTTTAGCTTTTTCAGTAATTGGTTTTAATAAATCAATTTCTTTTTTCTGCATTTCTTGTTGTGCTTGCCCTTGGTATTGCTGAATGTTTTGTTGCATGGTTTGAACTTCAACCAAACGTTTTTGGTTTTCTTCGTCTGTTTTTGTTGCAGCTTCAGCTTCGTATTGTTTCATTTTATTTTGATACTCTGTAACCATGGATTGAATGTCTGCTTCGTAGGTTTTACCAAGCTTGTCCATTTCTGCTTGAGCTGTATTCATTTCTGGCATCGCTTTTATTAATTCTTGAGTGTTAATATGCGCTACTTTGCTTTGGGCTTGAGTAAAACTTGTTGCTCCAATAAATAAGGCTGCTGCAAATAAAAAGGTTTTAAAATGTTTCATTTCTAAATAGTATTAATAAGTGTTATAATTTAATTGTTATCTGTTTCGTCTGGCTCTGTGCCATTGTTTTTGTTTTCTTGTGCTTGTTGTCTTTCTCTTTCTTCTTTTGCTTTTTGTCTGTCTTCAAGAATTTTTTGTCTTCTTGCATCCAGTTCTTTTTGTCTTTCTTCTCTATCTCTTAATTTTTGTTGTCTGCGTTCTTCAAGAATTTCTTCTCTGGATTTTTGTTCTACTGGTTCGCCATCCTCATTTACAACTTCTCCATCTTCGTTAGTGGTTGTTTCTTGGTTTTGTGTGTTTCTGGCATTTAGTTTTTCTTCTCTAATTCTAGCTCTTTCGGCTATGATACTGTCTCTACGTTTTTGAGCTTCCAATTGCTTTTGTTCGCGTTCGTTTAAAATTTGCTCTCTACGTTCTTCGGCAGCTTTTTCCCTGGCTTCTTGTTCTTCGTCTATTTCAGGAAGGTTTTCTTCGGCTTCAGCAGCTTTGCGTTCCTGCCTTGTTTGGGCCTGAGTACGTTTTGAGGTTCTGGAAATGCTTCGAATGACTTCATCGCTAAAATCGAATCGTTCTGCAGAATATAACATCACCACATCTGCCGATTTATCGAAAACAAAATCGTACTTTCTTTTTTCGGCCATATCTTGAACTGCAGCAAATATTTGGTCTTGAATAGGCTGGATCAACTGTTTTTTTTGAATCATTAAATCACCATTTGGACCAAATCTTTTTTGTTGATAGTCTAGAATTTCCTTTTCTTCAAAAGCTATATCTTCTTCACGTTCTTCAATAAGTTCTTTTGTTAAAAGTGCTTTCTCGTTACTTAAATCTTTTCGTTTTTGTTCAATCTCGTTTAACTGGGTTTCAATTTCAGTTTTCCATTTTTGAACTTTACTTTCCAACTGGGCAGATGCTTCTTGATATTCAGGGACATTTTGTAAAATGTACTCTGTATCTATGTAACCTATTCTTACACCACGTTGTGCATGAGCAGATATACCAATTGTAGAAACTATAATCAGTAAAAAAAGAACTTTTAATTTCATCTGTGTCATAATTTATAATTTATGGTCTATAAATTCTAAAAACGACAGCTAATTATTTAAGTTGTCTGTCTATTTTTTGAATTATTATTTTCAAAATTAACGAAATTTAACTTTAAAAATTTTAATTCTCAATTTAAATAATCAAATTGTTATTAGAAAATATCGTGCCAAATTAAAATTGTTGTCCAATTATAAAGTGTGTTTCCCATCCATTTGGTTGTGTTTGACCAGGCACAGGATCGAATCCGTAACCAAAATCAATACCCAGTAAACCAAAGGCAGGCATAAATACACGCAGACCAACACCAGCAGATCGTTTAAGGTCGTAAGGGCTGTAATCTTTAAATGCGTTATAGGACATACCACCTTCCATAAACCCTAAAACAAATATTTTTGCTTGTTGTTTTAAGGTAATAGGATATCTTAATTCCAATGAAAATTTATTGTAAATGGTTCCACCATCGTTGGTAGGATTGCCATTTTCATCCAAAGGTTGGATGGATTGGTTAGGATATCCACGTAATGCAATTGTTTCCCTGCCATCCAAGCTGTAAGACCCCAAACCATCTCCTCCTAAAAAGAAACGCTCAAAAGGGATGTCTCCTCTATCCTGATTGTAAGCTCCCAAGAAACCAAATTCTGCGCTTGGCTTTAGAACCAGTTTTTTAACAATTTCGGCATACCATTCTGCTTTAAACTTAATTTTATAAAACTCCAACCATTTAAATCGCTCTTGGTCAATTTCGGCTATACCTTCACTAGCTTCCTGTCGTATGTCATTATCCAATGATGTATCATTAACGATATTCTCTAAATCTTCCCTTTCATGTTTTAAGGCTTTGTAGTCCACATTGTTAAATAAGGAATATGGCAAGGTAAGTTTTGCGCTTACACTAAAATTGGAACCTCCAACTGGGAAAACAGGATCGTTAAAGGTGCTGTTTCTGCTTAAACCTATGGTGTAAGCTAAGTTATTAGAGTAGCCATCACCAAAAGTGAACAGTCCCGTATTATAATTTTTTAAATTATAATGTTGGTAGCTAACAGCTTGAGATAAGGTGAAAAAGTTATCTGGAGCATTTAAGCGTTTTGCAATACCTACCGAGATACCAGTTATGTTAAAGCGTTTGTCTTTGTCAGCTTTTCCAGTTCTGGAATCGTATAAAAATTGTTTGGTATGGGAAACAGAGGTTGAAAACTGAACTGGTTTTTTACCACCTAACCATGGTTCTGTAAAAGAGAAACTGTAGGTTTGATAGAATTGACTTGCTTGTAATCGTAGAGACAATTTTTGGCCATCACCACGAGGAACAGGTTTGTAAGCGTCTAAATTAAATAAATTTCTTAATGAAAAGTTATTGAAAGATAGCCCAAGCGTACCAATAAAACCTCCTCCGCCATATCCACCTTGTAGTTCTATTTGGCTGGAACCCGTTTCCACAACCACATATTCCAAATCTATGGTACCTTCGTTAGGGTTTGGATTATTGAAGTTGGTTGCAATTTGTGCTGCATCGAAAAACCCTAGCTGACTTAACTCTCTAATGGTTCTAATGACATTGGATTTGTTGTACAACTGTCCTGGACGAGTATGTAGCTCTCTATAGATAACATGATCGTTGGTAACATCGTTTCCAATAACGTTAACATCGTTAAAATGAACCGGTTTACCTTCTGAAATCCTGATTTCTAAATCGATAACATTTCCTTCTGCACTTATTTCAACTGGATTGATGGTTGAAAACAAATAACCATTGTTTTGGTAAAGGTTTGTAATATCTACAGCATCTGGGTTTTCGGTATCTGCGATTCGTTTTTCAAGGAGTACGCCATTATAGGTCTCTCCAGGATTGATACGTAGTATTCTCCTTAAAATATCATCTGAATATACAGTGTTCCCAATAAAGTCTATTTTACCAAAGGTGTATAGCTCGCCTTCTTCCAATTCTATGTAAATGGCAACATTTTTATCATCTAACACCACCAAACTGTCCGACAGAATCCTAGCATCCCTGTAACCGTTTTCTTTGTATTTGTCTATTACACTGTTTAAATCTTCTTTAAAATCGGCTTCAATATATTTGGAACGTTTAAGGATACGGGTTATGTTTTTCTGTTTGGTGTTTTTCATAGCTTTTTTGAGTTTGCTATCTTTAATAACCGTATTTCCAGAAAATTGGATCTCCTTAACTTTTACTTTTTTTCCTTTATCTATATTAACAACCATATTCATAACACTTTTAGATGTTTGAATGGTGTCTTCAACTTCAATGGTGTTAATGTTAACTTTGGTGTTGTAAAATCCTTCTTTTTTGTATTTATTAACAAGGTAGTTTTTGGTAGTGGTAAGAAGGTTCTCGGTAACTTTGACCCCTTTGTTTAAAGAGTTTTCGGTAATGAGTTTTTCTTTCTTTCCTTTTTTGATACCATTGATCTTAACTTCGTTAAGTTCTGGTAAATCTTCCAATCTAATTTCCAAAAACACTTCATTGCCTTCTATTCTATTAACATAAATCTCGATGTTGTTGAATAGGTTGGAATTCCAGAGTTTTTTAATGGCATTGCTTATTTTGTCTCCAGGAATAGAAACTTCTTCTCCAGTCCTTAGTCCAGAGTAAGTGATAATGGTTTGTTCGCTGAAACTGGTTTCTCCAACAACTTCTATGCCACCTATAGTGTATGTTTCACCATTTTGAGGATTTGATACTTGAGCTTTTAAACTTTGAACATTAACAAAAAACAGCAATGTTAAAATAAATGGTAAGTATGTTTTCAATAGTACTTTATTAGTTAATTTGTTCACTTGTTTTCCCAAATCGTCGTTCTCTTTTTTGATATTCAATAATTGCTTCATATAAATGCTGCTTTGTAAAATCTGGCCAAAGTACATTTGTAAAATACAATTCTGCATAGGCAATTTGCCATAAAAGGAAATTGCTTATACGTTGTTCGCCACTTGTTCTAATAAGCAAATCTACGTCGTGTAAATTTTGCGTGTAAAGATGCTCATTAATAACCGATTCATCAATATTTTCGGGCGAAATTATATTATTTTTAACTTTAATGCTTATTTTTTTTACGGTATTTATTATTTCCTCCCTTGATCCATAACTTAAAGCAAGCGTTAAAACCATTCTGCTGTTGTTTTTGGTTTTCTCCATGACCTCCAAAAGCTCCTTGTGCGCTTTGGCTGGGAGTTCGTTTAGGCAACCAATGGCCATGAGCTTGATGTTGTTGTCTTGAAGGGTTTTAATTTCTTTTTTCAAGGAAGACACCAGAAGTTTCATAAGTGTTTGCACTTCTAGTTTGGGTCTGTTCCAGTTTTCTGTTGAGAAAGCGTAAAGGGTTAAGTTTTCTATGCCCAATTCGGCACAGCCTTCCACTACTTGGCGCACAGCCTTTGTGCCATTTTCATGGCCAAAAGCCCTCATCATGCCTTTTTGTTTGGCCCAACGTCCGTTGCCATCCATTATAATGGCTAGGTGTTTAGGTAATTTGCTTGTATTTATTTCTGATTTTAAATCCATTTAAAAAACGCAATAGCATGGTTTTCTCCCAAAAGTATAGGTTAAGGTAACTCCTGTAAACATGTACCAATCGTTGTTGTTTTTGTTTCCAAAAGCCGAAGGAGCATCATTATCGTAATCTGGAACGCTTCCATCAATTTCATCACTAAAGGTATATCTTGCTCCAATTTCTGCTGCAATAACAAAATTTTCCACAAAACGATATTTAAAACCCAAAACCATAGGAATGCCATAAGCAATACTGCTGGTGTTTTCTGAAATTAATTGACCGTTGCGAGTAAAGTAAAAATTATCATGATATGCAGCTGTTACGCCAGTATATAAATAAGGGGTTGCCTTGTTGGTGCCTTGATGAAGGTCGAAATCCAAGAATGTGAATTCCAATCCTAAGGAGGCTTCAACTATGTGGTTGTTTATTTGATATCCTCTTTCTTGACGTCTTGGGTCGTCTGATTTTAAATCGTCCATTTTCAGTTCAGAATAAATTAATGAAAACCTAAACGAATGTCTTGGACTTCTGTTCCATTTGTATATACCACCAAAGGCAATTTGGTTTGGTGCAATGTAATCTGTGGCACCAACATCGCCAATAAAATTACTGCCACCAAGAAAAACCCCAAGTTCATGGGTTTGGGAGTGGCTTAATTGTATAGATATTATGAATAAAAATATTGTGGTTAAATACCTCATAAATGTTCAAAAGTTTGCAAATATAATAAATAAGATTAGCCTATAACAATTTGAATCAAATTGTATTAGGAATAAAACAGTTTTTCTGGCAAATTATTGTTTAATTGCGCTTGTCTTCGCCCCAAAGTAGTTTTTTACGAAGCGTATCCAAAAAACTTTCTTTTAAAAGTTCAATCATTTTTATTTTAAATGGCGCTTTTTTTATGGTTACTATGGTATTGTTGCTTAAGGTTGCAATTCGGGAATCTAAAGAAATTAAAAAGTTGTCTTCCCTACCACTAACTTTAAGTTGGATTTCGGTAGAATCTGTAATAATTAAAGGTCTTGCGCTTAAATTATGTGGCGCAATTGGTGTTAGCACAAAGCTATTGGTGTCTGGAGTGATTACTGGGCCTCCACAACTTAAGGAGTAACCGGTTGAACCAGTTGGTGTGGAAACGATTAAGCCATCGCTCCAATAGGAAGTTAAATACTCTCCGTTTAATCTGGTTTCCACAGTAATCATGGAAGTGGTGTTTTTTCTGCTTACTGCAATTTCATTTAGTGCAAAATTCAAATCGTTGAATTCTTTATGTTCCGGTGAGGTTTGAATGGAAAGTAAACTTCGTTCTGATATTTTGTAATTTCCAGATAAAATATCGTCTATGGCTTCGGTAATGTCTTCATTTTGTATGGTTGCCAAAAACCCCAACCTACCTGTGTTTATGCCAACTATGGGAATGTCTAAATCTTTGACCAATGTTGTAGTCCTTAAAATAGTTCCATCGCCACCAATGCTGATTAATAAATCGAAGCTTTTATCCAAAGTACGGAAGGTTTTGAATTTATCGTAGTTTTTATGATTGGTTAACTGGTGGTTTACAATATCGAAAAATTGCTCTTCAACATACACGTTTGTGTTTTTTTCATACAAATAATCTAAAAGGATTTCTACAGCTTCTTCAGCGTTTTTATGATAGAATTGACCGAAAATTGCAATTTTCATGTGTTTGATTGGTTGTTTTTAAGGGCACATGTTACAGCCAATGAATCATGCTCTTAAGCATGCAGCTTTAGGGCTAGGCTGTTTCATCCTTATATGTTTAAATATTTATTTAAATAATCCGATCGGTCTTTTAAACTTTCCATGTAACTGTCTTCTTCGTGGCCAGAAATCACATTATAACTATAGCGTCTAAAAGTCTGCATAATATCGTTGAATCCAGTGTTCCCAATTTTCAGGGTTATTTGTACGAGGTCGTTTTCCATTTTAGAAATAAAAGCACCTAATAATTTTCCGTTGTTGGATTCAACAATTTGGCTCAGTTCGCTAAAGGAGTAATCGGTTGTGCCTTTTTCAACAATTAAAATGCTTCCAGCTTCGGCAAAGAAAGGGGTTTCGTTAAACAAGCCTATAATGTCATTTAGCTCATAATATCCTAAATAGATGTTTTTTTCGTTTAACACAGGCATGATATTCGTGGAATTTTGGGCAAAAGCTTCCAATACATCCAGCCATACCGAGTTGTGCCTTACATAAAAGCCTTCTATGGCATGACTGTATTCTGATAAAGGTTTTGTACTGTTAAAACAATGTGCATCTGTTTCAGACATACAACCCAAATAAACACCTTCTTTGTTCTTAATGGGAATATGCGAATATGTTAATTGGTTGAACAAAAGCTGAATGTCCCCAATTTTATCGTCCCTGTCAAGAGGTTTTATATCGTTTATTATGTATTCTGAAAGATTCATTGTTTCCATTAAAGTTCCTGCAAATTAATTAAATTTTACTACAATAACCTTGATTGACTTTGTATTTTTGTAGGATTAAATAAAAGGTTATGACAAAATTAAGCGTAAATATAAACAAGATAGCTACCTTAAGAAACTCTAGAGGAGGCAATTTTCCTAATGTGGTACAGTTTGCTAAAGATGTGCAAGCTTTTGGGGCCCAAGGAGTCACCATCCATCCAAGACCGGATGAAAGACATATAAGGTATCAAGATGCTTACGATTTAAAAAGTGAAGTTTATACCGAGTATAATATTGAAGGAAACCCAATAGATAAATTTGTAAATATGGTATTAGAGCTAAAACCAACCCAAGTGACTCTGGTTCCCGATGCTGTTGATGCCATTACCAGTAATGCTGGTTGGGACACTGTTAAAAACAAGGATTTTTTAATAGATGTTATTAAAGAATTTAAAAACCATGGCATTAGAACCTCCATTTTTGTCGATCCAGAATTGAAACAAATAGAAGGTGCAAAAGCTACGGGAACCGATAGGATAGAACTTTATACAGAAGCTTTTGCTCACGAATTTGCTTTAGGGAACAAATTGGCTGTAAAACCTTATGCAGCATGTGCAGAGTTGGCAAACAGTATGGGTTTGGGAGTGAATGCTGGTCACGATTTGTCGTTGGATAATATAAAGTTCTTTAAAGAGCATATTCCGGGATTACTGGAAGTTTCCATAGGTCACGCGCTTATATCTGAAAGCTTGTATTTGGGTGTGGAAAATGTTATACAAATGTACTTACAGAAACTTGGGTAGTGTCCAGGAGCAAACATATTAATAAAAAACGCATGTATTCATGAAAAAAAAAGAAACGTTATATTCAAATATTTTGGGTGAAGGAACCCCTTTTGTGATTCTTCATGGGTTTTTAGGGATGAGCGATAATTGGAAAACCCTTGGCACACAGTTTAGTGAAAACAATTTTGAGGTTCATTTGTTGGACCAGCGAAACCATGGAAGAAGCTTTCATAGCGATGTTTTTAATTATGAAGTCTTGGTACAGGACTTAAAAACTTATTGTGATGTTCATCAATTAAAACACATAGTTTTATTGGGGCATTCCATGGGTGGAAAAGTCGCCATGCTTTTTGCAGCAACCTATCCGGAAATGGTTTCAAAATTATTGGTTGCAGACATTTCACCAAGATATTACCCAGTGCATCACGAATTGATATTAAAAGGATTGAGCAGTCTCGATTTCAATAAAATTGAGAGCAGAGGAGATGCAGATGAGCAATTGGCCCAGTATATTTCAAATTTTGGAATCCGTCAATTTTTATTGAAAAACCTGTATTGGAACGATGCCAAAGAACTTGAATTAAGAATCAACTTAAAAGTACTTAAAGAAAACATAGAAGAAATTGGAGAGGCATTGCCCATACATGCACAATATCAAGGAGAAGCGCTTTTTCTACGTGGAGACAGGTCGGAATACATAGGTGCGCAGGACGAGGCCATTATTAAAAATCATTTTCCAAATGCCAAAATTGTAACCATTCCTAAATCGGGACACTGGCTACATGCCGAAAACCCGAAAGTTTTTTTTAACGAAGTCATGAAATTTTTAGTTTCGTAACACTTGGTTTTTTACCTTTAATCCAACAAAAAATTAAATTTATGAACTTAATTGTACGTGTATTGTTAACTGCCATTGCAGTGGTTTTGTTGGCTAAATTGTTACCTGGAGTAGCTGTTGAGGGCTTTACTTCTGCTATAGTTGTGGCCATAGTTATAGGGTTGCTCAATGTATTTGTTAAGCCTATTTTAGTAATTTTAACCTTGCCTATAACAGTTGTTACTTTAGGGCTGTTTTTACTTGTAATAAACGCAGGCATCATCCTTTTGGCCGATAATTTTATTGATGGTTTTACCGTTACTGGTTTTTGGGTGGCCTTGCTATTTAGTTTGTTGCTTTCCTTTCTCCAATCCATCTTATTTTCAGTGTTAAAAGAAGATGTAAGATAGACTGAAATACAATACGTTAAAAACTTTGTTGGGTTGTAAAAAATATGTATTTTTGCAACCCAATTTTTATGTCATAATATAATGAATATTACAAGAGAGAACATTGATGCATTAAATGCTGTAGTAAAAGTAGATATCGCTAAAGACGATTATAGCGATAAAGTTGAGAAAATCTTATCGGATTACAGAAAAACAGCAAACATTCCTGGTTTTAGAAAAGGTCACGTACCAATGGGAATGGTAAAAAAACAATACGGAAAAGCTGTGTTGGTTGACGAAGTAAACAAGTTATTACAGGAAGCATTAAATAAATATTTAACAGAAGAAAAATTAGATGTTTTAGGGCATCCAATTCCAAAACCACAAGATAATCTGGATTGGGATTCTGAAAAATTGTCTTTTGAATTTGAACTTGGTTTGGCCCCAGAATTTAACGTAGAGTTAAAAAGTAAAAAAGCCATTACAAGCTATACCATTGTTGCTGGAGATGACATGATTGAGGATCAAATAAAAAACATCCAGAAACAATACGGAAAATTAAAATCGCAAACAGAAGTTACCAAAGACAGCGAAGTTACTGGTACTTTTAAAAACGATGAAAAAGGCATTGAAAACACAGTAACCTTAACCTTGGACAAATTTAAAGGTAAAGCTACCGAAAAGAAATTTGTTGGAGCCAAAGTAGGAGATGTTATTACCTTAAAAACAAAAGGACTTTATAACGACGATCACGAATTAATGCATGCTCTTAAATTAGGACATGATGAGGTTCACGATTTGGATATTGAGGTAACATTTACCATAACTGAAATCAATGAGCGTGAATTGGCAGATTTGGATCAAGAGCTGTTCGATAAATTATTTGGTAAAGATGTTGTAAAATCTGTTACAGAATTAAAGGAAAAAATAAAAGAAGATGCTGAAAAGCAGTTCAAGCAGCAAGCAGACCAGAAACTGTTGAACGATGTTACTGAATATCTTGTTGAAAACACGAAATTTGATTTGCCAGCTGAATTCCTAACCAAATGGATGCAAACAGCAGGAGAAAATCAACTAACGGAAGACGAAGCCAAAGAAGAATACGAAAAGTCTGAAAAAAGCTTACGTTATCAATTGATTGAAGGAAAACTAATTACCGAGAACAATATTCAGGTAACCATGGATGATATAAAAAACCATGCCAAGGAAATGATTAAAGCGCAAATGGCTCAATTTGGTCAAATGAATCCTTCAGATAAAGAATTGGAAGATATTGCAGCTCGTGTATTGTCAAATCAAGATGAAGCTAGGAGAATTTCAGAACAAATTATCAGTCAGAAATTATTGGAGCTTTATAAAGAAAAAGCAAATCTTAAAACCAAAGAACTTACTTACGAGGCATTTGTGAAAGAAGTTTATGGCGACAAATAAGCAGTCCATTCACATTCTTGAAAATAGCACAGACCTTGTGTAAGTGTTAACAAAGTTTTAAAGAATAAATCCTTATATTTAGGCGTTGAAATTTGTAATTTTAACGCCTTTTTAATTCAATTTAATTATATCAAGACATTTATGGATTACGCAAAAGAATTTGAAAAATTCGCTATAAAAGACCAAGGGATCAGCAGTACGTATTACAATAAGATTATAAGTAGTATGTACCCAACAAACCTAACCCCTAACATTATTGAAGAACGCCAAATGAATATCGCCATCTTCGATGTGTTTTCCCGTTTAATGATGGATCGTATTATTTTCCTGGGAACAGGAATTAACGATCAAGTAGCTAACATAATTCAAGCACAACTCTTGTTTTTGGAAAGTACCGACTCTTCTAAAGACATTCAAATATATATTAATTCTCCAGGAGGATCTGTGTATGCAGGACTTGGCATTTATGATACCATGCAGTTCATTAAACCAGATGTTGCTACTATTTGTACAGGAATGGCTGCCTCCATGGGAGCCGTTTTGTTATGTGCTGGAGAAAAAGGAAAACGAAGTGGCTTAACGCATTCTCGTGTCATGATTCACCAACCCTTAGGTGGTGCTCAAGGTCAAGCGAGTGATATAGAAATTACTGCTAGGGAAATACTTATTCTAAAAGAAGAACTTTACAAGATAATAAGTAAACACTCTGGACAGGATTACGACAAAGTATATAAAGATAGTGACAGGGATTATTGGATGAAAGCCGATAAAGCCAAAGAATACGGAATGATTGATGAAATTTTAGTACGTAGCTAAATTAAATTTAAATGTTGTTTAAAGTGCAGTCAAGACATTTTTTTTAGAATGGATTCTTCGCTGTGTTCTGAATAATATAATAATGCAAATATTGAACAAAGTAAAGGTTATAAGTGGATGTTGATTTTTTAAAACTATTAACTCTCTTTTACTTTTAACTTTGAACCTTAAACTTAAAGAATGGCAAAGGAAGATTTAGAATGTTCGTTTTGTGGTAGGAAAAAGCCAGAAACAAATTTATTGATAGCAGGATTGGACGCACATATATGCGACCGATGTATCGAGCAAGCTCATGGCATTGTTTTGGAAGAATCTAAACAAAGCGATAAGAGTGAACTCTCTGCCGAACTCATGTTGCGCAAACCACAGCAAATCAAGGAGTTTTTAGACGAGTATATTATTGGCCAGGAAACCACCAAAAAAGTGATGTCTGTGGCTGTTTACAACCACTACAAGAGACTTTTGCAGCCTCCAAGCGATGACGATATTGAGATTCAAAAATCAAATATCATCATGGTTGGGCAAACAGGAACAGGAAAAACCTTGATGGCAAAAACCATAGCCAAAATGCTTAATGTGCCTCTGGCCATTGTAGATGCTACGGTTTTGACCGAAGCTGGTTATGTAGGTGAAGATGTAGAGAGCATTTTAACCCGTTTATTGCAAGCAGCAGAATACAATTTGGACAAAGCCGAAAAAGGGATTGTGTTTATTGACGAGATAGATAAAATTGCCCGTAAAAGCGATAATCCATCAATAACAAGGGATGTGTCTGGAGAAGGTGTTCAACAAGCCTTATTGAAATTATTGGAAGGAACCGTTGTTAACGTACCACCAAAAGGAGGACGCAAACATCCAGACCAAAAGTTTATAGAAGTTAACACGGAGAATATATTATTTATTGCAGGAGGTGCTTTTGATGGTATTGAAAAAGTGATATCCAAACGCTTGAACATGCAAGCTGTTGGTTATAGCGCTTCCATGTCTGATGAACGTGTGGATCAAAGTAATTTACTGCAATACATTATTCCAAAAGATTTAAAGGATTTTGGCTTAATTCCAGAAATTATTGGTCGTTTGCCAGTGTTAACTTATATGGATCCTTTAGACGCTAAAACTCTAAGAGCCATTTTAACAGAACCTAAAAATGCCATTATCAAACAATACAAAAAATTGTTTGCCATGGACGAAATAGATTTTAGCATTACAGATGGCGCATTAGACTTTATAGTTGAAAAAGCCATAGAATACAAGTTAGGTGCTAGAGGTTTACGCTCTTTATGCGAAGAGATTTTAACCGATGCCATGTTCGAGTTGCCTAGTACAGACGAAAAAGAAATAAAGGTAACAAAGGCCTATGCCGAAGAGAAATTATCTAAAACCACTATTAAGAAGCTGAAGGCTGTTTCTTAAATATATAAAAATTTTCTATTTACAAAAGACTGTCTGAAAAAGACGGTCTTTTTTGTTTTTAAGCAGTTTTCTTCAAAAAGTACGGAAAAACCGTAACAGCAACCATGTATTTCATCGAAAAGCAGGAAAAATACGTAGTAACACGTATAAAATTCTTTGTTTTTTTATGTAGGTTTATTGAATTAATAACAATAAACAATATCAATTTATGGAAAAAAATATCTTTAAACATCGAAACATCGAAACATCGAAACATCGAAACATCGAAACATCGAAACATCGAAACATCGTCTAGATTAAGCTTAATATCAATTTGCTTGATTTTATTTGTTCTTACAATCTTTAACTGCAAACAAGACGACATCCAAGACGTTGATTTTAATTCAATACAAAATCAAAAAGAAACCATTAATCATTTTACTATTGAAGACCTGCCAGATATTGAACATGCCTTAAACAAAATTGGTTCTAATACTACAGGAAGGCTTATGACCACTACATTTGGAGATTTAGATTTGTCAGACATCCTTCAGTTTGTAAATGTAGATGGTAAAGAGTCTTATTCCTTTAGGATTTTAAATTCAAATAATTCTCAATCTCAAACAGATTTTGAAAACCTTCACTTAATAAAACTTCCAGAAGACGATGGCTACTTAGCGTATATTATTCAATGGCAACCAGATCCAGATTGGTATATTGATAATAGTTATATATTTAATATAGAAACCTTTAGTGGTGTTATGAATCGATTCGATTTAGATTATAATCTATTGGATTCAAAAGAATTTATAGACGGTATAGATGTTGATGAACAAGATGACAATAACCGAACCATGGACAATGGTTGTGATGTACTTCAATATACAGTTTGTGTAGATACAGACGATTGTTCTTGCACACCTGATGATTGCTATGAAGTTATTGAGATTACATGTAGCTCTGGAGGTGGTGGTGATGGAGGTAATACGGGAGATGGGAATCTTCCAAACGAAGAAGGTGGGACAGGCTCGCACGTGCCTGGAGGCAGTACACCAGGAGGTACTAATACGGGAGAATTTGTGCCAGGAGGAAATGGAACAGTGGTTGCAATACCACCAAAACCATCAGAAGTATTTAATAGTTTTGATGGCATAACATTAACATTACAACAGGCTGTTTGGGTTAATAAAGAAAGCAATGAAGAAGAAGTTGCTCAGTTACTAGGTTTTATTTTAGAGCATTGTCAATCTGACGTTGTTACAGAGCTTACTTGTGGTGAGGCAAAGGAATTTGATTTATTAGCTTTAGAAGCGATGATGAATGGTGGAGTTGTTGAATTTGATGAGCTTTACATAAGTGTTAATGTCCCAGATGATGATTATGTTTATTTAGGGAGTAAAGAATTAATACCAAATCCACTTGTGTTATCAAATGGCGACGAAATAACTGTTACCTTTGGTACGACTAAAGACTTAATAAACGCAAATCAACCTGTGTCAATAGATTTAATTGATGGTATCAAATTTGCTATTGAAGAAGCTAATAGTAATTTGTCAAGTACAGATCAAATAACTAGTATACATATTATGGCGACAACAAATGGACATGGCTCAACAGGTAGCAGCAATCATTTGAAAGCAACTGCTGTAGATATTAGTAGAATAAATGATCAAAAAATGATAATTACTGGTGTAAATGATCAAATAATACAATTACAAACTTCAATGGATAATTTTTCTTATGTTCGAGAAAATTTTGGACCCTATTTCAAACATAAGTATTCAATTGAAACAAATACTTGGAACTATAATTATAATGTAAGTGGGCATAATGATCATATTCATTTTTCAGTTAGAAGATAAATTTCAATATATGAAAAAAGCAATAATAATCTTAATGCTATTACTATTTTGTTTGGGTTGTAAATCTCAAAATGTAATTGTAAATGATATTTCAAATAATTTAGACACAAATTATTTTTTCGCAAGAATTGACACAAAAGATATTATATTCAGAGAGCTCTGGAATGGTGGACAATATGTTAAAGTATTTAAAATTTCAGATTCTAAAGCAACTCCTGAAAATTATTTTGAAGGAACAGATGAAGTTTTAATAAGCTTAATCATATCAACTGCTCCTGATGGAGACTATTATACAAATAGTAAGTTGTATAAAATAGAAGGATTATATAATCCTTCTATTTTAGAGATTAAAGAAGAAGAACAATTTAAATTTACTATTAAATTAGAGCATGGTGTTTTTAACAAAAGAGAAGTGGAAACTTTCGAATTTTCAGGAGTTCAATAATATTGACTAATATGAAAAATGCATTTTTAATTTTAATCTTTTTTGTTTTTAACATATTAAGTGTTCCTTCTCAAGATTTTGAAATTCATGAAATTGAACTAACAGATACAGTTTTAATAAGCACTATTTCGGAATATATTAAAGAAACAAAAACTTTCGATTCTCTTTTTAATCATGTAGGATATGTAAAAGTGGATATAAGAGGATTGAATAATTATAATAAAGAAAAAGAAATATTTAGAATTTATTATATTACTGATTCCTCATATCCTTTAGAGAAAAATGATCAAGATATTATGTATCCTAATTATTACACCTATGTCGATGAAAAATTAGTCTTAATTTATAATGAATTAAATAGAGAATTGTTTCAGTATACTTTTTCTTGTAAGAGTAAGAAGAAATTAAGAAAATTAACAGAACCTTTTTTGAGTCCTAAGATTAAATCAAAAGATTTGCCTAAAAACAAAAAAGAAAGAGATTTTATTAAAGATTTTAGGGAACAATATGTAAGATTTAGGCATACTGAATTAATTATAATTGAAGGAGAAAAGCCAATGGTTATTAAAAATGTTCATTAACATGAAAAAATAAAAGCCACTCTATACGAGTGGTTTTTTTATGCCTTTTGTTTTTTAAAATATCGATACAACTCAATATTCATGAAAATCAATAATAAACCATAAACCGAATCTTCAATAGGAATATTAAACAATCTAATTCCTAAATTTTCAGCATCGTTATACCAAACAATAGGTTCTACTAAAAAACTTCCAGTTAACACCCCATTACTTAAAATAAAAAAAGGCAACACAAACAAATAACTTAAATAATGTAAAGATAAATCTGTCTTTTTATAGATTAGATACATCAAATAAAAACTGGTTACAAAAAAAGTGACAAACGTGTATAGTTTACTATAATATAAAATTGCGATAGTTAAAAGAATAGTAATAAACACATAAGTCAAGACAGATTGAGACTTCTGTAAAAAATTTGTTTTAAAAAAATACAGAAACGCAAAATAACTAAACACACAAGCATAAGGAATGCAGATAAAAAACAGGACTTCCTCCAGAGGTAAATTGCCTATGCTTATGCCGGTTAAATAAGTCTCGTTAAAACCCCAAATACCCATTCCAGTAAAGATAGAGTCCCAAATAACAAATATTAAAGTCACAAATAGATTGGCTTTAAAAAACGGTTTCCAATCCTTATAGAAAGCATGTTTCGGATAAAAGCTTGCTATAAATGGCACAGAAATACAAGCTAGATTAACCAATAAATATGTGTAAGCTTCCATAGATTATTTATACTGATTATGATATTTTTTTGGAACAAACAACATCCCAAAACATTCTCCTTCTTCTTTGTCCATATGTTTATGATGCACCTTATGTGCTTTACGTAAACCCAATAGAAATTTATTTTTTGTGTTTTTAAACCATTTAAAACGTTGATGAATTAACACATCGTGTATTAAGAAATAGGTAAGTCCATAGAAGAAAATACCCAAGCCAATAAAAAACATAAAGTTTAATTCTGGAACAACTCCAAAATAGAATAGTAAAATACTTGGAATAGCAAAAATGATAAAAAATGCATCGTTTTTTTCAAATATATGAGGATATTTAGGTTGGTGGTGGTCTTCGTGTAAAACCCATAAAAATCCATGCATCACATATTTATGGGTGAGCCAAGTAACCAATTCCATAAGAGAAAAAGTGGCTAGGGTAATTAAAATGTATAATAGAATGTTCATAATAAAAGTTGCTGATTTACGGATTAAAGAAAGTTCAATTTATATCTTAAATACGACTTAGTAAGAATGAAAACTTTTAAAGAATTCGAAATTCGAATCCGTCCATTCATGATTTTTTCAGAATCTGCTTTTTTAAGTTTTTTGAGTAATTTCAAATAATATCTATATGCAATGTATACGCCTAATTTACTTTCTAATGGTAATAGAATGATGCCTTTGTAAGCAACTTCTAAATCTTTGTCAATGTCTGCTATAATCTCCTTTTTATTGCGATTATTTAAGCTGTTATGAGATAGGTTAGGGAAATACGAGCGTCCAAGTTGCTCCACATCGTCTTTAAAATCTCTTAAAAAATTTATTTTCTGAAAGGCAGAGCCTAAATGCTTTGCAGCATCTTTTAATTCGTTAAATTTGTCTTCGTCATTATTTACAAAAACACGTAAACACATTAATCCTACCACATCTGCAGAACCATAGATGTAGTTTTCATAAGCTTCTTTGGTTGTGTAATCTGTCACGTATAAATCGGCTTCCATACGTTTTAAAAAATCATTAGCATAGGTATGTAAATTATAATTATGCACAACTTCTTGAAAAGCATTAATAATTGGATTCAAACTTATTTTTCTGTCTAAGGATTTTTTATAGTCCTCAACAAAATCATGGAATAATTCTTTTTGGTTATAACCTTCAAAGGAATCTACAATTTCATCTGCATATCGAACAAACCCATATATAGCATAAATATGTGGACGTATGGATGGAGCAAATAACTTGATGCCCAAAGAAAACGACGTGCTATAGGCATTGGTAACAATTTTGCTGCATTTTAAGCTTGAGGAGTCGAATAACTGTTTCATCTGTTTATATTTATTGTTTTTTATCGATCATATGTAACATCCATGCGATCATTCCTTTGTGTGATTAAATTTTAGTAATGGATGTTTCATGTTAATGATATTTTAAAATTAAGTCACTTACAATTTTCCCGGAAATTAAAGAAGGAGGCACTCCAGGTCCTGGAACGGTAAGTTGTCCACAGAAGTATAGGTTGTTCACTTTCTTGCTTTTAAGTTTGGGCCTTAACACATGGGTTTGTGTAAGTGTGTTTGCCAATCCGTATGCGTTCCCTTTGTAAGAATGGTAATCTTCTTTAAAGTTATTGACACAGTACGATTCTTTAAAAAGTATATGTTTTTTTACAGACTCTCCTGTAATGGTTTCTATTCTATCCATAAGTTGATTGAAATAATGTTCCCGTATTTCTGGTGTGTCTTCAACGTCTGGAGCAATTGGGATTAAAAAAATACCAGCTTCTTTTCCTTCTGGAGCAGTGGTAGCATCTGTAATGCTTGGAAAACTAGCATAAAACAAAGGTTTTTCTGCCCATTCCTTGGTATCGTAAATGGTTTTGGCATGAGCTTCAAAATCTGTGTCAAAAAACAAGGTATGATGCGAAACGTTCTGGAGTTTTTTATTAAACCCTACGTAAAACAATAACGCAGAAGGGGCAAATGTTTTTTTGTCCCAATAAGATTCGGAGTACTGTCTTAAAGCCTTGGGCAATAGGGTTTCTGTGTGGTGGTAATCGGCTCCACTCAATAAAATATCACAAGGGAAATAACTTGAGTTGGTGGTTACACCTGTAACCGATTTGTTTTTTATTTCTATGTTTTCTACTTCACTGTCTGTTATTATTTTCACACCCAAACTTTGTGCAAGTGTTGTCATGGCTTTCACCACTTCGTACATGCCACCTTTGGGATGCCATGTTCCCAATTTGAAATCGGCGTAATTCATAAAATTGTAAAATGAAGGCGTGTTGCTAGGTTTAGCACCTAAGAACAATACTGGAAATTCTAGTATTTTTTGAAGCTGTTTGTTTTTAACATAACCAGAAACCTGATGTTTAATAGTTAGCACAAACTCATACAGCTTTAAAAAGGTTTTGTGGTTTATAATTTCAAAAACATGTTCTCCAGGCTTATAAACCAAGTCCTTTATGGCAATGTTATAATTTCTATGGGCTTTATTGATGAATTTTTGAAGTTTGGCTCCACTGCCTTTTTCAATATTCTCAAAAGTTTGTTTTATATCCTCAAAATTATCTGCAATGCATATGGAATCTTTTTTTCCAAAGTATATTTGATAGGCAGGATGTAATTTGTTTAAGCTGTAAAAATTGGATGAATGAGTGTTGAAATCTTTAAAAAAGCGTTCAAAAACATCTGGCATCCAATAAAACGTAGGCCCAATATCGAAAACAAAACCGTCTTTTTTTAGTTGTCTTGCTCTTCCACCAGTAGTTTTGTTTTTTTCCAATACAGTAACATCAAAGCCTTGTTTTGCTAAATAACAAGAAGCTGAAAGGGAGGAAAAACCAGAACCGATTATGACAATTTTTTTTGTTTTCATTTATAATTTTTAATTGAGTAAACCGACAGCCAGAAAGGCTGCCGGCTCACATCTAGCTAACTAAAACCTATTTCAATATGAATTTGAAATATATTTTTTGAATTGAGATTCCTTATAGATTAGGAATCATTACTTTGTTAATTACGTGTATAACACCATTTCCTGCTTGAACATCTACTGCAATAATTCCAATATCTGAAGCTCCAGAGCCATCTGTAATATTGGCAATGTTATCACCAGCTCCTGGAAGTGTAATGGTCATGTTGTCTCCTTGAAGCGTTGCAGCTGTGGTATCTCCAGGATTGTTTGGCATACTGGATGTTACATTGGCTTCGCCTATTACATGGTGTAATAATACTTGTGTCAATACGGCTTCGCCTGGCACAGATTCCAAAGCATCAAAGGCATCGTTTGTTGGTGCAAAAACGGTAAAGTTAGGATTGATTCCGTCGGCATTGCTTCCTTCTGTTCTAGATAAGATGGCTGCAAAATCTGTTCCTGGTGTTAAATCTGTCAATGCTGTCACTAAGGTAGAGAAATTTGGGTCTGCAGCAGCAAACGTCACTACTGTAGGAATGCCAATTACAGTTTCTACGGCATGGATAATACCATTGGTTCCAACAATATCAGCTTCAAAAACAGTAGAAATGCCATTAAAAGTCACACCACTTGAAGTATTAAAGTATAAACTCATTGGGTTTCCACCAGCTCCAGTTGCAGCGGTGTTGGTATATCCTGAACCTGCATCAACCAAGAAACTGGATGTTACGGTTGAACCTATAATAACATGGTTTAATAAAATTTGAGATAAAACGGCAGTGTTTACATCACCTAGAGCTGTTCCATCCAAAAAGGTTGCAAAAGCATCGTTATCTGGTGCCAATACTGTAAAAGGACCAGCTCCTTTTAATACGTTAACCAAATCGCCATCGGCAGCTCCCAAGGCTGTCACCAAACTTGTAAATGATGGGTTTGCTATAGCATGATCCACTATGTCTGGTAAACCCAATACAGCATTAATAATGTGTATGGTTCCGTTGGACGCATCAATATCTGCTGTAGATACAGATGCAGCATTGTTAAATCTTACACCATTTGTGGTGTCAAAAAAGATACTGATGTTTTGATCTCCTGCTCCAGTAGCGCTTCCTTTAGCATAGCCTGAACCAGCTGCTATTAAATCGCTTGATGTCACATCAGACATGATAACGTGGTTTAATAAAATTTGCGAAAGTACATCTGTTGGTACTTGATCTAAGGAACTAAATCCATTGTCAGCTAGAAAAGCTGTAAACGCTGCGTTTGTAGGAGCAAGAACCGTAAAAGGGCCATTGCCACTTAAAACATTTACCAAATCGCCATCAGCTCTGGAAAGAGCAGCAACCAAAGTGGAAAGTTCTGGAGTGTCTAATGCCAACTCAACAATGTTTTTTTCCATTGGAGGTGTTGGTGTTGGATTGTTGTCGTCATCATTACTACAAGAAGTAATAAATAATGAGACACATAATAATACGAGTAAAGAGAGTCTTGTTTTCATTTTTGTCTATTTTTAATAATTAAAACTTGGACAAATATATAAAAATTATTAACTTTGTCAAAGAAAATTAAAAAAAAGTTAGACAAAATAAATTTTATTTATATTCTTTAGATGAATTTTTTGTTTAACTTTGCTTTGTAAAACATTAGACATGAGTGTATATACTATGGCGCAAATAGTGGCTTTAACAGGTGTTAAGGCACATACGTTGCGAAAGTGGGAAACCAGATATAATTTTTTGGAACCAGAGAGAACAGATACCAACATCAGGTATTATTCTGACAAACAACTGAAAAAATTAATGAATATTGGAATTCTTACCCGAAATGGCTATCGAATTTCCAAAATAGATAAGATGTCTGATGAAGAAATTCACAAACATATAGCTACAACCTTAATTGAAAGTTCCGAGGAAGATGATATTAGTGCTTTAATCATTAGTGCGCTTGAGATGGATGAAGTGACTTTTGATAGTATCCTTAAGGAACAAATTGTTAAAAGAGGCCTTTTGCAAACCACAACCCAAATAATCTATCCTTTCTTAAATCAAATTGGAGTTCTATGGGGAATTAACAAAGTCATGCCTGCTCAAGAGCATTTTGTTTCTAATTTAATCAAGAAAAAAATGTTTGCTGCCATTGATGCCTTGCCATACCCTAAAGAGGATGCTCCAGTTATCATGATGTTTTTAACTGAAAATGAACATCATGAAATAGGTCTTTTACTGGCTTATTATATGGCTAGGGATTTAGGTTGGAAAGTATATTATTTAGGTCAAAATGTGCCTACGGAGAATATTCAACAAGTCATTGACATAGTTAAACCCAATGCCATGTTGTCTATGTTTATAACTCCAACCCAGGAATCGGTTAAAACAAAACTGGATGCTATTTTGGAACAGACCAATGTGCCGTATTGGGTTTCTGGAAATCCAGCTGTAATAGAAGATGTTATGGAAGATGATCGTATCGGATTTATATCCAAACCAGATGATTTAATATTAAAATTGAAACAAATTGATTAAAGTTCGTTATATATACGCATAATAAAAAACCACTCAAATTGAGTGGTTTTTTATTTAGGGTGTATGGATGTTAATTAATAATTTGACACTATATTTTTTTGAAATATGCCTAAATGCTAAATGGAATTTTGCGCTTGAAAACAACATCCAACTGGTATTTATTTTTTTAATATAAATACCAGAGATATGATATTGTTAGTAATTAATAGCATGGTAAAACTAGTATTTTATATGTAAGAAAAAAATGACTAAGTCCATTTTTAGATAAAGCACAAAAAATACTCGATATAAATATTTTTTTTACTTTTTTTTCCGATTAAAAACCTCCTATTTATTTAAATCCAATAAAGCATCCATATAATCCCTATTGTTTGAAAGTCTTGGGACTTTATGTTGTCCGCCTAGTTTGTTGTTTTGTTTTAGCCAATCGTAAAACAGCTGTTCCCTGGCAATATGGATGGTAGGTTTGTTCAAGGTCATGTTGTTGTATCGTTTGGCTTCGTAATCGGAGTTTAAGGCTTTTAACGCATTGTCAAACAATTCGTTAAAATAGTTTATATCAGTAGGTGGTTTTTTAAATTCAATCAACCATTCGTGAGCTCCTTTTTCCTTGCCTTTCATAAAAATAGGAGCAGCAGTATAATCCACAATTTCGGCTTTGGTTTTTTTGCATACCTTCTTTAAAGCGTCTTCGGCATTTTCTATAATTAGTTCTTCCCCAAAAGCATTAATGTGGTGTTTGGTCCTGCCAGATACTTTAATCCTATAAGGGTTTGTTGAGGTAAACCTAACTGTATCGCCAATTTTATAACGCCAAAGTCCAGCATTGGTAGTAATAACAACGGCATAATTTTTATCGGTTTCAACCTCACTTAGTGGAATAATTTTTTCGTTTGTGGTACCATAGGTATCCATAGGGATAAATTCGTAAAAAATACCATAATCCAGCATAAGCAGTAACTCACTGGAATTGTTTTGGTCCTGTATGGCAAAAAAACCTTCCGAAGCATTATAAATTTCATAATACTTAAAATCTTTTTTTGGTAAAATATTTTTGTATTGCTCTTTATAGGGAAGGAAACTAACACCTCCATGAAAGTAAACTTCCAGATTGGGCCAAATATCAAATAAATTGTTTTTTCCGGTAGTCTCCAAAACATTGTTAAGCAGCACTAGCATCCAGGATGGTACACCAGCCAAGCTGGTAACATTTTCCTGTATGGTTTCGTCCACAATGGCTTGCATTTTTTCTTCCCAATTGCTCATGAGTGAAACCTTGTTGCTTGGTGTGCTACTAAATTCTGCCCAAAAAGGCATGTTATCTATCAAGATAGCCGATAGATCGCCAAACGTGGTTCCGTTTTCTTTGTAAAGTTCTTTGCTGCCTCCCAGTCGCAAGCTCTTACCTGTAAATAATTGGGAGTTTTCGTTGTTGTTTAAATACATGCATAATAAATCCTTGCTAGCTGCGTAATGGCAGTCTTCCAATGAGTCTTCGCTAACAGGAATAAATTTGCTTTTGGCATTGGTGGTGCCACTGGATTTTGCAAACCACTTAATGGGTTGTGGCCAAAAGATATTGTTTTCGCCCAAACGTGAACGTTCAATGTTTTGTTGATACTCCTCGTACGTGGAGATTGGAACCCGTTCAGCAAAGGTTTTGTAATCAGTAATGGATTCAAAACCATATTGTTTGCCAATTTCAGTGTCTTTAGCCTTGTTAATAAGTTGTAAAAGCAATTCTTGTTGTACTTCATTGGGATATTTTAAAAACAGCTCTATTTGATGGAACCGCTTTTTTAAAAACCAGGAAGCAATAGAATTTACTATGGGTATTGGCATATTTGCATGATGTTTTAAAAAATAAAAATAATACTTTTTTTATGAAATGGGTATCAAAAAGTCACATTTAGAGCTTTCCTAGTGAATGTTTAAAAATTTGATACAAATTTCTTAATGTCGTGAAATTTTTATCCTATTTTTAGAAATAAAAAATTTAAACGAATGACTTACCAAGGTGTTTTAACAAAAATGAAAACGGAATTTTCTGAGCCTATTCAGTATTATTTAGTGTTTGAGACAGACTTTATTCACATAAATCAGTTGTTGGAAAAAACCATACGTATTCAATTTGTGAAACATCAATGTTTAAATTGTGGTTTGGATAAGCCCATCTTCCGACAAGGATTTTGCAAAAGTTGTTTTTTTGATATTCCCCAAGCAGCCGATTGGATTATGAGACCAGAATTAAGTACGGCTCATTTAGGCAAAGAGGATAGGGATCTTGCATATGAAAAACAAGTACAGTTACAGCCACATGTGGTGTATTTGGCAAATTCCAGTAATGTAAAAGTGGGAGTTACCAGAAAAAGCCAGATTCCTACCAGGTGGATTGATCAAGGAGCTCATGAAGCCATAGAAATTGTTGAAGTGCCTAACAGATATCTGGCTGGCATTACTGAAGTGGCTCTAAAAGATCATGTGGCAGATAAAACCAATTGGCGAACCATGTTAAAAAATGATATTGCAGATGAAGACTTGGTAAGTTGGAGAGAAAAACTAAAACAGTATATCCCTGACGAAGCCAAAGATTATTTTATTGCTTCAAATTCTGAAACAAATATTCAGTTTCCCGTGTTACAGTATCCAACAAAACCTAAAAGTTTAAATTTGGATAAAACCCCTAATTTTGAAGGGAAATTGGTAGGTGTTAAAGGGCAATATCTTATTTTTGAAGACAATACTGTTTTTAATATTCGTGGCAGTGAAGGGTATGTAGTGGCAATATCCTTAGTGTAAAATCAGTCTTTTTTTAATCGCATTTCCAAGTATTTGTTGGTAAAGCCAAGACTTTCATACAGTTTTATAGCTGGATTGTTGGGTTCTACATGCAAGGCAACATCACCTTCTAACAAAGCTATGGCTTCTTGTAGGAGCTTTTTGCCTATGCCTTTGCCTCTGGACTTTTTGTGTACGGCAATGTATACCAAGATGTTCTCAGGGATATAACCGTTCATGCCAGTTTTGTTAACAATGGTTATGCCCATAACCACCTTATGTTCTTTAATAAGCAAAACAAAACCTCCAAAAGAAGTTTCAATGTTTTTCACAGCATAATCCAGGCATTTGGAAATATCTTCTTTAGTATCACTAAATTCCTGTAAATGCGTGTGTAAAAAATTTACAATGTTTTGTTTTTCTTCTTCTGAAGGTTTTGTATTGCAATCATATACTTTAAAAGAAAGCATATATTTATTTTTAAATCTCTTCTTGATCTCTTAAGCTTTGAATATAGGCAGCTTTTTGCACTTGTCTTCTTCTTTTTACAGAAGGTTTGGTAAAAAACTGGTTCTCTCTAATATTCTGCATAATCTTCACATTTCTGTGTTTCTTTTTATAGCGCTTTAAAGCTCTGTCAATTTTTTCTCCTTCTTTTATTTCAATTTTTATCATGTGTTATATTTATTTTCTAGTTAAATAGTAAAGTTATGTAATTTTTATTTTTTCGACTCTCTTATATATGGTTTTGCAGTTTTTTAGCCGTTGATTATTGAGTTGTTTTGGAGTTACTGTTAAAAACGTCATAACACCCTTCAATTTATACACGCATAGTTCCCTTGGAAACCATCAATTTTAAATCCATAGGGATTATTGATATCATACTAGCCCAAATAGGTTCTCAATATCTTATTTTTTGAAGTGTGCCTTAACCTTCTAATCCCTTTTTCTTTTATTTGCCTTACACGTTCTCTGGTAAGTCCAAAGGTTTCGCCAATTTCTTCCAGGCTCATAGGCTGTTCGTTGTTTATGCCATAATACAGTCTAACCACATCTGCTTCTCTTTGCGATAAGGTATTTAAGGCTCTATTTACTTCCAAGTTCAACGAATCGTTCATAAGCGTTTTATCTGGGTTTGGTGACTCCCCAGATTTAACCACATCGTACAAGCTGGAATCTTCGCCTTCTTTTAAAGGTGCATCCATAGATAAATGGCGACCAGAATTTTTAAGGGACTGTTTTACATCGCTTACGGTCATTTCCAGCTCCTTGGCAATTTCTTCCGGACTTGGTGGTCGCTGATGTGCTTGCTCTAAATAGGAGTAGGCTTTGTTTATTTTATTTATAGATCCAATTTTGTTAAGTGGTAAACGTACAATCCTGGACTGTTCGGCCAAGGCCTGTAATATGGCTTGTCTAATCCACCAAACAGCATAGGAAATAAATTTAAATCCTCTGGTTTCATCAAAACGTTTGGCAGCTTTTACCAAACCTGCATTTCCTTCATTTATTAAATCGGGTAAGGTGAGTCCTTGATTTTGATATTGTTTTGCAACAGATACCACAAATCTCAAATTTGAAGTGGTTAACTTATCTAAAGCAAGTTGGTCTCCTTCCCGTATGCGTTGTGCCAACTCAACTTCTTCGTCGGCTGTGATTAATGGAAGTTTACTAATGTCTTGCAAATATTTGTCCAACGATTTGGACTCTCTATTTGTTACTTGCTTGGTGATTTTTAATTGCCTCATTCAGATTATTTTATGGTGTCAATCTATCAATGTAACCTTTTTGTTGACAAATCCAAATAAATGACCTTTTCTTTTCAAAAATTGGTTTGTAAACAACTGAAAATCAATAAAACTTAACAAATAATTAAGATTCTCTATTTTATGGAATCTGTCTTTTTGGACTTGTTTATAGACTCATTGAACAAATCTTTTACAGATTTAGGTTTGGTGTTGTTGGTGGAGTCTTTTGGTTTGCTACTGTTTCCTTTAATAATATCGTCCAACACGTTCTTAATGGGGTTGGAGGTTGGCTTGGTATTGTTGGTGGAGTCTTTTGGCGTGTTAGTGTTTGTTGATGGGTTGTTAACACCACCTAACAATTCCAGTATTTGATCTTTCCCTTTGTTTATTAGCTTTTGTTTTTCAATTTCAATAAGTTGTTTGGTAAGATTGGCAACACCACTCGTTAAATCGGTTTTTACATTTGGGCTGTTGAAGGTTCCAGTAATATTTGCTGTTACAGGAATGGATAAGTTGTTAACTGCTTCATCGTCAATTTTTCCAATAAGCCTGTTAATGTCACTCCCTAAATATTTGGCTGGTACTTGAAAAACAGCTTTATAATCCATGGTGTTTGTAAAGCTATGCGATCCATTAATGGTAATATTTATATCCTGATATTTAATGTTAAAGGGCTTGATGTTTACCATGCCATTTTCAAAAGTCAAGTTGGTTTTTAGGTCTTTTAAATCCAGTTTACTGAAATCCACAAAACTCAAGGCATTGTTTAGTGCACTTACAAGGGCTTCGTTTTTAGGTTTGATTTCAGTAGTCTGTACTTCAGCAAAAGCATTTCCATTTATGCTATTTAAATCCGGAGTGAAATCACTGCCTAAATTTCCGGAAAGTGCAATGGTACTGTTTAACTTTCCTTGAAGTGCACTTGCAATTGGCGCCAAACTTTGAAGCAGTTCCAAATCGTTGAAAGATTGGGAAATATCAAATTGGTTCATGTCCAGGTTCATCATAAAGGTTGGTGTAGTAGTTGCTGTGTCCACATAACCATCCAGCAGGAGCTTTCCTTTAAAAATATCTGAACTCATGTTTCGTAATACAGCTTTTTCGTCTTTTACGTACAGATTACCTTTTACGTTGGACAAAGTTAAATTGTCATAATACACTGTTTTGGCGTCTGCATTTATTTTGCAATCCAAAAAGGCTGGAATTTTAAAGGTTTCGGTAGTTTTTGATGTTTGTTCTTCGTTGTTTTTAGTGTTTGAAGCTGTTTCTTTCATAAAATCGCTTAAGTAAAACGCGTTAGAATTTACTTGAAACTCACCTTCCAGTTTTTTGTCACTAAATACAAAACCCAGTAAATTATTAATGGTTCCATTGGCAGTTATGTCGCTTTTTCCAGTAGAAGCATCAAACTTATTCAGTTTAATGGTTCCAGGGTTGAAAACAATGGCAGCTTCTGAAATTACAATTGGGTTAACCAAGTCTTCCGAAGCATAATTGAAACCTCTGATATTTAGGTTTCCATTACTTTTTATACGCTGGTATGCATTGTTTTCTATGGCATCCATATCAAAACTTGCAGCTAGCTTGGCAGTTAGTATTCCGGTTAAATCTGTATCTAAATCTATAGGATAGGCTTTGCTCAGGTTTGCTAAGTTTAAAACACCATCCACATTGGCATCAACAGTCATATTGGTGGTAAGGTTTTTAATGACTGCCGAAGATTTAAAGACATCTTGATCAATTTTAAAATTCAAGGTTTGTAAATCCACATATGTATCGTCTGCATTTCCTGTAGTGTTTATTACCGAAGCGTTTATTGAAATGTCTTCCACGCGTTTTGGTAAATCGGGATATTTAAAACCTGCGTTATTTGAAACCATGTTAATGTCCAGGCTTGGAATGGTTTCTTCTGTCATCTTCCCTTTTATAATTCCTTTAATTTTAAAGTTCCCTGTGGTTTCCACTTGATCCAGGTTTTTGGAATAGGTTTTTGGGATAACTGCTAAGAAATCCCTAAAGTCCGAACCAGGATTTTCAAAACTAATGTCTATTTCCTGGCCTTCTTCCAGCAACTGCACATACCCTTGAAATTCCAATGGCAGTTGATTGATATAGGCTTTGTTTTCTTTAAAGGTATATTTATTATTGGCTAAATCCAAGCCAATTAAGGCATCCAACTTTATGTCGTTATTGCTTAAATATTCAGTGCTGTCTATTTTTAAACTCACTCTAGCACTGGTTTTTGTGTCTAATTGGGATACCTCTCCAGAAAACGTTCCTTTTCCGGAATGGTTCAATTCTGTAATATAAAATGCCATATTGGAACTTTCATCCAAATAGGTTAGTGCACTATTGTCTATGGCATAATCTTTTACGTCCAAGGTAAATCCTTTAGTGGAATCCTGAGCTGTTTCCGGTTGGTCTTCAGTATCCTTGAAAATATCTAAATTGGTTTCGCCTCTTTTGTTTGTTTTTAGGGTAATAAGAGCCTCATCCAAATAAATTTCGTTAACAACAATTGGGCCTTCATTGGCTTTTTTAAACAGTTCTTTAATGGACATGTCTAAGGAAATGGATTTTGCAGACGCCAAAGTCTCGTCTTTAAAAGGTTCGAAATTGGTGATCAACAAATCGGAAACACTCACCTGGGCTTGAGGAAAACTTCTTATAAAGCTAAGGTTCACATCGCTAAATTCTACATGCGCATTTAAGTTTTCGTTGATGGTTCGTTTTACTATCTCTTTAATTTTAGATTGAAAAACAAATGGGACGGCAATTAATAAGAGCAATATAGTCAATAAAGTAATTCCAATGATTTTGAATACTTTTTTCATGTATAGTGATTTTATGGTTATTGTAAGTATATACGTATAAAGTAGTACGAAAGTTGCTTAAAAACAAAAGTTTAATAAAACTTTAATAGTGTAACAAATCTAATAATTGGTTTGCTTTTAAGTTGACGGTTTTAAAATAGAGATTGTCTCGAAAAAGAAAAGATGTAATCAACATGGTATTGAGACAGTTGAAAACGACTGGAATTTTTAATATGTAATTTTTTCAGGTTCCTTTTAAATTGTGAATAAATAGGTTTGGTAAATATAAACTATTAAAATTTCTTTTAGTTAATTTGTTTTTTCAATGGATACACGACGTAAAATTTACATTTCTTTAGGCAGTAACAAAGGCGACAGGTTAAAAAACCTGCAAGATGCCATTAATTTTATTTTTGAAAGAATTGGAAAAATAAACATCATTTCCAAGGTTTATAATTCGCCCGCTTTTGGTTTTGAAGGAAGCGATTTTTTGAATTGCTGTGTGATTTTGGAAACAGACATAGCTCCAGATGAGATCATGCTGGCCTTGCTAGAGATAGAAACGTCTATGGGAAGGGTAAGGGAAGCAAATGCAGGATACGAGTCCAGAACCATAGATTTGGACATCTTGTTTGTGGACGAAGACGTACTGGAAACCAAACTCCTGAAAGTACCACACCCAGAATTGCACAAACGTAAATTTGTTTTAAAACCCTTATTGGAAATTGCTCCCAAACTAACGCATCCAACCTTGCACAAAAATGTGGCCGATTTACTGGAGACATGCGAAGATACAAGTGTTTTGGATCCCATTAATATTTGGTTAAAAAACCCAAGCAAGCAATTTCAGTTTTCAAACTATAATTACATAGCTATTGAAGGAAATATTGGCGCAGGAAAAACCAGTTTGGCAACCATGATCTCCAAGGATTTTAATGCCAAATTAATATTGGAACGTTTTGCTGAAAATCCTTTTTTGCCAAAATTCTACGAAGATGCCAAACGCTATGCCTTTACTCTGGAAATGTCTTTTTTAGCAGACAGATATCAACAAATCAGTGACGATTTATCGCAATTGGATTTGTTTAAGGATTTTATCATTAGCGATTACGATATTTTTAAATCCTTGATTTTCTCTAAAATCACCTTGCCGGAAGATGAATTTAAACTTTACAGAAAACTCTTCTACTTAATGTACAAGGATATTGCCAAACCAGAACTGTATGTGTATCTATATCAAAATACGGCTCGTTTGCAAGAAAACATTAAAAAGCGTGGTAGGGAATACGAACTGAATATTGAAAACGAATATTTAGATAAGATTAACTCTGGCTATTTGGAATTTTTAAAGAACCAATCGGAATTACACGTGAAAATCATTGATATTTCCGAAAGGGATTTTGTTGATAACCGAAAAGATTATCTTTGGATTTTGAATGAAATATGCAAAACCGATGATGCCAGATAGCATAAAGACTGTCAACGACAGATTGGTTGTTGGAATGAAGGCCAACATGAGTTTTAAAACCATGCAACAGGAAACAGGGAACTTGGCCAGACAGTTTATGCCCAGACGCAATGAAATTTCGTCCCGAATTGGTACACATGTGTTTTCCATACAGGATTTTGGCGATTTTTTATTGAAAAACATCACAGCACTAACTGAATTTGAAAAATGGGTTGGTGTGGAAGTTTCAAATTTCGATCATGTTCCTGAAGGAATGGAAACTCTTGTTTTAAAGGCAGGAACCTACGCTGTGTTTACTTATAAAGGAGCTATGCAGGATGTTTCAAAGTTTAAACAGTCTATTTTTAAGGACTGGTTGCCAAATTCAAATTACCAATTGGATGCAAGAGCCCATTTTGAAATATTACCCGAAAATTATAGTAAGGATTTGCATGCAACTGAAGAAGATTTTTGGATTCCAATAAAATAATAAAGTTAATGTAAACAGAACAAGGTTGTTACAATTCGTCCTTTATTAGCTTCCATAACATATTCATCCATTATTTTTTCATCTTTAATTTTTAAATGAAAAGGAGGTGCTGTTAAAACAACACCACTGTTTTTTTTAAGCCTGATACCTTGACCGGAAATAATATCTTTGTTTGGTGTAAATGTGCCCAAAGGGAGGTGTTCGGTTAAGATAATGTATTTATAACGGTTTAGTTGTTTAACTATTTCTTTAATTTCAGCATTGGAAACATGTTGAAGCACTTGTCTTAAAATAAGGCAATCGGCTTGTGGCAAAGCGTCTTTAGAGATGTCCAAACATTGAAACTCCATGTTGTTATATTTGTACAGTTTTTTGTTTCGTTCAATAAGCGCATCCACAATATCTATGGCAATGTATTTTTTGGTTAATGAAACCAACTGGTTTCCTATGTTAAAATCGCCACAGCCTAAATCGCAAACAACCAAATTGTGGTTGTGTGATGTTAAAAAAGACCTGACGGCTTGTAAATAAGGATTTGTAATTTTTGGGTCGTGAGACCCTGTTCCAGAGTAAAAATCAAATGTGCTTCCTCCCCAAAGTTTCATGTCGTAGATTTGAGTCATGACAGCTTTTGTAGGCCAAGGTTTTTTTAATTTTTTTGTCACTTGTTTTAGATTGCCTGAAGTTTAGAAAATAAATCCCATACTACCACGCCACAGCTTACAGAAATATTTAATGAATGTTTGGTGCCAAATTGCGGGATTTCTAAAACCACATCGCTGGCAGAGACCACATCTTGGGCCACGCCTTTTACTTCATTCCCAAAAACTAAGGCGTAACGTGTGTTTTTTTTAGGGGTAAATTGATCAAGCATCATGGCGTTTTCGGCTTGTTCCACAGCTATTACTTTTATGTTTTCAGCTTTTAGTTTATGGATAAGTGCTAATGTGTCTTCTACATATTCCCAAGCAACGGTTTCGGTGCTTCCCAAAGCTGTTTTGTGGATGTCTTTATGTGGAGGTGTTGCAGTAATGCCACAGAGGTAAATTTTTTCTATTAAAAAAGCATCACTTGTTCTAAAAACAGAACCAATATTATTCAAGCTTCTTATATTATCCAGTATAATGATTAATGGTGTTTTTTTTACCTCCTTAAAATCTTCCACACTCAATCTGTCTAACTCGCTGTTTTTTAGTTTTCGCATTTTAAAAATTGTGAATAATTGTAAATAACTTCTATGGTTTGGCCTTTACAAAACATGAAATTATGGTTACATTAGCAACCTTACATAAAAAGCAAAAGTAACACATATAAATCATTTATCCATTGGTGGATTTCCGGCTTTATGGAAATGAAAAAACAAGATGACAAAAAAGACTAAAAAAATAACCCCTTTAATGAAACAATACAATGCCATTAAGGTAAAGTATCCAGATGCCTTGTTGTTGTTTCGTGTTGGAGATTTTTATGAAACTTTTGGTGAGGATGCCATAAAAACGGCTAAAATTTTAGATATTATTTTAACCAAAAGAGGTGCCGGAAGCGAGAGCGAAACCGAATTGGCTGGCTTTCCCCATCATTCTTTAAACACCTATTTGCCCAAACTTGTAAAAGCCGGAGAGCGTGTTGCTATATGTGATCAGTTGGAAGACCCAAAACAAACCAAAACCATTGTAAAACGAGGTGTAACCGAATTGGTTACTCCAGGAGTGGCTTTTAATGATGAGGTTTTAACATCGAAATCCAATAATTTTTTATGTTCTGTTTACTTCGGAAAAACCCATATTGGAATTTCATTTTTGGATATCACCACTGGAGAGTTTTTAACCTCTCAAGGGAACGAAGAATACATCGATAAGCTCCTTCAAAACTTTAAACCCAGTGAAGTGCTTGTGCCCAAACAAAAACGAAGTGAGTTTAAATCGGTCTTTGGTGATGATTTTCATACGTTTTATTTAGAAGATTGGGTATATCAAATAGATTATGCAAACGAAACCCTTGTCAAGCATTTCAATACAAAAACCTTAAAAGGCTTTGGAATTGAAGATTTGTATGAAGGTATCATTGCTTCTGGGTCTATCTTGCATTATTTGGCAGAAACACAGCATAACAAACTACAGCATATCACATCAATTGGCAGAATTGCCGAAGACGATTATGTGTGGATGGACAAGTTTACCATAAGAAACCTGGAACTATATTATTCCACCAACAACAATGCTGTAACCTTATTGCATGTTATAGATAGAACCATTTCTCCCATGGGAGGACGTTTGCTAAAACGTTGGCTGGCCTTGCCTTTAAAGGATGTGAAGAAAATAAAACAGCGACATGAAGTGGTTGATTATTTAAGTAAAAACAAACAAATACTTCAAAAAATCCAAAACCACATCAAGCATATTGGCGATTTGGAACGCTTAATTTCTAAAGTAGTGACTGGTAAAGTAAATCCCAGAGAGGTCATTCAACTTAAAAACTCCTTAGAGGCTATTGTACCAATAAAGGCCATAGCTTCCAATTGTGACAATACTTCCTTAAAAGCGATAGGAGACACCTTGCAAAGTTGTGATGTTTTACGTGAAAAAATAAAAGAAACATTAAACGAAGATGCGCCTGTAAATGTATTGAAAGGCTTTACCATTGCTGAAGGATTTTCTAAAGAACTGGATGAATTACGAGGGTTGTCGCATTCTGGAAAAACCTATTTGGATACCATGTTGCAACGTGAAACGGAACGCACTGGAATTACCTCTTTAAAAATCGCATCAAACAATGTCTTTGGTTATTATATTGAAGTAAGAAACACCCATAAAGATAAAGTTCCAGCCGAGTGGATTAGAAAGCAAACCCTGGTAAATGCCGAACGTTACATTACAGAAGAACTCAAAGAATACGAAGCTAAGATTCTTGGAGCCGAAGAACGTATTCTTGCTATAGAGCAGCAATTGTTTTCAGAACTTACTGTTTGGATGATGCAATATATAAAGGCCGTTCAGCAAAATGCAAACCTTATTGGGCAAATGGATTGTTTGTGTGGTTTTGCCCAATTGGCAATAGACAACAAGTATGTATATCCTACCATGGATAACTCAACAGATTTAGATATTAAAGACGGTAGACATCCAGTAATTGAAAAGCAACTACCACCAAGTGAAGCGTATATAGCAAACGATGTGTTTTTAAATAGGGACACGCAGCAAATTATCATGATTACAGGTCCAAATATGTCTGGTAAATCGGCTATTTTACGTCAAACAGCATTAATAGTGCTATTGGCTCAAACGGGAAGTTTTGTTCCAGCCAAAGAAGCCAGAATTGGTGTGGTTGATAAAATTTTTACCAGAGTAGGAGCCAGTGATAATATTTCCATGGGAGAATCTACTTTTATGGTTGAAATGAATGAAACAGCCTCTATTTTAAATAACCTATCGGAACGAAGTCTTGTTTTGCTTGACGAAATAGGTAGGGGAACCAGTACCTACGATGGAATTTCTATCGCTTGGGCCATTAGCGAGTATTTACATGAGCATCCTGCAAAAGCCAAAACCTTGTTTGCAACCCATTATCACGAACTTAATGAAATGACCGAAACGTTTGAACGCATAAAAAACTATAATGTTTCAGTAAAAGAGTTGAAAGATAACGTTCTTTTTTTAAGAAAGTTGGTGGCTGGTGGCTCTGCACATAGTTTTGGGATACATGTAGCCAAGATGGCTGGCATGCCACAACAGGTGTTGCATCGAGCCAATAAAATATTAAAGAAATTGGAACAATCCCATTCCAGCGAAGAGCTAACAGAAAAAGTTAAAACATTGGATAACGAAATGCAGTTAAGCTTTTTCAACCTGGACGATCCTTTGCTGGAGAACATAAAAGAAGAGATTTTGCATATTGATATTGATACCCTAACACCAGTGGAAGCACTTATGAAATTGAACGAAATAAAACGCATGTTGGTTAAGAAAAAGATGGCTTAAAAATAAATTGCATTATTTTTTAAAAAAGGCTTTGCAGTTCCTAGAAATATTTTAAATTTGCATCCGCAATCGAGAGATTGTAGGCCTGCCAAAAAACAGGCAAGTTCATAAAAAACTGCGAAAGTAGCTCAGGGGTAGAGCATCACCTTGCCAAGGTGAGGGTCGCGGGTTCAAATCCCGTCTTTCGCTCTAGACACTGTTAGAAAATATAATGCTGAAGTGGTGGAATTGGTAGACACGTTGGACTTAAAATCCAATGAACATTAGTTCGTGCGGGTTCAAGTCCCGCCTTCAGTACAGATGAAAGCCGAAACGCAAGTTTCGGCTTTTCTGTTTTTAAGTTTATCCTTTTGTTTGTGTCATATTATCTGCCACTACAATAATATAATTTGCTATCTCTGCTTTTTCTTGCTTTGTTAGTTCTTCCCATTCAGATTGCATAACAGTTGTAACAGATTTTATATTTAAGCCAGGTTGTATTTTGTTGATCCACCATATAATGCCTTGATTGTAATTGGAGTGATAAGAGCCTTCAAAATGAAACAAAAAATCTCCAGGTTTAAAATTTTTAAGAGAAAAATGCGCCATGGTAGCATCTTTAGAGGCTTGGGCTATTTGGATATTCAGCATATTGGGAGGCACGTGTCCACCCATATTATCAGCCATTTCTGCATAGGCTTTTACGTTTGGGTCAAAATAGGTTTCTAAATCTGGACTTATCATGGCAAGTGCTTCAGGGCTTAATTCTTGTAAAGCGTCCATGCCTTTTTTACTTAACATGGAAGCATAGCGTCTTGGGATGTTTGTTGCAATAAACCTAAGTTTTTTGTCTTTGGCAAATTCAAGTAAAGGTTTGTAATCTGTTTTGTAATTGCTCCATAATTGCGTGATTTCAGGAAGCATTTTGTCTTCGGCATAAAATCCATTTAAATATTCGTTTAATACCAATTGGTTTCCATTCTCAAACATTTCGGCACCAAAATAGAGTTTGTCTCCTTTTATTTCAAAGAAACTTTTACTCATCTCCAATTGCATCCAATGTGAAATAGGGTTGTTATGGTATTCTCCAAAAAAAACCATGTCACTCTCTGCCAGGTCTTTAATCATTTTATCATAATCTGCTGGTTTGCCATTGTTTTTAAACAATAAATAAGCCGGTTTGCTTTGGGCAGACATGAAAGTTATAAAAATTAAGCATGTGAATATTGTTAATACAGGTTGTTTCATGTAGGGTTATTTTCTTTTGGATCTTTTTTTAGGTTTTTCAATATTTTTCACAAAAATCAATTTGTGTTTGCTTTTTGGGGTTTCCCTTCTTTCAATTTCAAAATTATCAGTGGAGTTGATCATGGGCGTTAATTTTTCAAAGCCATAGTTTCTGGAATCGAAATTTGGCTGTTTTTTCTGTAGTAAACTACCAACATCTCCAAGAAATGCCCAGCCTTCCTCATCAGACAAATCATCTATGGTTGTAGAGATCAATTTTATAACTTGTGGTGTAATTTTGTCGATGCTGTCCTTGTCTTTTTCTTTGGTAGTGGTATCGTCTTTCTTTTCAGATTGTTTTCTTAATATTTCAACATAAATAAATTTGTCGCAAGCCACAATAAAAGGGGTTGGGGTCTTTTTTTCACCAATGCCAATCACCTGCATGCCTGCTTCCCTTAATCTGGTGGCCAATCTTGTAAAATCACTATCGCTGGAAACCAAACAAAAACCATTTACTTTATTGGAGTAAAGTATGTCCATAGCGTCAATGATCATGGCAGAATCTGTGGCATTTTTGCCTGAAGTATACGCGTATTGCTGAATGGGTGTAATGGCATTTTGTAATAATAGATCTTTCCATTTGGAAAGATGAGGTTTGGTCCAATCACCATAAATTCGTTTAATGGTTGGATTGCCGTATTTTGCAATCTCTTCCATCATTTCTTTTACATGAGCCGAAGGAATATTGTCTCCATCTATAAGGACTGCTAAATTTAAATTCATGATGTATGTTTTGTTGTTTTCAAAGTTTTACAAGATATTGAATTATCCAGAAGAAAAGGGTTTTTTGAACATTAAATTATGGAAGACATGTCTTGTTAACACCTGTTAAACCAATTAAGTATTTGTGCTTTTGGTTATTTCAAATGTTTTTAAGGCTTCTATGGTAGCGTTATAGCCAATATCGAAAATGTGTTTTAAATTCTTTTTGTCGAAGGTTCCAAACTTGTCTAAACCTTTAGGGCAAACAACTAAATCGCACTTCTTGAATTTCATGTAATCTTCCCTAACAGATTTTAATTTGAAAGCTCTCTCTGCAACATGATGGGAATGCTTCAATTCTTTGATATCTATGGTTTCAAAACCATTTACGTAAATACCAATGATGATGTCACACTGTTTTTTTAAGAGCTCTACGGGAAAATTATTTAAGGTGCCACCATCCACATAATAGGAATCATTGATTTTAACGGGTGAAAACACACCTGGAAATGCAGCAGAAGCTAATATGGGTTTAATAAGTTCCCCTTCTTTAAAAACCACCAAATCGCCATTTAAAATATTAGTAGCAGTTATTTGAAGGTCTTTTTTTAAAATGCTAAAATCATCTTCAGAAAAATAGGTTTTGAAATTGTTGTAAAATTTATCAGCATCTAAAATCCCAGGTTTACGAATGGCATATTTTGTAATGTCCAAAATGGAAATAGACTTAAAAAACCTTAAAATATCGTCCCAATTATATCCAGAAGCATACAAAGCGCCTACTATGGCGCCTGCACTGGTTCCAGCAATATGGGTTGGGTAAATGCCATGTTCTTCAAGGGCTTTAATAGCTCCAATATGTGCAGCACCTCTCATGCCTCCACCAGATAAAACCAATCCTATTTTCATGTTTCATAATTTAATTTGATTCAAAAATACATTTATTCCTAAACTCTTAAAATGACAGCAATCATTTTAATTTAAAGGAACTTAAGCTATCTTTGAAAGGCTTATAAAACAATCTATGCAAAAAACCACGCACCTTTTTAAATCTTTTTTTATTGAAGTTGGCGAGCTCTCGTATTTTGCTGGTCGGTTTTTTAGGGAAGTATTTTCCAGGCCATTTGAGTTTAAAGAACTTTTAAGGCAATGTTACAGTGTTGGCAATAGGTCTATTTTATTGGTTGGAGTTACCGGCTTTATCATTGGGTTGGTTTTAACGCTTCAAACCAGGCCAACCTTAGAGGAATTTGGTGCTGTTTCTTGGATGCCTTCCATGGTTAGCATCTCTATTATTAGAGAGATTGGGCCTGTAATTATTGCTTTGACTTTTGCAGGAAGGATTGCCTCTGGAATTGGGGCAGAATTGGGCTCCATGAAAGTGACTGAACAAATAGATGCCATGGAGGTTTCTGGAACCAATCCGTTTAAATTTTTAGTGGTAACCAGAATCCTTGCAACCACTTTAATGTTGCCAATTTTGGTTGTGTTTGGCGATGCTATTGCACTTTACGGATCTTATATTATAGAGAACTTAAAAGGGGACGTTTCTTTTGTTTTGTATTTTAACAAGGTGTTTAATGCTTTGGAATTTAGCGATATCATTCCTGCTACCATTAAAACGTTTTTCTTTGGTTTTGCCATAGGACTTGTGGGTTGTTTTAAGGGCTATAATTGTGAAAAAGGCACTGTTGGAGTAGGTTTGGCAGCAAATTCGGCTGTGGTGTTTTCTTCCATGTTGCTGTTTGTGCTGGATTTTATTGCAGTTTTTGTAACCGATATATTTTTTGAGATTTAAAAGATGAACCAAAAGCAACATATACAAGAAATTGAAGGATTAAGCACTAAAACTCGAATGCTTGAAATTGTGGATTTAAGAAAGTCTTTTGGAAACAATCATGTATTGAACGGATTTAATCTGGAACTTTTTGAAGGTGAAAATCTTGTGATTATGGGAAAATCTGGTTCAGGGAAATCGGTTATGATAAAATGTCTTGTAGGTTTAATGCAACCCGATTCGGGAAGTATTAGGGTTATGGGTAAGGATATAACCAAACTAAACAGAGTGGAATTGGACGATATTCGTACAGAAATCGGTTTTCTGTTCCAAGGAAATGCCCTTTACGATTCCATGACTGTTAGAGAGAACCTGGAATTCCCATTAAGAAGGCACAAGCAAAAATTTGGTGACATAAAAGACACCACACCATTGGTTACAGAAGCCTTGGAGAGTGTGGGATTGGCACATACCATGGATTTAATGCCTTCTGAGCTTTCTGGAGGGATGCAAAAACGGATCGCCTTGGCAAGAGCTCTCATTTTAAAACCCAGAATCATTTTGTACGACGAACCAACCAGTGGTTTGGATCCAATAACGTCTAAAGAAATTATTGAGCTTATGAGGCGTGTGCAAAAGCAATATAAAACCTCTTCTTTAATAATCACGCACGATGTGGATTGTGCCAGGGTTGTTAGCGAACGCATGATTTTACTGGTAGATGGCACAAATTATGCCGAAGGCACTTTTGCCGAATTGGCTTCGTCTAAAGACGAACAAGTAAAAGCGTTTTTTAAATGATTTAAAAAGAGCTCTTTCCCTGTCTGCAAATAGGTAGGTTTTAGGGAGTGAATAAAAATATAGACATGAAAAAAACAAGTAAAGAAACATTTAACCTAGGCCTTTTTGTCATTATAGGCATGGCTATTTTTATTGCTGCCATTTATTTTATTGGGGAACAAAAAAACATGTTCGATAAAACGTTTACCATTAGCGCCAATTTTAACAATGTGAATGGTTTAATGCAAGGAAACAACGTGCGTTATTCTGGAATTAATGTAGGAACGGTTAAAAATATTAATATGATAAACGATTCTACCATTAATGTGGAGCTGGTTATTAATGAAAAGATGGTCAAGCACATAAAAAAAGATGCCATAGCCACTATTGGTTCTGATGGTTTGGTGGGAAACATGATTGTGAACATAATTCCAGGAGAAGGTTCGGCTCAACCCATTTCACAAGGCGATATTATTGAATCCTATACTAAAATAGGTACTGGAGAAATGCTGAACACCTTAAATACCACCAATGAAAATGCTGCTTTATTAACCTCTAAATTATTGGATATTGTTAACAGCATCAACAAAGGTAAGGGAACTTTGGGCATGTTGATTAAAGATACCCTTGTAGCTGGAGATGTTAAATTAACCTTGGAAAATTTAAAACACGCCAGTTTGGAAGCCAACAACACCATGTTGGGTTTAAATGCGTTAATACATAAAATTGATATGGATAATAGTGTAGCTGGTGTTTTACTGAACGACACAACCGAAGCCAATAAGGTAAGGCATATTATTTCCAATTTGGAGACTTCAAGTTCGGAAATTCAAAAGGTTATTACCAATTTAAATGAAACCATCACTAATATTAAAGAAGGGGAAGGTGCCATAAATTATTTGTCCAACGATCCTGAATTTGCAAAACAAATAGAAGAGTCGCTAAAAAACATTAATGAAGGCACCAAAAAGTTTGATGAAAACATGGAGGCTTTAAAACATAATTTCTTGTTTCGTGGGTATTTTAAAAAGTTAGAGAAAGAAGAGAAAAAGGCTGAAAAAAAATAGAATCAGGGTTTTGGTTTGTTAAAAAACCAGATCTCAAATGCAAAAGAATTATTCAGTTTTTTTGTTGATAAAACCATTTACGGCTATTACCTCCAGATTTAACCAATTAAAATCACCTTCTTCTAGTTTCCAGCTTACATTGCTTTTGTTTGGGATTTTAATACCATCAAAGGTTTTATGGGAAGTCATGTTTATACGCCAAGTTTCCAATTTGGAGTTGGTTTTGCCTCCATAGTAACGTTTTGCTTCAAAAGAGGTGATATCGCCTTCTGTGGAGAATTTAAAAATACCTGATACACTTGTATCCTTAATTGTTAATGTTGCTTTTGCTGAATTTTCACTTATGCTTTCCCAAACAATATAGTCGTTTATAGCTGCTGAAGGAAACCAGCATATTTCAGCCAAAAAACGTATCATGGCTCCAGAATTTATTTGCTTGTTGTTGCTTTCATTTACAACTGGAATTAAGTTGGCCAATTTAATAAACATGTTACCTTGTCCTTGGTACAGTTTATCTCTACCACGCATCCAAATAAAAGGCATGGCTTCCACTTTGGTCTCCCAAACAAAACCAGGTATTTGTACATTAAATGTTTGTGTAGCTGTAAATGGCATCCATTTGCTATTGGGTTTTGTTCGCATTTCCCCTATTTGTTTAAGTTGAATGGTTTGTCTTTTTTCTTGCCCAATAACCCTTGAGTTTTTCAGCCATTTTTTAACTGCTTCTGGTAAATGTAAGATGTCTTTTTCAGAAATAAATGAAGGATTTTTAGTTTGAGCATCTTTCAAGATTTCTTTGGTTTCTCTTTCAACCATCTTGTCAAATTGAAATTGGCCATAAGCAGACAAGCTAACGATTAGAATAAGAATATTGGCTAGAGTGCCAAATTTGGCATCTTTCCAAAACATTAAAATTAGTATCTGAGATAATATTAACGCTATAAAAGCAAACACAAACCAAAACTTATAGTTCTTTATATAAATGGCTGTAGTTATAGAAAACAATAGGAATGTAAGGAACCACAATGTTCCAATAGATTTTGAAATGTTCTGTGATAGTGTGTTTATTTCTGCTAAATGAAAGGCTTTTGCAAAACCTAAAAGATGTAAGGCTGCATGAACAAGTAGGATGAAGCTAAATAGATACTTCATCTTAAAAACATGTTATTGGTCCTCATAAAAATCAATCTTGTTGTGGAGCCTTTTAATTTCGTCCTGTAAGGATTCTACTTTATCCAATAAATTTGAAATAGCGTGAATGCCTTCCAGATTAATATCCATTTCAAAATGAAACCTAATTAGTTTTTCAATATTTCTTATTTGTGTAACACTAATGCACTGAGTGTTTTCTGTAGTGATAATTTCAATCAACTCATAATCATATAAAGAACTGATAAAGGTTTCAGGAACTTGATAATGCGCACAAAACTCTTGTATTGGTATTAAATTGTCTTTGTCCATAATCATCTTAATTTTGATAATTCGGTAAATAATTCTTTCTCTTTTTCGGTGAGGTTGGTAGGGGTTTTTATGTTGTAGGTAATGTATAAGTCGCCAAACTGTCCTTCTTTTTTGTAAACAGGAAAACCTTTACCTTTAAGCTTTACCTGTGTGCCGTTTTGGGTTTCTGGTTTTACGTTTAGTTTTACTTTCCCATCAAAAGTATCAACCATCACGTCTCCTCCTAAAAGGGCTTTGTAGAGATCCAAAGAAACGGTTGTGTACAGGTTTTCCTTATCGCGTTTAAAGTTGGTGTTGTTTACAATATTGAATTTAATGTACAAATCGCCATTGGGACCATTGTTGACACCTTTGCCACCATGACCTTTTATTTTTATTACTTGCCCATTTTCAACTCCAGCAGGAATAGTAATCCTGATGTTTTTATTGTTTACTGTGAGAGTGCGTTTATGCGTAGTAAAAACATCTTTTAAATCCAGTTGCAACTCGGCATTGAAATCTTGACCTCGGAACATGGTTCTACTATGTTGTCTGGAACCACCACCAAACATGGATTCGAAAAAATCTGAAAAATCACTTTCTTCAAAATTGCCATGGTATTGTTGTTGCCTACTGCCTTGGTATTGTTGCTGTTGTTGTTTGGCTTTTTCAAATTCTTCGGCATGTTTCCAGTCTTTTCCGTATTCGTCGTATTTTTTTCGGTTTTCTGGATGACTTAAAACTTCATGAGCTTCATTAACTTCCTTAAACTTTCTTTCAGCTTCCTTGTCATTTGGGTTTAAATCCGGATGATATAGTCTGGCTAATTTTCTATAGGCTTTTTTGATGTCTTTTTCTGAAGCATTTTTTGGAACGCCTAATATTTTGTAATAATCTATATACGACATTCTAATTGAATTTTTAAATTTTAATAATATCTGTTGGTGTTTCCACTAAAATAGACAGGTTGCCACGCAAAGCAATGGGTTGTTTCATGATGTCTGGGTTTTGCTGGATCATTTTTATCCAATCGGTTTCAGATAACTCATGAGGCTCAAACTTTTGTGAATATGAAGGATGCTCTTGGTTTACAAGGTCCTTTATTTCCATGTTGAGTTTGGCTGCCAATTCCAATAATTGTGTTCCTGTAAGCTTGTTTTTTAAGATGTCTATTTCTAATATAGGCAAGCCTTCAGCTTTGGCATAGGCCAAGGTTTGTTTGGCCCTGGAGGACTTGGAGCTGTAATACAAGGTTATTTGTCTGTTTGAAGTGGCTATTTCTCCCATTGAAATTAATGTTTAATGAATTCGTTTCTTTCCTGTAATGTCTTCAATTTTTATTATAAATACAAATGGTGTTTCATCTTTATAGATTTTACTGGAAAAATCGCTGATAAAATTGACTGTTTGATGCTCTTTTTCCGTAATCACATGCTTGACACCTAAAGAAAATTCGTGTAGGTAGGCTTTGGCTTCGTTGCCAAAAAACAACTGGAAGGTGCCATGTGCCAAAACAGATTTCCAGTTGTTCACTGAAGCTATTTCTGCAACTTGTAGCGAAACCTGATTGTTCTTTCTCATGGATTGGATTTTATGGCCTTCACCAGAATAGCAAATAATCTGGTTTTCCTTGGCATCAAAATAATAGGTTATAGGAACCACAAAAGGTTTGTTCTGGAATATATAACCTAAGTGGCCTATGTAATTGTTTTCAAGAATAAAATGACATTCTTTGGTTTCTAGGGTTGTTATCATATTTACGTAGTTATTGTGGTTTTTAGCTAAAACATACAACTAACTTACAGATTTTTGTTGTAAATGGCTATGACATAAATCAGTTTGAAATTTTTAACTGAAAGGTTTGTTTGGTTTAATGCTGTGTTTATAAGAGTAACAAGCAGTTAAAAACTGTTTAAAATGATAAAACCAACTATTCCTGCAATGAAGATCAAGCCATAACCTATCAAAATATATTTTTTTAGTTGTTTGCTTCCAAACCATAAAGTAAGGCCAATTTTTACAATGGTGTTTGTAAGGGTTGCCAATAGAATAGCGTTTTGCGCTGTAAGAAACTCTACGGTATTTCCTCCCAATTTAGACATGGAGATGGTTATGGCATCAATATCCGTTAGTGCGCTAATGGCACTGGAAATATATATTCCTTTATCGCCATAGTTATTGCTGGCATAACTTACCAATATTAAAATAGCTGTATAAATCAATCCAAAAAACACAGCATCTCTTATATTTAAAGGCTCTCCCAAAGGTATTTCTTCAGATTCAAGTTGATTAACATTGTGTTTTTTATAAAAATAAAAAGTGACACCTATAGCTGTTAAAATCATGATAAAGATTGGTGTTAATAAGCCATTGATCATTGTGGGATTGAAAATAAACACCCAGATTAAAACCCTTCCAATCATTATTGTTGCAGCAGCAAAAATGGCAATGGCAAAACTGCTGGACAATTTAGGCTGTTCCTTGCTTCTTTTTGAAAAAATCCATGATACCACAGTACTGGAAACCATACCACCAAAAATTCCTGTTAAGAGCAAGCCTCTTTTGGAGTCCAGGAATTTCATTAAAATATAGCCTATAAAACCAATGCCTGAAGTTAAAACAATAATCCAGCCTATTTCACTTGGGTTAATTACATTATAGGGGCCAAAATTAGTGTTTGGCAGAAAGGGTAAAATGAGCAAGGCAATTATTACAAAACGAATAAACGCATATAATTCTGTTTGTGTAATTTGGCCAACAATGGACTTGAATTTTATTTTTAATGAAAGTAAAACCACTATAACTACCGTTAAAGCCAAGCTTAATTCAATGTGCCCAAGAAAAGTTAAGCCACCAAGCAAATAGGTAAAAACAGTTGTAAACTCTGTGGTACTGCCTATATCTCCTTTGTTGGAGCTTACCCAATATGAGATTGCCACAATTACAATAACACTTAAAAAACCAATGCTAAAGAACCATGGATTAATTAAGTAGTTTAACAAAGCACTGGAAAAACCTAAAAGTGAAACAATGGAAAGCGTTCTTAAGCCTGCAAAAATTTCATCTTTATCAGCGTTGGAAAATTCTCTTTCCAAACCTAAAACCAACCCAATACCTAAAGCAACTAAAACCCTTTTTATGAAATCCAATTGTGATAATTCAAAATGATCGGTTTGAATGAGAAGTAAATCTTCCATGAATTTTTTAGTGTAAAATTTAAAGATGGCTTTTAAGTTTCAGATACACAAAATAGAACCAATTTAATTAACATGAGACTGTAACAGTGGTTTGAGTCTAACTATAATTTTATTTGAAAATAAGCGTATATCATCAATTTTAGATTCTCCAGTAATAGCATCTACATTGTCCATTTTATTGGTTCCGTTACCTGAAGTTGTAAACACCACGGTTTTATTTAAGTTGGTTGTCTGATGTTGTATAAAATCTGTTATTTCAACTGGAGGGCCCCAACCTTCCCACGTATGTATTAATAAGGTCGCATTGTATGTGGAAGATTTTATTTTAGATAATTGGGAAATATCTATCACTTGAATGTATATAGAATCTTCTTTGAAATAGTCTATCACTTGATTTGTAAGTGCATTTTTAAATTCACTGCCTTGAGTGGCAATTAAGAGTTTTGTTGGATAATTAGAATCATTTATACTAAAGGATTTGGCTTTGTCCATAGAGAAATTGTACTTATACCAAGCAAAGAAGATGGCACATACTCCAAGAATGCTTAAAATTAAAATGACAATTGTTTTTTTTCTAGACATGATTTTCTGTGTTATATCAAGTGCTAACTTAGTATATTTAAGTTTTTTAGACTATGACATAAATCAGTTGAGCCATGTTATGCTTTTTTTAGTTCCATGAGTGTTATTTCTGGTCTCATACCCAATCTGCCAGGAAAACCAAGCCAGCCCAAGCCTCTATTTACATATAAAAATTGGTTGTTTTGTTCATACAAACCTGCCCAATGTTTGTACTTGTATTTTATAGGGCTCCATTCTTTATTTTTTAACTTAAAAGCTGCTTGCATGCCATGTGTATGTCCAGAAAGGGTTAAAGCTATGTTGGTGTGCTCTATCACTTCTTCTGGCCAATGGGACGGATCGTGGGAGAGGAGGATTTTAAAAGGAATCTGCTCTGTGCCTTCTAAGGCTTTTTGCAAATTGCCATATTGTTTAAAAGGTGGATTTCCCCAATTTTCCACACCAACTATGGCTATATTTTGGTTATCTTTTTCAATGATTTCGGTTTCATTTAATAATAAATTAAAATCATTTTCTTTGTAAAACGTTTTAATGGCATTGAAATTTTCTTTTTTGGCTTCTTCGGAATCCCATTTGCTATAATCGCCATAATCGTGGTTTCCTAAAACAGCATATTTGTCAATTTTTGGAGAGAAATGCCTAAAAGCTTTTCGCCAGCCACGCAACTCCCAAGCATAATTGTTTACCAAATCTCCAGTGAAAAACAATAAGTCTGGTTCCAGTTGATTGATTTTTCTTATGGCTCTTTCCAAAATATGAAACTTGTGGTTGTAACTGCCTAAATGTAAATCGGAAATCTGTACCACTTTTAAGCCATGAAAAGCAGGTGGTAAATGTTTAAACTTTAAACTAACATGATGAACCTTAAAATGATACCTGGCTTTAAAAATGCCATACACTATTACAAAAAATGGCAAGAAACCAACAAACAAACCAATAAGAGGAATAACAATATGCGACTCATTTTCTGAAAACACATAATTGGTGAAGTAGAAAACAGCCATTACGATCACAAATATTATTTTGGGAATAAAAGAAGAAATGGTCAAGCCATATAAAGAGGAAATAAGCAGTTGTTTTCTTCTAGGTTGTATGTCGTCCAGCCTTAGTTTTAAAGTGATTATGGCTGCTATAAGTCCTAGGGTAAAAAACCAAAACAGGATGTTGATGGTGTTTTTTAAAAATGTGGATGCTATAAGGGCAGTAATGGATTGTAGCCAATAAAACGCCAAAAAATCCACAACAAAAATGGCTAAGCACAATAGTATAATAGTAAATAGGGAATAACTTTTCATGTCATTAAATACTTTCTTTTTTTATTTAGTAACATCAACTTTAATTTCAGGGATTTTAACAAGTTCAATAGTGGTAGAGGCTAGGGTTACTTTACCGTTTGTACTTTCTATGGCTTTTCTTATACTATCGTTTAATTCGTGTTTTGTAATTCTACGTTTTTTGTAATTTACAATATACCTTAAGTTAAATTGAACCCAATTGTCTGTTAGGGTAATGGCCAACGTTGGTTCAACTTGTGCATCTTCAACATAGTATTTATTTACAATTTCTTTCCACTGTGCTTTGGAATTGGCAGTAAAATCCGATAAAGATTTTGAAGCAATCTCTATTACTATAGATTTCGCCAATTCAATATCCGAACCATATTTTATGGGCAAATTAAATTCATCCCAAATAAAAGGGAAGTCTTGTGAGTAATTGTAAATAGGTCCTTTAAAAACAAAGGCATTGCTTAGTTTTACTATCCTGCCACTATAATTGTCGCTAGATACCCATTGTCCAATTTCCATCATGGTGGTATAAATGCTATCTACATCTATAACATCTCCTTTAATGCCGTTAATTTCTATTCTGTCTCCAGGCTTGTAAACTTTAACAACAAAAATATAGATAGAGCCAGCTATACTTAAAATTAATTCTTGAAGTGTAAATGCAATACCTGCCGAGAACAACCCTATAGCTAAAGTAAAGTCTTTAATGTTTCCGGTGAAATAGGAAAAGGAAAGAATAACCAATAAAACGTACCCAATAAATTCAATTCCCTTTTGTGACTTATAACGAGCTGAAGAATTTGAGATGTTCTTTTTTAAAAAACGTCTTAATAACTGAATTATAAGCAACACAAAAACCACAATCATAGCATATTTAATAATGCTATAAAGGGTAGGGTTTTCTAAAATCCAGTTGTTTATGTGGTTCATTATGAATTATGTTTCTTTAATTCCATATCCAGTTTGGCCAAAAGAATGAGTTCCGATTTGTTTTTGCCAGAAAAACTGTTTGCAATTTCATGACCAGTCTTTATAATTAGCTTGTTGATCTTAGGGGTAAAAAAATGGCTTTGTTCTTTTTTATAAGCCACAAAGTCGTTAAACAACTTGTTGCTGTCCAAATTGTTCTGTTCATGTAACCAATCGAAAACAATTTCTATTTGGAAAGCTGCATCTGTATGAAAATTATCTTCAGAGTCATCCACCTCCAGCCATTTGCTTTTAACCAATTCTTTTAATTTGTTAAATTCTACAGGTTCCACCACACCATCTGTTGCTGCAATGGCATAGAAAAGTTTGCCAAGGATTTCGTAAAAACGAACGTTTAAATGTTTTTTGTTATCCATAATAAATATGTATTGATAATTTAAACAATTTAAAGATAGATAAATAGAAATGAAATGATATTCATCAGTAGTTGGTTTAACTAAAATCTAACATTTATTTAAGTGGATAATTTTTATCAATTTTATAAAAAACACTTAACTTTAAGGAATCTTAATTTTTTAAAATTTAGCATGATTACAAGCAATCAGGATGTTTTTAAAATTCTAACCGAAGCCATATCAGAAGGTATTGTTATTGTAGACGAAAAACAGCATATAGTAGCAATAAATTCGGCAACAGAACTCATGTTTGGTTATGCAAAAGGAGAGCTTATTAACAAGACTTTGGATACTTTAATTCCCGTTCAATACCACAAAGCACACACACATCATTTTAAAGGTTTCATTAAAAATAAAGAAGCTAGGGCCATGGGAATGGATAAAGTGCTTCATGGAGCTAAAAAGGATGGCACTGTTTTTCCCATAGAGGTGGGTTTAAACCCCATAGTAGTGGAAAATAAGTCCTTTGTAATGGCCTTGGTTGTAGACATTACCAAACGTGTTGAAATTGAAAAAACGCTGCACATTAAAAGTAAAGCCTTGCAACACGCAAGTAATGGAATTATAATAACCGATGCTTTACAGAAAGACCATCCAATTATCTATGCCAATACTGCTTTTGAAAAAATTACTGGATATACACAAGAAGACATACTAAATAAAAATTGCAGGTTTTTACAAGCCAATGACACAGAGCAAAAAAGCATTAAAAAAATTAGAAATGCCGTAGCCAAAGGAAAAAGCTGTCATGTGGTGTTGCGAAATTACAGAAAAGATGGTTCCATGTTTTGGAACGAGTTGCACATTACACCCATTAAAGACAATGCTGGTGTGGTCACTCATTTTATAGGGATCCAAAACGATGTGTCACAGCGTAAAATGGCCGAAGAAAACCAAGCACACCTTGCAGCTATTTTAGATGAATCTTTAAATGAGATTTATGTGTTCGATTCCAAGAGTTTCAAGTTTTTAAATGTTAATTATGGAGCCATAAAAAATTTGGGTTATAGCCTTGAAGAGTTAAAAAACATGACTCCTGCTGATATTAAACCAGAATACACCTTAGAGAAATTTAAAAATCAGGTAGATCCGTTATTGAAAAAACAAGTAAAAACCTTAGGATTTGAAACCATTCACGAAAGAAAAAATGGCAGCAAATACCCTGTGGAAGTCCACTTGCAATTATCCAATTTTGAAGATAAAGAAGTTTTTGTGGCCATTATTCTGGATATTTCCGATAGAAAAAAACAGGAGTTTTTTAAAATCAAGCAAAACCGTATCCTGGAATTAATAGTTTTGGATACACCCATAGAAACAACCTTAAAAGATGTTGCGTATTTAATTGAAGAGCAATTTGAAGATGTTTATGTATCCATACTATTGCTGGATCAAGAGTCTCAAAACTTACATGGTCTCGTGGCTCCTAGCTTGCCAGAAGCCTACTCAAAGAACATAAATAGCATGTTAATAGGTGAACATGTAGATAGTACTGGCACTACAGCGTTTTTAGAGCAAGAACTGGTTGTGTCGAACATTGAGACACATCCATTATGGCAAAACTTCAAGCATTTGGTTTCACCTCATGGTCTGCAAGCTTGCTGGACAACTCCTATTGTTTCTTCCAAAAACGTTCCTCTGGGTGTTTTTGCCATTTATAGAAAAGAAAACATGGCCTTTGCAAACCTAAATAAACAGGTGGTTCAGGTGGGTAATAAATTGGCAGGCATTGCTATAGAAAAACATTTAACCAATAAGTATATTGTTAAAACCCAAAACCAATTGGAAAGGTATGCCAAAAACTTACAGGAACAAGTAGACGAGCAAACCAAAGAATTAAAAGCAGCCCTTAAAAAAGAAATAGAGCTTAATGAGTTAAAAACAAAGTTCCTGTCTTTAGTGTCTCACGAATTTAAAACCCCTTTAAGTGGTATTTTAACATCCACCATGTTGCTAAAAAAATACACCATGGTAGACCAACAGGAAAAACGCGATAAACATATAAATACCATAACGAATATTGTAAACAATTTAAACAATATTTTAAACGATTTTCTATCTGTTGAAAAAATGGAATCTGGTAAGGTTAATTACCATTTTAAGGAGTTTAAATTAAGTAAGGTCCTTAACGAAGTTATTTACAACTCCAACATGCTTTTAAAAGATGGACAGAAAATTAAATATCCAGAAAACATTGATGAGATATCGTTGCAACAAGATGAGAAAATATTAGAGCTTACTTTATCCAATGTAATACATAATGCCATTAAATATTCCCCAGAGAATAGCAATATAGATGTAGCAATTGCCCAAAATAAACACCAAACCGTTTTTAAAATAAAAGATCAAGGTGTAGGTATTCCAGAAAAAGATCAAAAAAATATATTCAACCGTTATTTTAGGGCCGAAAACGTATTAACAACCCAAGGTACAGGTATTGGGCTAAACATTGTAAAAAACCATATTGAAAACTTGGGAGGCTCCATTACATTTGCTAGTCAGGAGCAAGTAGGTACAACCTTTACCATTACCATACCCAATAAGCCAGCTAAAGACCTGCTGTAATGTTATTTTTTTTAAAAAATTGAAAAATATTGTAGAGTAAGTATATTGAAAAAGACCATATTAAACACTAAAAAAACAAATGAAAACCATTTTATTAATTGAAGACGATGTTGTTTTAAGGGAGAACACTGCCGAACTGTTGGAGCTTTCAAATTATAAGGTTTTAACAGCTTCCAATGGAAAAATGGGAGTTGTTATGGCTAAAAGCAGTCTTCCAGATATTATTGTTTGCGATATCATGATGCCAGAACTTGATGGTTATGGCGTATTAAGTGAATTGTCTAAAAGCCAAGAGACCAAGCACATCCCTTTTATCTTTCTATCGGCCAAAACCGAACAACAAGATGTGAGAAAAGGAATGAATTTAGGTGCAGACGATTATATCACCAAGCCTTTTAACGAAGTAGATTTAATAAGTGCCATAGAAAGCCGATTGGCAAAAGCAGCCATTCTTAAAGAATCCAATGTTCAGACAGCTGAGCATGCGCTGCAAAACCAGGACGATGAGCTAAAAACCTTAAACGACCTTAAAAACTTTTTAGACGATAATGGTGAAACCATACACTATTCCGAAGGAGACATTATTTACAAACAAGGAGACCATTCCAATACCATATACCTTATCAGTAAGGGAATTGTGAAATGTCATATTCTTGATGAGAAAGGCAAAGAGCTTATAACGGCACTCTATAAAGAAGATGATTTGTTTGGCTACACATCCTTTATGCAAAACATACCTTATCATGAATCTGCAACAGCCATTAAAGACACAACCTTGGTTAGTGTCTCTAAAAATGTCTTAAAGGAAGTGTTGGAAAAAAACCATTTGGTAACCTTGGAATTAATACAGTTACTTACAGACAATTTATTTCATGTTAAAGAGCAGTTGTTGCAAATGGCTTACGGGTCTGTAAATCAAAAAACAGCGCAAACAATCATTCAATTCTCTGAAAAGTTAAACCGAAAGCCAAACGAACCTATTAGGATTTCCAGAAACGACTTAGCAAGTGTGGCAGGAATTGCAACAGAAACCTTAATAAGGACCATGACCTATTTTAAAAAACAAGGTCTTATTGAAGTGGAAGGTAGAAATATAAAAATTTTGGACCTGGAAAAACTTAAAGAAATCTATTAATTGCCCTAAGGTAAGTGCAATATGATGAATATCATTTTATAAGTTACTTGGTGGGCTTATTTTTGAGCTTTAAGTTATTAAGTAATGAAAAATGTCCTATTGCCCACAGATTTTTCAGAAAACTCATGGAATGCCATAAAATACGCTATAGATTTTCATGAGGGAATAGACTGTAATTTTTTTCTGTTACATGTTAACAGATTGAGCCATGTGGTTTTAAACGATGCGCCATATTTGCCTACACAGGATGTTATTGAAGATGTTTACACCAAACCTGCCAAGGCTCAGTTACGAGCTATGTTAAAACGTGTCACTGCATATAAGTCCCAAAATAAAAAACATAAGTTCTATATCATTTCAGATTATAATTTTTTTGTGGAATCCATACGTGAGCATGTTGAAGAAAATAACATAGACTTAATAGTTATGGGTACCAAAGGGGCTTCTGGACTTAAAAAAGTTATTATTGGCAGCAATACAGGAGACATTATTACCAAGGTGCCTTGCACTACTTTAGTGGTACCTGAAAATGCAACCTACAAAAGCATCAAGGAAGTGGCTTTCCCTACAGATTTCTCTTTACATTACAACATAAATACCTTGGAGCCTATTTTAAAAATAGTTCAGAAAAACCAAGCAGCATTAAGGGTTGTTCATATAAGCAAAAAGCAAACCGAATTAAACAGGGACCAAATAAAAAACAAAGAGTTGCTTGAAGATTATTTTCATGCAAACACACATAGTTTTCATTTTCTAACCAACAAAAAAGTTGAAGCAGCTGTTCAATGTTTTGTTGAAAGCAGAGATATAGATATGATAACTATGGTTGCTAAAAACCTTAATTATTTTCAACAAATTTTGTTTCATTCAAAAGTGGAAGAAATAAGTTACCATATAAATATTCCGTTTTTGGTGTTACATAATTAAAAACAAAAATTATGGACATGTCTATTTTCCTAGCCAAATTCTGGGGTTGGTACCTCATCGTGTTTTTTGTGATTTTAAGTTTCAATCCCAAACGCATAAAACAAATTTTCAATGACTTAAGAGACGAGAAATTTTTAATTATTGCTTCGTTTGTGGCCATTATTATTGGGTTGATAAACATTCTATTGCACAATGTCTGGGAAGCCAATTGGAAGCTTATTATAACCTTAATAGGTTGGATAGCCTTGTTTAAGGGCTTGGCCTTATTTACATTTCCCCGGCAAACTGTAAAAAGACTAAACTATATAAACGTAAAATTTGTACAGGTAATTTATATGTTGCTTTTTCTGTTGGGAGTGTTCCTTTTAAATATTGCCTATAATATTGTGCCTTATTGATTTTTTAAAAAAAATGTCAAAACATGACAGATGTCATTTTATTTTTTTTAAATAGTCGCTATATTTATTACATAAATAAAACATAGATTACTTCGTGATGTACTAGTTTATTTGAAAAACCATTTCTTTAGATGGGTTTTTAAAAAAAATTCTAACAATGACAGAGGAATCATTATTAGATTTAAGCTATTAATCTGAGAAAGCCAGAAATTTAATTTCTGGCTTTTTTGATTTTATTTTTGAAAACTGATAAATGTCATATTTTTTATCTTAAACATAGTTTACTTTTATCATATAAATATAGTGTTTATATGGTTAAAGGTTATTGTGTTAAAGTACATAACCAAAATTAAGATTCTTGAGTAGTTGTTTAACTTTGTTTAATAAGTCTTTATTAGATTTTTAAGATGGGTTAATATTTTAAAAAAGTTAATGAATACTATGGAACTCTTAACAAAGCGAGAAAGGTAAAAACTTTCTCGCTTTTGTTTTTTACATGGTTTGCCACCTTCTGATATTTATCATAGTTTTTCTTTCTAGTATTGACTAAATTTAAAATTAATATTAATACCATTTTCATGAGAAAAATATTGATACCTACAGATTTTTCAGACAATGCAATGAATGCCATAAAATATGCTTTGGAACTTTTTAAGTACCACAAAAGCAAATTTTATATCATGCATGCCTATCAAGATGAAATTTATGCAGACGAAACTGTGCTTAATAGGAATAAACTGGCAACAGTTACCAAACAAGTGCATAACGCGTCAACCAAAAAGTTGGATAATGTCTTGAAACAGATTAAAGAAATTTCGCCAAACCCTAGGCATGAGTATTTTGCTTTGCCAGCAAATAGTGTTTTGGTGGATGAGGCAGATAGAATTGTGGATAAAGAAAACATAGACATTATTGTTATGGGAACCAGAGGCGAAACAAACGATAGACGCATGACTTTTGGTTCTAACACCTTGCAGGTTTTAAAATATGTGGCCTGTCCTGTTCTGGCCATTCCAGAAAATTATAATTATACACAGCCAAAACACATCATGTTCCCAACCAATTACATGATTCCTTATAAAAGAAGGGAACTGAAATTGTTTTGTGATATGGCATCACCTTTTAGGGCTACCATAGATATGGTTTATATTTCAATGTCTGATAAACTGTCCATGAGACAAGAAGACAATAGGGAGTTTGTTAAAAACGAACTGTGTAAAAACCCAATCAACTTTATTGCCATTAAGCAAAAAGACATCACAAAATCCATATTAAAATACATTGAAACCAATAACATAGATATGCTTGTCATGGTAAACACCAGGCAATCTTTTTTAGAGGATATCTTATTTCAAAATAGGGTTTCCAGGCTTACCTTAGAACTGGAAATTCCGTTTTTGGCAATGCAAAACATCAAACGTATTTAATTCATTTATTAAAACTCCGTATCATGAAAAACATATTGTTACCAACAGATTTTTCAGAAAATTCATGGAATGCCATTTCCTATGCACTACACTTGTTTAAAGACGAAATATGTACATTTCATCTATTACATACTTACACACCAATTGTGTATCATGTAGAGTATGTTATGGTAAGTACGTCTCAGTTTGATTTGGCAGATGTTATAAGGGAACAGGCCTTAAAAAGCTTAAGGGATTTTGAAACCAGGATCCAGGAAACCTTTAACAACCCAAAGCATCACTTCGAGTCTAAAGCAGTTTTTAACACCTTAACGCTTGAAATTTCAGAACAGGTTAAAGAAAACAAAATAGACTATGTAGTTATGGGAACCAAAGGTGCCACAGGCGCAAAGGAAATTTTATTTGGCTCCAATACGGTTCATGTGTTCAAGCAGGTAAAATGCCCTGTATTGGCAGTGCCTGATGGTTTTAAATTTGAGCAATCCCTAGACATTTTATTTCCTACTGATTACGAAATTGATTATCAAAACAAACAAATTCAGCCTATAGTCGAGTTGTCCAAAAGCTATCAATCCACAGTACATGTGCTGAATGTGTCCTATGGTAAAGATTTAACCGAAGAGCAAAAGAGAAACATGGCCAAATTGGGAAGCTTGTTTAAAAATATTACGTCTAGATTTCACAGTGTTAAAAACCAGGAAATAACCAAAGCAATTTCCGATTTTCAAAACAAAACCAGAATTGATCTTTTGGTTATGATTAACAACAAACATTCGTTTTTTGAAAACTTGTTTTTTAAATCCACCATCAACCAAATAGGCTTTCATTTAAACATTCCATTTCTTGTAATCCCATCCAAGATGACCAATAATTGAATGGATTAACCCATTCGTTTTAATAATACCATAAATTTAAGATGCAGCCATGAACCCTAACATAGAAATCACGAAATCCTCGGGTGAAAAAGTAAAATTTTCCCTAGAAAAACTCAGGGCTTCCTTAAAACGATCTGGAGCAGATGCAGACCTTATTAACCAAATATTGGATAAGGTTAGGGACGAGCTGTACCAAGGTATTTCAACCAAAGAAATTTACAATAGGGCTTTTGCCTTGCTTAAAAAGAAAAAAAGCTACTTTGCATCCAAATACAAATTGAAAAAAGCCATATACGAACTTGGTCCAACAGGCTTCCCTTTCGAGAATTTCATAGCTGCCATATTTACTTATTCCGGTTATAAAACCGATGTTGGTAAAATCTTGCAAGGAACATGTGTTTCACATGAAATAGATGTAGTGGCAAATAAAAATGGGGAAACAACCATAGTGGAATGTAAATTCCATAGTGAAGAAGGACGAAACTGTAACGTAAAAGTACCACTATACATTGCTGCCAGATTTAAAGATGTAAAACAGCATTGGGATTCCAAACCACATAAAACCCAATTAGTTGCAGGTTATGTGGTTACCAATACACGTTTTACCCAAGATGCCTTACAATATGGAAATTGTGTGGGTTTAAAATTATTGAGCTGGGACCACCCAAAAGAAGATGGCCTAAAAGATAAAATTGATAGATTGGGCCTATATCCAATAACGGTTTCAACTTTATTGACCAATAGGGAAAAACAATTTTTGTTAAGCAGAGACGTGGTCTTGTGTAGGGATTTAATAGGAGACGCTTTTTATTTGGATCATTTGGGAGTTTCAGAAACCAGAAAAGAAAGAATACTAAATGAGATTAAACAACTTTGTAACAGTTAAATTATGGAACAGTTAGTAAAAATACATTTTTTGGGAGCTTCTGGCGTGGTAACTGGATCTAAGTTTTTAATAGAAACCACCCAAAAAAATATGTTAGTGGATTGTGGCATGTTTCAAGGTCTTAAAGAATTAAGGGAATTAAATTGGGACGACCTCTCTGTGGATGTAGAGGAAATAGATGTGGTTTTGTTAACCCATGGCCATTTGGACCATGTTGGCTATTTGCCAAGACTTGTAAAACAAGGTTTTCAGGGCAAGATTGTGGGAACAGCGCCAACCCTTGCCATTGCTGAAATAATTTTAAGGGATAGTGCCAAAATTCATGAGGAAGAAGCTGAAAAAGCCAACAAGGAACAGTATACCAAACATGAGCCAGCATTGCCTTTTTACACTACTGACGAAGCAGAAAAAACCATACGAAAGTTTCAAGCTGAGAAAGAAAATAAATGGATAAAACTTACTGAAAACATATCTTACAGATTTCAATACAATGGCCATATTATTGGTGCTACCTTTATAGAGTTGGACATATTTGAGAAGCGGTTTGTGTTTTCTGGAGATATTGGCAGAACCAACGACTACTTATTGGACAATCCTAAAAGACCAGAGTGGGCAGATTATTTATTTATTGAAAGCACCTACGGGAATAAATGTCATCCAGAAGAAGATGTGGAAGGTTTGCTTACAGAGCTGATAATAAATACCATACACGCAAAAGGAAATTTAATTATCCCTAGTTTTGCAGTGGAAAGGTTGCAAACCCTAATGTATATTTTATGGAAACTGTATCAAAAAAACCGAATTCCCAACATTCCAATATTTATAGATAGTCCCATGGGAAATAACGTGTTGGAGGTTTTTAAACAATTTCCAAACTGGCACAAACTTTCAGACGAAGAATATAGAGCCATGTGTCATCATGTAAACATTGTGGAATCTTATAAAGAAACTTGGGAAACCATAGACGATAAACGCTCCAAAATAGTTATTGCAGGAAGTGGTATGGTAACCGGAGGAAGGGTTTTAACCTACCTGCAACAATTAATAGATGTAAGCTCCACTACTGTTTTACTGGTAGGATACCAAGCAGAAGGAACAAGGGGGAGACAACTTTTGGAAGGCGCGCAAGAAATTAAGTTCTTTGGGAAATATTATCCAGTTAAAGCTTCGGTAAAGCACATTGAGAGTTTGTCGGCTCATGCAGATCAAAAAGATTTATTAAATTGGATGAGCGAAATAAAAAACATTCCAGAAAAAGTATATTTAATTCATGGGGAACCAACAGCATTGGATGCGTTTAGGGTTAAGATTAAAGACACTTACAACTGGAATGCTACCATACCAAAATTAAAAAGTGTAGACACTTTGGTGCTTTAAATGTTTATACTTAAACAATACTTTGTAATATTTTAAACCATGAATACACTGCAAGATTATAAGGGTTTTAATAGGGAAAAATCTATTGAAGAGCTACAATATACCATGCTCAATCACATAGAAAGCCTTCAAGTTGTAAAAGAAGAACTTCAGTTTTTGCAATTTTTAACACAGGCTCAAATTTTTAACCCAAATACCATGGATCTTTTTGAAAGGTTGGAACATTTTAAAAAAGAATTGGACAAACGCATTCACAAATCTGGGAAGTTAATAATTGATGCCAATTTTCACGCCAATCAAATTGCAAATAAAATAGAATGCGATGAGCTTGCATGCGACAATTATTTTATAAATGCCCATAATGAATTGGAGCAGTATATCCATCAGTTTAGCAATCAAACTTCAAAATTTAAGCAGGATCTGTTTCAGTATTTTAAAAGCGTGATTAAAACAGCATAACAGGTTTGCAATTTTAAGAATTTTTAACATAACCAACTGATAATTATCATTTTAAAAAAGGTTTTTGCTGGTTAAATTAGTAACAAATAAAAAGTTTAACTTAAAACTTAATATCATGTCACTTATTAAATTTAACAATCGAAACAGGTTATTCCCTTGGAGTAATACAGACTTAAAATCCTTTTTAGGATCTGATGATTTTTTTAACGAAGACTTTTTTTCTGAAGATAGCCTAATGCCAGCTATGAACGTAAAAGAGAACCCAACGGATTTTCAAATAGAATTTGCTGCACCTGGTTTTTCCAAAGAAGATTTTGAAGTTTCAATTGACAACGACATCCTTCATGTAAGTGGAGAGAAAAGCAAGGAAAAAGAACAGGAAGATGACAACTATTCCCGAAAAGAATTTAGTTACAACACCTTTAAACGTTCTTTGAAATTGCCTACCAGTGTTAATACAGAAAAAGAGGCTCAAGCAACTTATAAAGATGGCATATTAAAACTTCAGTTATCTAAAAAAGAAGCAGAAAAGCCATCCAATAGAAAACGAATAGAAGTTAAATAGCATTCCCCTAAGTTAATAGTAGGCTGCCTGAAACAATAAGTATAATTTGTCTGGTATAGACAGGCTTTGGTCAAATTCCATATGGTTGGTTAGTTAGTAATTGAATATATTGATCAAGCCTTAAAAGTTATATTAACCAATCAGGCAGCTTTTTTAAATACAAACAGCATGTTTACATTTGAAACAAAATATCTAGAATGGCTAAGTGCTTCAGAAATGCACCAAGCTACTTTGAATTGGTATTCCGAGTTGAATTTTGTAAAAGATGAACAACTTTTTTTTGACGACCTTATCAAATCTTACACATTACAATTGATAAATTCCAATTATTTTGAGGACAGCAAGCAATTGGTTGAAAGGTTAAATAAGTTTCAAGAAGACACAAACCAGTTGATAGAGGTTGTTAAAGCGCACAGAAATTCATTGCAAATATTAATGGATGGCATTAACCAGTTAGAAGAAGAAACAGCATACAAAAAAGAACACAAAGAACTAGCCCTTAAACTATCAGAATTTAAACAGACTTACCATACGTTTAAAACAAGTTTTTTTGAGTATATCAAGACCATCATGAAAGAAGAAAAGCAACAGCGTTTATTGGATTAGTTTTCAATGACTGTGAAAAATAAATAAAGGCACTTTTAAGTCATCGCTTATTTTTTTGGTATCCGAAGCTGTTAAAAAACGTTCAAATGCAGTTTCCTTTTGTACAAGCAATGCCATAAGGTCTGCTTTGTTTTTGTTTAAATATTGAGCCACAACTTCATGAATGTTTTTGTTTTTAACCAATTGGTATTCAAATGTTGTATCCTTCAGGTTGGTTTTAAGATGTTCCTGGTCTTGTGCTTCAGGAGTTCCTTCATCTTGCGGAATCACTCGTACCACATCCAATGAGGTTTTAAATGTTTTAACATAGGACAAAAGCTTTAAAAAAGCCTTGCTGTTTAAAGAATCTGTTTGATCTAATGGAAGAAACAATGTATGGGGTTTTTTATATTGAAATCCTTTTGGGATCACTAAAGTTGCACAATCTACTTTTCTAATTACATTAATGGTATTGCTGCCAAAAACCACTTCTTTGGCTCCAGTGACACCATTGGTTCCCATAACAATTAAATCTATTTTTTTAGAGCTTATTATTTGGTTTACAGAATCTGTTAACACATCATAATCCACAATGGTTTCAAAGCTTATCTTTTTATTGCTTGAGTTGGATTCAAGGGTTTTAACATATTTGTCTAGTTTGGTTTTGGCTTTTTTTACCAAAGAATTGTAAATGCTACTGGTGCCAGCTGCCATTAAATCGCTTGTGGTATAAACCGATTTTTGAGGAATATGTAAAATGTAAAAACAACTTGCTTGGTCTTGAAGCAATTGCAAGGCATAGTTAGTGGCATTTTTTGCACTTTCAGAAAAATCTGTTAGTAATAAAATGTGTTTCATGTGTTTTTGGTATAACTTGTTTTTAGCTTTCTGAAATTCCAATCTTTATTAGAAAAGGTTTCATTAAAAACTTAATTGATTTTAAGTTCCAACTACAACTTCAATAAAATGAAAACCTAAAATTATCAAAAAAATAGTGCAACAGCTATGATTTTGGTCAATTTAGGCAAAAAAAAAGACCCTCAAGTATTTGAGGGTCTTATAATTTTCTTGAAGTAAACTGTTATTAGTTTCCTTTAACTGCATTAGCAGCGTCGTTTGCAGCTTTTTTAGTTGCATCGGCAGCATCATTGGCAGCTTTTTCTGTAGCAGCAGCAGCGTCGTCAATTGCTTCGCCAGCAGCATCAGCAGCATTGTCGATAGCTTCACCAGCTTCGTCCATTGCTTCTTCAGTTGCATCCATTGCATCTTCTGCAGCTTCTTCAGCATCGTCAGCAGCTTCTTCAGCAGCATCCATTGCGTCTTCAGCAGCATTTTCTACAGCGTCTTGAGCATTTTCATTTTTTGTATCTCTACAAGAAGTGAAAGTTAAACTTAGGCATAATAACAATACAGTACTTAATAATAATTTTTTCATTAGTTAAAGTTTTAGTGTTAAAAATTAATGCCACGAATTTAATAACTAATTGTGTAACTTTTACAAGTTTTGTTAACATTTTTTAACATAATAGTTACAAGTCCGTAAATTAATCTCTTTATGTACGTAAAAAAGACATGATTTGGATGACAGCACCTCGATTATTCTTTATGTAGCTTAGGTTTTTTTCTCCAGAAGTTTTTCGTAATGTGCTGTTTTTTATAAGGTTGTCCAATATTTGATGTAGCTCTTTGGTGTTTTTTACGGAGAACATCCCTTGATTTTTTAGCATCTCTATGGCCTCTGGAAAATGGTTGTAGTGCTCTCCAATAATAATAGGAATACCAAAAACAGCTGGTTCCAGGGTGTTGTGCAAGCCGGTTTTTCCTGCTGCACCACCAACATAAGCTATATTGGCATAGCTGTAAACCTTGGAAAGTAATCCAATAGTGTCTAAAATAAGAACTTGATAGGTAGCAATTGTGTGGTTGTTTTTTTCAGAGTAGAGAACCGTTTTTTTGTTAAAAGCTTGCTTTAATTTAAGGATTTGAGTTTTTTTAATATTGTGTGGAGCGATAATAAATTTCACTTTAGCGCTATTTTCCAATGAATTGATGTAATCTATTAAAAAAACGTCGTCCTCAGGCCACGTGCTTCCAGCAACAACACAAAGGTTATCCCCTTTAAAATGCGCAATAAAATCCAAGGAATTATGCTGTTCAAGCTGGTTGTAAACCCTATCAAACCTGGTGTCTCCAGAAACAGAAACATCGATATAACCTATGCGTTGCAAGAGTTTTTTTGAAGTCTCATCTTGTGTAAAGATATGCTGAAAAGCAAATAAAGCCTTTTTCATAAAGCCACCATAAAACTTAAAATATATTTGATTTTCCCGAAACAAAGCAGAAATCAAAATGGCTTTTAAGCCTCTGTAATTTAATTCGTTTAACAGGTTTGGCCAAATATCATATTTCACAAAAATGGTCAACTCTGGATGTACCAAATCCAGAAATCTTTTTGCATTGGATTTGGTGTCAAAAGGAAGATAGATCACCACATCGGCAATGTTGGAGTTTTTTCTTATTTCGTAACCAGAAGGGGAAAAGAAACTTAAAACTATTTTATGTTTGGGATAGTCTTTGCGTAATTCCCTAAAGACAGGAAGTCCTTGTTCGTATTCGCCTAAAGAGGCACAATGAAACCAAAGGGTCTTGTCTGTTTGGGAAATCTTGTTTTCTAAGATTTTGAATGTGTGTGTTCTACCTGTTATTCCAAGTTTTATTTTGTGGTTAAAAATTGAAATACCTTTCAACACCAGTTGCGTAACATAAATACCAAAATTATAAATAAGCTGCAATTTTAAATCTTTAATGCTAAAATACACTTCTTTGGCAAAATTTCATTGGTTAACGTTTACTAATTTTGTAATTTCGTACAGTATGAAAAAAATTCAAATGGTTGACCTTAAAGGTCAGTATATAGGTATCAAAGATGCTGTTAATCCTGCCATTCAGGAAATTCTGGAAAACACATCTTTTATTAATGGACCTAAGGTTCATGAGTTTCAAAAAAATCTTGAAAATTATTTAGGGGTCAAGCATGTTATTCCTTGTGCCAATGGCACAGATGCCTTGCAGATTGCCATGATGGGCTTGGGATTGAAACCTGGTGATGAGGTTATAACAGCCGATTTCACCTTTGCAGCAACCGTAGAAGTTATAGCTTTGCTCCAATTAACACCAGTTTTGGTAGATGTCAACCCAGACGATTTCAATATTGATGTGGATGCCATTAAAAAAGCCATAACCCCAAAAACAAAGGCTATTGTTCCTGTACATTTATTTGGGCAATGTGCCAATATGGAGGCCATTATGGATATTGCTAAAGAGTACAATTTATACGTTATTGAAGACAATGCACAAGCCATTGGAGCCACTTATACATTTAGCAACGGTAAAAAAGCTAAAGCAGGAACCATAGGCCATGTTGCTTCCACTTCTTTTTTCCCTTCTAAAAACTTAGGATGTTATGGAGATGGAGGAGCCATTTTTACTAATAATGATGACTTGGCACACACCATTCGTGGCATTGTTAACCATGGTATGTACGAACGTTACCATCATGATGTGGTTGGCGTAAACTCCAGATTGGATTCTATACAAGCTGCTGTTTTGGATATTAAATTGAAAAAGTTGGATAGCTACAATAACGCTAGAAGGGAAGCAGCTAAAAAATACAATGAAGCCTTTAAACATATAGATAAAATAACAACACCATATGAATATGGTTCATCAGACAATCATGTGTTTCATCAATATACACTTAAATTGAAAGATGTTGATAGGGATGGACTTGTTGCTTTTTTAAATGAAAACAATATTCCTTGTGGAGTTTATTATCCCATTCCACTTCACAAACAAAAAGCATACAAAGATGACCGTTATAATGAAGCCGATTTTGAGGTTACCAACCAATTGGTAAAAGACGTTATTTCATTACCTATGCACACAGAATTGGATGATGAACAAATAGCATTCATTTCAGAAAAAATTATTGAATTTATAAATGGCTAAAATTTTAGTTACAGGAGGTCTAGGTTTTATAGGCTCCCATACAGTTGTTGAACTTCAAAAAAAAGGGTTCGAGGTGGTGATTATTGATAATTTATCAAACTCATCATTAGCTGTATTGGACGGTATTAAAGCCATTACAGGTATCAAGCCTGATTTTGAGAATATTGATTTAAAAGACAAAAGCCTGGTACAAAGCTTCTTTAACAAACATAAAAACATTCAAGGTATAATACACTTTGCAGCTAGTAAAGCTGTAGGAGAAAGTGTGCAAGAACCTTTAATGTATTATGAAAATAACATTAATTCGCTAATTTATTTACTTCAAGGATATGCACCTTTAGAGTCGCAAAATTTTATTTTTAGTTCTTCCTGCACGGTTTATGGAGAACCGGATCAATTGCCCATTAACGAAGACGCATTAATAAAGCCCGCAATTTCCCCTTACGGAAACACCAAACAAATTGGTGAGGAGATTATTCAAGATGTTTGTAAAGTTTCAACTAATTTCAATGCCATTTCTTTAAGATATTTCAATCCTATTGGAGCTCATGAATCTGCACTAATTGGCGAACTCCCTTTAGGTGTGCCACAAAATTTAGTGCCATTTATTACCCAAACGGCTATAGGAAAAAGAAACCAACTGGCAGTCTTTGGAGACGATTATCCAACTCCAGATGGCACCTGTATTCGCGATTACATTCATGTGGTTGATTTGGCCCAAGCTCATGTAATTGCATTATCCAGATTATTGGATAAAAACCATAAAAACAATTTTGAGGTGTTTAATTTAGGTACTGGAACAGGAAGTTCCGTATTGGAAGTCATCCATTCCTTTGAACGTGTTTCTGGTAAAAAATTAAATTATAGAATTGCTGAAAGAAGGGCAGGAGACGTGGTTTCGGTTTTTGCAGATACTAAAAAAGCCAATCTGGAATTAGGCTGGAAAGCCAAGTTAACCTTGGACGATGCCATGCGTTCGGCATGGAAATGGGAACAAAAAATCTCTAAACCATCCTAATTCAAGAATCTTCACCTATAGACATGATATCTTGTCAATATGTCAACGATATGCGCTATCTGTTAAAGTATTCAAAATAATATATTGATTAACAATGATTTAGTATTTGTTTTTTGGAATTCTGTAATCAAATTCGTTCCTTTGTAACTTAAATGATAAAGGAAAACATGAAACTGATTACAATTAAAAGACAAACAAAAGAAGAAAAAAGGTACACACCTAAAATGGGAGAACTGCTAACAAAAGTAACGTATGTTAAAAAAGCTTTTTTAAGCATCCCAATTAAAACCATTCACAAATATCGCGAAACCTATTATGGTGAAGTTAAAGATTGCGAAGCATGTAATCTGGCAAGATAACAAACAAAAAAGCCTCTATTAAGAGGTTTTTTTTTATGCATTTTCTGTTTCTTTCTTATTTTTGAAACCAGCATACAGCAAGAGCCCAAGCCCCAACATAACAGACATGTCTGCCAAATTAAAAATGCCGGTTCTAAAAACACCTCCTAAATCGATGTGGAAAAAATCGGTAACAGACCCATAGACAATTCTGTCGTAAACATTGGCAATACCTCCACCAACAATACAGCAAAACCCTATTAGGGACAATCGGTCCAAAGTTTTGTTTTTAATAATATGAATGGTTACATAACCTAAAACAAGAATAGGCAATATTAAGAGAAAAATAAGTCTTAATGTAGGGTTTAAATCACTTCCCATACCTAAAAAAGCACCTGTATTTTCCACATTGTGTAAGGTAAAGAGGTCACCAATAATTGGTGTTTCACTTCCAGGTGTTACATACAGTCTTACCAAAATTTTAGTTATTTGGTCTAAAACAATGTTGATAACAATAAGAAGTATGATAAAGGTGTTTCGGGATAGTTTCATTAAGCTTCTTTTGTAAAGGTAGCCGAAGCTGTTTGTGCATCTCTATTTATTTTCTTTACCAAACCTTGCAATACATTTCCAGGGCCAACTTCAGTAAACAAGGAGGCACCATCTGCAATCATTTGCTGTACAGACTGTGTCCATTTTACAGGAGCTGTCAATTGGGAAATTAAATTGCTTTTTATGGCTACAGCGTCCAATACAGCCGAAGCAGTTACATTTTGGTAAATTGGACAAAGCGGTTTGTTGAAAAACGTGTTTTCTATGGCATCTGCCAACTCTTCCCGAGCAGGTTCCATTAAAGGTGAATGGAATGCACCTCCAACAGGTAGCACCAAAGCACGTCTGGCTCCTTCTGCCTTTAAACTTTCACAAGCTTTGTTAATGGCCATAACTTCCCCTGAAATTACCAATTGCCCTGGACAATTATAATTTGCAGCCACTACAATACCTTCGGTTGCGGCACAAACTTTTTCAACAATATCATCATCTAAACCTAATACTGCTGCCATGGTACTAGGTTTTAATTCGCAAGCTTTTTGCATGGCCATGGCACGTTTGGAAACTAATTTCAAACCGTCTTCAAAGGTTAGGGTTCCATTGGCAACCAAAGCCGAAAATTCCCCAAGTGAGTGTCCAGCTACCATATCCGGTTTAAAACCTTCACCTAGAATTTTAGCCAAAATAACAGAATGTAAAAAAATGGCAGGTTGCGTAACCTTGGTTTCTTTTAAATCTTCGGCAGATCCTTGAAACATAATATCTGTGATTGAAAAGCCCAAAATATGGTTGGCTTGTTCAAATAAGTCTTGTGCTAAAGAAGAGCCTTCGTATAGGTCCAAGCCCATTCCAGAAAATTGTGCTCCTTGACCAGGAAATATGTATGCGTTCATGTATTTTTATTTTTAATGTTGCAAAAATAGGAAATTTTAAATTAGTTTTCGGTTGATAGCATTTAATGCATACTTAAAATGGATATGGATGTTTGTTGGGATCTTTCCGTTTTTGCAAAAGTCAATCTCTGGCTAGTGTTGACAACTTATGATATCCTTATTTAATTGTTTCACAACTTCGGAAAATAGGAACTGTTTTTATATGAAATCAGATGTATCCTCACTGAAACTTTATGTAATAAAAAAATCAACTATAAGATTCGTGTTTTATTTCTCCTAATTATAGGAAGTATCAATCTAGATCAGATATTTGAAGTGAAATTTATTAGTTGAAAAGTCTCAAAGTTAAACCAGCTAAAAAAGTCTTCATTTTTAATTCCAAAAGCGAAGCGACCTATGTTCTAATTTTTACAATCCTACAGCAGCTGCTTCTGCACAACGTTCACCATCCATGGCAGCAGACACAATGCCTCCAGCATAGCCTCCACCTTCACCACAAGGAAACAAGCCTTTTATCTGTGGGTGTTCTAGGTTCTCATTTCTTGGAATACTCACAGGGGATGAAGTCCTACTTTCAACACCAACTACATTTGCTTCAGCTGTGTAATATCCTTTCATTTTTTCGCCAAAGGCTTTAAAACCTTGACGCAAGTTGCTCCCAATAAGTTTTGGTAAAAGAGCATGTAAAGGAGCCGATTTTAAACCAGGTTGATAAGATGTCGGATTTAAATCCACGGATAACCTACCCTCTACAAAATCTGTTAATCTTTGAGCTGGAGCAGTTTGTGTTCTGCCTCCAGCTGTAAAAGCCAATCGCTCAAGATCTTTTTGATATTGCAAAGCTTTCAAGACTCCAAAATGTTCATATTTAGGAAAATCCTTTGCTGCATTTAATTCCACCACGATACCAGAATTTGCGAATTGGTTGTTGCGTCTTGAAGGAGACATCCCGTTTACAACCACTTCACCATTGGCAGTTGCAGCAGGTACAATAAATCCTCCAGGGCACATACAAAACGAATATACACCTCTGTTATTTACTTGTTGCACCAGGCTGTATGATGCTGCTGGAAGTAATTCATTTCTTTTTCCTGAGCAATGATATTGAATGGAATCGATAATGTGTTGTGGATGTTCCACACGAACTCCCATGGCAAAGGATTTTGCTTCTATGGCTATTTTTTTATTATGCAACAGATAAAAAATATCTCTTGCCGAATGTCCTGTTGCTAGAATAACTCTTGTTGCTGGTAATTCAGCATTATTCCATAATTGAATGGCGTGTATTTTGTTGTTTTTGATTTTAAAATCGATAACACGGGTTTCAAAATGCACTTCACCTCCATATTTTATGATGGTTTCCCTAATATTTTGTACCACTTTTGGAAGTTTATTGGTGCCAATATGTGGATGTGCATCTACCAAAATTTGGTCTGTGGCTCCATGAAATACCAGGTTTTCAAAAATGCGTCTCACATCGCCACGTTTTAGACTGCGTGTGTATAACTTGCCATCGCTATAAGTGCCAGCACCACCTTCGCCAAAGCAATAATTGGAGTCTTCGTTTACAAAATGGTCTTGGTTTATGGCTCTTAAATCCCTTCGTCTGTCTTGTACGTTTTTACCACGTTCCAAGACAATAGGTTTAAATCCTAGTTCTATAGAACGTAAAGCAGCGTACATTCCAGCAGGACCAAAACCAACAATGTGGATGGGTTTGGCTTTGGAAACATCTTTATAATCGAAAGTGTATTCTGAAGTTTTTGGAACGGGTTCGTCAATATAAACAGCTACTTTATAGTTTAAAATAATTTTAGGTTTTCTGGCATCAATAGATTTACGAAGCACTTTAATACCTGAGATTTTGTCTCTGGACATCCCTAAGTTTTCGGCAGATTTTATTAAAAGAATGTTTGGTGTTTCTTCTTCTTTTAAATTAACGCGTAGCTGAAGCTCTTTTATCATATGGTAAAATTAGGTAAAATAAAAAAGATGTATGTAAGTTGTTTTTGTTAAGTTTCAAAGTTATTAAGCTGAAACCATCATTAGATTATTAATAAATGAATCAGAAGTCTAAAATTTACTTCAATTCTTTTTTTTCAATTTTCATTTGTGATGTAATAAAGGGAATTTTAGGAGCAAAAAAATACCCTGTTAAACTGGCAAATAAAATAGGTATAAAATACGAAAATCCAGTTAAGGTTGCCAATAAAATAGTGGTGCTCATAGGTGTTCGGGTCACACAAGCATTTATAGCTGCCATACAACTTACAACAGTTAAAGATAGACTTATGGATGGAATAAAATGGTGAATGATGAGCCCTAAGGTAGCTCCACAGAAAAACAAAGGAATAATAAATCCACCTCTCCAGCCTGAGGTTACAGTAATGGCTATGGCCAGAATTTTAAAGATTAAGATGGCTATTAAAAATGAAAGCGAAAAGTCGCTTATAAGAAGCTGACTGATTTCATGATGGCCAAAATAGCGTGTTATTGGAAAATAAAAAACTATAAAGCCCAAAGCAATGCCTCCAAGGCAAGTTTTAATGTAAATAGGTGTTTGTAGTTTTTTAAATAGAACTTTAAAGGTTTTTGTGCAATATATAAAACCCCAACCTACAATGGTAGCTGCAATAGCAAAGAGTACAGCATATAAAAAATCGAATTTGGTTAGCATTTCATAAGATGGTAAATCCCAAATGGGTCCAATGCCTATATGAATGATAAAAGCAAAAACCACATAGCTAAAACAACTGGCAACAAAGGCAGGAATAATGGCCTTATAGTATTCTACGGCATGCTCATGATGAAGTATTTCCAAAGAAAACAAGCTTCCACCTAATGGAGCGCCAAATAAGGCTGTAAAACCAGAGGCCATTCCAGCAATACTCATGGAGCGTAAATCTTCGCCTTTAAACCTAAAGAGTTTTCCAAGCCAAGTCCCAGTAGAACCTGTTACCTGAACCAAAGGGGCTTCTGGACCCAAACTTCCACCAGAAGCGATACAAAGTAAAGAAGACAACACCATGGAAGGGTTGTTTTTGGGGTCTAATTTGCCTTTGTTAAAACGAATGTTATTAACAATTAATTGAATTTCTCCAGGATCTCCAATAAAATGGATAATTAAACCGGCCAACAAACCACATACTGCCATGGTTGGAATAACTTGCCAACCCTGGAAAAAAGCTAATTTATGGGTTAAAAACTCTAAAACAATCCAATAGATGCTGGCTATCACTCCACCAAATAAACCAAGTAAAGCCCATAGTATAAATTTTCTGCTAAAAACAAAAGGATTGAATTGTATGGGTTGGTCTAAGATATTTAGAAAAGTGACTAATTTCCTTTTACGTTTTAGTTTCACTTTTTAAGTATTAAAAAAATAACAATTATTGTCTTATATAGGTTATAAACGAAAAAGCATGTTGGTGTTTTTCATCCTTGGCATGATACCTGTTTTGGGATTCTTTCCAAATAGTGGTATCAATTTTAGGAAAAAATGTATCTGCTTCAAAATCTTCATGAACTCTGGTAAGCTCAATTTTATCTGCATAGGGCATGGCTTGCTTATAGATTTCGCCTCCACCAATAACAAAAGGTTGTTTGTCTGCTTTGGCAGCATCAAAGGCATCCTCCAGATTGTTAACAAGTATCACACCAGATGGAACTTGATAATTGTCCTGTCTTGAAATAACAATGTGGGTTCTGTTGGGTAAGGGCTTTGGGAAACTTTCAAAAGTCTTTCTTCCCATGATAATATGATGTCCGTTTGTAAGTTCCTTAAAGCGTTTTAAGTCGTCGCTTAAATGCCAAATAAGCTGATTGTCTTTCCCAATGGCATCATTTTCACCAGCAGCAACAATAAGTGTAATTTCAGAGTTCTTGGAGCTGGTTATCGTCTTTTTTTTTTCAGTGGAAAGTGGATAGTCTTTCTCGACCTGTTGTTGTAATTGGGCGATACGCTCTTTTTGTTTTTCAACCAGCTTGTTAAGTTGCTTTTCTTCCCATTTTTTACTTAGCATTTTAGAGGTTACAAACACATTGAAAAGATGATAAACAAATAAAAACAACCACGCTAAAATGGCGAAAACAAACCAATCTATTCCTAAGAAAGTAACATCTTTGCCAATGTTGAGAACCAGATTGGCAACAATTAAAAACACAGCACCAATTAAAAACACAACAAAGTGCGCATACAAACGTTTTTTTTGCTTGATGCGTTTTTGAGCTGTTTCAATTAATTCCAATTGCTCTTTGTCTATTTGTGGCGTTTCTTTTTTCTTTCCGAACATCTTGCTTAAGTTTAAAGTAAAGTTAGTGCTTTTCTAATGATTTTTAGAAGAAGATGGTCATTAAAATTTGCATTTTGGTGTCAACTGGTTTTCCGTTTTTATAACCTGGGGATTTAAATTTTGGCATGCGTTTTAAAACATTTATGGCTTCGGCTGCCATTTCTTTTTTATGTGCTTTTGCAGTAATTTGTTCAGCTTTTCCTTTTTTGTTTATGGTAAAACTCACTAAAAATTGTGTTGATTTATCTAAAGGAAAAAGCTTGTCTGCCAACTCATAATTGATACTTACCTTTATGTAATCTTTAATTTTATTTGTGGTACATTCTTTTAAAGCCTCGTAGCTTAGTGTTTCATCACAGCTTCTAAACACAGGAAATTTATCGTTTTTAGATGGTTTGGGGTTGTCTACTTTAAATGTAATTGGCAGATAATATGGTACCTTAACAGGTTTTCCGTCTATAAATCCAGGTTTTAATTCAGGTACTAAATTCATGGTGCGAATCGCTTCAGCTTCAAGTTCAGGGTATGGAGCTCTAGCTTTAATGTCTACTATTTTTCCTGTGGTTGATATTTTAAAAAAAACAGAAATTTTCACCATAGTTTCATCTGGTAAATTTAACTTCTCTGCCACTTTTATATTGAAGTTTTCTGCAATATGAGAGTTAATCTTATCATTAAAACATTCTTTTAACCCTTTGTTGTCCATATCTTCATTACAGCCTTTGTAAATGGGAACCCGTTCTACCAAAGCAAAGGATACTTCGTCTGAATTAATGATGTCTTCCGATGGTTTTGTTTCTTGGGAAAACGTAAATAGGCTGATTGCAAAGAGCAATAAAGACAGGTTGAATTTCATTAAATGGGTTTTAAATTAAATAGCAACAACTCCTTTAATATGTGGATGATGTTGATAATTTTCCAAAGTGAAATCTTCAAATTTAAAATCGAAAATATCTTTTACCTCTGGGTTGATTTTCATTTTAGGCAGAGGTTTAGGGTCCCTCGATAATTGCAATTCCAATTGTTCCAAATGATTGTTGTAAATATGGGCATCTCCAAAGGTGTGAATAAACTCGCCAGCTTGGTAACCACAAACCTGAGCCATCATCATGGTTAATAAGGCGTAAGATGCAATGTTGAATGGCACTCCCAAAAAAATGTCTGCACTGCGTTGATATAGTTGGCAAGATAATTTGCCATCTGCTACATAAAACTGAAAAAACGCATGGCAAGGAGGAAGCGCTGCTTTTCCATTGGCAACATTTTCACTAAAGGTTTTGGAGGTGTCTGGTAAAACCGATGGGTTCCAAGCAGAAACTAGCATGCGTCTGCTATTTGGATTTGTTTTTAAAGTTTTTACTATGTCCTTAATTTGATCGATCTCATCGTTGTTCCAGTTTCTCCATTGATGGCCATAAACAGGGCCTAAATCGCCATGCTCGTCTGCCCATTCGTTCCAAATACGCACGCCATTTTCTGTAAGATATTGAATGTTTGTGTCTCCTTTTAAAAACCAAAGCAATTCATGAACAATGGATTTTAAATGAAGTTTTTTGGTGGTAACCATTGGGAAGCCTTCGCTTAAATCGAAGCGCATTTGGTAACCAAATACACTTTTTGTTCCAGTTCCTGTTCGGTCTCCCTTTTCATTTCCGTTTTCCAAAACGTGTTTTACTAGGTCTAAATATTGTTTCATGTTCACTTCCTTTGAAAGCAGGAATCTTTTTTAATTATACTGAAATTTTCAAAAAATAAAAATAGAAAAAAGGCTCTAATCAAAAGAATTGAAGCTCGATAATATATTAAAAGTTATTAACTAATGTTTTACGTGCAATAGGATTGATTTATCTGCGGCCAATTGATACTAACCAATGATCATTCCAGCTATTGTTGCAGAAATTAATGAGGCTATGGTTCCACCTATAAGTGCTTTCATACCAAACTCTGACAAGACTTTTCGTTGTCCAGGTGCCAAGGAGCCTATACCACCAATTTGGATGCCTATAGAGGCAAAATTAGCAAAACCACACAACATGTAAGTTGCCATAATAATGGATTTGTTATAGTTTAAATGCACTGCATTGGCAACATTTTTTAAATCGGCCAATTGGATGTAACCAACAAATTCACTGGCAGCCAATTTAATGCCCAATAATTGTCCCATCATCATAATATCTTCGCTTGCCACTCCAATCAACCACATTAAAGGAGCAAATATGGTTCCTAAAATAGCCTCTAATGAAAGAGCTGGATAAGGTGTGTTTGCTGCCATCCAGGTGTTGATGGTAGAAAAATCCCCTATCCACCCTAAAATACCATTTATCATTGCAATAAATGCTACAAACACCAATAACATGGCTCCAACATTAACGGCCAACCTTAGGCCTTCTGTAGTTCCATTTGCTATGGCATCTAAGATGTTTGAGCCAATTTTTTCTGAAGATACTTCAACTTCGGTATTAATTTCTTCGGTTTGAGGATATAGAATTTTAGAAATCACGATAGCTCCAGGAGCAGCCATCACAGATGCCGCTAACAAATGTTTTGCATATACCAATCTTAAAGCAGGATCGTCTCCACCTAGAAACCCAATATATGCAGCAAGTACAGCTCCTGCAACGGTTGCCATGCCTCCAATCATCACCAAGAGCATTTCACTTTTGGTCATTTTTTCCAAATAGGCTTTTATTAAAAGTGGTGCTTCTGTTTGGCCTAAAAAGATGTTTCCAGCCACACTTAAACTTTCAGCTCCAGAAATTTTTAAGAGCTTGGTTAACAACATGGCCATTAACTTCACTACTTTTTGAATAATGCCTAGATAGAATAAAACCGAGGTCAGTGCCGAAAAGAAAATAATGGTTGGCAACACTTGGAACGCAAATATAAATCCAAAGGTGTCCATATCCACTACCAAACCTTCAAACAGGAATTTACTGCCAGCCCTTGTAAAATCCAAAATGCTGATAAAAACCCCACCAATGGACTCAAACGCACCTTGTATAAACGGGACTTTTAGTACACCAATGGCAATTAAAAGTTGAAAAGCCAAACCAATACCTACTGTTTTCCAGTTAATGGCTTTTCGGTTGGAACTGAACAAAAAGGCAATGAAAATCAAAGAAATCATTCCTAAAAGGCCTCTCCAGAGACTGTTAAAGGAAAAACCTTCACTTGGTTTAATGCTGTCTTCTGTGTTTACTGCAACAGCTTCGTTAAAGGATGTTTTGGCACTGGAGAAATAAAAGGTCTTATGGTTTTCCTTAAACACCAAAGTGGAGTCTGTAAGTTCGTTAATCCTGTACCTTTTTACGGAATCGAAGGGTTTGTTGTAATAAAAAACCAATAGGTTGTTTTGGTAGATATAATCTCCAGAAGCTTTAAGGGAGTCTGCACTTACCGAGAATCTAAAGAAACCTTGTTGCAGTTCTAAGCCATCAGTGTTTTTTTTAACTTCCAAATGATTACCAGCTTGATCTTGAATGTTTTCAAGTTGCCATTTTTTTTCAATTTCCTGAGCGAATAAGGTTGATGTAATTCCGAAAAAAATAGCTGTAATTGCTAGTAATATTTGTTTCATTTGTTGGGAAGAATTAGTTATCGCTTTGAAATTTCATCACGAATTTTAGCAGCTTTTTCGTAGTCTTCGTTTGCTACAGCTTCATCTAAAAGGGTGTGCAGTTCGTCCAGTGTTTTGTTTTTGTAAACATCTTTAGCAGAACTGGACTCCAGCTCTTCAGCAATAAAATCGTCAACCAAAACACTGTCGTCTTGAGATTCATCGTCGTTTTTTGGGTTCACCTTTAAATAAATCCCAGCTTTGTCCAAAATGTTTTTGTAGGTAAAAATAGGTGCATTAAAACGAAGAGCTAAGGCAATGGCATCACTGGTTCTGGCATCTATAATTTCTTCTATTTTATCCCTTTCGCAAATAAGACTGGAATAAAATACACCATCTACCAATTTATGGATAATAACCTGCTTGACGACAATATCAAAACGGTCTGCAAAATTTTTAAATAGGTCGTGCGTTAAGGGTCTAGGAGGTCTTATTTCTTTTTCTAGAGCAATAGCAATGGATTGCGCTTCGAAGGCTCCAATAACTATAGGTAATTTACGGTCGCCATCTACTTCGTTTAGAATGAGCGCATAGGCGCCATTTTGGGTTTGACTGTAAGATATTCCTTTGATATTAAGACGTACTAAACTCATATATTTTTAAAACACAAAGAACTGTTTAAATTAGGACTTTACCAACTGCTTAAAAGCATATTTGATGATTTTGTTAAACTACATTCCCAAAATCTGAGCTGTTATGGATAGTAAATACATTATTTAAACAGTTCTTTTTAACAATACAAGTTAAAAAAAATATTTATTGCTGTGCTTTAAAAGCTTTTAATTTTTCGATTAATTTTGGCACCACTTCAAAAGCATCACCAACAATTCCGTAATCTGCAGCTTTAAAGAAAGGTGCTTCAGGATCTGTATTGATAACCACTTTTACTTTACTGGCATTAATACCGGCAAGATGTTGAATGGCTCCAGAAATACCTATGGCAATATACAAGTTGGCAGCTACAGGTTTTCCTGTTTGTCCAACGTGTTCGCTATGAGGTCTCCAGCCTAAATCACTTACGGGTTTTGAGCAAGCAGTTGCGGCTCCTAATACGTCTGCTAGTTCTTCAACCATTCCCCAGTTTTCAGGTCCTTTAAGACCACGACCACCAGACACAACAATTTCTGCATCTGCTATGGTTACTTGTCCTGTAACTTTATCAACAGATTCTACTTTAATTCCTAAATCTGGAACGGATGGTGAAAAATCTTCTGCAGAGGCACTTCCTGAATTTTCTTTTACCCCAAAGGCATTCTTGGATACGCCAACTATTTTTACATCTGTGTTTATAGCTGTCATATTAAATGCTTTGTTGGTAAATGCTTTGCGTTTTACTGTGAATGGCGACGTACTTGAAGGCGCCTCAACCACGTTGGAAGCGTAACCAGCATCTAAATCAATGGCTAAAAGAGGTGCTAAATACTTACTATCTGCACTGGAACTTACTATAATGACCATGGTGCCTTCTTTTTTTGCTGCTTGAGCAATGGCACTGGCATAAGCCTTGGCATTGAAAGTCTCTAATTGCGAATTGTTAACTTTTAAAACCTTGTCTACTCCATAGTTTCCTAAAACAGAAGTGTCTTCGGCATTAAAAGTAATGGCGGTAACGGTTGTTCCCATTTGGTCTGCAACGGTTTTTGCATAAGAAGCAACTTCTAAAGCTGTTTTTTTAAAGGTTCCTTTATCGGATTCTGTATATACTAAAACTGACATAATTTTTTTAAATTTTGAATTTCAAAAAACGAAATTCCAAAAAGACTTGTTGGAATTGGGATTTTGAAAATTGAGATTTATATTACCTTAGCTTCGTTATGAAGTAAGTTCACTAATTCTTCCACATTATCTGGGTCTATTAATTTGATAGCGCCTTTTGGAGCAGGCTTTTCAAATTTTACAGATGCCGTTTCTGTATTGGCATCAACAGGTTCAACCACTTTTAAAGGTTTTTGTCTGGCCATCATGATCCCTCTCATATTTGGTATACGCAAGTCGCTTTCTTCCACCAAGCCTTTTTGGCCACCAATTACAAGTGGTAAAGAGGTAGAAATAGTTTCTTTTCCACCATCAATTTCCCTAACAGCTTTGGCATTTGTTCCTTCTACCTCCAGACTAATGCAGTTTGTTACAAAATTGGCTTTTATTAAACCAGCCAGCATGCCTGGAACCATACCTCCATTATAATCAATGGATTCACGTCCTGCAATCACTAAATCGTAACCACCATCTTGAACCACTTTAGCTAGTTGTTGTGCCACGGCAAAACCATCAGTTGCAGCTGTATTCACTCTAATGGCTGCATCTGCTCCTATGGCCAAAGCTTTACGTAAGGTTGGTTCTGTTTCTGGACCACCAACATTCACAACATCTACACTGGCTCCTTGTTTTTCCTTGAACCACATGGCACGAGTTAAACCAAATTCATCATTGGGATTGATTACAAACTGTACGCCTGTGGTATCAAATTTTGTGTCTCCTTCTGTAAAATTAATTTTTGAAGTCGTATCAGGTACATGACTAATACATACTAATATTTTCATATTGTTTTTATTTAAATATGTGTAATTCTTTTGAGGTTACGAAGTTAATTATTTTATTCAGAATATTTACTATGCATGCATAATAAATTTATTGAAAATTTCAGATTAATAGAGCAATTTATTCTTGAGCCAAAAGTTTAGTGTTCTTTTTATTAAGTTAAACTTTCGTGTAATTTCTTAAAGATTTATAATTTCATAAATTATACCTTTTAAAAATATATTATTTTCTTATCAATAATTCTTACTTTTGCCTTTCGTAATAAAGTAATAGAAATGAAAACAATTCAATTTAGGGAAGCCATTGCCGAAGCCATGAGCGAAGAAATGCGTAGAGATGAAAGCATTTACTTAATGGGTGAGGAAGTAGCGGAATATAATGGAGCCTACAAAGCTAGTAAAGGCATGCTTGATGAATTTGGTCCAAAACGTGTTATAGATACGCCAATTGCTGAGCTTGGTTTTGCTGGGATAGCCATTGGTTCTACCATGACAGGTTGCAGACCCATTGTAGAATATATGACTTTTAACTTCTCGTTGGTTGGGATTGATCAAATTATAAACAATGCAGCAAAAATTAGACAAATGTCTGGTGGGCAATTTAAATGTCCTATCGTGTTTCGTGGACCAACAGCTTCTGCTGGACAGTTGGCTGCAACACACTCGCAGGCTTTTGAAAGCTGGTTCGCCAACACACCTGGTTTAAAAGTGGTCGTGCCATCCAATCCATATGATGCCAAAGGGCTTTTAAAATCGGCCATACGCGATGACGATCCTGTTATTTTTATGGAAAGTGAACAAATGTATGGAGATAAAGGCGAAGTACCTGAAGGTGAGTATACCATTCCATTGGGAGTTGCCGATGTAAAACGCGAAGGTACAGATGTTACCATTGTCTCCTTTGGAAAAATTATCAAAGAAGCCTATAAAGCAGCCGATGAATTGGAAAAAGAAGGCATTTCCTGTGAGATAATCGATTTAAGAACGGTTCGTCCATTGGACAAAGAAGTAATAATTGCATCAGTTAAAAAAACAAACCGTTTGGTGGTTTTGGAAGAAGCTTGGCCATTTGGAAACGTGTCTACCGAGATTACCTATATCATTCAATCGGAAGCCTTCGATTATCTGGATGCACCAATCATTAAAATAAATACGGCAGACACACCTGCACCTTATTCTCCAGTGTTATTGGAAGAATGGTTGCCTAATAGCAACGATGTGGTAAAAGCTGTTAAAAAAGTACTATATAAATAAAATTTTACTATTTTAGTTTAGATTGACTTCATTGGCAATATTGTTGATGAAGTTTTTTTGTTAATATGAAATTTAAGTTACTCGCTATATTTTTATTCTCAAGCATCAACTTTTTGTTTGCCCAAACAAAAGTGAGTGGTCATGTTTTTGACGAAAACAATGAGCCAGTAGCTTATGCCAATATTATTTTTAAAAACTCTTCCGAAGGCACCATTACAGACGAAAACGGTACTTTTTATTTGGAATCTTCAGAAACCTGGAACACTTTAATTGTGTCTTTTGTAGGTTACGAAACCATAGAGTATCCTCTTGATAAAAAAGTAAATTACAATTTAAAATTTGTCATTAAGGAAGCAGCTTCAGCTTTAAACGAAGTGGTTATTGTAGCAGGAAAACAGTCTAAAAAAGCAGAAGAAAATCCAGCTATTGCCATTATGCAAAAAATTTGGGAACATAAACGAAAGAATGGTCTCAGACAATTTAACCAATACGCTTACGATAGATACGAAAAAGTAGAGTTTGACCTCAATACCATTGACAGTGCCTTAATACAAAGCAACCTGTTTAAAGGAATGGAATTTATATTTAAACATGTGGACACTTCAAACGTTACAGGAAAAACCTATTTGCCCATTTTTGTTAATGAAGAAGTGGCTAAAGTCTATGGAGATAATATTCTTAAAAAAGAAAAGGTAGAACTAAAAGGGAATAAAAATTCCGGTTTTAGCAACAACCAATCCATTATAGACTTTATTAAGGACCTGTATTCAGAATATGATGTGTATGATAATTACCTAAAGTTTTTCGATAAAAGCTTTGTAAGTCCTATTTCTACTACAGGAATCAACACTTACAATTATGTGTTGGCAGATAGTGCTTATATAGATAACAAGTGGTGTTATAATATTATTTATTATCCAAGACGTAAAAACGAACTCACCTTTAAAGGCGATTTTTGGGTAGCAGATACAACTTTTGCCATTAAAAACATTAACATGCAAGCCTCAAAAAGTGCTAACATAAACTGGGTAAAGGAAATTTATATCGAGCAGGAGTTTGAAGTTTTAAACGATTCGGTGTTTTTGGTGAAACGCGATTACTTTATGTCCGATTTTACATTTAATAAAAAAGAAAAGTCAAGGGGTATTTACGGAAAACGCACCACACTTTACGATAATTATGTGTTTAATGAAGTTAAAGGCGAAAAATTCTATAAAGATGAGGTTTTTGACTATAATAAAGACGCCTATAATCGAGAAGATGCTTTTTGGGACCAAAACCGAATGGAACCATTAAGCAAGGATGAAAAAGGGGTCTACAAGATGTTGGATACCTTGAAAACCGTTGGAAAATTTAAACGACTCTATAATTTGGGTAGTATTTTGGCTTCGGGTTATATAGAAATAGATAGGTGGAATATGGATTATGGCCCTATTTTTTCCAGCTTTGGTTATAATGATGTGGAAGGCTTGCGTTTAAGGGCTGGAGGAAGAACCTATTTTGGACCAAACGATTTATGGCGTTTACAGGGTTTTGTGGCTTATGGACTTAAAGATGATAAATTTAAATATGGTTTCTCGGCAAAATGGTTGCTCAATCAAAAAAACCGACTCATAATTTCTGCAGGACATAGACGTGACATTGAACAAATAGGAGCTAGCTTAACCACCTCAACAGATGTATTGGGTAGGAGTTTGGCATCAAATGCCTTGTTTACAACAGCTCCAAACGATAAACTTTCCAACATTAAATTAACGGCTTTGGCCATTGAAATGGAGCCCATAAAAAATGTGCTTTTTAGATTGGGTGGAGACTATAGAACCCTGTCTTCGGCCTCAGATGCCTTTAGTCTGGATTATGTGGACCCAGAGTCACCAACAGGTATTTCATCCGATTTGAAACAATTTGAAAGTACGTTTGCTGTGTCTTATTTTCCTGGCAGAAAAATGACAGGTCATGGTGTTGAACGTTTAAACGCAAACGACACCTATGCTTCTATTTTTGCGCAATTTAGCTTAGGGGATAAGCATATTTTCAAAAGCGATTTTAACTATACCAAAATACAGTTGTCTTATATTCAACCTTGGCAATTGGGAGGCATTGGAAGGTTAAGGTCTACTTTGGAAGCAGGTAAAACCTTTGGAACCGTTCCTTTGGGCTTATTAAGTGTGGTGCCCGGAAACCAATCGTACTTTTCCATTTACAAATCGTTTTCTCAATTAAACTACTACGAGTTTGTTACAGATACTTATGCAGCCATGCATTTAGAACACAACTTCAATGGACGATTGTTTTCCAGGATTCCGTTGTTGAGAAAGCTAAATTGGCGAGAAATTATTGGGTTTCGTGCCGTTTGGGGAGATTTAGATCAGAAAAATATAGATATAAGTGCGCCATCAAATATTCCTTTAATTGCTCCTACAGACGAAATTTATTACGAATACAGTGTTGGTATTGGTAATATCTTTAGGGTTTTTAGAATAGATTTTAACTTTAGGGGCAATTATTTCGACAACCCTGGAGCTAGGGATTTTGGAATTACTGGAAGCTTCGGGTTTCAGTTTTAATACAAGGTTTGTTTTTTCAATTTTATAATTACAGGAACTATATGTTCGTTTAACAATTTGGTGGTTTGTTTATGCGATTCCATGCCACCATGGTAAAAAGTGCTTGTTAAAACAACCATTAGATTCAATTTATGAAAAACGACTATTTTGTTTCTACCAGTTACACTCATAAAACAGGCTTCTACATGAGTGTCATTTCCAAACAAAAACGATAAATTGAACACACAAAAAAGTCAAATCTATTTTAGTTGCCCAAAACCAAAGACTTACCTATCTTTGCAGCCCTCTAAATTTGAGGTGGCGATTTATAAAAAAACAATCTTTAATTAAAGAATAAAAGAATATAAAAAATCCCAGTACCAGGGAACTAAAACAAGTTTTTATGACAAGCAAAGGAAAATTAACGTTTGATGTTTTAATTGAAATACCAAAAGGAAGTAGAAACAAATATGAATATGATTTCGATTTAAAGAAAATCCGTTTCGACAGAATGTTGTTTTCATCCATGATGTATCCAGCCGATTACGGGTTTGTTCCGGAAACATTGGCGTTAGACGGAGACCCTTTGGATGTTTTGGTGTTAGGAGGTGAGCCAACTTTTCCAATGTGTGTGGTTGAGGTAAAACCCATAGGTGTATTTCACATGGCAGATGAAAAAGGACCGGATGAAAAGGTGATTTGTGTGCCAGTTTCCGATCCAATTTGGAACAACTTAAACGATTTGTCAGATATGAACCCACATCAAATAAAAGAAATTGAACATTTCTTCCAAGTATATAAAGACCTTGAAAAAAAGAAAGTGGACGTTGGTGGATGGGGAAATGCCGAAGAAGCTTACGATATCCTGAACAAATGCGTGAAACGCTACGAAACGAGCGAGCATAAAACCAATGGCGATTTTACCATTTAATAACAACAATTTTTAAAAATGCAAACCCTTATCACTTTAGCTGTATAAGGGTTTTTTAATGTTAGGGTATTTTGTTACATTTGCTGCTGCTAAAAACTAATCAAATAATAAAATAATATGGGATCAATGATGATTTATATGCCAATTGCAATGGCACTTTTAGGATTAATCTATATGATTGTAAAGAAATCTTGGGTGATGAAACAAGATGCTGGAGACGGCAAAATGAAAGAAATTTCAGATCATATATACGAAGGTGCTTTGGCATTCTTAAATGCCGAATATAGACTTCTGGCGATTTTTGTAGTTATAGTAAGTGTGGCTTTGGCAGCTGTTTCTTTTATTGTGCCAACAACGCACTGGCTTATAGTGGTTGCCTTTATTTTCGGGGCTTTCTTCTCGGCTTTTGCAGGGAACATTGGTATGAAAATAGCAACCAAAACCAACGTAAGAACCACCCAGGCTGCCAGAAACAGTTTGCCAAACGCACTAAAAATATCGTTTGGTGGTGGAACGGTAATGGGACTAGGGGTTGCTGGCTTGGCAGTTCTAGGATTAACCTTATTCTTTATCATCTTTTTCTGGGTGTTTATGGATAGTGCTTGGACAAATACCATGGATATGACCATTGTTCTTGAAACATTGGCAGGTTTCTCTTTAGGAGCTGAATCCATTGCTTTATTTGCTCGAGTTGGTGGTGGTATATATACCAAAGCTGCAGATGTTGGTGCCGATTTGGTAGGGAAAGTTGAAGCTGGAATTCCTGAAGACGACCCTAGAAATCCTGCAACCATTGCAGATAACGTTGGAGATAATGTTGGGGATGTTGCCGGAATGGGAGCCGATTTATTTGGATCTTACGTTGCAACAGTGCTAGCTGCCATGGTTCTTGGGAACTATGTGATAAAGGATATGGGAGGCAAGATAGACGATGCTTTTGGTGGTATTGGCCCTATTTTATTGCCTATGGCAATAGCAGGAGCAGGAATTATTATTTCTGTAATTGGTACTATGTTGGTAAAAATAAAATCTAACGACGCTAAAGAAGCTCAAGTTATGGGAGCCTTGAATGTTGGTAACTGGACATCTATAGGATTGGTTGCAATTTCATGTTTTGCTTTAGTTACTTGGATGTTGCCAGAAACCATGCAAATGAATTTCTTTGGAGAAGGACTTCAAGAAATTTCATCCATGAGAGTGTTTTACCCCACTTTAGTTGGATTGGTTGTAGGAGCTGTTATTTCTTCGGTAACTGAATATTATACAGGTTTGGGTAAAAAACCTATCTTAAAAATTGTACAACAATCAAGTACTGGAGCAGGAACAAACATTATTGCAGGTTTGGCTACAGGTATGATTTCTACCTTCCCTTCCGTATTATTGTTTGCAGGAGCTATTTGGGCATCTTATGCTTTTGCTGGGTTTTATGGTGTGGCTTTGGCTGCTTCTGCCATGATGGCAACAACTGCCATGCAATTGGCCATTGATGCTTTCGGACCTATTTCCGATAATGCTGGTGGAATTGCCGAAATGAGTGAGCAAGACCCAATTGTAAGAGAACGTACAGATATTTTAGACTCTGTTGGTAATACAACTGCAGCTACAGGAAAAGGGTTTGCTATTGCTTCAGCAGCTTTAACCTCCTTAGCTTTATTTGCTGCTTATGTAACCTTTACAGGTATTGATGGTATTAACATCTTTAAAGCGCCTGTTTTAGCCATGTTGTTTGTTGGAGGTATGGTTCCTGTGGTTTTTTCAGCTTTGGCAATGAATGCAGTTGGAAAAGCAGCCATGCAAATGGTACATGAGGTAAGACGTCAGTTCAGGGAAATTCCAGGAATTATGGAAGGTACAGGAAAACCACAATACGATAAATGTGTGGCTATTTCCACTGAAGCCTCTTTAAAAGAAATGATGCTTCCAGGTTTGTTAACCATTGGATTTCCTATAATTATAGCTTTTGTACCAATGATTTTTGGAATGAACAATATGGCTATTGCCGAAATGCTAGGTGGTTACATGGCTGGTGTGACTGTTTCTGGAGTGCTTTGGGCTATTTTCCAAAACAATGCTGGTGGTGCCTGGGACAACGCTAAAAAATCGTTTGAAGCCGGTGTCATGATCAATGGTGAAATGACCTATAAGGGCTCTGAAGCTCATAAAGCTGCAGTAACTGGAGATACGGTTGGAGATCCTTTTAAAGATACTTCTGGACCATCTATGAACATTTTAATTAAATTAACTTGTTTAATAGGATTGGTAATTGCACCTATTTTAGGAGGTCACGCTATTACTGACGAGGTGTCTATGACTGAGATTGAAAGTAGTATTATGAAAGAAGATACTAAAAAAGTATATGTGGAATTTGAAGTTGAAAGTGACGATCTTGCAACAGCTGTGGTAAGTGTAACAGAATTCCAAAATGGAGAGAACAAAGTTGAAGAATATGTTATATCTGGTACTTTTAATGAAGTTAACGCTAAAGTTGAAAGATTGAAAAAGGGAGCATCCTCCATAAAAGTAAAATCTAATAGGGCAGAACTTGAGGAAGAGTTTTCTGTAGAGGTTAGAAAATAAAAATTTACTTATTAGATAATAAAAAAACCACGCAAGATGCGTGGTTTTTTTATAGTAGTAAATAAAGCTTCAGATTAAAACAAGCCATTTATTTCTGCATCAATTTTATTGATAATGCTTCCTAAATCTTCAGGATTGGCAACAAAATCCAGGTTGTCCACATCTATAATCAGTAAATTCCCTTTGTCATAGCCATGTATCCAGGCTTCGTAGCGTTCGTTAAGCCTGCTTAAATAATCAATGCTTATGGAATTTTCGTAATCACGGCCTCTTTTATGTATTTGTGAGACTAAATTCGAAATTGAACTACGTAAGTAAATCAATAAATCTGGACCTTGGACAAAAGACTCCATTAAATCGAATAAAGAACGGTAATTTTCAAAATCACGATTGGTCATCAAACCCATAGCGTGTAAGTTTGGGGCAAAAATATGGGCATCTTCATAAATGGTCCTATCCTGTATAATATCCTTGCCACTTTCACGAATCTGTGCCACTTGACGAAACCTGCTATTCAAGAAATAGACTTGTAGATTAAAACTCCAACGTTCCATCTGGTTGTAAAAATCATCCAGATAGGGATTGTCTACCACATCTTCTAGTTGAGATTCCCATTTGTAATGTTTAGCAAGTAATTTAGTAAGTGTGGTTTTACCAGCACCAATGTTTCCGGCTATTGCAACATGCATAATTATTTATTGTTTAGTTGGAATTTGTGTAAATTTTTAGAGTCGTAAATATACACCGTTTCGTTGGTTACTAAAAACTGTTTTGTTAACAATTCCGGTGTTTTGATTAATTGGAAACTTGTTTCTTTTTCATTGAAATAATAAAGCTGCTGTTCTTTCACTAAAAAAATGGCATCATTACTTTCAACCAAAGCCGTAAAACCATCATTTTTTACCTTATAAACCAAGCTCCCAAAATAATTGTATTTGTAAAGATATTTCTCGGTTAAAAGCCAAGCATAATTGTAATTGCTTTTTAGGTCTAAAGCTTTAGACTCTATGGGTAAGGTCGTGGCCCTGGTTTTGTTTGTTTTGTAATCAAATAATTCCAATTGTTGGATGTCTTCATTAAAAACCCAAAGCGCATTATCGTTTGCAGTAGAAAGTAGTGAAACGTTCTTGTAATACTCCATTGTGTTGAAATCTATTTTTAAAATTTCGGCAAACCTATTGTCCAATATATAAGCAGCATTAAAATCTTCGTAAAAAACAGGAATTTTTAATGGATTGAAACTATTTGAAGAGGTAATTTTTCCAAACTGCACGTTGCTGTAAGAGTAATTTTTATTGTCTTCAATTTTATATAACGTGTTCTTTTTTATAAAATATACCGTTCCAAAATTATCAATACCTATTAATGTATCTGCTTCAAAAGGGATCTTGGAAACGAACGTGGTTTCAATTGACTCTTGTCCGAAAATGGGAAAAGAAATAAAAAGTAAAATATAAAAGACTGTTTTCATTGCGAACTGAAATGTACAAAATTCCATTTAGTTTAATGCTAAAAATTTATTCAAGGTGTTATTTGAACAACATGATCTTCATTTTATAAATTCTTTTTGGAATGAAAAGACAAAGTGTGGAAAAAATTGTAATTTGTATAGTCAAAACAATCAACCTTAATAGATATGATAAAGACTATAAAACTATTTTTTGCAATTGCATTTTTTGCAATTGGTATTAATCTTCAAGCACAAGAACAAGATCCTGTTGTAAAAAACATTATTGATGAAGCTACAAATAATTCGCAATTAGAAATTTTAGCGCACGAGTTACTGGATGTCATTGGTCCAAGATTGGTAGGGACACCACAAATGCAGCAAGCTCATGATTGGGCTGTGGATACCTATTCCAGATGGGGTATTTCTGCTAGAAATGAACAATGGGGAGAATGGAAAGCATGGGAAAGAGGCATCACACATATAGATATGTTGCAGCCAAGGGTACAGACCCTAGATGGTATGCAATTGGCTTGGAACCCAAGTACGGGACCAAAAGGTGTTACAGCTGAGGTGGTTACCATTCCCACTGTAAAAGATTCATTGGATTTTCAGCGATGGATGAAAACCATTAAAGGAAAATTTGTATTGGCATCCATGTATCAAATTACAGGTAGGCCAGATTACAATTGGGAAGAGTTTGCTACCCAAGCGTCTTTTGAAAAGATGAAGCAAGAAAGGGATTCTTTAGAAAATGCTTGGAGAGCCAATATGGAACGTACTGGCTATGGCAGAAGGGAAATTCATCAGGCACTGGAAGAAGCAGGAGCAGCAGGCATCATCACTTCTTATTGGTCCAAAGGATTTGGATCCAATAAGATATTTAGCGCCAGAACCAAAACAATTCCAACGATTGACATAGAGTTGGAAGATTATACCATGCTTTATAGACTTGCAGAATATGGTAATAAACCTATTGTTAAAATAGTGGCAGAATCTAAAGACTTGGGTGTTGCTCCAACTTATAATACGCTTGCAGAAATTAAAGGGACTGAGAAACCAGATGAGTATGTGGTACTTTCTGCACATTTTGATTCTTGGGATGGAGGCACTGGAGCCACAGATAATGGTACCGGAACTTTAGTCATGATGGAAGCCATGCGTATCCTTAAAAAAGTATATCCAAATCCAAAACGAACTATTTTGGTTGGACATTGGGGAAGCGAAGAACAAGGTTTAAATGGTTCCAGGGCTTTTGTGGAAGACCATCCAGAGATAGTAAAGAACACACAAGCCATGTTTAATCAGGATAATGGGACTGGTCGTGTTGTGAACCTTTCTGGGGCTGGGTTTTTACATTCCTATGAATATTTGTCCAGATGGTTAGAAGCAGTGCCAAAAGATATTACAAAACATATTGAAACCCATTTCCCGGGTTCTCCAAGTGGAGGAGGCTCAGATAACGCTTCGTTTTTGGCAGCAGGAGCACCAGCTTTTAATTTAAGTTCCTTGAGTTGGTCTTATTGGAATTATACCTGGCATACCAATAGGGATACGTATGATAAAATTGTGTTTGACGATGTAAGAAGCAATGCCATTTTAACTGCCATTTTGGTGTATATGGCTTGCGAAGATCCAAACAGAACTTCTACCGAAAAAATTGTATTGCCAGTAGATTCCAGAACAGGAGAGCAACGTACTTGGCCAGAACCACGTTCGCCAGAACGTAGAGGAGGTTTGGATTAATAATTAACGGATTGTTTTTTGTGACAAGTCGCGACTTGTCACTACTTTAGTTATTGTATTCTATTTTTTTTATTATAATTATAAAAATTATAATATATTTGCCGACGGTTTTGGGGAGATACTCAAGCGGCCAACGAGGGCAGACTGTAAATCTGCTGACTATGTCTTCGCAGGTTCGAATCCTGCTCTCCCCACGAATAAATACTAAAAGCAAGCAAAAAATAAAGCTTGCTTTTTTGTTTTGTGTTTTTTTGTATTTTCAAAGCGTCGCTTTGCAGGATCAACGCAGTTCATCTTCTTTTTCACTCACAAGCATATTTATAAAATGGCATTAAGTAAAACAGGATTTCTCAATATGCATGTTTTTTTAAGTGTGTTAATTTGTAGGAAAAAACGCTGACTTCCATACACTATCCATTGAGTATCTATGGAGTATCTATACTTGAAGCATATATAATTACAAAACCTAGAATGTTCAACTGATTTACTATGAATGTTACAATCAATTATAAAAGTTTAATAAAGATACTGAGTTTTTGTAGGAAAAAACGCTGGCTTCCATAGGAAAGGTATAGGAAAGGTATTGGGAAGCTATTGGGAAGCCATAAGGAAGCTAATGGAAAAGCATAATTAATTGTCCTTGACCTGTACTAAAACAACTATACAGGTTATTGCATACATTTTATAAAGGATATAAAGGGTGTTAAGTAAGATTAAAGAGGTTCATTTTTTTATAGAATATCAAATCAAAAAAAGCTCCATAATCATGTTATGGAGCTTTTAATGTTTTAGAATCTGGAAAAGGTTTTATAACCCAAAAGCAGCTTTTACCTGATCTACATAATCCAGTTTTTCCCAAGTAAATAATTCTACTTCTACTTTTTTCTTTCTTCCGTTTATCTGCTCAAAAGTTTTAGTAATAGTTTCATTTTTTCTTCCCATATGGCCATATGCTGCCGTTTCGCTATACATTGGCTGACGCAATTTTAAACGCTCTTCAATGGCCGCTGGACGCATGTCAAAAATTTCAGTTACTTTTTCTGCGATCTCGCTATCTGTTAAATTAAACTCACAAGTTCCAAAAGTGTTTATATAAATAGAAGTAGGTTCAGCAACACCAATGGCATAACTTACCTGTACCAATACTTCTTCGCAAACACCTGCTGCTACTAAGTTTTTAGCAATATGTCTGGTAGCGTAAGCAGCACTTCTATCTACTTTACTTGGATCTTTTCCAGAGAAAGCACCTCCACCATGAGCCCCTTTGCCTCCATAGGTGTCTACAATAATCTTGCGTCCTGTTAAGCCTGTATCTCCATGTGGTCCACCAATAACGAATTTCCCTGTTGGATTAATATGGTATTTTATATTATCTGTAAATAGAGCCTGTATGTTTTCAGGTAACTTGGCAACCACTCGAGGTATAAGAATGTCTACTATGTCTTTTCTAATTTTTGCCAGCATGGCTTCATCGGCAGCAAGATTGTCTTTTTTAGAATTGGATTTTGGTTTAACAAAATCGTCGTGCTGTGTTGAAATTACTATGGCATCAATTCGTTGAGGCACATTATCGTCGCTGTACTCAATAGTTACCTGACTTTTAGAATCTGGACGTAAGTAGGTAATGTCTTTGTTTTCCCTTCGTAACGCAGCCAGTTCAATAAGGATTCTGTGTGCTAAATCCAATGCTAGAGGCATGTAATTTTCGGTTTCACTTGTGGCATAGCCAAACATCATACCTTGGTCTCCTGCACCTTGCTCTTCTTTGCTGGCTCTATCCACACCACGATTAATGTCTTCGGATTGCTCGTGTATGGCAGAAAACACACCACAGGAATTACCATCAAACATATAAGCACTTTTGGTATAGCCAATTTTGTTTATGGTATCCCTGGCAATTTTTTGCACATCCAAATAGGTGTTGGATTTTACTTCTCCAGCTAGCACTACCTGACCTGTAGTAACAAGGGTTTCGCAAGCAACCTTCGAGTCTTTGTCGAAAGCTAAAAAGTTATCGATTAAAGCATCGCTAATTTGGTCTGCTACTTTATCTGGATGTCCTTCAGAAACACTTTCAGAAGTAAATAAATAAGACATATAAATAGGTTTTTTATAATTTATAATTACGAAAAAATGTGATTGCAATAGTTGCTAGAGGAGTAGAATGTTACTGCTTTAGCATTTTTTTAATGAGGTTGCAATCAGACAAATTTTTCCTCTTGATATATGAAATGCAAATGTAGAAAAATTAAATGGATAGCAAATTATTTTCAAATTTTTATAACAAATAATTTGGAATTTCAATTTTTCTAATGCAATATTTGTACTCACAAAGTTCAAATACTTACTGAAATGTTATCAAGAAAGGTGGAGGGATTAGACCCTATGAAGCCTTAGCAACCCTTTGTTTTGCAAAGAAGGTGCTACATTCTACTTAATGTACGATTCATGTATCGACACATTGGATAGATAACTAAAACGAAATTTCACATCTGAAATCTCGTCAATTTCTTTTTAACATTTTTCTATTAGGTACGCTTCTTAAGAAGCTTATTTGTCCCGATGGTTATCGGGATTGGTTTAATCATTTATTATTAACTCAAAAAAATTAGAAAAATGAGTGCAACAAACATTATCCATTCCATTCCTAGCGATCCGTTAACAGGCGCTATTTCAGTACCAGTGTACCAAACATCCACATTTGTTCAGGAAGCTCCCGGACAAAACAAAGGTTTCGATTACGCCCGAAGCAACAACCCAACCCGTAAAGTTTTGGAAGACGTTGTGGCGCAATTGGAAGGAGGTCATTCTGCCTTTGCTTTTGCAACGGGTTTGGCAGCCATAGATGCTGTTTTAAAATTGTTGTCTGCTGGCGATGAGATTATTGCAGTAGATGATATTTACGGTGGCGCATACCGTTTATTTACCCATGTGTACGAAAAATTAGGTATTAAAGTGCATTATGTAGATACTACAGATGCCGAAAATGTTGCCAATGTTATCAGCAGTAAGACCAAATTGGTTTGGATTGAATCTCCAACCAATCCAACCCTTAAAGTGTCGGATATTCAGGAAATATCCAAAATCGCAAAAAGTGTCAATGCGCTTTTGGTTGTTGATAACACTTTTGCCAGTCCTATTGCCCAAAAACCTATTGCCTTGGGAGCAGATATTATTATCCATAGTGGCACGAAATATATTGGTGGTCATTCCGATTTGGTTGCAGGTTTGGTAGTAACAAGGACAAAGGAATTATCAGAAAAATTAAAATTTGTTCAAAATGCTTCTGGGGGTATTTTAGGGCCTTGGGATTGTTTTTTAACCATTCGTGGAATAGAAACCTTGGAGCTTCGTTATAGAAAACAATGCGACAATGCCTTTGCTGTGGCAGCCTTTTTGGCAAATCATGAAGCTGTAGAAAACGTTTATTTCCCTGGTTTGGTATCGCATAAAAACCATGATGTGGCTAAGCGTCAACAAAATGGTTTGTTTGGAGGTATTGTATCCTTTACTTTAAAAGAAGACACCCAAGAGGCAGCCAACAAATTTGTAACAAATACTACATATTTTAAATTGGCAGAAAGCCTTGGAGGTGTTAAAAGTTTGCTTTGTCATCCTCCACAAATGACCCACGCATCCATACCACGTGAAAAGCGGTTACAGTCTGGAATTAAAGACTCATTGATCCGTTTGTCTTGTGGAATTGAAGATTCAGAAGATTTAATAAATGATTTGAGTCAAGCTTTTACGACTGTTAACAAAACAAAAAAAACAGGTTATGTCAAACACTAAAACCCTAAATGTGGTTATTTTCGGTATAGGTAATGTTGGCAGCACCTTAATCAACCAAATACAAGCAGCCAAAGCCCAATTGTTATCACAACAGCAATTAAATATCCAGATTCCTATTGTAACAAACTCTACCTTGGCATTCTATAATGAATTTGGTATTGAAAATGCTTGGCATTCCAATTTTGAAAAGGCTTCAATTCCTTATAAGATTAAAGATATCGTTGACTTTGTCAAATCACACCATTTTCAAAATTTAATAGCTATAGATGCCACAGCCAGTAAAGATTTTGTTCAGAATTATGTGTCTTTAATTGAAAACGGATTTCATATCATTTCACCAAATAAGGTAGCCAATACCTTAAGTTTTGAATTTTATGAACAATTAAGACTTACTTTAAAAAAGCACAACAAGTCTTTTTTGTACGAAACCAATGTAGGTGCAGGATTGCCTGTGATTGAAACCATAAAACGCTTGTACGATTCTGGTGAACAGATTAAAAAAATTAGAGGTGTTTTTTCTGGATCTTTAAGTTTTATATTCAATCGGTTTTCTTCTGAAAACGTCCTTTTTTCTGATATCCTAATACAGGCTAAACAATTAGGCTTAACAGAACCGGATGCAAGGGAAGATTTGTCAGGAACCGATGTGGCCAGAAAACTATTGATTTTAGCTAGGGAACTCCATATTAAAACCGAGTTGCACGATGTTCAAATAGAATCTTTGGTGCCCAAAAATCTGAATGGGAAAACTACGCTACATCAGTTTTATAGCAGGCAAAAAGAATTGGATGTCCCTTTTCAGGAGCGAAAGCAAAACCTCATGGAAAATCAGGTGTTGCGTTATGTTGGGGAATTGGATGTTACTAAAAAATCACTGGAAGTCAAGTTGGTTTCAGAAGAAAAGCATTCAGCTATCGGACAATTAAAAGGAGCCGATTCGGTATTTGAAATATATTCAGAATCTTATCAAGATTTTCCCTTAGTGATACAAGGAGCAGGAGCAGGAAAACATGTGACAGCTAGAGGCCTGTTTTCAGACATTGTAAAATTATCCTCAAGTTTAAATTAACAAATAGGTGAATTCGATCGATTTTATGATTAAACATAAAATTGTTTCAATAACAACATGAGCATTATGAGTGATATAAAACAAGAAATACAAAAACGCATTTTGGTTTTGGATGGAGCCATGGGAACCATGCTGCAACGTTATAAATTTACAGAAGAAGATTTTAGAGGTGAGCGTTTTAAAGATTACCCAACATCGCTTAAAGGCAATAACGACTTGCTCTCCCTTACGCAACCTGAAGCCATTGCCGAAGTTCATAGATTGTACTTTGAAGCAGGTGCAGATATTGTGGAAACCAATACCTTTTCTGGGACTTCCATTGCCATGGCAGATTACAACATGGAAGATTTGGTGTATGAACTTAATTTTGAATCGGCTAAAATTGCAAGAAAAGTAGCAGACCAATTTACCAAAGTAAATCCAGAAAAGCCAAGATTTGTAGCAGGAAGCATTGGTCCAACAAACAAAACCGCAAGTTTATCGCCAGATGTAAATAGACCAGAATTTCGAGCTATTACGTTTGATGAATTAAGAATTGCCTACAAACAACAAGTAGAAGCTTTAATTGATGGAGGCGTAGATGTGCTTTTAGTTGAAACTATTTTCGATACACTCAATGCCAAAGCAGCTTTGTTCGCTATTGAAGAAGTGAAAGAGGAACGTAACATCGATATTCCCATAATGGTTTCTGGAACCATAACAGATGCTTCTGGAAGAACGCTTTCTGGTCAAACCGTAGAAGCTTTTTTAACCTCTATTTCGCATGTTCCGTTGCTTAGCGTTGGATTTAATTGTGCACTTGGAGCCGAACAATTACAACCATATCTACAACGATTGTCTAACGAAACGGAGTTTTTTACTTCAGCACATCCAAATGCAGGTTTGCCAAATGCTTTTGGGGAATACGACCAGTCACCCAAAGAAATGCAAGTGTTGATTGAAAATTATTTAAAAGATGGCCTTATCAATATTATTGGAGGTTGTTGTGGCACAAATCCAGAACATATAAAAGCGATTGCTGAAGTGGCTAAAAATTATAAACCAAGATTGGTTTTTAGTTGTTAGTGTTTGGTGTTTAGAAAAATATAAAATATGAAAAATTATACAGAATTAGAAGTTTGGAAATTTGCAAGAGCTTTGGTGAAATCGGTTTATCAGCTTACTAAGCACTTTCCAAATCCAGAAATATATAGTTTAACAAATCAGATTAATCGAAGTGTGATTTCTGTACCATCAAATATTGCTGAAGGTATTGGAAGACAATCAGACAAAGAAACTATTCAATTTTTGTATATCTCAAAAGGTTCTTTGTTTGAGCTTGAAACGCAAATGTATCTTGCTTTCGATTTAGAATATATTTCTGAAGACCAATTAAAAGTAATTTTAGAACAATTATCATCTTGCAAGAAATTACTAAACGGATTCATTAACTATTTCAAAAATAAATTATAGTTATGAGTGATACTAAACACCAAACATCAAACACCAAATACCAAAAGTATTTAACTCTGTCTGGTTTAGAACCTTTGGTTGTAACTCCTGAAAGCAACTTTATTAATGTTGGTGAGCGAACCAATGTAACAGGTTCTAGAAAATTTCTTCGATTAATTAAAGAAGGGGATTATAACGAAGCTTTGGAGGTTGCAAGACATCAAGTGGAAGGTGGTGCACAAATCCTTGATGTGAATATGGATGAAGGTATGCTAGATGGTAAATATGCCATGACCAAATTTTTAAACCTTATTGCATCAGAACCTGATATTGCTCGAATTCCTATTATGATTGATAGTTCCAAATGGGAGATTATTGAAGCCGGATTGAAAGTGGTTCAGGGGAAATCGGTTGTGAATTCGATTAGTTTAAAAGAAGGAGAGGCTGAATTTATTCATCATGCAAAATTGGTAAAGCGTTATGGAGCAGCTGTCATTGTCATGGCTTTTGATGAGGTTGGTCAAGCCGATACTTACCAGCGTCGTATAGATATTTGTAAACGATCTTATGATATTTTGGTTAACCAAGTTAACTTTCCACCACAAGACATTATTTTCGATCCCAATATTTTTCCTGTGGCAACAGGTATGGAAGAGCATAGGAAAAATGCTTTGGATTTTTTCATGGCTACCAAATGGATTCGGGAGAATCTACCTTATGCAAATGTGTCAGGAGGCGTAAGTAATGTGTCTTTTTCCTTTAGGGGAAATGATACAGTTCGCGAAGCCATGCACGCTTCTTTTTTATACCATGCCATTCAACACGGAATGAATTTAGGCATCGTCAATCCTGCCATGTTAGAGGTTTATGATGAGATTGATAACCAATTGTTAGAGTTGGTTGAAGATGTGTTTTTCTATAGAAGAGAAGACGCCACCGAACGATTGCTGGATTTTGCTGAATCAGTGCACGCAAGTCGCGTACGGACAAGTCGCGTAGGGACAAGTCGCGACTTGTCCGTACTACAAGAATGGAGAAACCATAGCCTTCAAGACAGAATCACACATGCTTTAGTAAAGGGCATCGACAACTTTATAATAGAAGATGTAGAGGAAGCACGTTTATCAGTCTCAAAGCCAATTGAAGTGATTGAAGGCCATTTAATGATAGGGATGAATGTGGTTGGAGACCTCTTTGGAAGTGGAAAAATGTTCTTACCTCAAGTAGTGAAATCGGCAAGGGTTATGAAAAAAGCAGTTGCTTATTTACAACCCTTTATTGAAGCCGAAAAGGATGGGAAACAAGAGTTTTCCGGTCGTGTATTGATGGCAACGGTTAAAGGCGATGTGCATGATATTGGAAAAAACATTGTAAGTGTGGTTTTAGGTTGTAACAATTACGAAATCATCGATTTAGGAGTCATGGTGCCACCTGAAAATATTATTGAAACAGCCATTAGAGAGCATGTGGATATCATTGGCTTAAGTGGTTTAATTACACCATCGTTGGATGAGATGGTTTTGCTTTCAAAAGAAATGGAAAAGAAAAATTTGAACATTCCATTAATAATTGGAGGAGCTACTACTTCAAGAGCACATACCTCTGTGAAGATTGCACCTAATTACAAGCATACAGTGGTTCATATTAACGATGCCTCGAGAGCAGTTACAGTGGTTGGGAATTTGTTGCAAAAAGACAATGGTGTTTTTAAAGAGCAAATAAAAAAAGAGTACGATGATTTTAGAGAACAGTTTTTAAAACGAACCAAACAAAAAGAGTATCTATCCATAGCAGAAGCCAGAAAAAACAAATTTCAAATAGACTGGAATGATTCTGAAATTATAAAACCCAAACAATTGGGAATACAGGTATTTCATGATTTCGATTTAAAAAAACTAGAAGCATTTATAGATTGGAGTCCGTTTTTTAGAAGTTGGAATTTACATGGTCGTTACCCAGATATTTTGGAAGATGACGTTGTTGGAGCACAAGCCAAGGAGTTATTTAAAGACGCCAAAGTTTTGCTCAATCGTATTTTCGATGAAAACCTTCTGAAAGCTAATGCTGTTTTCGGATTATTTCCAGCAAACTCAGTCAATGATGATGATATTGAAATTCAGAATTCAGAATTCAGAATTCAGAATTATAAATTCCTAACCCTTCGTCAGCAATCCAAAAAAGCAGCAGGAAAACCAAACTTGGCCTTAGCCGATTTTATCGCACCAAAAAAATCAGGAGTTCAAGATTATATGGGTTGCTTTTGTGTAAGTGCAGGTTTTGGAACGGAATCTTTAGCGAAAGAGTTTGAGGAAAATCATGACGATTATAATGCTATTATGATTAAAGCACTTGCAGATCGTTTGGCAGAAGCATTTGCAGAATATTTACATAAAGAAGTAAGAACAAATTACTGGAATTATGTGCAAGACGAAAGTTTAACAAACGAAGATTTAATTAAAGAAAATTACAAAGGCATTCGTCCGGCTCCAGGCTATCCAGCGTGTCCAGATCATTTGGAAAAAAAGACGATCTGGGAATTGTTGAAAGTAAAAGAAAACATTGGAGTTGAACTTACAGAAAGTTTGGCCATGTGGCCAGCAGCCAGTGTTAGTGGATACTATTTTGCAAATCCGGAAGCAAAATATTTTGGATTAGGTAAAATTAATCAAGATCAAGTAAAAGATTATGCCATACGAAGAGGTATTACAGAAGCCGAAGCAGAAAAATGGTTGCGTCCTAATTTAGCAGATTAAATATGAAAGTAACAGAGCACATAAAAAACGCCAACGGGAAAACTTTGTTTTCATTCGAGATTTTACCACCATTAAAAGGACAAAACGTGCAATCTATATTCGATAATATCGATCCGTTAATGGAATTTAAACCACCATTTATTGATGTGACCTATCATCGTGAAGAATATGTGTATAAAGAGCTAGACAATGGTTTGCTGCAAAAAAAGGTGGTTAAAAAAAGACCTGGAACGGTTGGAATTTGTGCAGCCATTCAAAATAAATATCGCGTAGATGCCATTCCGCATATTTTGTGTGGTGGATTTACAAAAGAAGATACCGAAAACTTTTTGATAGATTTAGACTTTTTGGGGATTGACAATGTCATGGCCTTACGTGGTGATGCCGTAAAAACAGAAACCTATTTTAAAGCTGAAAAAGAAGGGCATCATTATGCAAGTGAATTGGTGACCCAAATTTCAGATTTGAACAAAGGCACCTATTTGGATGAAGACCTGCTTAATTCATCTTGTACAAATTTCTGCGTTGGCGTTGCAGCTTATCCAGAAAAGCACATGGAAGCTCCAAGTTTGGATAGCGACATCCATTTTTTAAAAAAGAAAATAAAATATGGCGCTGAATATATTGTGACTCAAATGTTTTTCGACAACCAGAAGTATTTTGATTTTGTGGACAAATGCAGAAAAGAAGGTATAAAAGTGCCAATAATTCCAGGATTAAAGCCTATTGCAACCAAAAAACAACTTAATTTAATCCCTCATCGTTTTCATGTGGATTTACCTGAAGACTTAATTTTAGAGGTTGTGAAATGTCAAAACAATGAACAGGTAAGACAATTGGGCATTGAGTGGTGTGTCCAGCAATCCAAAGAACTACAAAAAGCAGGAATTCCTGTGCTTCATTACTATTCCATGGGGAAAAGTGACAATATAAAAGCCATTGCATCGCAGGTATTTTAAATATTCTACTATTTTTGCTTCACAAATAATATAAATGAGGCAATTACTAACCTGCTTGATGTGTCTGTGTTTTGCATTTGGTTTTTCGCAAGAGAAGCAAAGCAAATCCTATTTTGATATTAATTATTTTACTGGCAACATTGCCTTGCACAATAATGATATTCTTCATTTAATACAAGGACATCCAGAGGGTGTTATCCTGAGTTGGAACAAAAAAACCTTTGGGGAAAAGGATTGGGAACAACGCTATGGCTATCCAGATTGGGGTCTCTCCTTTGCATTTCAAGATTTAAAAAACGATGTTTTGGGCAATAATTATTCCCTTTATGCCCATTATAATTTTTATTTTTTAAAACGGAATTTAATGTTGCGTATAGGTCAAGGCTTGGCTTATAATACAAATCCTTACGATAAAGAGGATAACCATAAAAATGTGGCTTTTGGTTCTACCATTTTAAGTGCCACTTATTTAATGCTAAATTACAAAAAAGAACGTTTGTTTGATAGGTTTGGCGTGCAAGCCGGTTTTTCACTTTTACATTATTCCAATGCCAATGTAAAAGCGCCAAATACCAGCATAAATACCATTGCCTTCAATGTAGGCGTTACATATAATTTAGATGAAACAGACCCAGATTTTATTGGAACGCTTACCAAAGAAAAATTCACGCAACCTATAAAATACAATGTGGTTTTTAGAAGTGGTATCAATGAAAGTGATGTGATAGGAAGTGGGCAATTTCCATTTTATATCCTCTCGGCTTATGCCGATAAGCGTTTGTCGCATAAAAGTGCTGTGCAGTTAGGGACAGATGTGTTCTTCTCTATGTTTTTAAAAGAACTGATTTACTATACATCCGTTGCCTTTCCTGAAGAAAATGTTTCGGGAGATGAAGATTACAAGCGTGTGGGTGTGTTTGCTGGTCACGAATTGTTCATCAATAAAATGTCTTTGGTCACACAATTTGGTTATTATGTGTATTATCCATTTGATTTTGAAGGGAGAACCTACTTAAGAATAGGGGTAAAACGTTATTTTGGCGAAAAAATATTTGGTGCCATTACTTTAAAGTCTCATGGAGCCAAAGCCGAAGCTGTTGAGTTTGGAGTTGGAATTAGATTGTAAATAAATGAAAAAAATACTGTACCTATTTGTTTTTACTTGTTTTCTTGCTTGTGATAGCGAGGATGCGAACGATTGTTTTCAAAAAACCGGAAACATCATTCAAAAGGAAGTGGTTGTGGACGATTTTGAAAAAATTCTAATTAACCGAAACATTAAACTCATTCTTAAAGAAGCACCAGAAACCCATGTTTTAATTGAAACAGGAGAAAACTTAATGAATGATGTAGAGGTGGTAGTTGTAGATAATCAATTGCGTTTAACAGATAACAATACTTGTAATTTTGTACGGGATTACGAGCCAACTAAAATTTATGTTTCGGCTCCAAATATTACCGATATAAGAAGTTCCACACAGTTCGACATATCTTCCGATGGCGTTTTGAATTATACCGATTTAAGATTGTTTTCAGAAGATTTTAATTCTGAAGGTGCTTTCACTATGGGAGATTTTAGATTGCGTGTCAATACAAACATGTTGAGAATCACTTCAAATAATCTGTCTTCTTTTTACATTTCTGGAGATACCAACAAACTGCATATAGGTTTTTATTCTGGAGCTGGACGTTTTGAAGGAGCTCAGTTAATCGCTCAAGAAGTAAATGTGTCCCATAGAGGGAGTAACGATATAATTGTAAACCCACAACTTTCTTTAGAAGGGGAATTACGTGGTACAGGAGATGTAATTTCCAAAAACCAGCCACCAATTGTTGATGTGGAACAATTATACACAGGAGAACTTATTTTTGATTAAGTTGAAAAAAAATCATTGACTGCTTAGAGGCAATCAAACCCCAAAAACAAAATTGCAATAGCTTAGGCTCCAAACAGTAGTGTTGGTCAAACAATAAAGTTTTAGACCTTTACAACTTTGCGTCTTTGCGAGAAAAAAACTTACTTCGTCAACTCCCGAAACAAGTTTTCCAAACTCATGTTTTTCTGATTCAACTGCAAAATTTTCAACTGATTGTCATGTGCAAAATCAAACACATGGGAACGCATGTCTTCTGTAGTGGAAAAGGTGATTTCATAAATAAAGTCGTGCGTATTTACAACCTGTTTTACTTTTGGTAAGTTCAATAAAAAGGCATCTTCAACCCTGTAATCAAATTCCACAACCACTATTTGTTCCTGACCTTCACGAAGTTCTTTTAATTTCTTATCGGCTACAATTTCACCTTTGTTAATAATAATCACTCGATCGCACATGGCTTCAACTTCTTGCATGATGTGTGTGGAAAGAAAAACAGTTTTTTCTTTTCCAATACTTTTAATCAGGTTCCTAATGTCTACCAATTGGTTTGGGTCCAAGCCAGTGGTAGGTTCATCTAAAATCAGCACATCTGGATTGTGCAAAAGCGCATTGGCCAAACCTACCCGTTGTCTGTAGCCTTTAGAGAGCTGACCTATTTTTTTGTGACTTTCAGGTGTTAAACCAGTAAGCTGTATCACTTCTTCTATACGTTCTTTGGTTACGCCATAAACTTGAGCGTTAAAGGCTAAATATTCCCTTACATACTGTTCCAAATACAACGGATTGTGTTCCGGTAAATACCCTACACTTTGCTGTACCTTCTGTTGGTTGGTATTTACATCAAAGTTGTTCACTCTAGCTTGTCCTTCAGAAGCCTCAATATAAGTGGTTAGAATTTTCATCATGGTCGATTTTCCTGCGCCATTGGGACCTAAAAAACCAACAATTTCTGGCTTGTTCACCTTAAAGGATATGTTGTTCAACGCTTTTTGAGAACCGTATATTTTTGTGATGTTTGCAACTTCTATAGACATAAAACGCTTAGATTTTTTGTAAAAATAACTAATTCGCAAACGATTTCAATTAAAAAACAGTCTTTCCATTTTGTTTTTTCAAATTATTACCTACATTAGCAGTCGCATTATGAAACAGTCAAGCTAAAGAGCTTAACATCCAAGGGGGATGATTATAAAGCTGTTTCATGTGGCAAATATAGAGCCGTAAAATAAGCACATGAAAACAATAACGCATTTTACATATTATAACTGGTATTATTTCTTTTTTAACAGAAGAAACGAGACGCTATATATGTATATGTAAAGATTAATAATATATGTTAAAAAGTCTCGATTTATTTCGGGACTTTTTTTTTGCTAAAAAATTAAAATAAAACCCATAGGTTTGATAAAAACAGTTGCCATACAGGGAGTCAAAGGGTCTTTTCATCATATTGTGTCACAACAGTATTTTAAAAGTCAAGCACATATACTGGAATGTTTAACGTTTGATGAAGCTGTACAGAGCTTGATTTCTGGAAAAACAGAAGCTGTGGTCATGGCTTTAGAGAATTCCATAGCTGGTTCCATTATCCCAAATTATGCTTTGATAGACACCCATCATTTACATATTGTAGGTGAACATTATTTGGATGTGCAACACCATTTAATGGCTTTACCAAATCAAAGCATAGCCAATATTAAAGAGGTGTATTCCCATCCAATGGCTTTATTGCAATGCAAAGAATTTTTTAAAAAATTCCCACACATAAAACTTATTGAAGATAAAGATACAGCTGAAGTGGCACAGCGTATTCAAAGTAAAAACATCAAAGGGGTTGCGGCCATAGCAAGTAAACTGGCTTCAGAACTATTTAACTTGAACATTCTTGCCGAAAGCATTCAAACCATTAAGCATAACGAAACCCGTTTTGTTATTTTAAAAAAAGAAACCCAAGACATTTTAAATGGCGATATAAACAAAGCTTCTATAAAATTTGAATTGGAGCACCAAAGAGGGAGCCTGGCAGCCATGTTGAATGTAATGAGCGATTGTAAATTGAACTTAACCAAAATACAATCTTTACCAAAAATGGAAACACCATGGAAATACGCTTTTTTTGTTGATGTGACATTTGATGTGTATGAAGACTATAAAAAAGCAATTTCCATTATGGAAATCATGACTGAAGATTTTAAAATATTAGGTGAATATAAAAAAGCAAAACCATGATTGAAGCTGCAAAAAGATTGCAAAGCATTGAAGAATATTACTTTTCGAAAAAACTTCGGGAAGTTAGGCTGTTGGAAGCCAATGGCAAACCAATCATTAATTTGGGCATTGGAAGCCCAGACCTTCAACCACCACAGAGTGTCATTACAGCCTTGGGCAAAAGTTTTGAAGCCATACAGGCAAACCAATATCAAAGCTATCAAGGTTTGCCGGAACTTCGCGAAGCCATTGTCTCTTTTTATAGAGACCAGTTTCAGGTGTATTTAAGCCCAACTACAGAAGTCTTGCCATTAATGGGAAGCAAAGAGGGCATCATGCACATTTCCATGGCTTTTTTAAATCATGGAGATCAAGTGCTTATTCCAAATCCAGGATATCCAACCTATGCTTCTGTAACAAAATTACTTGGTGCAAAGCCAGTATTTTACAATTTAAACGAAACAAATAATTGGATGCCAGATTTGGAAGTATTAGAAAGTCAAGACTTATCCAAGGTAAAAATGATGTGGGTGAATTATCCTCATATGCCAACAGGAGCCATTGCGACCGAAGCTTTTTTTACAAGATTGATTGCCTTTGCGAAACGGCATCGTATTTTAGTTGTAAATGATAATCCGTATGGTTTTATTTTAAACGATTCCCCTAAAAGTATCTTGAGTATTCCAGGAGCAAAAGACGTTTGTTTGGAGCTGAACTCTTTAAGTAAAACCTTTAATATGTCTGGTTGGAGAGTTGGGATGGTTTTAGGGAAATCAGACTACATCAATCATGTTTTAAAAGTAAAAAGCAATATGGATTCTGGCATGTTTTACGGTATTCAAAAAGGTGCCATAGAAGCCTTAAGGTGCTCCAAATTATGGTATGCCAGTTTAAATCAAGTTTATCGGGAAAGACGAAAACTCATCTGGCAGCTGGCAGATAGCTTAAACTGCCGGTATGATAAAAAAGCAACTGGATTGTTTGTTTGGGCAAAAGTTCCAGACTTGTTTACATCAGAGGGGTTTATTGATTTATTGTTAAAAGAAAAAAACATTTTTATAGCTCCAGGTACTGTTTTTGGAAGCCAAGGAGAAGGCTATGTTAGGTTTTCACTTTGTGCAACCACAGATGTTATTGAAGAAGCCATTGCGAGGTTATAAATATCCTGCATGGTTGTAATCCCCAAGCGTCGGGACTTGCAGGCTTAAATTACAAATCTTCCATAAGTGAAGATGTCTTTAAAAGACAAAAAATATGAAAAACATATACATAATAGGAGTTGGTTTAATTGGAGGTAGCATTGCCAAAGATGTTAAAAAATTGAATCCAGGGATTTCAATTCATGGAATTGATGCAAACGAAACCCATTTACAAGAAGCATTAACTTTAAAACTAATTGATAAAAAAGCAAATTTCGAAGATTTAAAACATGCTGATTTGGTGATTGTTTCCATTCCTGTAGATGCTACAGAAACCTTGTTGCCACATATTTTGGATGTTGTATCAGAGGATACCTTGGTAATAGATTCCGGTTCCACCAAAGCAAGCATTTGCAAAGCTGTAGCGAAACACCCAAAAAGGAGAAATTTTTTAGCCACACACCCTATAGCAGGAACTGAATTTTCGGGACCAAAAGCTGCTGTGGAAGGTTTGTTCATGAACAAAACAAACATCATTTGCGAAATAGAAAAAACAGCTTTTAAATTACAAGAGCGCGCTTTAACCATTTTCAAGATTATGGGAATGAACATGCGTTACATGAATCCGGAAGCCCATGACAAACACATAGCTTATGTATCGCATTTATCCCATATAAGTGCTTTTATGTTAGGGAAAACAGTTATTGAGAAAGAAAAAAACGAACGTGATATTTTCGATTTGGCAGGAAGTGGCTTTGCCTCAACAGTAAGATTGGCGAAAAGTTCACCACATATGTGGACACCCATTTTCAAACAAAATAAAGTTAATGTTATTGAAACTTTAGATGAGTATATAAACAATCTTGTTAAATTTAAGGAGTTTATGCAAACCGATAATTTTGATGCCATTTTTAAGGATATGGAAAACACAAACCATATAAAAGACATATTAAACGGAATAAAATAAGTAAGCACTAAGCAAATTCCCAAATATCAAAAAAGCAGGACTTGTATAGATAAGTTTGGAATTTGTTTTATGGAATTTTAATACATATTATGGAAAACAAAAAAGAATTAAGACACTGGTTAAATGCCTTCGGGTTAGAGCATCCATTGGTTATTGCAGGACCTTGTAGCGCAGAGACTGAAGAACAGGTTTTAAATATAGCCCATCAATTGAAGGATAGTGATACAACAGTTTTAAGAGCAGGAATCTGGAAACCAAGAACACGACCTGGAAATTTTGAAGGAGTAGGTGCCTTGGGCTTAAAGTGGTTGCAAAAAGCCAAAGAAGAAACAGGCTTGTTAACAGCCACAGAAGTTGCCAATGCCACTCATGTGGATTTGGCGCTGCAACATGATGTAGATGTGTTGTGGATTGGTGCCAGAACAACGGTTAGTCCGTTTATAGTTCAGGAAATTGCAGAAGCTTTAAAAGGAACCGACAAAATAGTGTTGGTGAAAAACCCTGTAAATCCAGATTTGGCTTTGTGGTTGGGAGCTGTAGAGCGTTTTTACGCCTCAGGAATCAATAATCTGGGAGTGATCCACAGAGGTTTTTCAACCTATGAAAAAACCAGGTATAGAAACAATCCAGAATGGCAATTGCCAATCGATCTACAAAACAGGTTTCCAGACTTGCCACTTATTTTAGATCCTTCGCATATAGCTGGACGTAGGGATATTATTTTCGATTTATGCCAAACGGCTCTCGATTTGAATTATGATGGCTTAATGATAGAAACACATCACCAACCTGATAAGGCTTGGAGTGATGCGTCCCAGCAAATCACACCAAACACGCTTATTCAGTACACAAAAGATTTACGTATAAGAAAAGAGATAGGTGAAGCTGCAGAATTTAAAAACAAAATAAACACCTTAAGAACGCAAATAGATGTTATAGACCATCAATTTATTGAAATGTTAGGAAAACGCATGAAGATTGCCGATGATATAGGAGCTTTAAAAAAAGCACATAATGTGGCCGTTTTACAAACCAAACGTTGGAACGAGATACTTGGTAAAATGATTCTTCAAGGAGAAGAGAAAAACTTAAGCGAAGAATTTATTTTAAGGCTTTTCAAAGCCATACACCAGGAGTCCATCAATCATCAGGAAAAGATTATTAACAAATAAAAGTGTTTTCCCACCATTAAGGTTTCTAAAACCTCAATGGTCTTGAGTCATCCTGAAAGGTCTTTTATCAACGATAAGTTTTTCATTTTTAATTAATATTGCATCTTTGTAATAATGACAGGAATTGTATATAAATCTACAGGAAGTTGGTACACTGTTAAAACAGATTTTGGTGCCACTTATCAATGCCGAATCAAAGGAAAGTTCAGGATACAAGGCATTAAAAGCACCAATCCCATAGCTGTTGGAGATCGTGTGGATTTTGATTTGGATACAACCAATAACGAAGAAACCGTTGGTATTGTGACCCATATTCACGATAGAAAGAATTATATTGTTAGGAAATCGGTTAATTTATCAAAGCAAACACACATTATTGCATCAAACATCGATCAAGTGTTTTTATTGATTACCATTGATAATCCACCAACATTTACAAGTTTTATCGATCGGTTTTTGGTTACAGCAGAAGCCTATTCCATTAAAACCATTTTACTGTTCAATAAAATAGACACCTATCAAGAAGAGACCCTTAATGAAGTTAGGTATTTGGCTCATATATATAGGCAAATAGGTTATGAATGTATTGGGATTTCGGCTGCTACTGGTAAAAATATCGATAAGGTTAAGGCCTTAATGCAAGATAAGGTAAGCATGTTTGCTGGTCATTCTGGAGTTGGAAAATCTACCTTAATAAACAGCATTGAGCCAGAATTGGACTTGAAAACAAAAGCCATTTCCAATCAGCATATGCAAGGACAGCACACCACGACTTTCGCTGAAATGTTTGATTTAAGTTTTGGAGCTAAAATTATTGATACACCTGGAATTAAAGGTTTTGGGGTTGTAGATATGGATAAGGCTGAGGTAGGCGATTATTTTCCTGAGTTTTTTAAACTAAAACAGGAATGCAAATTCCATAATTGTATTCATGTGGACGAACCAAAATGTGCTGTAAAAGAGGCCTTGGATAGAGATGAGATAGCCTATTCCAGATATAGAAGTTACATTCAAATTCTGGAAGGTGAAGATGAACATTATAGAACGGATAGTTGGGATAAAGAATAAGGTATGAAAGCTGTAATTCAAAGAGTTTCAAAAGCCAGTGTTACTATTAATGCTAAACAGGTTGCCAATATAAACAAGGGCTTGTTGGTATTATTGGGTATTATTGAAGATGATACTCAGGAAGACATTTCATGGTTGTCCAATAAAATTGCTAACCTCAGGATTTTTAACGACAAGAATGGTGTGATGAATCAATCGTTGCAAGAGGTTGATGGGGAAGTCATAGTTGTAAGTCAGTTTACACTTCATGCAAGTACAAAAAAAGGCAATAGACCGAGTTATATAAAAGCAGCCAAGCCAGATACAGCAATACCAATCTACGAAAACTTTGTAAAACAATTGGAGGCAGACTTAGGGAAGAGTGTACAGACAGGTGAGTTTGGTGCAGATATGAAAGTGGAACTTTTAAATGATGGACCAGTAACCATAATCATTGATACTAAAAATAAAGAATAAATCAATTAATTTTATTGAAAGCTTTGTTTTTTGAAAAATAAGTCTATTTTTGAAACAGAGAAATAAAGTGCCTACATGATAAGAATTATACTTTTAGTTCTCTCCTCACTAATTTATACACAAATAACAGCACAGGATGATAATTTATTTAATGTAAATACCATCCCTTTAGAGCTTAGAATAAAATCGAATGCAGTTGTTAGGTCTGATTATACACATATAAACGTTATTGACTATGATAAATTCGTGTTTACTAATAAACGTATCATCACAGTTCTTAATAAAGAAGGTGATTATAAAATTGGTGCATTTCAACATTACGATGATAACATAAAAATCCAAGATCTTGAAGTGCGAATTTATAATTCACTTGGAAAAGAAATCAAAAAGATTAAAAAGAACGAGTTTAAAGACGTAAGTGCAGTACCTGGTGGTACGTTGTATTCAGACAGTCGTGTAAAGTATTTAGAATATACCCCAATTAATTATCCTTATACCGTCCTCTTTGAGACAGAAGTTGTTTACAATTCCACAGCTTTTATACCAAGTTGGAGACCAATAGAAGGATTTTATATAAGTACCGAAAATGCTGAATATAAAATCTCAAATTCTTCTGAAATATCCGTAAAAGTTAAAACTTCAAATTTTAAAGATTATAACATCAAAAGGCTTAGTGATTATCATTTTATAGCCAAAAACTTAAAATCAATAGAGCCAGAGTCATTCAGTCCAGATTTTAGTACTTATGCACCTTTTTTAAAAGCAGCTTTAACTAAATTTGAAATGGAAGGCGTTAAAGGCGTTAATAACAATTGGGTGGATTTTGGATTATGGATGAACAACAACTTGATAAACGGAACTCAAGAACTACCTCAAAATGTAAAAAACACCATTAAACAACTTACAGCAACTGCTATTACAGATATGGAAAAAGCTAAAATTGTTTATGAGTATATGCAGAATAAAACACGCTATGTAAGTGTGCAAGTTGGAATAGGTGGGTGGAAACCAATGGATGCTGAAGACGTAGATAAGTTAGCTTATGGCGATTGTAAGGCCTTAACAAATTATACACAGGCTTTATTAAAAGAGGTAGGAGTAACTTCATATTATACCATAATTTATGGCGATAATAAATTATTAGATATAGATAAATATTTTTCAGCAACACAAGGTAATCATGCCATTTTATGTTTGCCAAATAATGAAGATTATGTCTGGTTAGAATGTACAAGTAAAACTAGTCCATTTGGTTATACTGCTAATTTTACTGACGATAGAGATGCTTTAATTATAACACCAGAAGGTGGAAAAATAGTTCGAACAAAAACATATCATGCTTCAGAAAATTTACAAGAAATAGCGGCCAATATTTTTTTAGATGAAAATGGATCTGTTTTAGGAGATATACATATACAATCCAAAGGAGCACAATACGGAGAACATGAAGGCATACAAAACAAAACAATAAAAGAACAGGAATTATATTATAAAGATGATTTTTGGAATGATTTAAATAATCTTGAAATTCTAAAAATGGCTTTCAGTAACGATAAAGACAGTATTGTTTTTACAGAAGATGTCAAGGTTAAAATTTCTAATTATAGTTCCAAGGCTGGAAATAGAATATTGTTTCAACCTAATGTGTTTAATAAGTTAACAAAGACTCCTGCCAGTTACAAAAATAGGCAATTACCTTTTGTTATCGAAAGAGGATTTACAGATATAGATGCTTATCAAATAAAGTATGCTAACCAACTTGAAATAGAGGCAATTATGGAGCCTGTGTCTATACAAAATAAATTTGGCTCATATACTTTAAGCATAACAACAGCAAATAACATCATAACATATAAACGTAAATTAATACTAAACAAAGGCAGTTATTCAAAAGAAGATTACGAGAAATTTAGAAATTTTTATTTAAGTGTTAAAAAGCATGATAACTCCAAAATAGTATTTAATTCTAAAACCTAGCTAACCTATGAAATTCGTTTTTTATATAGCATGTGTATTTACAATACATTTAACAATTGCTCAAGATTATAAATTTGGAAAAGTAAGTAAAGAAGAACTTCTGGAAACATCAGATCCTACAGACCCTGAGGCAAATGCAACTGTATTATACAGAAGCCAAGAAATTAAATTTGAATATATTGAAAGTAAAGGGTTTGTACAGAAAAATGATATTCATGAACGCATAAAAATATATAATAAAGACGGCTTTGATCAAGCAACCAAAGTAATAAAACTTTATAATGAATCTAATGAATTAAAAGAAAGTTTAACAGGATTTAAAGCATATACATATAACTTAGAAGGGAATAAAATAATAGATGATAAATTAAAAAGCGATGGTATTTTCGAAGAAGAAACCAATAAATATTGGTTAACAACAAAGTTCACGATGCCTAACATAAAAGAGGGTTGTGTGATTGAATATAAGTATACCATTCAATCCGAACTAATTAGATTAGATGATATAGAGTTTCAACAAGAAATACCCATTCGGAAATTAGATTTAAATATAGAAATTCCTGAATATTATGTTTATCAAAAATATTTAAACACAAAAGCATTTTATTATCCTAAATTAAATGAATCTTCAAAATATAAAGAATTTGATTTTACGTATAGGTTAGAACAAAAAGCAGGTGAAAGAGCACTTTCACAAAAAGTTGAAAATAAACAAAAAGTAAGATTAAATATTATTGAGGCTAATGAGACCAACATTCCAGCCTTGAAGAACGAAACTCATGTGTCTAATATTGATAATTATAGAGCCATCATGAAAATGGATTTAAGTTCCATTCATTATCCAGATCAAGTGAGACGTAATTTTACAACCAATTGGGAAAAAGTAACAAAAACAATTTATGAAAGTAATGATTTTGGAGAGCAATTAAAAAAATCAGGTTATTTTAGTGATGATTTAAGTTCTGCCATTGCAGGCGCAACAAACCCAATAGAACAAACCTATAATATTTTCAATTTTGTAAAAACCAAAGTAAAATGGAACGGACTTCATGGGTATTACGCAGATTTAGGCGTAAGGCAATCTTATAAGCAAGGTGTTGGAAATGTGGCAGATATCAATTTGATTTTAAATGCTATGTTGCGTGAAGCTGGACTAGATGCAAATCCTGTTTTAGTGAGCACAAAAGATAATGGTATTCCAGTATTTCCAACAAGAAGTGGTTTTAATTATGTTATTTGCGCTGTTAAATTAAAAGAAGGTCTGGTACTTTTAGACGCTTCTAGAAATTTCACAAGCCTCAACGTATTACCAGTAAAAGCTTTAAATTGGCAAGGAAGATTAATACGAAAAGATGGTAGTTCAGACTGGATTAATTTATCTGTTCAAGAGCCTTCTAAGGAAATAGTTTCTTTAAATATTAAACTTAATACAGATTTATCAGCAACAGGAAAAGTTAGAAATCAATACACAGACTATAGTGCATTAAAATACAGAAATACCTTTGAAAGTTATTCTAAAGACGATTTGATTAAAGAAATTGAATCTGAAAATGGGTTGTTACAAGTATCTAATATTGAAGTAGAAGATTTGAATATTCCTATAAAACCTGTACTTTTATCTTATGAATATGAACTAAAAGAAGCTTTAGAAGAAATAGGAGGTAGCTACTATTTTTCTCCTTTATTATTTTTAAAAATAAAAGAAACACCTTTTAAGCTTCAAACAAGAAATTACCCAATAGATTTAGATTACCCAACGTCAAGAAAATATATGGTAAACATTATGTTACCTGAAGGATTTCAAGTAGAATCTTTACCAGAAAACCAAAAGTTACAGTATAATAGCACAGAAGGAGAATTTACTTATTTAATTAGAGAGAACGGTTCGATGCTACAAATGATAATTACGTTAGATTTAAATAATACCTTAATTTTACCAGAAAATTATGAGCAATTTAAACAGTTTTTCGAATTATTAGTAAATAAACAAGCTGAGAAAATAGTTCTTAAAAAAGCATAACAATGGATATTAAAAATGCACAGTTGATAGTTGATTCCTGGATTAAAGAGCATGGCGTTCGTTACTTTAACGAATTAACCAACATGGCACAATTAACTGAAGAAGTGGGAGAGGTGGCCAGAATTATAGCCAGGCGTTATGGCGAACAAAGTGAAAAGGAAAGCGATAAAGACAAAGATTTAGGCGAAGAATTGGCAGATGTTGTTTTTGTGGTTCTATGTCTCGCCAACCAAACAGGAATTGACCTCCAAGCAGCTTTTGATAAAAAAATGGATAAAAAAACCAAACGCGATCACGACAGACACCACAACAACAGCAAATTAAAATAACGCAAATTCCTGTGACAGCAGGAGTCTTTTTAAATGAATATCCTACTTCGACAATCAACAATCAACAATCTGCAATCTGAAATCAAAATCACAGGTTCCAAAAGCGAATCCAATAGGTTGTTGTTGTTACAGGCTTTGTACTCCAATATCCAAATAGAGAACTTATCAAATTCCGATGATACTCGTGTCATGTCTAAAGCATTATCGTCTACTTCCAATATTGTGGATGTTCACCATGCTGGTACAGCCATGCGTTTTTTAACAGCCTATTTTGCCTTTCAAAAAGGTCGGGAAGTGGTATTAACCGGATCAGATAGAATGAAGGAAAGACCCATAAAAATATTGGTCGATGCTCTTAGGGAACTTGGTGCAGATATAAGTTATTTGGAAACGGAAGGATTTCCACCATTAAAAATAAACGGAAAAAACCCAACAAAAAATAAAGTGACACTTCAAGCCAATGTAAGCAGTCAATATATCTCTGCTTTATTGTTGATTGCACCTAAATTAGAAAACGGCTTGGAGCTTATTTTAGAGGGAAACATCACGTCTGTTCCTTATATTAAGATGACGCTTAGGCTACTTGAAGAGTTAGGAATAGAAACATCTTTTAAGGATCAAACTATCAAGGTCAAGCAACAATCAGCAATCAACAATCAAATAGCAACAGTTGAATCAGATTGGTCATCAGCATCTTATTTTTATAGCATTATTGCTTTAAGCAAAGTGGGAACCAAAATCACTTTGTCATCCTACAAAGCACATTCTCTGCAGGGAGATGCTGTTTTGGCAGACATCTATCTGCAATTTGGAGTAAAAACCACTTTTAAAACCAATAGGCTTGTCCTTCAAAAAGTAGAAAAGCTAAATAACCTTTCCCTTATTGAATTAGACTTGTCAAATTCACCAGATATTGCGCAAACCATAACAGTAACATGTTTCGCTTTAGGATTGGAATGCCTACTAACCGGACTTCATACCTTAAAAATTAAAGAAACAGATAGACTTCTTGCCCTTAAAACCGAAATTGAAAAATTAGGAGGTATGGTAACCATTACAACCAATAGTTTACATTTAAAAGCTTCAAATAATTTAAAAAGTCAGGTTGCCATAGCAACTTATAGCGACCATAGAATGGCTATGGCATTTGCTCCGTTGGCGCTTAAAACCTCACTAATAATCAATGATGCCGAAGTAGTCTCTAAGTCTTATCCAGGTTTTTGGAACGATTTAAAAATCATCGGTTTTCAAATATCTCAATAATAATTGGCTAAATACTTGACAACGCCTACTTTCAGATTGTATATTTGCAACCTTTGTAAAAAACAAAACACTTTCATTTTAATTTAAAAATTGATAGAACACAATGAAATTATCACATTTTAATTTTAACCTTCCAGACGAATTATTAGCAGAATATCCAGCCGAAAATAGAGATGAATCCCGTTTAATGGTATTAAACAGGGAAAAGCAAACCATCGAGCATAAGATGTTTAAAGATCTTATTGATTATTTTGATAAGGATGATGTGATGATTCTTAACAACACCAAGGTTTTTCCTGCCAGACTGTTTGGTAACAAGGAAAAAACTGGAGCAAGAATTGAAGTG
>Ga0070728_10000235_pt1 | contig 124660 bp, 121 predicted proteins | sample tdDd471_FD_66723 | JGI IMG/M metagenome (GOLD analysis project Ga0070728, IMG submission 66723) | Marine sediment microbial communities from the Atlantic coast under amendment with organic carbon and nitrate - tdDd47.1 | ecosystem: Environmental > Aquatic > Marine > Coastal > Sediment... | reverse complement strand
TGAGGGCCAGCTGGAACATGCCGAGCGTGAAGGCGGGCATGATGATGCTCTGCCAGCCACTGACCGTCAGCAGACCGGTATCCCAGAGGCCGATGTCAACGGTCTCGCCGCGCCCGAAAGTGGGCAGCCAGCCGAGCGTCACCCCGAACAGCAGAATCAGCAGGATACCGATGACGAAGGTCGGCAATGATATGCCGATCAGGGAAACCGTCAGAAATACATGCGACAGCCATCGCTTTGGATACAGTCCCGTATAGACGCCGAGCGGCACGCCCACGACGATGGCGAACAGGGCAGCGAGCAGGGAAAGTTCCAGTGTCGCGGGCAGCCGGTCGGCCAGCAGTTCATCAACCGGGCGTCCGATGCGATAGGAAATGCCGAACTTGCCCTGCACCGTGTTGCCGATGAAGCGGGCGAACTGCAGCGGGACCGGATCGTTCAGGCCCAGGTCCTGGCGCAGCTTTGCGCGATCCTCCAGCGAGGTGTCCTGGCCGACCATCTGGGCCACCGGGTCGCCGACATAGCGGAACATGGTGAACCCGATCAGCGCCACGACGAGCATCACCAGCAGGGCCTGGAAGAGGCGGCGAATGACGAAGGCGATCATTCAGCTTCCCCGAAAACTGAGAGATAAGGGGGCGGCATCAAGCACCAGCCCTTGCCTGCGACCGGAAACGAAAGCGTTCCGGTCAGGCCGTCGTCCGAACGGGAGTCGTCCGAACTGGAGCGGAGGCTCCGCCGCCATGACTGGCATCGCGGCGGAGTCCATCCGGTTCCGGATCGGTCAGTCCACGGTCACGTGGCGCCATGCGAACTGGTTGTCCGCACGCTGCTTCACGTTGATGCCGTCCCGTGCGCCCCAGGCCAGAGCCTGCTGATGCAGCGGGATGTAGGCGATGTCACGGGTGGTGTGCACCCACGCCTCACGGATCATGGCATTACGCTTCACCGCGTCGGTTTCCGACAGCACCTTGGCGGTCAGCGCGTCCACTTCGGGGTTGCAGTAGCGACCCAGGTTGAACTTGCCGTTGCCGGTTTCCGCATTGTAGCAGCCATGCAGGTTGAACAGCGGGTTCCAGCTGTCGAAGGAGCCCGGGGTCCAGCCCAGCAGGTAGAAGGAAGTATCCAGGCTCGGTGCCAGCACCTTCTTGAAGTACAGCGCCTTCGGCTGGGCCAGCAGGTTCACCTTCACGCCGATCTTGGCCAGCATGGAGACCACGGCCTGGCAGATCGCCTCGTCATTCACGTAGCGATCGTTCGGGCAATCCATGCCGACTTCGAAACCGTCCGGGTAACCGGCATCGGCCAGCAGCTTCTTCGCCAGATCGACATCCAGTTCCAGCCGCGTGAAGGCGGGGTCGGAGCCGTTGATGCCGGGGGCGACCATCAGGGCGCTCGGCTCGGACAGGCCACGCATGACCTTCTTCTTGATCGCTTCCACGTCGATGGCGCGATACATGGCCTCACGAACCTTGATGTCCTTGAACGGGTTCTTGCCCTTGATGTTGGAGTACAGCAGCTCGTCGCGATGCTGGTCCATGCCGAGGAAGATGGTCCGCAGTTCCGGGCCGACCAGCATGCTGGTGCCGGAATTGCTGTCGACGCGGTTCATGTCCTGCACCGGAATCGGATAGGCCATGTCCACCTGACCGGACAGCAGCGCCGCCACACGGGTCGCGTCGGAGCCGATGGGCTTCAGCGTGACCTTGGTCAGATTGTGTTCCTTGTTGGCATTGTCCCACCAGTTCGGGTTGGCGACGGCCACGGTCTGCACGTCGGCTTCGCGACTCTGCAGCATGAAAGGGCCGGTGCCATTGGCGTTGCGGGTGGCGAAATTCTCCTGATCGCCGGTCGCGGACTGTGCGGAAACCGCACCGTTCTTCTCCGCCCAGGTCTTCGACATGATGGCCCAGGTGGCCCATTCGAAGTGCAGGATCGGGTTCGCGGCCTCGGTCACGAAATCAACCGTGTGGTCATCGACCTTGATGACCTCGGTCACGCCGGCCAGGCGGGTCTTCAGGTCGGAACCGTCGCCCCGGACACGATCCGCGGAAAACAGCACGTCATCAGCCGTGAAATCCTCGCCGCCATGGAACTTCACACCCTTGCGCAGGTGGAAACGCCAGCGCGTCGGCTCGATGATCTCCCAGCTCTCCGCCAGTGCAGGCTCGATCTCCAGGTTCGGACCGCGCCGGATCAGACCTTCGTAGATGTTCGCCATGAAGCCGAGCGTGAAGGTCTCATTCAGGTTGTAGGGGTCCATGGAATTGGCGTCGCCCTGGAAGGCGAACGTCATTTCCTTGGCCTGCGCCGCCCCGGCGGCGAGCGCAAGGACAGCCGCCCCGGCCAGCAAGGTATTGCGGATATTCATGAATTGTCTCCCGCTATGGTTCCCAGACATGTTTCAGGCGCTTGGCACGCCATTTCGCGGGCATAGTGGGCGTCTGCCGGAACAACCGTCAACGCCTTTGTCGGTTTTTTCAGGGTGTTCCGATGTGCCCCGGCGTCAACGCGCCGGTCCCGGCTTTGGCGTTCCGACAGCAGGCGCGGTGCGTCGTTTGGCCATTGGGAATTTGACAACGGGCCACATATCTGAGGGCAGGGTCAAACAGGAAAACCGAAGAGGTTGTCATGAAGAAGTTTGTAGTTGCCGCCGCCATGGCGCTTGCGCTGGGCACCGGTGCCGCACAGGCAGAGGGTGATGCCGAGGCAGGCAAGAAGGTCTTCAAGAAGTGCGCGATCTGCCATTCGCTCGAGGAGGGCAAGAAGAAGGTCGGACCGTCACTGCATGGTGTGTTCGGGCGTACGGCCGGTTCGCTGGAGGGCTTCCGGTTCTCCAGAGCCATGAAGGGTTCCGGCATTGTCTGGAACGAGGAAACCATCGCAGCCTATCTGACCGATCCGCGCGGTTACATCCCGAAGAACAAGATGGCGTTCCCCGGTCTGAAGAAGCAGAAGGATCTGGACAACATCATCGCCTTCCTGAAAGCGGAGACGATGTAATCCCTAGTGGGAGCACGCGATATTGAAGGCAAGGGGGCGCTGGAAACGGTGCCCCTTTGTTTTTTCTGTGGCAGATGCTTCAGCTTGATGCTTCGATCACCGGCATTGGGTCTGCGGTGCTGATAGGATATTGTTGGTTACTGGATTGAGCGACCGATTCATCTGCGCACGGAAGGTGTGTTCGAGATATGGTTTCCCCCCCAATGGTTCAGGATCCGGACTCCCCGTCGCAGGACCTGTGGGTCAATCTGGATCCGGGCATGGTGTGCCGTGACCCCCTGCTGCTGGAGCTTCACAGGTATTGGGAAAGTAAGAAGAACGGTTGGAAATTCCCCTCACGACGGGATATTGATCCTGCGGAAATCGTGCCTCACCTGCCCAACGTCTTCCTCATTGATGTCTTTCACGATCCACTGCGGCTGCGGTACCGGTTGCTCGGCACGCGCATCACCGAAGTCATGCGGCGCGATTCAACCGGCAAGTTCTATGATGAGATCTATGCGCCAGAGCTGCTCGAAGCCATCTATCGCAGTTTTCGCTGGATGTTCGAGAAAGGGCAACCGCTCAGGACGCATGGTGAGAGCTTCTACCCCGACAGGAATTTCTATACCTACGAGGCCCTGAACCTGCCTTTGTCGACGGATGGCGTGACCATCGACATGGTCTTCGGCGGGCTTGTGTTTCACCCGAAGATTCCGCCGGAGGCCGCCCCCGATCCGGACCTTTGCTGAACCGCAGGTTCAACCTTCCCCCACAGCCGCCGGTCCCAGCAGATGACGGCGGAACCGGTCCTTCAGCCATGCGCCGTCCTTTGGTGGCAGGGCGAACGGGGATGCCTCCGCCCGCACCTTCAGCCACGCGAAGACAGGCCCCTTGCCGCTGGACACGGTCTGAAGCGCATCGTCCAGTTCCGCATTGGTGTTGGCGCTGACTATGGTGGGAAAGCCCGCTGCACGGGCGACCCCGGCCAGATCGACACCGGCGGCCGTGTGTGTCGCCTGCATGCCGGTCTCGCCGTAGCTCTCATTGTCGAAGACGACGATGGCCAGATTGGCGGGGCGCTGGACCGCGACCGTGGCAAGTGCGCCGAGCCCCATCAGCTGTTCCCCGTCGCCGGTCACCACGATCACCCGTTTCTCCGGCTGCGCCAGCGCCAGTCCCAGGCCCATGGCCGCCGCCCCGCCCATGGCACCCCAGAGCGGAAACGTGCTGTGCCTGTCACCGGCAGCCGTCAGATCCCAGACCGTGGCACCCAGTCCGGCGATGACAAGTGCATCAGGATTGTCGTCCAGCAGTCGCTGCGCGACCTCGCGTCGGCGGATCTCGAAGCTGTTGGCGCGGTCGGTCATGGCATCTTCCCCAGTCAGTCTGATCCCCGTCTCGGGTCAGACTAAGGCAAAACCGACAGAGATGACGAGCAGGATTGCAAAGCAGATGTTGGCCATGCGTGACAGGCGCGGGTCACGCAGTGCCGACGCAATCAGCGAACCGAACACGAGCCAGGCGCTGTTGATGAGAATGATCAGCGGGGCCAGCGCCAGGACCTTGACCAGGCTGTCGGTCAGCACGTCCCCCGCGATCAGCTGATGGCCGGAGAAAACCGCACCAATGGCGGCGAAGGCCTTCGGATTGGCAATGGCCAGCAGGAAGCCTGCGGTCAGGGAGGGGCGCTTGCCCGCGTCTGCGCCCTGACCGAGCGGTGGTGCCGTCGCGATGCGCCAGGCCAGGTAGAGTATGTAGCACGCCGCGACGATGGTGATGACGGACCCGAGTGCCGGCACGGCCAGGATTGCCCCAGTGACGCCCGTCGCGACCAGCAACAGCACGCCGACAGTGCCGAGGATGATCCCGCAGAGGTAGGGCAGGGCGGGACGGGAGCCGAAGGCGGCCGCCGTGGCGGCCACGGTCAGGGTCGCCGGTCCGGGGCTGCCCATCAGCGGGATTGCAGCCAGATAGAGCAGCAACAGGTTTTCGTTCATCGTCGCCTCCGTCAGTATGGGGCGCAGTCTGGCTGGTGTGTGAGGCGCGGGGATAGAACGTATGTGCAGCGAACCGGATGTGGACCTGTGTGCCGGCAACCGCTGGTCGGGTGGCGCGGTCGCGCCCGGTCTGGAATGGGCGGCAGCGGACTTTCCCGAGCATCAGTTCACGCCCCACCGCCATGATGGCTATGTGGTCGGGGTCACGGGCACCGGCGTGCAACGCTTCACCTATCGGGGGGCGGAGCAGGTGTCGCTGCCAGGGGAGGTCTTCCTGCTGCACCCGGACGAACGGCACGACGGGCGTCCCGGAACGGAGGCAGGGTTCGGCTTTCGTGCGGTCTACCTGTCGCCGGATCATGTGCTGGCGGCGCTGGACCAGTCTGCCCTGCCGTTCAGTCCGGAGCCGGTGCACGATGCGCATGCTGTGACCGAACTCGTCCTTTCGGTCTTCGATGCCTGGTCCGGGGGAGAGCCTGATGATCTGGCGGTCAATGATGCCGTCTGTCTGATGGCTGACCTGTTCCAGCGTGTTTCGGACCAGCGTGGATCATCTGCTCAGATGCGACGACGGAAGCGCATTGATCCGCTGATCCGGCGTGTGCGTGAGGACCTGATGGCGGTGACGGATGCGCCGGTGATGATCCGCGATCTCGAGCGCAGGCATGGCATGGACCGCTTCACCCTCAGCCGCGATTTCCGCCGCGCGTTCGGGGTGACGCCAAGCCGTTTCATCCTGCTGCGGCGGCTTGACCGTGCGCGCGTCATGCTGCGGCAGGGCCTGTCCCTCGCCGATGCCGCCGTCACCACCGGGTTTGCCGACCAGAGCCACATGACGCGGCACTTCCGGGCAACCTATGGCCTGACTCCGGGACGCTGGCGCGACATGCAGGTGACCTGAACAGGCGGCTATTTGCCGAAGTTCTTGGTGCCGATCAGCCGCTGCGCGATCAGCACCGCGACCGCCATCTGTCCTTCGAACGCCATGGCGGCGGCGGCGGCGGTCATCGGCCCCGCGTCCGAGGCATCGTCCAGTCGGAAGGTGCGGGTCCCCATCATCTCCAGCATCGGTCCGGCAGCCTGCCCCATGGAAAGCTGCCAGGGATTGAACTCGCCGAACTCACCACGCATCGTCACCAGCATCAGCAGCGGGAAGCGGCAGGTCTGGGTGGTCGCCAGCATGTTCGGGCAATTGCCGACACCGCTCGACTGCATCAGCAGCGCGCCCCGCTGGCCACCCAGCCAGGCCCCGGCCAGGACCGCCGGTCCCTCCGCCTCCGTCGTCAGGGAGACGGCATGGATGTCGTTGTCCGCACGTGCACGCTCGATCAGCCGCTTGTGTCCGGCATCCGGGACATAGGCGATCTGGCGCACGTCGGCACCCTGTAATGCCTCGAATATCTGATCCGGCCAATCGGACATGCGGTCCCCTCCCCACGGTCATACCTGCATGGCCCCGATGATAGTTGCGCTCTGCCTGCCGTCCACACAAACTGTCGACCGATCCGGGGAGGGATGAGAATTGGCAGACGCAGACGCAGGCGAAAGGGCCGGGGGCGGCATGTTCTACGGCTGGGTGATCGTCTGGGCCGCCTTCACCATATTGTTCGTCAGCTTCGGCGCGGCCTACAGCTTCCCCGCCTTCTTCACGCCATTGCAGAACGAGTTCGGGGCGACACGTGGGGACACCTCCTTCGTCTTCGGCATCGCCGGGTTCCTCTATTTCTTCCTGGGGGCCTTCTCGGGTCCCGCCGGTGACCGGCTGGGGCCGAAGCAGGTGGTGGTCTTCGGTGCCATCGTGGCGGCGCTGGGTCTCTATTTCGCGGCCACGGCCACCCGGATCGAACAGGTCTACTGGGGCTACGGGCTGGGGGTCGGCGTTGGCGTCGGCTGCATGTACGTGCCCGCTGTCGGTGCGGTGCAGCGCTGGTTCGCCCGCCGCCGCGCCACCGCGTCCGGCCTTGCCATCACCGGCATCGGTGTCGGGACATTCGTGGCCCCGATGGCAGCGCATGAACTCATCACGCTGCTCGACTGGCGGCAGACCTATCTGGTGCTCGCGGGCGTGGTGCTGGTGCTTGGGGTGATCAGCGGCCTGCTGCTGGAGAATTCGCCGGCCCGTCGCGGCCAGTTTCCCGATGGTGCCGCCACCCCGCCTGCCGCCGCCGATGCCGCCGAATCAATGGATGTCCAGGCCGCCCGCAGGACCCTGCCGATCTGGCTGGTCTATTTCGGTTCCCTGCTGGTCTCCATCGGCCTTTTCATGCCGTTCGTTCATCTGAAACCCTTCGCACAGGATCTGGGACTGACAGCACAGCAGGGAATCTGGGTCGTCAGCTCGGTCGGTATTGGCTCCATCCTGGGCCGCATGGTGCTGGGTCCGATCGCGGAACGGTACGGGCGCAAGCCGGTGGTGCTGGGGCTCTTCATCGGTCTCGCCGCGATCTTCGTCTTCTGGTACCTGTCCGTCTCGCTCTGGATGCTGCTCTTCTTCGGGGTCGTCTTCGGCACGCTCTATGGTGGCTTCGTCGCGCTCGCGCCTGCCCTGGTGGCAGACTACTACGGTGTCGGTCATGCGGGCGGCATCCTGGGGTTCGTCTATTCCTCCGTCGCGATCGGTGCGCTGATCGGTAACCCTATCGCAGGCTACATGTACGACGCAGCCCAGACCTATGACCTGCCGATCCTCATCGGTGCCGGGTTGTGTGGTGTCGGCGCGCTCTGCATTCTGGCGATGCCGTCACCGGCGAAATGGCGGGCACGGCGCTTCGGTGCGGCGCAGGGCTGACCGGCGGAGGAGAAACGGGCATGAGCTGGAACACGATTGCTTACGCGGTGAGCGAACGGGTGGCGACGATCACCCTCAACCGCCCCGACCGGATGAATGCGATCAACGACGACCTGCCACGGGAACTGGCGGAGGCGGTGCGCCGGGCCGATGACGATGACGATGTGCATGCGATCATCCTGCAGGGGGCAGGCCGCGCCTTCTGTGCCGGCTATGACCTGAAGGAATATGCGGAGGGGGATCGGCAGAACGTCTACACCCAGTCCATGCCCTGGGACCCGATGATCGACTATCGCCTGATGAAGGCGAACACGGATGCCTTCTCCACGCTCTGGCGCTGCTACAAGCCGACGATTGCCAAGGTGCATGGCTTTGCCGTCGCCGGGGGCAGTGACATCGCGCTCTGCTGTGACCTGATCGTCATGGCGGACGACGCCAGGATCGGCTACCCGCCGACACGGGTCTGGGGCTGTCCGTCCACCGGCATGTGGGTGCATCGTCTCGGCGCGCAGCAGGCCAAGCGGATGCTGTTCACCGGCGACCTGATCGACGGGCCGGAGGCCGTGCGCATCGGTCTGGCACTGGAGTCGGTTCCGGTCGATCAGCTGGATGAACGCGTGACGGCGCTGGCGGCACGCATGTCCGGCGTGCCGAAGAACCAGCTGATGATGCAGAAGCTGATGATCAATCAGGCCATCGATGCGCAGGGCATGCAGAACACCCAGATGGTCGCGACCCTGTTCGACGGCATTACCCGCCACAGCCCGGAGGGCCTCTGGTTCAAGGAACTGAGCGAACGGGTCGGTTTCAAGGAGGCCGTGCGCAAGCGCGATTCCGGCGAACCACTGGGGCCTGGCAGCAACTGACCCGCGTCGCGCGCAACCCGCCCGGAACCCTGGCCCGATGATCACCGATCCCGTCTTCTATGCGGTGGCAATTCCGGCGCTGATGCTTGTCGGCATCTCCAAGGGCGGATTCGGGTCCGGCATCGGCATCGTCGCGGCCCCGGCGATCTCCCTCGTGGTTCCGCCGCTGACCGCCATTGGCATCATGCTGCCGCTGCTCTGCCTGATGGACCTGGTCGGGGTCTGGAGCTATCGCCGGTCCTGGAGCCGTTCGATGATGCTCTATCTGGTGCCGGGAGCCGCGCTGGGCATCGGTATCGCCACGCTGACGGCGGGGCTGGTGGACGAGCACATGATCCGCGTCATGGTCGGAGCCATTGCTGTGCTGTTCTCGCTGGATCACTGGCGCAGGCAATGGCGGGGCAGGGGCACTGTCGCCGCGCCACGGGCGGAGAACCGCATCAGCGGCATCTTCTGGGCGGCTGTCTCAGGCTTCACCAGCTTTGTCGGACATGCGGGCGGCCCGCCGCTGCAGGTCTATCTGCTGCCGTTGCGGCTGGACAAGACCGTGTTCGTCGGCACCACGGTGATCTTCTTCATGGCTGTCAACTACGCCAAGCTGGTGCCCTATGCCTGGCTCGGCCTGCTGAACCAGACCAACCTGCTGACCGCGCTGGTTCTGGCCCCGGTCTGTCCGGTGGCCATGCGCGCCGGAATCTGGCTGCATGACAAGGTGCCGGAGAAGCCGTTCTACGCCCTCTGCTACGCCTTCGTCTTCATTGTCGGGCTGAAGCTGCTGTTCGATGGGGTCAGCGGCTGGGTGGGGTGACGGTTGGACACCTGTCCGTCAGGCAGCCTGATCGGCTATTCCTCGGTTCATGTTGCTCAACTCCGCCATACTTCTGACCGTCGTCGCCACAGGAATGCTGCTGTGGTTGCCGCGGGTTCGCAGATCGGTGACCTGGCGGGCCATGACCACACCGCTGGCGTCGATCATCGGCAGCGGATTCCTGGTGCTGGGGCCGATCCTGGACGCGCAGTACGGCAAGTATGCGCCGCTCGTGATGGCCGCGCTGTGCATCGGTGCCTACCTCTATGGCGCCGCCATTCGATACAACATGGTGACGATTGACGCCGTGCATCGCGACAGCCAGAGACTTGTCCGGCAGTTGGACACGCTTGCCTCATGGTCGCTTGGTTTCGCCTACATTGTCTCGGTCGCCTACTATCTGAACCTGTTCGGCGCGTTCGGTGTCAGCCTGACGGCGGCGAATGACCCGTTGAACGCACGGCTGCTGACCACGGCAATCTTCGCAATCATCCTGTTCGTGGGCTGGACGCGGGGCTTCCGGTCGCTGGAGCGCATGGAGTATGTTTCCGTCGGTGCAAAGCTGGCGATCATTGCCGGGCTGCTGCTGGGACTGGTGATCTACTTCGGTGAACGGCTGACGACCGGGACCCTGATCTTCAACGCCGCCGAACTGTCCGGGTGGCCCGCGATCACGCTGGCCTTCGGACTGATCGTGACGGTTCAGGGGTTCGAGACCTCCCGCTATCTCGGGGCCACCTATGACCGTGCCGTCCGCCTGCGGTCGATGAAGTGGGCTCAGTGGATCTCCACAGCGATCTACATGACCTATGTCCTGCTGCTGGCCTATGTGTTCGAGCGGGGGGAACTGAAACTCAGCGAGACAGCCATCGTCGACATGATGGTGGTCGTGGCCCCGATACTCCCGGTTCTGCTGGTCGCGGCGGCGCTTGCCGCGCAGTTCAGCGCGGCGGTTGCGGATACCAGCGGGTCAGGAGGGCTCGTCGCCGAGCTTTCAGACAACCGGGTCAGCCCGCGCATGGCCTATCTGGTGCTGGGCGGTGTCGGTCTTCTGCTGACCTGGGCTGCCGACATCTTCGAGATCATCAGCTATGCGTCGCGTGCCTTCGCCATCTACTACGCCCTGCAGGCGCTCATCGCGGCGCTGACGGCCTGGCGCAGAAGGGATATCTGGCGGTGTCTGGGCTTCGGTGCGCTGGCGGTGCTCGGCGCATTGATCGTTTTCTTCGGCCAACCGGTCGAAGGATAGACCGGTCCGACCGGTGATCATCAGTCGATGCTTGCCGCATCCTCGATGATGAACTGTGCCCGCGCCGCGCCCTGCCAGTGATCGACGCGCAGGTGTCCGGCCAGATGCATGCTGCCTCCCTTGCGGGCGTTCCCCAGCAGCGCGGCACCGAGCGGGCCGTCGGTGGCGCGGAAGGCGATCCCCGTGGCGCGTCCGCCGGTCCGACCGGAGAGAATGACGCGCACATGGTTCTCCCCCACCACATCCGCCTTCACCAGTTTCGCATCGGTGACGGCAATGCGCGGTTCGGGATTGCCCGCGCCGAAGGGGCCTGCCCGCTGCATGGTCTCCGCCAGGTCGATGCTGATGCCCTGAACCGCCACCGATCCGTCGATCTTCAGGCCTGACCCGGTGCGCGCCTGCGCGACCGGGGTCGCCAGCCGCTCCTCCAGAAAGTCGCTGAAGGCGTCCAGCCGGTCGCTGGCAATGGTGATCCCCGCCGCCATGGCATGGCCGCCGCCATTGATCAGCAGACCCGCCTGCCGTGCCGCCGTGACTGCCGCCCCCAGGTCGACGCCCCGGATCGAACGCCCGGAACCCTTGCCCAGTGCCCCGTCCAGCGCGACCACCAGACTGGGGCGGCCGGTGCGGTCCTTCAGGCGGCTTGCCACGATGCCGATGACGCCGGGGTGCCAGCCCTCCGCCGCGACGATGGTGACGGCGCGATTGTCCTGACCCTCGACGCGGGCCAGGGCTTCTTCCAGCACATTGGCCTCGATGCGCTTGCGCTCGTCATTCAGGCGGTCGAGTTCCATGGCGATGCCGACCGCTTCCTCCCGGTCGTCGGTGGTCAGCAGCCGGGCTCCCAGATCGGCCTTGCCGACCCGACCCCCGGCATTGACCCGTGGACCCAGCAGGAATCCGGCGTGATAGGTGCCGGGGGGGCCATTGACGCGGGCCACATCGGCCAGTGTCGTCAGGCCCAGGCTCTGCCGCCGGGCCATGACCTTCAGCCCCTGTGCCACCAGTGCCCGGTTCAGACCGACCAGCGGCACCACATCGCAGACCGTGCCCAGCGCGACGATATCCAGCAGGCCCATGAGGTCGGGTGCCTTCCGCTGGCTGAACCATCCGGCGGCGCGCAGGGTGCGGTTCACCGCGATGGCCAGCATGAAGGCCACGCCGACAGCCGCGAGATAGCCGAGGCCGCTGCCGCAGTCGGTCCGGTTCGGATTGACGATGGCCGCGGCCCTGGGCAGGCGGCTTTCCGCCAGGTGGTGGTCGATCACCGCCACGCTGATCCCTTCTTCGGCAGCCTGTTCCAGGACGTCGAAGGCGGCGATGCCGCAGTCGACGGTCAGCACCAGCGCCGCCCCCTCCGCATGCAGCTTGCGCAGTGCAGCGATATTGGGGCCGTAGCCTTCGGTCATCCGGTCGGGAATGTAATAGCGCACGGTCCCGCCCGCCGCCTGCAGGAAGCGATAGAGCAGGGCAGAGGACGTGGCGCCGTCCACGTCGTAGTCGCCGAAGATGGCGATGGGCCTGTCCTGCCGCACGCAGGCGGCCACCAGTTCCGCTGTCCGGTCCATGTCGGCGAAACAGGAGGGATCGGGCAGCAGGTCCTTCAGGCGCGGTTCCAGGTATCCCGGCGCTTCATCGGGTGTTACGCCGCGACTGACCAGCAGCCCCGCGACGATCTCCGGCAGACCGAGCTTCTGCGCCATGGCCTGCGCCAGACGTTCCTGCGCTGGGTCGATGGCGGCGATCCAGCGCCGACCGGTGACGGACTGGCCGACGCCCAGAAAGGCGGGATGGGGTTCAGCCGGTTTCAAGGGTTCATCCCGTTGCCTGAGCACGGCACCGGCCCGCTCCCCCACCCGGCCACCCCTTCAGGACACTTGCGTGGGTGGCCGGGTGGGGGAGCGGGCCGGAACGGCACCATCATCAGGCAGACCTCACGCTCAGCCGACGATCCGGGTGCGGCCCTCGATACGGCGGATGGTGCCGGTGCGCGACCGCATCACGATGGAGTCGGTGATGATCTGGCCGTTGGCGCGGCGGACACCGCGCAGCATGCCGCCGGTGGTGACACCGGTCGCGGTGAAGATCACGTCACCCGCTGCCAGTTCCTCCAGCCCGTACTTGCGGTTCAGGTCGGTGATGCCGATCCGCTCCGCCCGGCCCTTCTCGTCATTGTTGCGGAACACCAGACGGCCCTGCATCTGGCCCCCGACGCAGCGCAGCGCCGCAGCGGCCAGCACACCCTCCGGCGCGCCGCCCGTGCCGATGTAGAGGTCGACGGAGGTGTCCGGATCGGTTGTCGCGATCACGCCGGCCACGTCGCCGTCGGGGATCAACTGAATGCGGGCACCCGCCGCGCGGGAGTCGCGAATGAGCTCGCCATGGCGGGGGCGGTCGAGGATGCAGACGGTCAGATCGGAGATGGCGCAGCCCTTGGCCTCCGCGAGGCTGCCCAGGTTCTCCGCGACGGAACGGTCAAGGTCCACGACCCCTTCCGGCAGTCCGCCGCCAACCGCGATCTTGTCCATATAGACGTCGGGGGAGTTCAGCAGCTTGCCCTTCTCCGACAGGGCCATCACCGCCAGCGCGCCGGGGGCGGCCTTCGCGGTGATGGTGGTGCCTTCCAGCGGATCGAGGGCGATGTCCACTTCGGGGCCGGTGCCGAGACCGACTTCCTCTCCGATGTAGAGCATCGGAGCCTCGTCACGTTCGCCTTCGCCGATCACCACGGTGCCCCGGATCGACAGGCCGTTCAGCGCGGTGCGCATGGCGTCCACCGCAGCCTGGTCGGCTGCCTTCTCGTTGCCCATGCCGATCCAGTTGCATGCGGCCACGGCTCCGGCCTCGGTCACGCGGACCGCTTCCAGCGTCAGATTGCGGTCGAGTTTCGCCCTGTCAGCCATTTGCGTTCATCCCTTCAGGCATTTCGACATGCCATAGTTTCGATTCCGGACCCTTAAAGATCCTTGATGCGGATCATATGCGGATTCTGCAAGATGCAGTCCAGCCCTTCGATCTGTTTCAGGGCGGCCAGCACCCGCGATTCGGGCGCGTCATGGCAGATCAGCACGATGGGAGCCGTGCCGCCTTCCGGCTCTCCACGCTGCAGCAGCGACTCGATGCTGATCGCATTGTCACGCAGTACGGCGGCGAGATCAGCGATCACGCCGGGGCGGTCTTCGACCTTCAGACGGATATAGAAACGACCGTGGGTTTCGCTGGCGCGTCCTGCGGGTTCGGCGGACAGATCCTTCGCCGGAATGCCGAACACCGGGCTGGTCCGGCCCGCGGCGATGTCCACCAGATCACCCGCCACGGCGGACGCAGTAGCGCCGCCGCCGGCACCCGGGCCTTCGAGCACCACCTGGCCGACGAAATCGCCCTCCACGATGACCGCATTGTTGACGCCATCGATCTTGGCGATCGGATCGTCGATTGCGACCAGGAACGGATGCACCCGTTCGGTGACGCTGTCGCCGTTGCGTTCGGCGATGCCCAGCAGCTTCAGACTGAAACCGAACTCATCGGCATAGGCGATGTCGACGGGGGAAATGCCGCTGATCCCCTCCACCGTCACGCGGGAGAAGTCGACCCGGCGTCCGAAGGCGATGGCCGACAGCAGCGCCAGCTTGTGGGCCGCATCGATGCCTTCCACGTCGAAGGTCGGATCCGCCTCCGCATAGCCGAGCGCCTGCGCCTCCGCCAGCACATCGGCGAAGTCGCGTCCGGTGCTGCGCATCTCCGTCAGGATGAAGTTGCAGGTGCCGTTCAGGATGCCATAGACACGCTGCACGTCATTCCCGGCCAGCCCTTCCTTCAGGGCCTTGATGATCGGAATGCCGCCTGCGACGGCAGCCTCGAAGCCCAGCGCAGCGCCATGCAGGTCCGCCAGATCGGCCAGCTCATTGCCGTGTTCGGCCAGCAGGGCCTTGTTGGCGGTGACAACGGGGCGGCCATTGGCGAGGGCGCGGCTGACGAGTTCGCGCGCCGGGCCATCGGCGCCGCCCATCAGTTCGACCACGACATCGACGCCGTCCATGGTTGCCAGATCGCACGGGTCATCGACCCAGGTCATGCCAGACAGGTCGATGCCACGATCACGGTTGCGGTCCCGCGCCGAAACGGCGGTGACGGTCAGCGTCCGGCCTGCGCGCGCGGCAATCGTCGTGCCGTGCTGATCCAGCAATTGCAGCAATGACGCCCCGACGGTGCCAAGGCCCGCCACTCCGATCCGCAAGGTCGCGCTCACGATGGAAATCTCCCGCTCATTCGGGTCGCCCGCGACCGGGCGACCTGCCGGGCAGTCTATTCGGCTGCGTCGCGGGGGGCGTCAACCGTCTTTTCGTCGCGACCGAGAAAGCGACGCAGATTCCGGGCGGCCTGACGCACGCGCTGTTCGTTCTCGACCAGTCCGATACGGACATGATCGTCGCCATACTCACCGAAGCCGATGCCCGGCGCGACGGCGATATCGGCTTCCTGCAGCAGCAGCTTGGAGAATTCCATGCTGCCCAGATGGCGGAAGGGTTCCGGGATTGGTGCCCAGGCGAACATGGTCGCGGCGGGGGAGGGGATGTCCCAGCCCGACTGCGCGAAGGTCTTGATCAGCACGTCGCGGCGCGACTGGTAGACGCCGCGAATCTCGTCAACGCAGTCCTGCGGCCCGTTCAGGGCGGCGGCGGCAGCAACCTGGATTGGCGTGAAGGCACCATAGTCGAGGTAGGACTTGATGCGGGTCAGGGCGGCGATCAGTTCCTGGTTGCCGGTGGCGAAACCAATGCGCCAGCCCGGCATCGAATAGGTCTTGCTGAGGGAGGTGAACTCCACGGCGCGCTCCCGCGCGCCCGGCACCTGCAGGATCGACGGCGGCGGGTTGCCGTCGAAATAGATCTCCGAATAGGCCAGGTCGGACAGGATGTAGAGACCGCGCTTGCGGGCGAAGTCGACGACTTCGCGGTAGAAATCCAGGTCGACCACCATGGCTGTCGGGTTCGACGGGAAATTCAGCACCAGCAGGGTCGGGGCCGGAATGCAGTGCTTCATCGCCCGCTCCAGGCTGGTCATGAAGTCATGACCGGGCCCGACGGGAAAATGGCGGATGACGGCGCCGGCGATGATGAATCCATAGGGGTGGATCGGGTAGGACGGGTTGGGGGACAGGATCACGTCGCCCGGCGTGGTGATCGCCATCGCCAGATGCGCCAGCCCTTCCTTCGATCCCAGCGTGACGATGGTTTCGGTCTCCGGATCGACCGAAACCCCGAAGCGGCGTTCGTAATAGGCGGAGACCGCACGGCGCAGACCGGGAATGCCCTTGGAGGCGGAATAGCGGTGGGTCTTCGGGTTGCGCGCCGTCTCCACCAGCTTCTCGACGATATGCTCCGGCGTGGGCTGGTCGGGATTGCCCATGCCGAAATCGATGATGTCCCGGCCCTCCGCACGGGCCTCCGCCTTCAGGCGATTGACCTCATTGAAGACATAGGGGGGCAGGCGCTTGATCAGATGAAAATCGACTTGCATGGCAGACTGTAACCTCCGCCGTCATCAGTGACGGCCGAATGCGCCGGAATCCGGTTCGGGATGCGGCAGGAGTGGGGCAGGGAGCGGCGACCCTATTCCAGGAAGATCTCGGCGCGGCGGTTGCCGGTCTCACCGCTGGGCATGGCCTCGTTGTAGAGCGGCTCGTTATCGCCCCTGGCCTCGACGATGATCCGCTCATAGGGCACACCAAAGGCGGCCATGCGGTCGGCAACGGCATTGGCCCGGTCGGCGGATATCCGCAGATTGGCCAGCAGATGCGCGCCCACCGCCTGCTCGCGTGTGCGGCTGGAGGCATGGCCAACCACCCTCACGTTCGCATTCTGGCGCAAGGCGGACGCGGCAAGCTGCCGGATGACGGCATCGTCGTTGGCGCTGAGACGGGCGGAATTGTTGGCAAACTGGATCGTCGCGGCGGCATTGCTGCGACGACCGGCGAAGGACCGGGCCGCGGCGGGCTGATAGACACCATCGCCGGAAATCACCACCGGGCCGTTCGAGCCGGCACCGGAACTGCCATAGCCGCCCGTGATCACGGCGGTCGATCCGCTGCTGCGCGGGGCCAGCCCGACAGCCTGCTCATAGGTCTGGGGCGCGTTGAGCGACTGCAGGTAGGTCTGCTGCACCACCGGGGAAACACTGTTGGGGAACTGGCCGGGCGCGACGGCGCCGGAGCCGCCGCTGCCCTGGCCTGTCACCGGATCGATCCCGGCGGCACGAAGCTGGTCACGATAGGTGCGGTCCAGTGTCGTCTCGGCGCGCGGCGCAGTCAGGGCCGGAGCCGTGGTCGCCAGGGCGGCCGAGCTTGATGTGCCGGGACGCACATCGCTGCGGCTTGCAATTGCCGTTGCGGGTTCGGAGGAGATGATCGTGTCGTTGCCCGGATCGCGCGACGTCGTGTCTGTTGCCGGGGTCTGCGGATCACGCAGGCTGATGCTGGACGAAGGCTGCACATCTGTACGCCGCGCCACGACCGAGCCGTCGCGGCTGAACGACGGCGGCTGCTGGCCACGTGTCATCGCCGCAATCATCGGGGTCGGCGAATTTCTGATCTCGTCATCATCCGCTGTCCGGGATGACGCGCCCGCCGACGGTGCCGGGGCCACGGCCACGCGTGTGGCACGGGTCTCGGGCGCGGTCACGGCGGGCATGGTCACGACCGGTGCTGCCGGTTGTGCCGCCTCGGCGCGCGGGGCGGCAACCTGCGGCGGGCGCCCCTGCGTGGTGGTGGCGGGTGGTGTCTCGACCCGGGTCACGGGAATCTCGGGGCGTGCTGCGGCAGCCGCGCGGATCTCGGCCGCCTCCGCCGCGCTGTCCTGTGTCACGGCGGCAACCTGGCGGACTTCGCTGTGGCGGACATTGGTGGTGTCGGCTGCGAGCCCGGCGTCGGGCGCAGGCGGAATGGCGGTCGCGGCACCGGTGCGGGTCACCGGCTGCGGCACCGGGCCATAGTCACTGCCAAAGGGGTCGGCCCAGTCAGGCAGCGAACAGCCGCCGAATAGCACCGGCGCCATCAGCAACGCGGCGATCCGAACCCGGCGACCGACCCGGTCGCGACCTGCGCGCATCGAGGATTTGTCCATCATGTTCGGCTCCGACATTGAATGCCTGTGTCATCTGAGAAAGGTGATTCGCCAATTTAGCGGCAGATGCAAGGCTTGTCTGCGACCGATCCGCAACATTGACTTCTGCCGAGCTGTGAAATGGTGCGGTGCGTCATAATTGTGCAATGCAACATTTTTGCCTCGACCCACACGTGACGCTACGTTACGTACAGGCGCAGAAATCTGGTAAACGGACATGACTGCAATGGCAGTCTGGAAGCCGACCATCGACCTGGAGGAGACGGAAGATGACCGACAAGACTCCCGACGATATGCCGACGCCGGACCCCGTAGAGCTTTCGCAGAACATGGCTCGGGTGGCGGCGCAGAGCCAGCGCCTGGTGCAGGAATTCCTGGAGAAGCAGCAGGACACTTCCCCCGGCCCCGTCGACCCGTTCAACATTTCCGAAGCCTTCATGGCGCTCACGACACAGATGATGCAGCAACCGGCTCAGGTCGCCCAGGCGCAGATGGACCTGTGGCAGAGCTACGTTCAGCTCTGGCAGAACACGGCTCAGCGGATGCTGGGGCACACCGACGACAGTGCCGAACCGCCCGCCGCCGCGAAGAAGAAGGACAAGCGGTTCAAGGCCGAGGAGTGGGACGAGAACGAGATCTTCAGCTTCATCAAGGAATCCTACCTGCTGACGTCTTCTTGGATGACGGAGACTGTCCGCAAGGTCGAGGGACTGGATGACAAGACCGCCAAGAAGGTCGATTTCTACACCCGCCAGTTCGTTGACGCGCTGTCGCCTTCCAATTTCCTGATGACCAATCCGGTGGTGCTGAAGGAAACCCTGGCCACCAATGGCGAGAACCTGGTGAACGGCCTGCAGAACGTGCTCAAGGACCTGGAGCGCGGCAAGGGCAAGCTGGCCATCAGCATGACCGACATGGACGCCTTCGAAGTCGGCGGCAATGTCGCCACCACCCCGGGCAAGGTGGTGATGCAGACGGACCTGATGCAGCTGATCCAGTACGAGCCGGTGACGGAACAGGTCTACAAGCGCCCGCTGCTGATCTGCCCGCCTTGGATCAACAAGTTCTACATCCTGGACCTGCGCCCGGAAAACTCCTTCATCAAGTGGTGCACCGAGCAGGGGCTGACGGTCTTCGTGATCTCCTGGGTAAACCCGGACGAGAAGCTGTCCGACAAGACCTTCGAGGATTACATGAACGAAGGTCTGCTCGCCGCCCTCGATGGCGTGGAGCAGGCGACCGGGGAGCGCGAGGTCACGACCATCGGCTATTGCCTTGGCGGTTCGCTGATGGCGACGACCCTGGCCTACATGGGCGCCATCGGTGACGACCGGATCAAGGCGACGACGTTCTTCACAGCCCAGGTCGATTTCTCCGAACCGGGTGAGCTTGGTGTCTTCATCGATGACGAGCAGCTGACCCATCTGGAACAGGTGATGGAGCAGAAGGGCTATCTCGACGGATCGGAGATGGCGAGTTCCTTCAACATGCTGCGCGCCAACGACCTGATCTGGTCGTTCGTGGTGAACAATTACCTGATGGGCAAGGACCCCTTCCCCTTCGACCTGCTGTTCTGGAACGCGGATGCCACGCGCATGCCGCCGAAGATGCACAGTTTCTACCTGCGCGAGATGTACCAGCGGAATCACCTGATCGAGCCCGGTGCGATCGAGATGAACGGTGTCGGCATCGACCTGTCGAACGTGAAGGTTCCGGTCTACCTGCAGGCGGGCAAGGACGACCACATCGCCCCCTACACCTCCGTCTTCAAGGCGACGAAGCACTTTTCCGGTCCGACCCGCTTCATGCTGGCCGGTTCCGGGCATATCGCCGGTGTCGTCAATCCGCCGGAGCCGGTGAAGTACCAGCACTGGACCAACGACAAGCGCAAGAAGTACGACACCTCCGAAGCCTGGCTGGCCGACGCCACCGAGCATCCGGGAAGCTGGTGGCCGGACTGGATCAAGTGGATGCAGAAGCATTCGGGCAAGAAGGTGCCGGCGAGGGTGCCGGGTGAGGGCAAGCTGACCGCGATCGAGGACGCGCCCGGCAGCTATGTGAAGGTCCGTTCCTGACCCTGGTCCACGATGGATCGACCGTGCGACCGCGGGGCGCGATTCTGTGCCCTTGCGGTCGCCTGTCTTTTGCGCAATAACCCGCGGCTCGGCGTCCTGCCCGGTCTGTCATTCAGGCATTCGGGGTATTCGAGCCAGCGGGCCTTTCGGGACCCCCGCTGGTGGGCGCTGATCAACCCGGAAGGAAGCAATGGCAACCTACGAGACTGTCATGATCGCGCGGCCGGATATTTCGGCCCAGCAGGTGGAACAGCTCAACGAGCACTTCACCAACCTGATCAAGGAAAATGGCGGAGACGTGAAGAAGACCGAATACTGGGGTCTTCGCAGTCTCTCCTATCGCATCAAGAAGAGCCGCAAGGGCCACTATGTCCTGCACAACCTCGACGCTCCGGCGCCGGCGGTGCAGGAGATGGAGCGCCAGATGCGTCTGCATGACGATGTTCTGCGTTACATGACCGTGAAGGTCGATGAGCTGGAGGAAGGTCCCTCCGTTCAGATGCAGAGCCGTGGTGGCGGACGTGATGGTCGCCGTGGCGGTGGCCGCCCGGGCGACCGGGACCGTGGCCCGCGCCGCGACGATGACCGGGGTCCGCGCCGTGAGGGTGGTAACCGCGACGGTGGCGAACGCCGTGAGAAGGAGGCCAGCTGATGCAGACCACAACCGAACACAAGGGTGTTGTCCGCTCTGCCGTCAAGGGCGCCCGCCGTCCGTTCTTCCGCCGCCGCAAGACCTGCCCGTTCACGGGCGAGGGCGCGCCGAAGATCGATTACAAGGACGTGCGGCTGATGCAGCGGTACCTGTCTGAGCGCGGCAAGATCGTGCCCAGCCGGATCACCGCCGTTTCGGCCAAGAAGCAGCGTGAGCTGGCCCGTGCGATCAAGCGCGCCCGCTTCCTCGCCCTGCTGCCTTACGTCCAGGACTGACGCAACCCTAGTTGAGGAAGGAGACAGACTGATGAAAGTCATTCTTCTCGAACGGGTCGAAAAACTTGGCCAGATGGGTGACGTGGTCACCGTCAAGAACGGCTTCGCCCGCAATTTTCTGCTGCCGCAGGGCAAGGCAGAACGTGCCACCTCTTCGGCGATGGAGGCTTTCGAGTCCCGTCGTACGCAGCTTGAGGCACAGAACCTGAAGCTGAAGGCAGAGGCTGAAGACCTTGCCGGTCGCATGACCGAGGTTTCGGTCGTGCTGATTCGTCAGTCGTCCGACAGCGGCCAGCTCTACGGCTCGGTCAATACCCGTGACATCGCCACGGCGGTGACGGAGGTCGGCTACACCATCGACCGCAAGCAGGTTGAACTCGGCCGTCCGATCAAGACGCTGGGCCTGCACGAGGTTCTGGTGCGGCTGCATCCGGAGGTGACGCTGACCGTCGAGGCCAATGTCGCCCGGTCCGAGGACGAGGCTGCCGCGCAGGCGCGTGGTGTCGACGTGCTGAATGCCGAGGATGACGACGAGGACGTGCTGGATATCGAAGAGGCTGAAGAGCTGTTCGAGGAAGGTGCCGCAACCGCCGAGGAACTGGTGGAAGCGATCACCGGCCAGAAGATGGAAGATCTCGACCCGTCTGAATCGGATCAGCCGGACGTCTGATCCGTCCGACGCACGATTGGTGATTACGTTTCGGGGGCGGGGACCATATGGTTCCCGTCCCCGTTTCGATTCATGGTGCGTGTCAGGAGTGGCCCATGCGACAGCGTCGCTTCATCCAGTGTGATGTCTTCACCGACCAGCCGACCAAGGGCAACGGACTTGCCGTCGTTGTCGAGGCCGAGGGCCTCGGCGATCAGCAGATGCAGGACTTCGCTGCCTGGACCAATCTGGCGGAGACAACCTTCCTGCTGCCCCCGTCAGGGCCCGGGGCCGACTATCGGGTACGGATATTCACGCCGACGCGGGAAATGCCCTTCGCCGGGCATCCGACCCTGGGCAGTTGCGCGGCCTGGCTGCACGCGGGTGGCAAGCCGAAGCAGCATGATCTGGTGCGTCAGGAATGCGAAGTCGGTATCGTCGAGATCGATCTTCGCGGCGACGTGCCTGCCTTCGTTGCCCCGCCGACGCGGATCATGCCCATGGACGATGCGCATCTGCAGGCCATTCTGGCGCGACTGGAGATCCCCTCCGACAAGGTGCGCGCGACCACGCAACTGGAGAATGGTCCCCTCTGGCAGGTTCTGGAACTGGCCTCTGCCGATGATGTGCGGGCGGTCGAGGCGATGCGGGTGCGATGGCCCGAGTTCAAGGCCATCGGGCTGATCGGTGCGCATCCGGACGGAGGCGCAGCGGACTATGAAGTGCGCATGCTCGCACCTTCCAGCGGCATGAGCGAGGACCCGATCACCGGTTCCCTGAATGCGGCCATCGCCCGCTGGTTCCGCAGCCTGGGCCGCCTGGATCGTCCGCTGCTGATGGCTCAGGGCGGGTGCATCGACCGTGTCGGTCGTGTCCATATCCGCCCCGACACAACGGACCCGGATCGTATCCTGATCGGCGGCCAGACCCTGTTATTGATCGACGGCACAATCACGCTCTGAGGCCGGGTTCCACCCTCACCCGATTCCGGAAGGGCACCTGACAGGGTGTATTAGTGCATCTGGTGACAAGTACACCGGTTCCACCATGGCCGATCCGGACACTAGACTGTCGTGCGCGCAACATCTGCGCGCATTGCCGCTTGGGGGGACAGGAGGTCGTGATGATCAGTGCATTGGACAGTCAACCACCCTCCATGACGGCCGCGACGATCGTTGCCGATATCAGTCGCATGCCGACCGCACAGCGTATCGGCGCCTGGACGGAATCGATCTACGAACACTATTACCCGCTCGACCTGACCCCGACCGGTGACGGGTTCCGGCATGGCGAACTCAGGATTCTGGATCTGCCCGGAATAAGGCTCGGTGCCCTGGACAGTGACGGCTACACGGTGCATCGGCGTCGGAACCATGTGGCGTCGAATGGTTCCGACTTCTATTTCATTCCGGTACCGCTGCACCACGCGCTTGGTCTGCAGCAGGACGGTCGGGATACGGTGCTGCATCCCGGTGAGGCTGCGGTGATCAACACCAGCAATGCCTACGCCTATCTGCAGGACACCCGGAACCGGGTCGCCACGCTCCGCCTGGACGGGCCGGGCGTGCGGGCTCGGGTGCCCTTCATCGATGACCTGGTCGCCGTTCCCTTTCGCCGCGACGCGGTACTGACAAACGTGATGGTCGACTTCGTCCTGTCGGTATTGCGGTGTGCGGATGATCTCGATTCCTGGTCCGCGCAGGTGTTGTCCGATCAGATGCTGGACCTGATCGGACTGACGCTGACGGCGGATGCCGATGCGGGCGAAAGCGGTGAAACATCTGTCAGACTGGCGCACGTCCGCCGCATCATCCGCGAGATTGACACGAATCTGGGACAGTTCGACCTGGGCGTCGAGGTGATCGCGGAGTCGCTGGGATTGTCGCGCCGCTATGTGCAACGGCTGGTGGCGGAGCGGGGAGAGACGGTGTCCAGCCTGATCCGTGACCGGCGCATTGCCGCCGCCCGCCGCCGGCTGGCGGATCCGGCGCTTTCCGGGGTGTCCGTTGCAAGTATCGGCCATGCGGTCGGCTTTGCGGATTCAACGCGTTTCAGCCGCGTGTTTCGTGAACTCACGGACCGCTCCCCCGGTGAATATCGGCGCGAGATTCAGGCTGGAATGCGGTCCTCTGCGGTGACCGCTGACTGATCCGCGACGGGCGATTTCAAGGCCCACGCACCGTCGCCCGCAGGCCCCGTCAGAGGGCTCGATGGTATCCAGATGCATCAGACAGTTGCGGCAGAGCCACTGCGTTGGCTATTTTCAGAAGGGTTAACGAGCCGAGAGGGCGATCATGAACGCGCTCGCACGAAAATATCTGGGGCGGCTGATACAGGTCGGTGAGCTTACGGTCATCGACCATACCGGCTTGGCGACCGTCTTCCGCGGGGAGACGCCCGGCCGGAAGTCGACCATTCGCCTGCATGACCGGAAGCTGGCGTTCGAGATGGCGATCCGGCCACGGCTCGCGGTGGGCGAGGCCTATATGGATGGTCGCCTGACCATAGAGGAAGGCACGCTCTACGATTTCCTTGATCTGGCGGTTTCCAATCTCGCCCTGCTGAATCATCAGGAAACCCGCCTTGGCCGGATGGTCCGTCGTTCCGCCACCGTGCTCGACCGCTACAATCCGGTTGGCCGTGCGCAGCAGAACGTGGCGCATCACTACGACCTGTCCGACGAACTGTTCGATCTGTTCCTGGATGCCGACCGCCAGTACTCCTGCGCCTACTACCGCACGCCCGATGACACGCTGGAGGCCGCGCAGGACCAGAAGAAGCGCCACATCGCGGCCAAGCTGATGCTGCGTCCGGGGCAGAGGGTGCTGGATATCGGCTGCGGCTGGGGCGGCATGGCGCTCTATCTCGCCACCGTTGAGGACGTCGAGGTCACGGGCGTCACCCTGTCGAAGGAACAGCATGCCGTCGCCACCCGCCGCGCGCGGGAGGCCGGGCTGGATCACCGGGTCACCTTCAAGCTGCAGGACTATCGCCACGAGGAGGGGCCCTATGACCGCATCGTCTCCGTCGGGATGTTCGAGCATGTGGGCAACCTGCACTACCACGAGTTCTTCGCGAAGGTGCATGACCTGCTGACGCCGGAAGGCATTGCCCTGTTGCACACCATCGGCTGTGCCGACCCGCCGGGACCGGTGGCCTCATGGATCCGGAAGTACATCTTCCCCGGCGGCTATCTGCCGAGCCTCAGCGAGATCCTGCCGCATCTGGAGCAGCTCGGTCTCTGGCTCAGTGACTTCGAGAGCCTGCGGACGCACTACGCCGAGACCCTGAAGGACTGGAACGAGAGGTTCCAGATCCATCGCGAGCACGTTCGCGACAATCTGTACGACGAGCGGTTCTGCCGGATGTGGGAGTTCTATCTGCAATCCTGCGAGGCGAATTTCCGCAAGTCCTGGCTGACGGTCTTCCAGCTGCAGATGACCCGGTCGATCGATGCGGTGCCCTATACCCGCGACTACATGTTCGACTGGGAACGCCAGTCACCGCCCGCGACCCCGATTGCGCCGCCGAAGCGGGACATTCCGGAGGTTCACTGAGCCTGCCAGCGCTCAGTCGGCGGCGTCCTCTTCCTCCAGCTCCCCGATCTTGCGGTAGAGGGTGGAGCGCCCGATCTTCAGGCGACGCGCGATCTCCGACATCTGCCCGTCGTAGTGTTTCAGGGCATGACGGATCACATCACTCTCGATCTGTTCCAGGGGCCGGACGTGGCCGTCATTGTCATGCAGGTTGAGGATCGGCTTGCCGGTTGAAACACCATCGCCGGTCTCCATCGGTGCCTGACCGTCGGGCATCGGCTGCTTGCCGGTGATCTGCGGGAAGTCCTGCGGCGTCAGCATGGTGTCTTCGGCCAGCACCACGGCGCGGAACACCGCGTTCTCCAGTTGGCGGACATTGCCGGGCCAGTCGTGGTCGCACAGGTGTGCCATCGCCTCCGCCGTCACGCCCTGGATGTTCTTGTTCTCGCTGGCGGCGAAGGTGCGGGTGAAATGGTTGATCAGGTCCGGCACATCCTCCGGTCGGTCCCGCAACGGCGGCAGGGTGATCGGAAAGACGTTCAGGCGGTAATAGAGGTCCTCGCGAAACGTGCCCTCGCTGACCATCTGTGAAAGCGTGCGGTTGGTGGCGGAGATCAGGCGGATGTCCACCTTCACCGGGCGGCTGGCCCCGACAGGATCGATCTCCCCCTGCTGCAGCGCGCGCAGCAGCTTCACCTGCATGTCCAGCTTCAGTTCGCCGATCTCGTCGAGGAACAGCGTGCCGGTCGATGCTTCCTGGAACTTGCCGATGGATTTGGCCGAGGCGCCGGTGAAGGAGCCCTTCTCGTGCCCGAACAGGATGCTCTCGACCAGATTGTCCGGGATGGCGCCGCAGTTGACGGTGACGAAGGGACGGCCTGCGCGTTCGCTGGTGCCCTGGATGGCACGGGCGACCATCTCCTTGCCGACACCCGATTCACCCTCGATCAGGATCGGAATGTTGGACGATGCGCCCCGCTGCGCCAGATGAAGGGCGGCCTGCATGGCGGCGCTGTTGCCGACCAGGTCATCGAAGGTCATTTCCCCCGACATGCGCCGGTGCAGGCGCGAGATCTCGCCGGTCAGGGTGCTGAGCTTGAGTGAGTTCTCCAGCGTGACCCGGATCCGCTCCGGCGCCGCCGGCTTGACCATGAAGTCGGAGGCCCCGGCCCGCATGGCCTTGACCACGGTATCGACGCCACCGTGCGCGGTCAGCACGACAATGGGCAGTTCGGGCCGTTGCGGGCGAACCTGCTCCAGCACCTCCAGCCCGTCCACCTCCGGCATCACCAGATCCAGCAGCACCACATCGACGCTGGCCCGCTGCTCGCCGGTCAGAAGTGCGATGGCCGTAGCGCCGCCGTCGGCCTTTTCCACCCGGAACCCGGCCTTGGTCACGACACTTTCCAGCAATCTCAACTGTGTGGGGTCGTCATCGACAACAAGAACGGTTCGCGCCATGTGGGGAGTCCGGCCTCTGCTACACATTCCCGGGCGGCATTCATCATTGTGCCGCTTCCATGTTCCAATATGGGACATCAACTGCGGATGGGCAAGGCATTCCTGCTCAGAAGACAGGTGAAATGCGGCGGCAGCGAAACTATGGTGCAGCGCATTAGAGGTATTGTGGTGGTGAGCGCAAGATGACCATTCTGGTGACGGGTGCGGCGGGTTTCATCGGGTTCCATGTGGCCAGCAGGCTGCTGGCGCGGGGCGACAGGGTCATCGGACTCGACAATCTGAACGACTACTATGATGTCGGCCTGAAGCGGGACCGGCTGGCCATGTTGCAGGCACAGTCAGGGTTCGATTTCATCGAGACCGACATTGCGGATTTCGAGGGGCTGAAGGGGGCGCTGGCCGATGCCGGCCCGTTGCGGGGTATCGTGCATCTGGCGGCACAGGCCGGTGTCCGCTATTCGCTGACCAATCCGCACGCCTATCTGCAGGCCAACCTGGCCGGACACCTGAACATGCTGGAGATCGCGCGCCATTGCGACGGTCTGGAGCACATGGTCTACGCCAGTTCGTCCTCGGTCTATGGCGGCAACACGGATCTGCCCTTCTCGGTCGATGACAGGGTCGATCATCCTGTCTCGCTCTATGCCGCGACGAAGAAGGCGGATGAGCTGATGAGCCACTGCTACGCCCATCTCTACCGCACGCCGCAGACGGGGCTCAGGTTCTTCACCGTCTATGGACCGTGGGGGCGGCCGGACATGGCCATGTGGCTGTTCACGAAGGCGATCCTGGCCGGGGAGCCGATCCGCGTTTTCAACAATGGTGCGATGCAGCGCGACTTCACATATATCGACGACATCGTCACCGGCGTTGTCGCGTCCCTGGACAATCCACCCGCTGACGGTGGTGAGGGCAAGCCGCCCTATCGCGTCTACAACATCGGCAATCACAAGGCCGAACCGCTGATGCGGATGATCGGCCTGATCGAGGATGCGCTGGGGCGCAAGGCCGAGAAGATCATGGAGCCGATGCAGCCGGGCGACGTACCCGCGACCTATGCGGATATCGAGGCGATCCGGCGCGATCTGGGCTTTGAGCCATCGACCCCGATCGATGTGGGCATTCCCGCCTTCATCGACTGGTACAAGACCTATCACGGAGTCTGAAACCGAATGGATGTTGATCCGAAATCGCTGAGCTGGACTGAAAAGCTGGCGATGATGCTTGAGACCGGGCAAGGGCAGGCCCGCGCGCTGGGACTGGCGCTGGAAAGCGCCACGCGGGCGCGCACGGTGCTGCGCCTGCCGTGGCAGGAGAAGCTGGTGGGCAACCCCGCGACCCGGGTGCTGCATGGCGGGGTGATCACGACACTGATCGATTCCGCCTGCGGCTACTCCCTGATGAGCTACTTCGAAAGCCTTCCCGACATCGCGACGCTGGACCTGCGCATCGACTATCTGCAACCGGCGGAGCCGGACCGGGACGTGTTCGCGGGGGCGGAAGTCTACAAGGTGACGTCGTCCATCGCGTTCCTGCGCGCCACCGCCTTCCAGACCGAAGGCGACCCGATTGCCAATGCGGTCGCCACTTTCATGCTGGGTGCGAACGCGCCCAAGTACAACGCGAGACAGGGTTGAGTTCATGACAACGACAATAGTGGACGCGGTGAAGGCTGCGCGGGAAAGCGGCGATTACCAGTCCGTGCTGGACAGCATTCCCTACATGAAGTTCCTCGGCCTGGTGGTCCAGCCGGACGCTGCGGGCCCGATCTGCCGGATGCCGGGCAGCGACCACATCATCGGCAACCCGGTCCTGCCCGCCATCCACGGCGGCGTTGTCGGTGCGCTGCTGGAATCGACCGCAGTCATGCACATCATGTGGTCGCACGAGAGCCTGCACGTGCCGAAGATCATCAACCTGACGGTCGAGTACCTGCGCTCCGCCCGTGTCGTGGACACCTATGCCCAGGCGATCATCACCAAGCAGGGCCGTCGCATCGCCAACATGCGGGTGGAGGCCTGGCAGGCCGACCGGGCCAAGCCGGTCGCCGCCGCGCACGCACATTTCCTGCTGCCGCGGGCAGAGGACTGATGGCGGACAGCAGTCAGACCGTTCCGCCGGAGTGGTCCCGGTTTCCGGCGGTGTCGCTGGAAGGGATGAACGAGCTGGAGGACAGGATTCCCCAGATCAGGGCGCTGGGTATCAAGGTCCTGTCCATAGACGGCCCGGTTGCCGTGTCCCGCCTGCCCTATCAGGAAAAGCTGGTGGGCGATCCCGAGACCGGGGTGATGCATGGTGGCGTCATCACGACACAGATCGACAATCTGTGCGCCGTGGCCCTGCATTCGCGCATCGGCCACTATGTGCCCTGCGTGACCATAGACCTGCGCGTGGAGTACCTGAAACCTGCGGCGCCTGGTCTCGCCGTGCATGTCCGCGCTGAATGCCGCAAGGTGACCCGGCAGGTGGCCTTCATTGCCGCGACCGCCTGGAACGAGGACGAGGATGACCCCATCGCCTTCGCCTCCTGTACCTACATGCTGCTGCCGGAACGCGAATCCAGCATCTCCGCCTCCAGCGACTGAGCCAGTTTTTTCCGACCTGCGGGAGCACCTGCGATGAATGACATGAGCACGCCCAAGGATCTGCCGGTCTGGGATCTCGACGATCTCTACAAGGGCACTTCGGATCCGGCCATCGAGGCGGATCTGACCTGGCTGGAAGCCGAGGCCGCACGGTTTCGCGAGACCTGGGCCGGGCGCATCGCCACCCTGTCCGGCGACGAGCTTGCCGAAGCCATCGAGGTGCAGGAGGCGATGTCGGACCGCACCGGTCGGCTGATGGCCTTCGCCTACCTGAACTATGCCACCGACATGTCGGACGGGGAGCGCACCCGGTTCTTCCAGGGGATTCAGGAGCGGATCAACGGGCTGACGGCGCAGACGCTGTTCTTCTCCATCGAGGTCAATCTGATCGACGATGACGCGCTGGAAGGGCTGTTCAAGGTCTCGGAGCGGCTGGCGCACTACCGGCCCTGGCTGCGCGACCTGCGCACCATGCGCGACCACATGCTGTCGGATGAGCTGGAGCGGATGCTGCATGAGCGCTCCATCACCGCCCGCAGTGCCTGGACGCGGCTGTTCGACGACACCATCGCCCGGATGCGCTTCACCATCGACGGCAGGGAAATGCCGTCGCAGGACGCCCTGAACCTGCTGAGCGACCGCGACCGCGCGAAGCGGACGGCGGCGGCGGCGGAACTCGCGCGCGTTTTCGGCAAGCACATCGACACCTTCGCGCTGATCATGAACACCCTGATCCGTGACAAGCAGATCGAGGATGACTGGCGCCGGATCGAGAAGCCGGAGAACGGCCGCCACATGGTCAACCAGGTGGAGCCGGAGGTCGTGCAGGCCCTGCGCGACGCGGTCTTCGACAGCTTTCCGCGCCTCTCGCATCGTTACTACAGGCTGAAGGCGAAATGGATGGGCCTGGAGCGGATGGAGCACTGGGACCGCAATGCCGCGCTGCCCGACAGCGACGACACTGCGATTGCCTGGGGTGATGGTGTGAAGACCGTGCTGGATGCCTATGGCGGCTTCTCCGGTGACATGGCGGCAATCGGCCAGCGGTTCTTCGACAATGCCTGGATCGACGCCGGGCCACGGCCCGGCAAGTCACCGGGGGCCTTTGCCCATCCGGTGGTGCCCAGCGCGCATCCCTACCTGCTGCTGAACTACCAGGGCAAGGTGCGCGACGTGATGACCCTGGCGCACGAACTCGGCCACGGCGTGCATCAGGTGCTTGCGGCACAGCAGGGCACGCTGATGTGCGACACGCCGCTGACCCTGGCGGAGACCGCGAGCGTCTTCGGCGAGATGCTGACGTTCCGCAAGCTGCTGGACGGCGCAAAGGATCCGAACCAGCGCCGCCTGATGCTGGCCTCCAAGACCGAGGACATGATCAACACGGTGGTGCGCCAGACCGCGTTCTACGAATTCGAACTGCGGCTGCATCGCCAGCGCCGGGAGGGCGAGATCTCGGCGGAACGGATCGGCCAGACCTGGCTGGATGTGCAGCGGGAAAGCCTGGGTCCGGTCTTCGACCTGCGGGACGACTACGCGACCTACTGGTGCTACATCGGCCACTTCGTGCATGTGCCGTTCTATGTCTATGCCTATGCCTTCGGCGACTGTCTGGTTAATGCGCTCTACGCCGAGTACCAGCGCGCGCCTGAAGGGTTTCCGGAGAAATACATGCAGATGCTGTCTGCCGGAGGCACCCTGCGCCACAAGGATCTGCTGGCCCCCTTCGGGCTGGATGCCAGTGATCCCGCTTTCTGGGGACGCGGTCTTTCCGTGATCGAGGGCTTCATCGACGAACTGGAACAGATGTAGGATCAGGGGCGGGTCATGCGACCGGCCAACATCGGGGAGGATGTCATGGGTGAATTTGTCGAGACGGAAATTGATGGTCATGTCCTGACCGTCACCATCAACAGGCCGGAACGGATGAATGCCGTCCATCCCCCCGCGAATGCGGAGCTGGGGGCGGTGTTCGACATGTTCGAGGCCAATGACGACCTCTGGGTCGCGATCATCACCGGGGCCGGGGACCGTGCCTTCTGCGCCGGCAACGATCTCGTCTACCAGGCGGAGGGGAACCCGAAGTGGTACCCGCCGATGGGCTTTGGCGGGCTGACCAGTCGCTACGAGCGGACCAAGCCGGTGATCGCGGCAGTGAACGGGGTTGCCATGGGCGGCGGCTTCGAGATCGCGCTGGCCTGTGATCTGGTGATCGCGTCGGAGAATGCGCGCTTTGCACTGCCGGAGCCGAAGGTCGGGCTGGCCGCACTGGCTGGCGGGCTGCACCGCCTGCCGCGCCAGATCGGGCTGAAGCAGGCGATGGGCATGATCCTGACCGGTCGCCATGTCCCGGCGGCAGAAGGCAAGGAGCTTGGCTTCGTCAATGAGGTCGTGGCGCAGGGGGAAGCCCTGGAGGCCGCCCGTCGCTGGGCCGCGATGATCCTTGAATGCTCCCCCGTCTCCATTCGCACCTCGCTGGATGTCGTCCGGCGCGGGCTGGAGGAGGCGGACGTCTGGGACGCCAACCTGGTCGAGTATGATTCGGTGGCGGTGCTGCGGTCGTCGGAAGACATGATCGAGGGGCCGAAAGCCTTCGCCGAGAAGCGCAAGCCGAACTGGAAGGGCCGGTGAGCGGGGCGAAAGCCCTCGCCCGCTTTGCCAGGGAACATGTTGCACCGGTCGCGGATCGCCTGATCCGCGAACCGGACTTTCCGCACGACATCTGGAAGGCATTGGGTGCCGCCGGGCACCTCGGCTACGGGCTGGAGGCCTGGGGCGGCACGAAGGCGGATCAGGGGCAGCTGTTCGACCTGGCGGAGGCGCTGGCGGACGGGGTGGAGGTGATCGGTTTCGCCACGTCCTGGATGACGCACCACATGGTCGCGAACGGTGTCATCGCCCCCTATGCCACGGAGGCGCAGGCGGTGGCCATCCTGCCGCGGGTGGCACGGGGCGCGCTTTCCTGCTGCATCGCGATCTCGGAACCCGGTGCCGGGGCGCATCCGAAGCACCTGAAATCCCGTGCGGAGAAGACCGCCGACGGGTGGCGTCTGACCGGCGAGAAGGCCTGGCTGACCAACGGCCCCATCGCGGGCCTGTTCGTGGTGGTCGCCATCGTCTCGGAAGACGCAGGGCGGAAGAAATTCGGTGCCTTTCTGGTGCCGGAAGATGCTCCGGGACTGACGCGGACCGACAGCATCAGGATCGACTTCGCCCGCCCGTCCGGACATTGCGGCATCCGCATGGACGGCGTCGAACTGCCGGACGACGCGTTTCTGGGCGGTGCCGGTGATGCGGTGGAGACGGTGCTGAAACGGTTCCGCCGGATCGAGGATGCCATCGGACTGGCGACATCCTCCGGCGGCATGGCTGTCGAGATCCGCAGGCTTGCCGCGATCCTCTCCGCTGATCAGGCGGCGGCACTGGGGGGGCTGGCGGCGGACCGGGAACTGTTCCGGACGGCGGCGCGTGCGCTGCTGGTTGATTCGGGGGGAGATCCCGCAAGCCCGGTCCATGAGGCCCAACTGCTGTCGTTGAGGGCCTTCGCGCGTGCCTTTCAGGGCCGGGTGCGGGATCTGATCGCGGCGGCCATGCAGGATGACGGGTTCCTCAAGCTGTTGAGCCGGGATATGACGGAGCTTGGACGTGTGGCCGAACGGGTCGATCAGGCGAAACTTGCCCGGTCGGGCGGGGTGCTGTTGCGCTCTGTCGATTGATCGGTGCGCCGGGCCGGGGGAGTGGTCTGGTGCCGAAATGAATGAATGGAATCTTCTGATGCAGGGGAGCAGGGCGTGACAGCCAAATGGCAGGACAAGCTGGCCAATCCGGGCCTGATCGATGAGGCCTTCGCGGGCCGGGGCTATATTTCCAACGAGCGTATCGCGACCTCCGTCTTTCTGGCGCAGCACCTGCGGAAGCCCATTCTGGTGGAAGGCCCGCCGGGTGTCGGCAAGACGGAACTCGCCATCGCCACGTCGGAGATGCTCGACCTGCCGCTGATCCGGCTGCAGTGCTACGAGGGACTGGACGAGGCGAAAGCGCTGTACGAATGGAAGTACGGCAAGCAGCTGCTCTATACCCAGGTCCTGAAGGAAAAGCTTGGCGACCTGATGCAGGACGCCAAGACCCTGCCGGAGTCGATGGAAAAGCTGCATGGCTTCTCCGACGTGTTCTTCAGCGAGGAGTTCCTGGAACCCCGCCCGCTGCTGAAGGCGCTGCAGGCCGAGGATGGTGCGGTGCTGCTGATCGACGAGATCGACAAGTCGGACTACGAGTTCGAGGCCTATCTGCTCGAGATCCTGTCGGCCTATCAGATCAGCGTGCCGGAAATCGGGGTGATCAAGGCAAAGGTCCCGCCGATCGTCTTCCTGACATCCAACAACACCCGGGAGATGGGCGACGCGCTGAAGCGGCGTTGCCTGCATCTCTACATCCCGTTCCCGGACGAGAAGACCGAGCGTCGAATCGTCGCCGCGCGGGTGCCGGAAGTGGCCGAGTCGCTGCGCAAGCAGATCGTTGCCTTCGTCCAGGGATTGCGGGAGGAGGAACTGAAGAAGGTTCCGGCAATCAGCGAGACCATCGACTGGGCGCGGACGCTGCTTTTGCTGAATGTCTCCGAACTGGATACGGAGACGGTTCGCCGCACGATCAATGTCCTGCTGAAGTTTCAGGAGGATGTGGAGATGGTGCAGCGGGGGCTCTACAAGCTCGTCTCCGACGCGAAGAACACCGTCTGATCCGCTGCCGGGCGCTTCACGGAAACACAAGGGCGCGATGCAATTCGCGCCCTTGTCGTTTTCACAGTATTGATATGTAATATCCGTCTGATTTCCTTGATGGGAGAGACGGATGGCCGCGCCGGAAGTCGAAGGGTTCTTCGATCCTGATACATTCACGCTGACCTATCTTGTCGCGGACCCCGCGACGCGGGATGCGGTGATCATCGACCCCGTGATGCGGTTCGATCCGGTGACCGGTCACCTGGACCCGACCCCTGCCATGCCTGTCATGCACCGCGCCCGGACACAGGGGCTGCGGGTCACCATGGTGCTTGAAACACATCTGCATGCGGATCATGTCAGCGCCGCGCCCTGGGTCGGTGCCGCGATGGAGGCCCCCGTTGCAATCGGCGAAGGTGTTTCACGCAGTCAGACCATCTTTGCCGACCTGTTCGACGCGGAGCCCGGGTTTCCCACCGACGGCTCCCAGTTCGACCGCCTGTTCCGGGACGGTGAAACCTTCCGTGTCGGCGATATCGAAGCCTTCGTCCTATCGACCCCCGGCCATACGCCGGGGTGCATGACCTATGTGATCGGCAACGCCGCATTCGTGGGGGACTGCCTGTTCATGCCGGACTTCGGATCGGCCCGCTGCGACTTTCCGGGCGGCGATGCGCGCATGCTGTACCGCAGTGTCCGGCGCATTCTCGACCTGCCACCGGAAACACGGCTGTTCACCGCGCATGACTATCAGCCCGATGGCCGCGAACTGCGTTTCGAGTCGTCGGTGGCGCAACAGCGGGCGGAAAACCTGCACATGCGCGATGGCGTGGATGAGGAATCCTTCGTGCAGATGCGCAGGACCCGCGACGCCTCGCTTTCCATGCCGCGCCTGATGCTGCCGTCGGTCCAGCTCAACATGCGCGCCGGCAGCCTGCCGCCCCCCGCCGCCAACGGCCGCCGTTACCTCCGCCTGCCGCTGGAAGTCACGCCGCCGCCGGAGGGCGCGATCTGAGGGGCGCTACCTTACGGGCAAGGAACAGGACCCGGCAGATCGAAGCAATGTCGACCGAGGTACTGGAAAGGGTTTCCATGTCTGGAGAGCGGAACACCTACCGGATCACGTTGATCGACAGGTTCGTTCACTTTCGTCATCACATCCTCGGCGGATTCCTTCTCGGTGGAAACAAGGCGGTACTCATCACGCGCAAATCCGGAAGGCTCAATTTCATCCTGAAATTCTGGTATCCCGGAAACGTGCAGTATCACGCCATGGACAGCGCTGAACTCGAGAAGTTCGTTGGCGAACTCGAGATTGTCAGAAAACGTCTGGCTGAGTGAAGCGGCTTGGTGCGCCGAAGCTTCGCTTATGGTCAGTTGATTTCCACCACAAGCCTGCGTTCCTGGGCTTCCGACAGCAATCCGGCGAGGTCCTCGATGTCCTGGCGGTCAAATCGTTCCGCCATCTCGGCGGCGAGGAAGCTGTCCCGTTCCATGATCCAGCGCAGGATCGTGCCCTGCTGTCCCGATCTCTGGATCACGCCCACATCGGTCTGGACCGTCACCTGCCCGGATGACCGGGTCAGCGAGGCGGTCGCCGTGCGCACCCGGTACTGGCGCGTGACGGGGCCTGGTGGCATCTGCACGGGGGATTGCAGACGGTGCGCGCGGCGGCGCTGCTCGTCGCGAAACTGGGCGGCCAGAGCCGGGGTCCGCAAGCACTTGTAGAGTGTTTCGGCAAGGTTCCCGAGTCGCCGGTCATGCGCCTCCGGGGCGTCATAGGCTGGCAGCGCCTCCCGGAAATCGGCCAGGTCATCCAGCGAACCCAACACCCAGCGCAGATAGTCGAGGCCGGTTGCTTCCGTCAGGCCGAAGGAGAGGTGCAGGCTCTCCCCGTCGGAGGCGAGCGCGTCGTGATAGGTGCCTTTCGGGATATAGAGCAGGTCGCCGGGTTTCAGGGTGATTTCCATGGCCAGATTGCCGCGTGCCCGGTCATGGTGGGCCTGATCAAAACTGGAGTAATTGTAGCCTGGGCGCTCCACGGGATGTTCGAACCGTCCTTCATAGATGCGCCAGACCTTGGTGCCGGAAACCTGCAGCGCAAAGACTTCCATGCTGTCGAAATGACTCGGGAAGGCCTGGCGCCCCGCCTGGCTGCAATAGGCATTGCACGTGACTTCCGCGCCCAGCCCCATTTCCAGCGCCCGTGCGGCGGCCCGTACCCCCGGCGTGAGTGTCTCAACCAGATCGGCGACGACCGTGGCCCCCCTGGCCAGCCATTCCTGCACACGGACGAAATCGGGGCGCATGACCATCTGATCGTCCCGCCCCAGGGTCCGGCTGCAATAATCCTCCGGTGGAACCGTTTCCTGATCGAGCACGATGCGAAGTGTGCAGCCGGTCCAAAGCGCCGTCATGTCGAGCAATGCGCCAAATTCCTGCCAGTTGCAGATATGCCGTGTCTTGGCGGCATTGCCGGGAATGTGGAGCGGTGATTGCCTGAACACGTTCTGAACGAATTCGGCCGGGGTCACGGGGGCGAGCAGACTCGCAAAAGTGATGCGTGTTTCGTTCATCTTGTTGCCGTTTCTTTGCGCCGACTTTGCAAGCAGGGTAACATGATGGTGATCGGCAGGCGAGCGTGACGACGATTGAAGCGGATGCTCGCGCCGTCCGAATTGGGAGGATTTCATGACTGCAACCGTTACACGCCACCCCAGTGCCCGGCCCGATGGCATCACGGCGGAGGAATGGCAGGCGCGGCTCGACCTCGCGGCCTGCTACCGGCTGATCCACATGTTCGGCATGGATGACCTGATCTACACCCACATCTCCGCGCGGGTGCCGGGACCGGAGGAACACTTCCTGATCAACGGGTTCGGCCTGCTGTACGAAGAGATCACGGCCTCCAACCTGGTGAAGGTGGATATCGAGGGGAACATCCTTTCCGACACCGAATGGGGCATCAATCCGGCGGGATACGTCATTCACAGCTGCATCCATCGCGAGATGCCGACGATCGGCTGTGTGCTGCATACCCACACCGTCGCCGGAACCGGGGTCTCGGCGCAGGAGGAGGGATTGCTGCCCCTCAGCCAGACGTCGATGCTGTTCACCGGCCAGGTCGCCTACCATGACTACGAGGGCGTGGCCCTGCGGGAGGAGGAGCAGGCGCGGATGCTGGCCGACATGGGCGACAAGCGCATCATGATCCTGCGCAACCATGGCCTGCTGACGGTCGGCGAGACGGTGCAGGAGGCATTCCTGATGATGTACTACATGGAGCAGGCCTGCCGGATGCAGGTCGCGGCCCAGTCGGGCGGCGGCAAGCTGACCATTCCTGCGCCCGAGGTGCAGCAGTACGTGCGCGACGCGGCCTCCGGCGGTTTCGGTGCAGGCGTCGGCCAGCGGGAATTTGCTGCCCTGGTTCGGCGTCTGGACCGTCAGGACACGAGCTGGCGCGAATGATCCGACACGTCACCCGCACCGGGCTTGCGCTGCTGTTCCTGCTTCCCTGTCTGGGGGGTCAGGCGGCGGACACGCAGGGGCAGGTTTTCGGCGACCACACGGTTGCCGAGAATGTGGCGGGCGGCGATCAGGATGCCCTGCTGAAGGAACTGCGCGGTCTGGTGGACGAGGCCGAGCGGTCCCGCGCGGCAGACCCGCGTTTCATTCGCGACCTGCGCCAGTTGATGGAACGCCATGACCAGCCGAAGTTCGAACTGCTGGTGCGTGACCTGTTCGAGGATGGTGACTTCACGAATGCACCGGAATGGCAGGTCACCCAGGGCAGTTTCCGGATCGGTCGCTATGGCGGCCTGATCTCGGAGGTTCTCGAACCCGAGCCGCAGGCGCAGAATTCCGGTCAGGGCAGCGAGGCGGAGGCGGTGGTCCGCCTGTTCGGCCAGATCCTCGGCGCGAAGAACGGAAATTCGGATAAGCAGGGCGGCAACAAGCCAGCGGAGACCCGCCCCGATCCCGCCCTGATCTATCTGGTGCAGCCTTTCAGCAATGCCTTCGAGATTCGTGCCCGGCTGGAGAGCGATCCGGAGGCGGGGGGCAGTATCGAACTCGGTGTGTTTCAGGGGCAGGGCGGTCGCATCGGCTATCGCCTGGTGTTCGGCTCGGGGGGTGAGGCGCAGCTGGTGCGCGTGGGGCGCAGTGTCAGCGTCCTGGCCCGTGCGCCGTTCCTGATGCCGGAACTGGTCGATGGCTGGCGCAATCCGGGCTATGATGTGATCTGGCGACGGGACGCGCGGGGCAGGATGACCGTGGTGGTCGACGATCAGGGCATTCTCGATGTCTCTGACACCGCCTTTCGTGATCCATTTGACGGGCTGCGGCTGCGGAACATCCGCGGTCGTCATGCCCTGCAGGGCGTGGAGGTCTACGGGCAGAAATGATCCGAAGGGTTCAGGGCACCCGACGGTCTGTTCCTGGTGGCAGGTGCTGGATGCACCTCGTCGTCTGCCTGACGCTTGTCTTCGCCATGCAGATCATTGCGACAGGCGCGCAGGCCGCACGTCCGCTGGACCTGCGGGATCTCTCGGTCGACGTGCAACGGTCGCTGATGTCCGCCTGCGGTATCCGGGACGGCCGGATCCTGCAGCGCCACGTTCCCTGTCTCAGTCATCATGCGGAGGCCTGGCGGCGTCTGGTGTTCCAGCCCGATCTCTCCCTCTATCCGCCCGGTGAACAGAAGCGCCTGCGCGAAGGTTGCGCCGAACTGGTCGAAAAGGGACCGGCACCCTGGGGCCGGTGTATCGAGCAGGAGATGGTGCGCCAGAAGGTGCCCGTTGAATATCCCGACCTTGCCCGACTTGACGCGGAAGGTGTGGGTCGTGTGCGCGATGCCTGCGCCTCGGCGGGCGAAGTCAGCTCCCATCGGGAGGCTGCCTGTCAGGAGCACTGGCTTGAGCGGGTGCTGGAAGAGCAGGAGCGTGAAGCGGCATCGCAGCCGGAGCAGCCCAAGGCGTCCGCGCCGGTCACTGTTGCCGCTGCGGCAGCGGAGGCCGAGGTGCCCTCCGTCGAGGCCCAGCCCATGACAGGCGGGCTGATCGGTTTCAGCCAGCTTGATCCCGACAGCGAATTCTGGCCCGACTGGCAGGGGGGCGCCCGGTACCGTCCGAACAGCGCCTCGGGCGAACTCCTGTCGGGGCATGAGTTGTTCCAGCGCGTCGCACCTGCGGTCTTTGTCGTTCTGGCCGCCGCGAACGAGGCAGATTTCAGGGCCGCGCGTCATGTCCGGCAGGGGTCTGCGGTGGCCATTTCGGAGGATCGGCTTGCCACCAACTGCCACACGGTGAAGGACGCCGGAATACTCGTGCTCCTGCAGGGCAAGACGCATGGCCCGGCGGAACTGGTTCATGCCGACCCTTCCTCTGATCGCTGCATTCTGCGGTCCCTGGAACTGACGCTGCAGCCGGTGCCTGGCGTGCGCGACTACGCGGACATGAAGATCGGTGAACCCGTCTTCGCCATATCCGCGCCGCGCGGCCTGCAGCAGTCCATGCAGGACGGTATCGTCTCCCAGCTGCGCTCCAACGCCGGGGTCAACCTGATCCAGACCTCCGCCTATGCGGCGCCGGGATCATCGGGCGGCGGGTTGTTTGACAGACACGGCAATCTGGTTGGCATCACCAACTTCGTTGTCGGCAACGATGACCGCCTGCACTTCGCGATCGCCGCCGACGAGTTCTGGAAGTAGGTCAGCCCATGATTTGATGGAACCGCACCGGCCCGCCCTACCAGCTCAGTTCGTCGCCGTCGTAGTTCCAGAAACGCCCCGAAGCCTCATCCGTCATGCCGTTGGCCACCTTCAGCAACCCTGCAGCACTCTCTGCCGGGGTGACGGGTGCGGCGGACCCTCCCATGTCGGTGGAGACCCAGCCCGGATGGGTGGCAACGACCCGGACACCGCGCGGTCGCCATTCGTTCGCCATGCAGACCACGACCTGATTCACCGCCGCCTTGGAGCTGCGATAGATGAAACGGTCGCTGACGGTGTTCAGGGACATGGATCCCATCTTGCTGGAGACGACGACGATGGTCCTGTGGTCGCTGGCCGCGACATTGCCGACCAGTGCCTCTGACACCCGATAGGGGGCATAGACGTTGACTTCCATGGTCTCGCGCCAGCCATCGATGTCCATGTCGCCGATGGCCTGGCGGTCGGGTCCGATGATGCCCGCATTGTTGAACAGGATGTCGATGGGCCGGTCGCCCAGCGCTGCCTTCAGGCTGTTGATGGCGTCCAGGTCGGTGACCTCCAGCGCCTGGGCCTCCGCGCCCTTCGCCACCAGATCGTCCAGATCGCCGATCCGGCGGGCGCAGGCGATGACGCTTGCGCCGCTTTCCAGACTCTGCAGCGCCAGCTGGCGACCGATGCCGCGCCCGGCGCCCGTGATCAGGATTGTCTTGCTCATGTGGTCTTCCCCTCGGTTCTTCGGTCAGCCCGTGCCACCAGCCGGCGATAGACCGGCGTCAGCAGCACAGGCAAGGTGTACATCGGCGCCTGCCCGACGGCAAAGTACATGATCGTATCCGGTTCCGCCCGGTCAGCCAGCGTGACCAGCACCAGACCCATGTTGCAGTTGCCGCTCATCAGGCCGACGGCCAGCGCGATGCGGGGCCCCAGATGCCAGAACAGGGCCGCCCCCGCGATCTGGAGCACGATGTTGAAGGCGAAGGCCATGGCTGTCGTGGTCAGCACATGACCCGGCATCTGCAGCGCCATCTCCGTGACGCCGTCGAAGACACCGACGACGAAACAGGTCATGGCGAGCACCGCGGCGCCATCCAGATGCGGGCGCATGCCGACCAGCCTCTCCCGGCCCAGCAGGTGTCGCATGATCCATGCAAGCCCGAAGGCGACGACCACCAGCAGCCCGAGCCGCATCATGAAGGTGCCGAGCGAGATTTCCAGCGCCAGGTCCAGCAGGTTCAGGGCCATCGGCGGCAGGATGAACGGGGTCAGCCACATGGCGGCAACCGTGGTGACGATGACGATGGCCCCGTCGAGGCCGAGGAAGATCGCAATGGCGGCGGCGGAGACAATCGGCGGCGCGGCGGCCATCAGCACCATGCCGGCCAGCACGCCATCCGTCAGCCCCATGTCCCGCAGGACCAGCCAGGTCAGCACCGGGCTGACGACGATCATCCACAGGCACAGCAGGCCGATCAGCTTCCAGCGTCGGGCATATGCCCACAGGTCGGCCCAGTCGATGCGCATCAGCGCGATGACCAGCGGCAGGACAATGAAAGCGGCAAGCCAGGGACGCACCAGGGTGCTGAGTGGCGGAATGGCAAAGCCGATCACGACCGCAAGCGCCAGGAAACGGGTGGCATGACGTCCGATGAATGCCAAAGGGGACAGCAGGATGGAATGCATCCGTGCTCAGTCCGTACTCAAGACTGTGCATAGTTCGATTGGCACCTGCCGATCCTCCCCGCCGATTTCGTGATCCCCTGAGAGGCAGCATCGTCTGGAGGCAGGCCGTGCGCAAGCGCTCTGCCTTGTCGTGAGCCTTACTCGTTCTGGCCGTGCGATTTCCGCAGTGCGTCGCAGGGGTCCCTGTCGTCGAGGCGGGGGGTGAAGATGATCGCGTCGAAGGCGCCGGGCGGGAAGTCGGTCATGTAGGCAGCCGGATCGTCGACGCCGTCCACAACCTCGAACATCGCGATGACAGCAGTCCGGGCGCGGCGATCCAGTGTCTTCAGGTAGCGGGGCACGCCCCGGTCCTTGCGGACATGGCCGCTGCCCGCGATCAGGACCGCGCCGCTGCCTTCGGTGCTGGCGACCATCGCCAGGGCCATGGCCGCGTCGCGCAGCCGCTGGATCTTCGCGATGCCCTGCAGCCCCTTGCCCCCAGCCTTCATCATGCCGCAATGGCTGTCGACGAGTTCCTGGTCGAGCGCCGCGCGGTCCGTTTCCGACCAGGGCGTCTGCTCCAGCAGGTGCGCGACGGAGGCGGGCACCGCATCCGCATTGCCGTTCATGGCCAGATCCATCAGGCGTCGTGCCGGGATATTGCCGGCTATCTGCGGCAACCCGAGATCAAACGCGACCTCTGCGATCGGCTGATACTGGTCCCATGCGGGCCAGCCGGAGGCACCCCAATCGAGCGCCGGACCCATGCCAGTCGCTGTGGCACCGTCGCGGCGCAACCAGGACTGCAGCGTCGCATCCTGCTCCGCGTCGATCATTTCCCAGACCACCGTCGGGCGTTCGGCAGGGGGCTTGTCCGCAGCCGCGAGGCGCAGCAGCCTTGCCTGCAGTACGTGATGATCCGGGTTGTTGTGCTTTTCCCCCAGCAGCACGAAATCGGCCTTCTGCACCAGGAACTTCAGGTCGCGTTCACTGCCGATGGCCTTGCGGGCGTGGACCCATATCTTGCCAACCAGCTTGTGATCGGACAGCAGGCTGGTCTGCCAGCTCTCCGGGATCAGCCGATCCGCGCTGGCCGGAGTGCCGAGACCTGCCAGTGCTAGGGTGAGGAAGCACAGGATCACCGGTAGGATGCGCATCAGTTCATCGTGCCCTTCATGTCGCCAAGACGGTCCAGCGTTGCGCGCACCTGTGCCAGGTGCGGGTTGATCCTCAGCGCCGCCTCGAAGGCGAGACGGGCGGACTGGGAATCACCGTGCTGGAGGCATATCTGACCAAATCCGGACAGGGCTCCGAAATGACGGGGCTCACGAAGCAGCGTTTGCTGGATGTCATTCAGGCTCTGTTCGTGACGGCCCGCGACGTAGTGCAGGGTGGCGCGCTTGTTCCATGCCTCCGCCCATTGCGGTTGGCTGGCACAGAGGTCATCCAGCAGCTTGCCCGCGCCACCATGGTCGCCGGATGCGATTGCCGTGATGGCGCGCTGCATCAGGTCCGCCGCTTCCGCGTCGCTGTGCTCGCACCAGACCGCCCAGATCAGATCCTCGATCTCGAACGGCAGATTGGCGCTCTCCGGCGTGGCAAGATCGCGGAACAGGCTGTCCAGCCGCTTCGGCAGTGACGGATGCGGTTGCCGGTCCGGCAGACCGACCACCACCTCCAGGGTCCTGTGCAGTGCGGCCTCGATCATTCGGGAACTTCCTGCTGCACTTCATCCAGGCCCAGGGCGACACCCGCACCGGCAAGCGACATGAAGGCGAAGACACCGATCGCCGCCGCAACGCCAAGGGTTTCCGCAATGACGCCGACGGCAGCCGTCCCGAGCAGCAGGATGCCGATGATCGTGTTGGCCAGCGCGGTATAGGCGGCGCGATCATCTTTCGGGGCCATGTCCACCAGGTGCGTCGAGCGGCCCAGCCGGACCCCCTGATAGGCCAGTGTCAGCACGAACAGCAACGGCGCGAGCCAGAAACTGCCATTCTGTCCGAGCAGCCCGGCCTGTTCCATCACCAGCGCCCCGGCGAGGGTTGCCGCACCCAGAAGGCCGGACAGGGCCAGCACCTTGCGGCTGGACCGGTCGGAGAGCCGTCCCCAGACATAGCCGCCGAGAATGGAGGCAAGGGCCGCCGCGATGACGAACAGGCCCAGGTCGGCCAGTCCGCTGCGCCCGCTCTCCCCCGCCATGGCGAGCAGATAGGGGGGCGCCAGCGCGGTGGCCACCAGCAGTCCCCGCGCCGCGATGAACCGGCGCAGCTGTGCCCGCTCCCCCAGCAGGCGCAGTTGCCTGATGGCGACGGCGAACGGATTTCCGCCGCCTTCCGTGGCGCCCGGTGATTCCTGCAATGTGGTGAACAGGGCGCCCGCGAGCAGCCAGGCACCGCCCGCGAACAGCAGGACTACAGCTATGGTGGTGACGGTCTGCTCCAGCAGGTGAAGGCTGAGTGCCAGCCCGAACAGCAGCACGGCACCGGAGGCGAGACTGCCCGCCGTGCCGGTTGCCGTCCCCCGTGTCGACCTGGACACCGTCTTGCCCAGCACGTCCTTGTAGCTGACGGAGCAGACGCTGCGCGCCGTCGCCATGACGGCCAGAAGGCCGACAATGGCCCAGCCCGCCGCTGCGCCCTGCAGCGTCAGTGCCACCAGCCCCATGCCGATCACCGCCAGTCCCTGCACGATGCTGCCTGCCGACCAGATCCACTTGCGGATGGCAAGCGAACGGATTCCGCCGGAAATGAACAGTTGCGGCAACAGCGCACCGGCCTCCCGCACCGGGACGAGGAATCCGATCAGACCGGCGGGCGCGCCAAGGGCCGTCATCAGCCAGGCGAGCACGAGCTTGGGATCGACCAGCCCGTCGCCGACCTTTGTCAGCGACAGGCTGAGCACGTGCGTCATGAAATTGCGCGGCTGTTCGCTGCAGGCCGATTCGGGAATGTCACGGCAGACCCGGCCCTCGTCATCCCCGGTCAGGATGCCATAGGCGCGCCTGACCGGTGTCAGCCCGTTGATGTCAACCGAACTCAATGGTCGGCGATCTCGTCATCCTTGAACAGGAACTTGCGCAACTGGCCGTCGAAGTCGGCGCTGTTGCGGCGCAGCCATTCCAGCACCATTGCCGCGTGCTCGATCTCCTCGCGCATGTTGTGCAGCAGGATCTCCTTCAGATCCTTGTCGTCGCAGTCGTCGGCGCGCTGGCGGTACCAGTCCACGGCTTCCAGTTCCTCCATCAGGGATGTGATTGCCTGGTGCATGTGGATGGTCTCGGTGCTCAGCCGTTCGCGCGGGGCATGAAGGTTGTCACTGGCCATGAATGTCTCCTGTACCTCTAGGTCACGGGCAGCATTGCCCGCCGGTTGCGCCGCATACTCTACGGCAAAGCCCCGGTCGGGGATCAGGCAGCGGCGTCGCACCTTGCCGTCCCGCACTTGCGGTTCGTGGCCCGCGGCGCATCATGGCTGCAGTTGGATGCTTTGAGCGGAGACACAAGGGCATGTTGCAGGGAAAGGTGGCGCTGGTGACCGGTTCCACGTCGGGAATCGGTCTTGGCTGTGCGGAGGCGCTGGCCGCTGCCGGAGCCAAGGTGATGATGAACGGCAGTCGCGACGCAGACGCCGCGGAGGACCTGCGCGCCGAAGTGGCCGCGCGCCACGGTGCCGACATTCGCTATCTGGCGGCGGATGCGGCCAGCGGTGATGCGATCCGCAATCTGGTGGCGGAAACCGAGGCAGCGTTCGGCAAGGTGGACATTCTGGTCAACAATGCCGGAATCCAGCACGTGGCCCCCATCGAGGACTTTCCGCCGGACATGTGGGACAGGATCATGGCGATCAACCTGTCGGCAGTGTTCCATGGAACCGCGGCGGCGCTGCCGGGCATGAAGGCGCGACGCTGGGGACGGGTGATCAATATCGCCTCCGCCCACAGTCTGGTGGCCAGCCCGTTCAAGTCGGCCTACGTCTCGGCAAAGCATGGCGTTCTGGGGTTCACGAAGACGGCAGCGCTGGAGGTCGCGCAGCACGGGATCACCGTGAATGCCATCTGCCCGGGCTATGTGCTGACGCCGCTGGTGGAGAAGCAGATACCGGATACCGCCAGGGCGCGCGGGATCACGGAGGAAGAGGTGAAGCGCGACGTTCTGCTGGCCGCGCAGCCGACCAAGGAGTTCGCGACCGTGGAACAGATCGGGGCGCTGACCGTGTTCCTGTCATCGGATGCCGGGGCGGCGATCACGGGGACAGGCATCCCGATGGACGGCGGCTGGACCGCACAGTAGAATCGCGTCCTGTGGCGCTCCTGTGGCGGTCCTGTCGGCGGATCTCAGCCGGCGGAGACTTCCGTGTTGATCGCGACCAGATTGTTGCCGCCGTTCCTGCGGCGTGCCTTCTCGGCATACATGGCGCTGTCCGCTTCCTGCATCACCCGACGCAGTTCGGTGTCGGGGCCGTAGCAGTGGATACCGATGGAGGCGGAAGTGTCGATCTTCTGACCCATGTCGGTGGTGACGACCATGCCGTCGAGCAGGCGTTGCAGACGTCGCGCATTCTTCAGGCCGTTGCTGAGCGTGGTGCGGGACAGCACGACGACGAATTCGTCGCCGCCGATGCGCGCCACCAGATCGTTCGATCGCACATTGTCACTGAGGGCGGCGGCAACCTCGCACAGCACCTGGTCGCCAGCATGGTGGCCGAAGGTGTCATTGACCTGCTTGAAGCCATCGAGGTCGATGAAGCAGATCACGCCTTCCTCGTTGTAGCGTTGCGCTGTTCCGAGCAATGCCGTCATCGCCTCCTCGAAGCCGCGACGGTTGAGCATGGCGGTCAGGGCGTCGGTGCGCGTCAGTTCCTCCAGCGCCCTGATCTGCCGGCGCTGCTGGGCAAGCTGCTGTTCCGCGTTGGCCGCGAAGTCGAGCAGGCGCTCCAGCAATTGCAGTCCGTCGCCGTTGAAATCCGGACTCGACTTGCCGTACCGACTGAGGACCTCGTCAGCAAGGCGACCAACGTAGGGCGCGCAGCTCAAGCTGGGAAGCGGATCGTTCAGCGTCGCGAGGCTCATGACCGGATACTCCTGATCTGACGTTCTTTCTATTCACGAGCCAGACAAAGCAACCGTCATGCCAGAAAAATATGGCAATAATATCAATATATTAGAATTGCGCCGAGGATCGACCGGCAAGATGTTCCGCGCACTTAGAGGGGGGTGAGGCAAGGCTTGCCCTGGAAGAATGCGTCCAGATTGTCGAGGCAGCAGTACCCCATCGCGTCACGGGTCTCGACGCTGGCGCTGCCCAGATGCGGCAGCACGAACACGTTCTCCATGGTCCGGTAACGGGGGTCCAGCTTCGGTTCGTTGGCGAAGACATCCAGGCCGGCGGCGAACAGCTTGCCTGACTCCAGGGCGGCGATCAGGTCGCCATCGTTGATGATGTCACCGCGTGCCGTATTGACGATCACCGCCCCGTCCGGCATCTGCCCGATCAGGTCGGCGTTGACCATGCCACGGGTTTCATCGGTGCTGGGACAGCTGATCGAGAGGAAGTCGGAGACGGCAAACAGCTCCGCCGCTGTGGCGTGATAACGGGCACCGCTCTCCTCGTCCTGCGGCAGGCGATTGCGGTTGTGATAGTGGACCTGCATGCCGAACCCACGGGCAGCGGCGGCGACGGCCTGTCCGATCCCGCCCAGGCCCAGGATGCCGAGCCGGGCACCACTGACCTGCTTGCCCAGCAGCATGGTGGAGGTCCAGCTTGCCCACTTGCCCTCCCGCACCAGCGTCTGCCCCTCATGCCCACGCCGGGCGGCCCCCAGCAGGCACAGCATCGCCACTTCGGCAACGGCGGCGTCCAGTACCTTCGGCGTGTTGGTCACGGTCACCCCGTGGGCCTTTGCCGCTGCAACATCGATATGCTCGTAACCAACGGAGAACGTCGCGATGATGCGGACGCTGTCGGGCAGGGCATCCAGCAGTGCAGGCGTGATCTTCTCGGAGCCGCAGATCATCATCGCGTCCATGCCCTCGGCCGCGCTGACCAGTTCCTCCGGTGACATGATCCGGTCCGTCGAATTCAGGGTGGCGTCATAGTCTCGCCGGATTCTGGCTGTGACATTGACCGGCATGTGACGCGTGACCAGCAGGCGGGGCTTCTTCTGCATCATGGGCTCCGTTCAGCTTGTGTTTGGCTTTTCCGCCTATACGTTATGGTCATCAATCAAAGGACGCGACCCCCTGATGACAATCTCCACCCGACTGCTGCTCCTGCTCACCCTTCTCGTGGTCGGCATGGCGGCCCCGAGCCTGACCCGAACCGCTGCAGCGCAGAATTTCGTTCCGCATCGTGCGATCTATGATCTGGATGTGCTCGACCGGGACAAGCCCGCGACCTTCTCGCAGGTGACCGGGCGCATGGTCTACGAGTTCGATGCGACCTGTGACGGGCTGATCTATTCCCACCGCATGCTGATGAACCTGGTGACTCAGCGGGGCGAGCGCGTGCAGTCGGAAGCGGTGGTCAGCTTTCTGGAAAGCAAGGATGGACGCAGTCTGCGGTTCTCGGTGCGGGAGAGCTACAACGGTCGCATGTCTGCCCATCGCGAAGGCTCCGCGACACGCAATGCGGTGGGTGAGATCGCATCCGTCACCTACAGCCGCAACGAAGGTGACGATGTCGACGAGGTGCCGGAAACCCTGCCGAAGGGGGCACTGTTCCCGCTGGGGCACAGCATCGACATGGTGCGTGCCGCGCAGGCAGGCCAGTTCGTCCATAATGCGAAGACGTTCGACGGCGACTCGATTTCCTTTGTCGATACCTTCATCGGCAGGGATCGCGGCACGCATGAGGCCAGTATCCCCGACAGCATGAAGGATACGTCGGCCTGGATGATGCGGGTGTCGTTCTACAAGCCCGATGCCATCGATTCCGCGCCTTACTACGAAAGCCAGATGCGCATGTATGCCAATGGGCTGTCCGGCAGCTTCACCATGGAGACCGAAGACCTCTCGGCGATTGCCCGCCTCAGCGAGGTCGAACTGCGCGACGCGCCGGTCTGCGACTGAGGGGCCTGGTTACCGGGGCTGCAGCGGCAGGATCATCAGCGGGATCATCCGCCCCGGGATCGATCCGGAAGGTGTGACACTGACCCGATGCGCACCTGCCTTGAGATAGAAGGCTTCGGCATTCGGGTCGGCCTCGATATGCAGTTCGGATGCGCCCTGTCTGCGTGCCTCTGCCGTGGCCCAGTCGATCAGCCGCCGACCGGCCCCCATCCCCTGACACGCCGGATCGATGAACATCAGTTGCAGATGCCAGCCGTCATCCGCGCCGGAAACCTGCGCTGTTCCGATGACCTTGCCGTCGGCTTCCAGAACGGCGAAGGGACCGCGCGCGAGCGTCTGCGGTGTGACCGTCAGTTCAGCGCGGCAGGCTTCCATGAAGGCCGCGTCGTAGCCGTTGGATGCTTTCGAGCGCAGGATCAGGTCGGTCAGTTCGGCGCATTCGTCTGCGCGTGCCGGGCGAAACCGCATGTCGGACACTGGCTTCATTTCAGTTGAGTCCGGCCCGACGGCGGTAGCCCAGGGCCTCGGCGATGTGGGGACGACCGATGTTCGCGCTGCCTTCCAGGTCAGCGATGGTGCGCGCGACCCGCAGGACACGGGTATAGCCACGGGCGGAGAGCTTCAGCCGTTCGGCAGCGTCGGTCAGCAGGCTCTGGCCGCTGGTGTCGGGGGTGGCGATGGCGATCAGGGCCTCGCCATCGACCTCCGCATTGGTGATCGGTCCCAGATCCAGGCCCTCGTGTCGTACCGCCTGCAGGTCGCGGGCGCGGGCCACCCGGGCGGCGATCTCGGCAGAGCCTTCGGCGGGTGGTGGCAGGGTCAGGTCGGCGGCGGACACGGCGGGTACGTCGATGGACAGGTCGATGCGATCCATCAGCGGCCCGGAGATCTTCGACTGGTAATCGATGGCGCAGCGCGGCGCGCGGGAGCAGGCGCGCTCCGGGTCATCCAGATGACCGCAGCGGCAGGGGTTCATGGCCGCGATCAGCTGCACCCGCGCCGGATAGGTGACATGGGCATTGGCGCGGGCCACCACCGCCTCCGCCGTTTCCAGCGGCTGGCGCAGTGCTTCCAGCGCCGGGCGGGGGAACTCGGGCAGTTCGTCGAGAAACAGCACGCCCCGGTGCGCCAGCGAGATCTCGCCCGGTCGCACCTTCAGCCCGCCACCGACGAGGGCAGGGGTGGAGGTGGAATGGTGCGGGTTGCGAAAGGGACGGCGGCGCGACAGCCGCCCCTCCGTCAGTTCACCGGCAAGGCTGCGGATCATGGAGACTTCCAGCGCTTCTGCCGGTGACAGGGGCGGCAGCAGGCCGGGCAGGCGCGCGGCCAGCATCGACTTGCCGGACCCCGGCGGCCCAAGCATCAGCAGGTTGTGACCCCCGGCAGCCGCGATCTCCAGCGCCCGCTTGGCACTTTCCTGCCCCTTCACGTCGCGCAGGTCGGCACCGATGGCGTCCATGTCCACCGGTCCCGGCTCCGGCGGCGACAGCACCTGTGTGCCCTTGAAGTGATTGACGATGGCCAGCAGGTCCGGCGCGGCGATGATTTCCAGATCCCCGGCCCATGCGGCTTCCCCGCCGCAGAGCGCGGGGCAGATCAGGCCCTGGTCCCGCTCCGCCGCCGCGACCCCGGCAGGCAGCACACCGGCGACCGCCGCGATCTGACCGTCCAGCGCCAGTTCCCCCAGCGCGATGTGGCCCGCCATGTCCTCCGCAGGAAGCACACCAACGGCGGCCAGCAGCGCCAGCGCGATGGGCAGGTCGTAGTGGCTGCCTTCCTTGGGCAGGTCGGCGGGGGACAGGTTCACCGTGATCCGCTTCGGCGGCAAGCCGAGACCAATCGCGTCCAGGGCCGCCCGCACCCGCTCCCGGCTCTCCGCCACCGCCTTGTCGGGCAGGCCGACAATGGTGAAGGCAGGCATCTGCGCCGAGACCTGCACCTGCACGTCCACGATCTGCGCCCGGAAGCCCTGGAAGGCGACGGTTGAAATTCTTGCGACCATGCACGGACGTTAGGTTATCATTTGGCCCGCGTCGAATGAATCTGATATTCATCATCTCTACTCCTCCCAATTGCAGTTAAATCGGCATAGAAGTAAGAAATTAACAATACTGGAGAAAAAAATGATTGAGAAAACGATAAAATCGATACCATTGTTTTCAGCTTTTAGTGTAATTTTTGGAATTGCTTATGAATATGGCTATATTTCAAATATTGATCCAGGAATATTGGGTCTTTATTCGTTAGGAGAGATTGTCATGAGCACAATAAGATGGTTACCATTTGTTGTTTTTTCATTATTGATTGGGTTTTCAATTGGATTTGTTATTTGTTTTGAAATAGATGACAGCAAAAATATTCTTTCAGTGAGGAAATTTGTTAAATCTTCTAAAAATAGATCATTTACAAATATTTTTTCTGCTCTTATTTTGGTATTTGGAGTATATTCATACGTTTCATTCCCAAACGGACATTTTAGCAACATAATTATTGTGATACTAATTGCAAATTTCATTGCGCATATAATAGCAAATGTGAGTATATTTCGAATTTTTATAGATAAAATGTCAAAATTTCTGCTATTTATGTACTTTATTTTGATGATTGGATATTCTTATGTTAAGGGGATCGGTGATTTTTATGATGATTCTCGACATATAGAAAAACACATAATTTCAGAAGAAATAAGATTGCCTGTAGTAAGAATATTTCAATTCGGATATATGGCAATTATGGACCAAAAATATCTTCTTATAACGAATGATGGCAAGAAATTTACCTTCAATCGGATAATAGATTTAAGCGAAAAATCAATAGCGTGCCGAAGAAGAGAAATTTTTTGTAATACACTATTGGACCCTATAGAAAAATACAGAAATCATAGCAATATTGATGAGCAGTGATTTCAAGTGACCCACTGCCCCTCAATAGGTCGCGCGACCGCCCGAGATGTCGATGACCTGACCGGTGGTGAAGGAGCAGTCCGCTGACGACAGCCAGGCGATCAGGGCGGCGATCTCGGCCGGTTCGACGAAGCGGCCCATGGGGATCTTGGAGAGCATGTAGTTGATGTGCTCCTCCGACATCTGGTCGAAGATCGCCGTGCGGGCTGCGGCGGGGGTGACGCAGTTCACCATGATGTCGTGGTCGGCCATTTCCTTGCCCAGCGACTTGGTCAGCGCAATGACCCCGGCCTTGGAGGCGGAGTAGGCCGACGCGTTGGGGTTGCCTTCCTTGCCGGCGACGGAGGCGACATTGACGATGCGGCCATAGCCCGCGTCGCGCATCAGCGGGCTGACCGCGCGGCAGCAGAGCCAGACGCCGATCAGGTTGATCTCGATGATCTGGCGCCATTCGTCGGGCGTGTAGTCCCAGACCGCGCGGTTGGCCCCGGCGATACCGGCATTGTTGACCTGGATGTCGATGCCGCCGAGCGCGCTGACGGTCTCCTTCACTGCCGCATCCACCGCGTCGGCATTCGTCACATCGACGCTGATGGCGGTGGCCCCGATCTCGCTGGCCGTCGCACTGGCGAGGTCCATGTCACGGTCCCAGAGCGCCACCTGCGCGCCGGAGGCGATGAAACGCTCCGCCACCGCGCGCCCGATCCCCTGTGCGCCGCCTGTCACGACGGCCCTGCGGCCGGTCAGATCAATCGTGTTCATCATGTCCTCCCAAGTCAGCTTCGCGCTATTTTGCGCCAGACTGGAGCCGAAACGTGCAAAAAGCCAGAGGCCACGCGCGGTGCCGTCCCGGCGCTTCCCCTGTGACGGTCGCCGCGTCCGGCCAAACTGGGTCTATGATTCCGCTGCCCGGTCGTAGACAATCCCGGAAGCTTTCGGGTGTGGCCGGTTGGGGCCGTCCGCACCGCCAGAATACTTGAGCCAGTTCCGGAGGGGGTCTGAACCATGTCTGATTTGCCGCGCGTCCCGTTGCTTGTGCCGGGTGCCAACAGTTCCGCCAGTGACGTCGTCGTCTCCGCACCCTGGGACGGGGCACCGATTGCCAGTGTCGCCCGTTCGGACAGCGCCACGGTGGAGAAGGCCCTCAGCAATGCCTTCGCGCTGTACCGTGACCGGGACGCCTGGATCCCGATGCGGGAGCGGGTGCAGATCCTGACCCGCGCCATGGCGATCATGCGCGACCGGCGCGAGAGCATGGCCGTCGAGGCCGCGCGCGAAGGCGGCAAGCCGCTGGCAGATTCCCTGATCGAGGTCGACCGGGCCATCGATTCCGTGCACATCTGCATCGACGAGCTGCGCAGCCGTGCGGGGGAGGTGATCCCGATGGGCATCACCGAAAGCTCCAAGAACCGGGTTGCCTTCACCCGGCAGGAGCCGATTGGCGTTGTGGTCGCGGTCAGTGCCTTCAACCATCCGCTCAACCTCATCGCGCATCAGGTGGCCCCTGCGGTGGCGACCGGTTGCCCGGTGATCGTGAAGCCTGCGGACAAGACCGCGCTGTCGTGCCTGCACTTCGTTCAGATCCTGCATGAGGCGGGGCTGCCGAAGGCCTGGGCGCAGGCCGTGGTCACGGCGGACCGCAAGGATGCAACCGCGCTGGTCACCGATCCGCGCGTCGGCTTCTTCAGCTTCATCGGTTCGGCCAAGGTCGGCTGGGCGCTGCGGGCGCAGCTCGCCCCCGGCACCCGCTGCGCGCTGGAACATGGCGGCGCGGCTCCGGTGATCCTGACGGAGAGCGCCGATCTCGACCGCGCTGTGCCGTCACTGGCCAAGGGCGGCTTCTATCATGCCGGTCAGGTCTGCGTGTCGGTGCAGCGGGTCTATGCCCATGCGTCGGTCTGCCGGACCTTCGCCGACGGTCTGGCCGCGGCGGCCAGCAAGATGGTGGTGGGCGATCCGACGGACAAGGCGACCGAGATCGGTCCGCTGATCACACCGGGCGAGGTGGATCGTGTGCACGAATGGGTCGAGGAGGCCCGTGCTGGCGGTGGCGAGATCCTGTGCGGTGGCGAGAAGCTTTCGGACACGGCCTACAAGCCGACGGTGATCCTGAACCCGCCTGCGGACGCCAAGGTTTCCACCATGGAGATCTTCGGCCCCGTGGTCTGCGTCTTCAGCTACGACGACATGGACGAGGCCATCGCGCTTGCGAACGCGCTGCCGTTCTCGTTCCAGGCGGCGGTGTTCGGACAGGACATCGACCGCATCATGCGCGCGACCAGCCGTCTCGATGCGGCGGCGGTGATGGTGAATGACCATACCGCGTTCCGGGTCGACTGGATGCCGTTTGCAGGCCTGAAGCTGTCGGGTCATGGGGTGGGCGGTGTGCCGCATTCCATGCACGAGATGTCCATTCGCAAGATGACCGTGATCAACTCGCCCGAGATTCGGGACTGATCACGGCAGTCTGTCCGGTCAGCGCAACCGGCAGGTATCGGAAATACAGGGGAGAATTCGAAAATGGCGACAACCGTCAAGCAGATGGTCGACCGGGCCATGAGCAAGGTCGAGACCATCAGTGTCGAGGATGCGAAGGCGCTGGTGGGCAAGGATGACGTGACCATCGTGGATATCCGCGATGTGCGTGAACTGTGGCGGGAGGGCAAGATTCCCGGTGCCTATCACGCGCCGCGCGGCATGCTGGAGTTCTGGGTCGACCCGGAAAGCCCCTATGCCAAGGACGTCTTCCAGTCGGGCAAGCGGATCGTCTTCTATTGCGCCGCAGGCTGGCGTTCCGCGCTGGCAACCGAGGCCGCGATGGAGCTGGGGCTGAAGAACACCTGCCACATCGATGGCGGTTTCGGCGACTGGAAGAAGGCCGGCAACGAGATCGAGGCTGTCGAGAAGAAGTGACCCGCGCGTTCCTTGGGGAGGAAACACCATGGCTGAAACGACAGATCTGAGCGGGCGCGTGGCGCTGGTTACCGGCGCCGGTTCCGGCATTGGCCGTCAGGCGGCAGAGACCCTGGCCGGTGCCGGGGCCGCCGTGGCCTGCACCGACATCAACCTGGCCGGTGCGCAGGAAACCGCGGCATCCATTGAGGCTGCGGGCGGGCGCGCCATCGCCATCGCCCATGATGTTGTGGAGGAAGACCAGTGGGAAGCGGCTGTCAAGGCGACCGTCGATGCCCTGGGTGGCCTGCACATCATGGTCAACAATGCCGGTATCGAACTGGTGAAGAACATCCCGGACATCTCCACCGCCGACTTCCGGCGCGTCATGGACATCAATGTGCTGGGTGTCTTCCTGGGCATCAAGACCTGTACCGATGCGATGACGGCGTCCGGTTCCGGCTCCATCATCAACCTGTCCTCGGTCGCTGGTCTGATCGGCGCACCCCGGCAGGCGGCCTATTGTGCCTCCAAGGGCGCAGTGCGGCTGATGACCAAGGCGACGGCGCTGGAACTGGCCGGGGCAGGGCACCCGATCCGGGTGAACTCCGTGCATCCGGGCATCATCGAGACCCCGATGCTGGAAGACCTGATGACCGGCGTCCCGGACGCACAGCGCGACCAGCGGCTGGCGCAGATGAAGGCAAGGCACCCCATCGGTCGCCTGGGTCAGGCCACCGACATCGCCAATGCGATCCTGTTCCTCGCCTCCGACCTGTCATCCTTCATGACCGGCTCCGAAGTCGTCGTCGATGGCGGCATGACCGCGAACTGAAGGTTTCGAACTACCTGCTCGTGCCGGAATTTCCTCCTTCCCCCGTCGAGGGGAAGGAGACCTTGCCGTTTCGGGACCGGGCCGCCACTGCAGGGTCCGGTCAGGCGGTGGCTTCCTTGTCGGCCTGCTGCACGTCGAAGATGGAGACGTAGCCCTTTGACCAGTCGGGCGGCATCAGGCAGGGGCGGGGATCGAAGCGGGCCCATTTGGCCCGCTCACCCCGGACGATGGTGTTGGACAGCGGCAGGTTGGCGACAATGCTGGGTTCCAGCGTCAGTGCGTCGGCCGCCGAATAGGTGTGGAGCAGCAGCGGCCTGACCCGACTGGAGCGGTTGGGTTCGGAGCCGTGCACCATCCGGCAATTGTGGACGGTGACGGAGCCACGGGGGCCCTTCAGCCAGACCACGTCGTCCAGCGGCACGCGCCCGATGTCCTTCTCCGCGATGTAGCCGGTCCAGTTGCCGTCGGCGCCATAGAGGTCGAACAGCTCCGCCTCATGGCTTTTCGGGATCACCCCCATCGGCCCCATCTCGTCATCCACGTCCGACATGTAGAGGCCGATGGTCAGGGGCGAGTAATTGGTGTGGGGCCAGAACTGGATGTCCTGGTGCCATTTCACCTCTTCGCCACCCCCCGACCATTTGAAGTTCAGCTTGGAGTGATGGTACTTCACATCCGGCCCAAGCAGGTCGGCGGCCAGATCGACGATGGGTCCGTCGAAGGCGAACTCGCGATAGACGGGATCATGCTCCGCGGGCTGGGACAACCGGCGCAGGCGCGGATTGTCGGCGCTGTGGTCGGGTTCGATGTCGAACTTGCCGCTGGATTTCGTGATGGTGCGGCTCTCCGCGATGAAGCGGTCGGTCACTTCCCAGAGCCGGTCCATCCATGCGTCCGACACGAACTTCTCCAGCAGCAGATAGCCGTTCTCCTCATAGAACGCCTTCTGCTCGGGCGTGATGGTCTTGAGATCGTGCGCCATGATCAGCTCTCCAGTTCGTCCATCAGCTTCGCATAGCGGTCCAGTACACCTTCCACCCGGTCCGGCGCGGAGGTCGGGACACCGATGACGGAACGGGTAATGCCCAGATCGCGGTAGCGCTTCAGCAGATCCTCGTTCACATCCACCTGCGCGAAGATCGAGAGCTCGATGGATGCGGGGTCGCGTCCGGCCTCCTCGGCGCGGCGATGCAGATCGGCGATGGCGGCGGGCATGTCGTCCAGCAGGACATTGATCGGCATCCAGCCGTCGCAATACCTCACGACCCGCTGCCTGCCGGTGCCGGTTGCCGAGCCGAGGATGATCGGCGGGTGCGGGCGCTGCACCGGCTTGGGGTAGGAGTAGCATTCCTCGATCTTCACGAACTCGCCGTCGTAGGAGGCCTTCTCCTCGGTCCAGAGCGCCTTCATCGCTTCCACCTTCTCCCGCAGCACCTTCCAGCGCCGGTTGAAGGGGATGCCGTGCTGCGCCATCTCCTCGGCGTTCCAGCCGCCGCCGATACCGAGCAGCACCCGGCCATTGGAGATCACGTCCAGGGTCGCGACTTCCTTGGCCAGCGTGATCGGGTCGCGCTGGATGACCAGCGATATGCCGGTGCCGAGCTTCAGGTTCTTCGTCACCGCGGCGGCAGCCCCCAGAGAAACGAAGGGGTCCATCATGCGGTAATAGGGTTTCGGCAGTTCGCCGCCGCCGGGAAAGGGGGAGCGGCGGGAGGTCGGAATATTGGTGTGCTCCGGAAACCAGACGGAGTCGTAGTTGCGTTCCTCCATCATCACCGCCAGGGCGTCGGGACGGATGGAATAGTCGGTATTGTAGCAGAATGCGCCGAGTTTCATGACGGTCAGGCCTCCCCACCTGTTGTGTACTGTTCCAATCGCAGCATGACCTTGCCCCCGGGGCAAGCCTGACCTGCGGTGAGACTTCTGCGGCAATCGGCGCATCGTGCCGCGCGGTCGCCTGTCCTATCTCCGCCTCATGAGCACAATATCTTCTCAGGCACCTTCCCGCCGCGCGGTTGTCACATGGCTGTTCATCGTGGCCGCGCTGGTCTTCATCATGGTCGTCGTGGGCGGCATCACGCGTCTGACCGAGTCCGGCCTTTCCATGACCGACTGGCACCCGGTCACCGGCTGGCTGCCGCCGTTGAGCGATGCCGCCTGGCAGGCAGAGTTCGACAAGTACAAGGCCTTCCCCGAATACCAGAAGGTCAACCTCGGCATGACCCTGGACGAGTTCAAGATGATCTACGCCTGGGAGTTCAGCCACCGGCTGCTCGGGCGGATCATCGGCCTCGCCTTCTTCGTGCCGATGGCGTTCTTCATACTGACCGGACGGATCCGGCGGCGGGAGATTCCCTGGTTCCTGTTCCTGCTGGTGGCGGGTGGATCACAGGGCGCGCTGGGCTGGTTCATGGTGCAGAGCGGTCTGATCGACCGACCCGATGTCAGCCAGTACCGGCTGGCGGCGCATCTGACCCTCGCGTTCTCGATCTATGCCCTGCTGCTCTGGACGGCCTGGTCGGTGCGGGAGGAAGGGCGTGATCGCCAGGCCCTGACCGGCATGCGGACCCCTGCGATCATCCTCGCGGCGCTGGTCCTGCTGCAGATCGTCATCGGGGCCTTCGTCGCCGGGATCAATGCGGGCCACATCTACAATACCTGGCCGCTGATGGATGGCGCGCTGGTGCCGGATGGTCTCTTCGCCCAGGGCTCGGGGCTGGCCGCCCTGTTCGACGATCATCTGACCATCCAGTTCGTCCACCGCCTTGTTGCCTACACGCTGCTCGGTGTCGCCATCTGGACCATGCTGCGCGGGCGCCGGGTTGGCGGACGGGCGAAATCCGCATCGATGGGGGTCATGCACGTCATCGCGCTGCAGATATTGCTGGGTATCGCCACGCTGGTGATGGTGGTGCCGGTCTGGCTCGGTGCGCTCCATCAGGCGACAGCCCTGCTGGTCTGGACAGCAGCACTCTGGCTTGTCCGGCTGGCCTGGACCGATGCGCGGGCACGCGTCGCGGGCTGACTTGTCGTCCGTCACGTGACTGAACGCAACAGGGCGACCCTGACGGGCCGCCCTGTTGTCATGTTCCGATGGGTGGGGTCGGAAGATCAGCTGTTGGTGGCCCCTGCGCTCTCGCGCGACTCGAAGCAGCCGGAGCGGGTCGCGTCTTCCTGGTTGCCGAGGGTGGAGCGGATCTGGGCGCGGACGGCCTTGCAGGCTTCCTCGCTGTCGAAGGTGCCGAAGTAGACATCGACATCGCTCCGCAGTTCGCCTTCCCAGTTGCGGGCCTTGTACTGGATGCGGCGCGTGTCATAGGCGGTCAGCCCGGAAGACGGTGCGCTGGTCACGTCAATGGTGGCGAGGGGGCTGTTGTCAGCCGGAACACTCATGCCGGCGGCAGCGGCGATCAGCAGATAATACATGAAGAGGTCTCCTTGGTGTTTACTCGGGCCCGCTCGGGACCAGTCAGACTTTGATCGGTTGTGGGTCGGTTATCGGCTGGCGACAACCTGCTTCGATTCAAAACAACCGGAGCGCTTGTCCTCTTCCACGCCACGATCCGACAATTCGGTGCGGATCCGGGCGCGGACGGCCTTGCAGGCTTCCATGCTGTCGAAAGTGCCGAAGTAGACATCGACGTCGCTCTTCAGTTCGGCTTCCCAGTTGCGGGCCTTGTACTGGATGCGGCGGGTGTCATAGGCGGTGAGCTCGGAACTCGGCGCGGTGAACACATCGACCTTGGAGATCGGGGCATTGTCCGCAGGGATGCTCAGTCCGGTGGCGGCAGCGATCAGCAGGTAATACATGGTTTCAGCTCCTTCATTCCCTCGGTCGCGTCCGGCGACCCTTGCGTGTCTCGCCCCAACAGAAGCAGCTTCCATGCCAAGTCTTGCCAAACAGGTGCGCCGGAAGGAATTTGAGCCGGAAACCACAGCGAGTTCGGCCATGTACGTCTGTCCGGACACCAACAGGTCACTGAAAAGTCACAGGAAATTCTGCGGCGGGCTGGCGGTCAGTCGGATGCGGCGGTCCTGCGGTCCATCCGTTGCCCGGTTTCATTGCCTGGGCAACAGGTGCAGGTCTTGCCGGGTGAATGGTGCAATCTGTACTGCCGAAGCGTGCTCGCAAGGGGGGAGTCACGATTTGCACCGCTGGCATGCGGCGATTGCTCTGTCTGGCATGTGCAAAACCTGCGCGATATAAACCGTGAGACCGAACACGAAGGAGAAGGCGCACATGACCGACGGCAAGGACAAGACCCTCGCGGACTGGGAGGCTGCGGCGGAAAAGGAACTGCGCGGCAAGTCGCTGGACGATCTGGTGTGGCAGACGCCGGAAGGCATTCCCGTGAAACCCCTCTATACGGAGGAGGACGTATCGGGTCTGGACCATCTGGGCAGCCTGCCCGGCATGGACCCCTATGTCCGGGGTGTGCGGGCCACGATGTATGCGAACCGGCCCTGGACCATCCGCCAGTATGCGGGTTTCTCGACGGCGGAGGAATCCAACGCCTTCTACCGTCGAAATCTCGCCGCCGGGCAGCAGGGCCTGTCCGTGGCCTTCGATCTTGCGACGCACCGTGGCTATGACAGCGACCACCCGCGCGTCATGGGCGACGTGGGCAAGGCCGGGGTGGCCATCGATTCCGTCGAGGACATGAAGATCCTGTTCCGCGATATCCCGCTGGACAAGGTTTCCGTCTCCATGACCATGAACGGTGCGGTGCTGCCGACTCTGGCGGGCTACATCGTGGCGGCGGAGGAACAGGGCGTCGGGCCGGAGAAGCTTTCCGGCACCATCCAGAACGACATCCTGAAGGAGTTCATGGTCCGCAACACCTACATCTATCCGCCGGAGCCCTCCATGCGGATCGTGGCGGACATCATCGATTACACTGCCAACCACATGCCCAAGTTCAACTCGATCTCGATCTCCGGCTACCACATGCAGGAGGCGGGGGCGACGCAGGTGCAGGAACTGGCCTTCACCCTGGCGGACGGGCTGGAGTATGTGCGCACCGCCGTTGACCGGGGGCTGGACATCGACCGCTTCGCCCCGCGCCTCAGCTTCTTCTTCTGCATCGGCATGAACTTCTTCATGGAGGTGGCGAAGCTGCGCGCGGCGCGGCTGCTGTGGCACCGTATCGTCAGCCAGTTCGATCCGAAGGATGCGCGCTCCACCATGCTGCGCACCCACTGCCAGACCTCCGGCGTCAGCCTGACGGAGCAGGATCCCTACAATAACGTCATCCGCACGACAGTGGAGGCCATGGCGGCGGTGATGGGGGGCACCCAGAGCCTGCACACCAATGCGCTGGACGAGGCGATTGCCCTGCCCACCGATTTCTCCGCCCGCATCGCCCGCAATACCCAGCTGGTGCTGCAGGAGGAGACCGGGATTCCGAACGTGATCGATCCGCTGGGCGGTTCCTATTACGTCGAGGCGCTGACGGCGAAGCTGGCGGAGGACGCCTGGGCGCTGATCCAGCAGGTCGAGGAACAGGGTGGCATGACCAGGGCGGTGGCCGAGGGGATGCCGAAGCTGATGATCGAGGAGGCGGCGACCCGTCGCCAGGCGCGTGTCGACCGGGGCGAGGACGTGATCGTCGGCGTCAACAAGTACAAGCCATCGACGAATACGGCGCCCGAGGTGCTGGATATCGACACCACCAAGGTGCGCGACGGGCAGGTCGCCCTGTTGAAGAATATTCGCGAATCCCGCGATCAGGCGGCCTGCGATGCGGCGCTGAAGGCACTGACAGAAGGCGCGCGCGGCGACGGCAACCTGCTGGCCCTGTGCGTCAATGCGGCCCGCGCCCGGGCCACGGTCGGTGAAATGTCGGACGCGATGGAGGAAGTCTTCGGCCGTCACCGCGCCGAGATCCGCTCCGTCAGCGGCGTCTACGCCAAGGCCTATGAGGGCGACGAGGGCTTCGCCAGGATCCAGTCGGATATCGACGACTTCGTCACTGCCGAGGGCCGTCGCCCCCGCATGCTTGTGGTCAAGATGGGCCAGGACGGACACGATCGTGGGGCCAAGGTGATCGCGACCGCCTTCGCCGATATCGGTTTCGACGTGGATGTCGGACCCCTGTTCCAGACTCCGGAGGAAGTGGCGCGCGACGCAGTGGAGAACGACGTGCACGTCATCGGCGTTTCCTCGCTGGCCGCCGGACACAAGGCCCTGGTCCCGGCCCTGATGCAGGCCCTGAAGGAACAGGACGCGGAGGACATTCTGGTGATCTGTGGCGGTGTCATTCCGTCCGGCGACTACGACTGGCTGAAGCAGGCGGGTGTCTCCGGCATCTACGGTCCGGGCACGCACATCCCCGCCGCCGCTGCCGAGATCCTGGAACTGGTGGCGAAGTCGCGGCGCGACGCGGCGGCCTGACGCCTTATCTGTCAAACTTGTGCAAGCAGGGGCGGGCCGCTATGCAGGTGGCCCGCCCCAAACACGTCCGGACTCGTTGAATGTATCCTGAACCCCGTCATGTCGGCCTGGTCAACTGGATCGGCCTATGGACCCTCTACGCCAAGGAAGTGCAGCGCTTCATGAAGGTGGCGGGGCAGACCGTGCTTGCACCAATCGTGACGACGCTGCTGTTTCTGGCGATCTTCACGCTGGCCCTCGGGGCGGGGCGGGCGCCGGTTGGCGGTGTCGCGTTCGAGGTCTTTCTGGCGCCGGGGCTGGTCATGATGGCCGTGACCCAGAACGCCTTCGCCAACAGTTCCTCCGCGCTGCTGATCGCGAAGATCCAGGGCAACATCGTCGATATCCTGATGCCGCCGCTCAGCGCGGCAGAGCTGCTCGTCGCCTTTGTCGGTGCCTCCGTCACCCGGGGCCTTGCGGTGGCGATCGCGGTCACGGCGGCGATGACACCCTTCGTCGATCTGCCGTTCTGGTCGATAGGCTGGGGGCTGCTGTTCGTGGTGCTGGCCTCTGTCATGATGGGACTGATCGGGATTCTGACGGGACTCTGGGCCGACAAGTTCGACCACATGGCCTTCATCACCAACTTCGTCATCACGCCACTTGCGTTTCTCTCGGGTACGTTCTATTCGATCGAGCGCCTGCCTGAATTCGCGCAAGGAATAGCGTTCGTGAACCCCTTCTTCTATGCCATCGATGGTTTTCGCCATGCCCTGACCGGGCAGGGTGACGTGTCGCTGGTGCTCGGGGGCACGGTGCTGGCCGTCATTGACGTGATTCTGGCCATCTGGGTGCTGGTCCTGTTCCGACGAGGGTACAACCTCAAGGCTTGACCATGGGGTGACCGCCCCATAAAACCTCCCCCTTTCCGTTGGGTCACCATTGATCCGGCGCCGGGGACCAATCCAGACTTCCAGCCAACCTGTCATCCAACCGGAACGGGAGACCTGTTCCCGAAAATCGAGCCCATTGGAGGCCGCCATGATCGATGTCGTGATGCCGACTTATGCAAGAACCCCCGTTTCCTTCGAACGTGGTGAGGGTGCGCATCTGTACGCGACGGACGGGCGACGCTTCCTGGACTTCGGGTCCGGTATCGCGGTCAGCCTGCTGGGTCACAGCCATCCCGCGCTGGTCAAGGCCGTGCAGGACCAGGCCGCGAAGCTCTGGCATGTCTCCAACCTCTACGAGGTGCCGGAGCAGAAGGCACTGGCGAAGAAGCTGACCGACAACAGCTTTGCCGACACGGTCTTCTTCTGCAATTCGGGTGCGGAGGCGATGGAAGGCACCATCAAGACGGCGCGGAAATACCATTCCGCCAATGGTACGCCGGAGCGTTATCGCATCATCACGTTCGAGGGGGCGTTCCATGGCCGGACGCTCGCCACGATGGCGGCGGGCGGGCAGGAGAAGATCCTGGCCGGTTTCGGTCCGAAGACGGATGGCTTCGATCAAGTGCCGTTCGGTGACCTTGCCGCGACGAAGGCCGCCATCGGACCGGAGACAGCCGGAATCCTGGTGGAGCCGATCCAGGGTGAAGGCGGCGTCCGGATGGCGGAGCATGCTTTCCTGAAGGGACTGCGGAAGCTGTGCGACGACGCCGGTATCCTGTTGCTGATGGACGAGGTCCAGTGCGGCATGGGGCGGACCGGCAAGCTGTTCGCGCACCAGTGGACCGACATCACCCCTGACGTCATGGGCGTGGCCAAGGGCATTGGCGGCGGTTTCCCGCTCGGCGCCTTCCTGGCCACGGCAGAAGCGGCCAAGGGCATGGTGGCGGGCAGTCACGGCACCACCTATGGCGGCAACCTGATGGCCATGGCGGCGGGCAATGCCGTGGCCGACGCGGTGTTGGCCGATGGATTCCTGGAGAACGTGCAGCAGGTCGCCAACCGCATGAAGCAGGGACTGGCATCCATCAGTGACCGCTTCCCCACCGTCTTCAAGGGCGTGCGGGGCACCGGCCTGATGCTGGGACTGGAATGCGTCATGGTGAATGGTGATGTGGTGGCCGCGTTGCGGGAGCAGGGGCTGCTGACCGTTCCCGCCGGTGACAATGTCGTCCGGATCCTGCCGCCGCTCGTCATCGGTGACGCCGAGATCGACGAGGGGCTGGGCATGATCGAGACCGCCGCCACCGCGCTGGCCGGGAAGGCTGCGGCAGGATGAGCGCGATCAGGCACTTTCTGAGCATCGAGGATGTTTCCGCGGCGGCGCTGCAGGGCATCATCAGGGGCGCGCGGGACCGCAAGGACGCCCGGACGGGGTGGCCCAAGGGCCGCGTCGATGAGGATCGTCCGCTCGACGGGCATCTGCTGGCGCTGATCTTCGAGAAGCCGTCCACCCGGACGCGCGTGTCCTTCGATGCAGCCATGCGTCAGCTCGGCGGCCAGACCACGATCCTGAACGCGGGCGAGCTTCAGCTTGGCCGCGGAGAGACCATCGGCGACACGGCGAAGGTGCTGTCGGCCTATACCGACGGCATCATGATGCGCACGTTCGAACAGGCGAAGCTGGACGAACTGGCCGAACAGGCCTCCGTGCCGGTGATCAGCGGCCTGACGGATTCGGGGCATCCCTGTCAGTTGATGGCCGATGTGCTGACGCTGGAGGAGAAGCGCGGCGGTGTTGCCGGGCAGACCATTGCCTGGTCCGGTGACGGCAACAACATGGCCAATTCCTGGATCGAGGGCGCATCCCGCTTCGGCTACCGGCTGCGTCTCGCCTGTCCGCAGGGACTGGAACCGGATGCCCGGGTGCTGAAACGCGCCCAGGCGGACGGTGGCGACATTACCCTGACCGACGACCCGCGCGCTGCGGTGGAGGGTGCGGATTGCGTCGTGGCCGATACCTGGGTGTCGATGGGGGACGAGGACGCGGCGGACCGCCACAACCTGTTGCGCCCCTATCAGGTCGACAGGGAACTGATGGGGCTGGCGCGCAAGGATGCGGTGTTCATGCACTGCCTGCCGGCGCATCGGGGCGAGGAAGTCACGGCGGAAGTGATTGATGGCCCGCAGTCGGTGGTGTTCTCCCAGGCAGCGAACCGCGTGCACGCGCAGAAGGGCGTTCTGCTCTGGTGTCTCGGTCGCTGACGCACCTGTCCAGGGTCACTGATTATGAGGAACAAGCAATGGCGCAGGCCAAGGCCGCACCGACGGACGACCTGATTCAGTCCTTTCACCTGAACGGGCGGGAGGTGCGGGGACGCATCATCCGCATGGGATCCGTCGCACATGCGGTCCTGACCCGCCACAGCCTGCCGCCCGCTGCCGCCTCCCTGCTGGGGGAGGCGATGGCCCTGACCGCCATGATGGCCAGCGCCATGAAGTTCGACGGTATCTTCACCCTGCAGGCGCAGGGGGATGGCCCGGCCAAGGTGCTGGTGGCGGACTACCGCAATGGGGGCGACCTGCGGGGCTATATCCGCCTGTCGGAGTCGTTCGACGCGGTGCGCGACACCAGCGCCGATGGCCTGCTGGGCAAGGGTGTCCTGGCCCTGACGGTCGACCGCGAGGGAGATCACCAGCGCTACCAGGGCACGGTGGAACTGGAGGGGGACAACCTGTCGAGTTCGGCCGAATACTATTTCCGCCAGTCGGATCAGGTGCCGAGCCTGTTCCGGTTGTTCGCGGGGCATGGGCCGGACGGCAACTGGCGTGTCGGTGGCCTGATGCTGCAATCCCTGCCCAAGGACCCGGACGAGGACAAGGCACAGGAAGACTGGACGCTGGCGGAAACGCTTGCCGCGACCGTCAAGCCGCAGGAACTGCTCGACCCGACACTTTCTCCGGCGGAGCTGCTGTATCGGCTGTTCCATGAGGATGGTGTCTGGCTGCATGACGCGACACCGCTGCGGGACCAGTGCACCTGCTCCGTCGAACGCATCACTGAAGTCGTGCAGTCCTTCCCCGAAGACGAAGTGCGGGACCTGGCCGTCGATTCCGGGGATGTGTCGGTGGACTGTCAGTTCTGCGGTCGAACCTATAGGCTGCCGCTGGATGCCCTGATTGGAGATTCGAGCACATGAACCTCTCTCGCCGTCGGTTGTTCCTTGTTGCGCCCGCGCTGCTTCTCGTGGGTTGCGGTGGCCCGTCCGTGCTGCCCGACGGGCCGCGGGTGCCGGAGATCTCCTTCCGGCATCTGCCTGCAATCACCTTCGACGTCGCCAGTATCGATGTGCAGCAGCCCTTCGTCTCGTCCGGCCAGCCGCCGTCGATCGAGAGCCGGATACCGGTCACCCCGGCGCAGGTGGCCCGGAACTGGGCGCGTGACCGGCTGAAGGCCGGGGGCGCGGATGGTGTGGCACGCTATGCCATCCTGGACGCCAGCGTTCGCGAGGTTGCACTGAAGACCGACAAGTCCCTGACCGGATTGCTGAAGACGGAGCAGGAAAGCAAGCTGGAGGGGCGGGTCGAGGTCCGTATCGACATCAGCAATTCAAGGGGCACGGGTTTCACCAATGCCATCGCGACCCGCAGCCAGACGGTCCCGGAAGGGCTGACCCTGGATGAACGGGAGCAGTTGCAGATCGATTTCGTCGAGGCTCTGGGGCAGGATATGAACCGGCGGCTGGAGACGGAGATCCGCTTCAACCTGACCGCATTCGTGAAGCCATAGGGGAAGGCGACATGACGAAGGAAATCATCCGGCATCCCGTGCTGCAGCAGATGATCGACAAGGGCAACGTGCCCCTGTCGCTGGCCACGAAGGGGGCCGGGCTGGTCTTCGTTTCAGGCCTGCCGCCGGTGGACCTGGAGACCGGACAGCTTGTCCAGGGCGATATCGAGGCACAGACCCGCGCATCCCTGAATGCCGTCAAGGCTGTGCTGGAGGAAGCCGGTTCATCCCTCGACAAGGTCCTGAAATGCACGGTCTTCGCCGTGAATGCCGGGCAGTTTGACCGGGTCAATGCCGTCTATGCCGAATTCTTCCCCAGCGAACCGCCTGCCCGGACCTTCGTGACCGTGGGCTCATGGCCCTGGTCGTTCGATATCGAGATCGAGGCGGTGGCACTCGCCTGACCGCCTTCTGCAAGGAGACTGAACGTGGCACCCAGACAACGCATTGCCGTCACCGTACCCGCCGGACCCCGGCTGCAGGACACGATCGACCGCCTGACATGGGCGGAGGCCAATGGCTACGATGACGCATGGTTCGCCGACGGTGCCGCGCCGGATGCGCTGACCTCTGTCGCCGCGCTTGGGCCACGCTTCGAGAAGCTGCGTTTCGGCATCGCCGTCACGCCGGTCTTTTCCCGCACCCCCGCCGTGCTGGCCGCGACCGCCAACGTGATTGGTCAGGCCATGCCGGGTCGTTTCGTGATGGGGCTGGGATCGTCGAGCCAGACCATGATGGTGGGCTGGCACGGTCAGCATTTCGAGAAGCCGCTGACCCGCGTCAAGGAGACCGCGCAGCTGGTGCGGTCCATGCTGGCCGGTGAGAAGTCGGACTTCGATGGCGTGACGGTGAAGAGCAAGGGCTATCGCCAGGCCCCGCTGGAGCCAACCGTGCCGATCTATCTGGCCGCATTGCGCTCCAACATGATCGAGATGGCGGCCGAGGTCGGTGACGGCGTCATCTTCAATCTCTGGCCGAAGAAGGCGCTGCCGAAGATGATCCAGCACGTGCATGCCGGTGCCGCCCGCGCCGGTCGCGACGGCGCGGATGTGGAGATCGTCAACCGCCACATGGTGCTGGTGACGGATGACAAGGCAGAGGGTCGCGCGCGGTTCCGCCAGAATTTCGCGCCCTATTACGCGACGCCCGTCTACAACAAGTTCCTCGCGTGGGCCGGTTACGAGGATGAGGCTGCGCAGATTCGCGAAGGCTGGGCCGAGAAGGACCGCGCCAAGACCACCGGCGCGCTGGTCGATGACCTGATCGACGACATCGCCATCATCGGCACGGCGGATGAATGCCGGGAGCGGCTGCGCTGGGCCGCCGCGACAGGCATCCACACCCACATCATCGCCCCCCTCAGCCCCGATCCGAAGGAAGCCGTTCGCTGCTTCGAGGCGTTCCGGCCGGACGTGTTCTCGCTGGCGGCATAGGCCGACCTGTCACCCGTCCGATCCGTGCTGGCTCACGCGTCGCTTGATGCGACTCAGGGCCTGCGGCGTGACGCCGATGTAGGCGGCAATGTCGGCCTGGCTGACCGTCGCGGCGTCTGACGGATTCTCGGCCAGGAACTGGCGGTAGCGTTCCTCCGCGGTAAGGCAGAGCAGGTCATGTTCGCGCTGTTCCTTGCGTCGGGCGAACATGATCAGGAACGCGATGACTTCGTTCGCGATCACGATGTCGGCGCGCGCTTCGCTGATCAGAAGGTCGAAGGTCAGGCTCGCCAGTGACACGTCGCTGATCGCCACGAGACCGAAGCTGCAGGCACCATTCTCCTCCATCGAGGCCATGCTGCCGATGGTGGCCCCCGGCCCTATGAGTGACTTCACCTGCTCCCGACCGTCGATCCGGGTGTAGTAGGCCTTCAGGTGGCCTTCCCGGACGAAGTACAGTCGGCGGTCGCTGTCGCCCTGGTGAAAGACGTGGCTGCCGTGCGGATACCGCGCGCTGACCCCGTGCTTCGCCAGAAGTTCCCTTATTCGCCGCAAATGAACCTCGATCAATTGAGGGGCCCCTGACCCCCGATAGCTTCATGGACGAATTGAAACCCAGTCCGTCAGGGAGCGCCACCGTGAAGCTGTCCAAACGCCGTATCATACTCACCGGAGGAACCTCAGGCATCGGTCGGGAACTGGCCCTGCTGCTCGCCGCCGACAACCAGGTCATCGTGCTGGCACGCGACACCCCGCGCAGTGTCCGGTTGCAGGCCGAAGTCCCGAACATTGAGGTCATTCACCTCGATCTGTCGGACCCGGGGGCGGTGGAGGCGGTGGGCCGCGAACTGGCGAACAGGGCCACGCCGGACGGGCTGATCAACTGCGCCGCCCTGCAGAACACGCCACGGATTACCGCACCCGAATTCGATCTGGCCTCGATCCGCCGGGAGATCGACATCAACCTGACGGCCGTCTGCCTGCTGAGTGCGCTGCTGCTCCCCGCCCTTCTGTCACGGGAAGCCGCCTTCATCATGAACATCAACTCCGGTCTGGGACTGGTGCCGAAGACGGACTCGGCGGTCTATTGCGCGACGAAGGGTGGGCTGAACATCTTCACCCGGTCGCTTCGCAATCAACTCGCCGGGACCGGTGTCCGGGTGCAGCAGGCCTTCCTGCCGCTGGTCGATACGCCCATGACCGAAGGACGCGGCGCCGCCAAGCTGGATGCCCGTGCTGCGGCGCGGCAGATCATCGGGGCTATCGAACGCGGGACCGAAGATGCAGACATCGGAAAGGTCAGGCTGCTTCGGACCGTCAACCGCATTTCACCGGCGATTGCCCGCCGCATCATGCGGGGGGCGTGAACCATGCGGTCCCTGCTGAAGGTCATGCTGATCCTGGGGGCGATCTTCGCTTCCACCTTCGTCATCGCTCGGCTGCTGGGCATCCTGACCGAGGAGAACGTGCGCCACTGGCTCACGGAAGCGAGCGGGGTCTCGGTCTGGTGGATCGGGGCCATCGTCGTGGCCCTGCTGTTCATCGACCTGTTCGTGGCTGTTCCGACCCTGACCGTGACCATTCTGGCCGGATATTTCATGGGCTTCGCGGGCGGCGCGTCCGCTGCTTTCCTGGGGATGATGCTTGCCGCGGTCTGCGGCTACGCCATCTGTCACCGATATGGCGAGGGACTGATCGCGCGTCTGGTCAGGGATGACACCCGGCGCCAGGAACTGACGGCGGCGTTTCACCGGAACGGTCCGGCGATGATCCTGCTGTCACGTGCCGCGCCGATCCTTCCCGAAGTCACGGCCTGCATGGCAGGCGCGACGCGAATGCGGTTCAGCCTGTACCTGACCCTGTTCGCGGTCAGCACGCTGCCCTATGCGGGAATTGCGGCCTGGGCCGGTTCCATCAGCACGATCGACGACCCGCTGCCGGCCATCTATGCCGCGCTGCTGCTGTACGGCGTGATGTGGTCAGGCTGGGCCGTCCATCGTTCGCGCACACGCACGCGCGTAGCCCGCCGCGCCATCAGATAGCGGGGCGGGCGAACGGTCTGCGTTCTCAGGCGCCGCGCAATGCGGTCGTCGCGGCCAGATCCACCTCGCCGGAGTCGGTCAGCGCCACGCGGTAGATGTCACGGGCCCGGTCACGGCTGATCCAGCCCTCCCGCACGTCCTTCTCGATCCGGGCCGGATCACGCTCTACCGGATCGCCATAGCCGCCACCGCCGCAGCAATGGGAAACAATGGTCTCGCCCTCGTGCAGGGTGACAACGTCGCTGTTCTCCGTCGGTGTGACGCTGCCATCCGTGCCACGAATGCCCTGGAAGGCACTGCCGCCGCGACCGGCGCCGCGCACACCCTTGGCCGGATTGTGGGTACCATCGGAGACGAAGGCCACTTCCATGTCGCCCCGGGTCGGGCCGTATTCGACCAGCATGCCGGGACCGCCCTTCTGTTTCCCCGCGCCCTCCGAGTCGGTGATGAAGCGGCGTGTCTTCACCAGCATGGGGTGACGCATCTCATCCAGTTCGATGCTGTCCTGATAACAGAGCCCGGCATTGCCGACGTGGCCCAGTGTGATCCAGGCATCGGTGCCCGGTGCCGCCGCGCCGCCGGTCATGGCCAGGAACAGCTGGTTGACGTAGCGTTCCTTCAGCATCGGGTCATAGCCCGACACGACCCCGACGGAGGCGGGCAGGATGGCGCCGGACTCGGCCATGCCGAAGCCTTCCTCCAGCTCCGCAATCGCCGCCTGAACCGAGTTGGCCACCCGGTCGGCCACATTCGTGGTGGCGACGGAGCAGCTTGTCGGATGCTCGGGAATGCCGCAGATCGCGTTCTTCTTCAGGTGAATGTCGATCCGGCGGAAGGCGCCGTCATTCTTCGGCACCGACGGGTCGATGGAATTGAACACGCCGATCATCGCCGCCGTGCGGGCACAGGCCTCAGACAGGTTCAGGCCGCAGGGCAGCGCATCCATGTTGTCGGTCAGGTCAACCGCGATCCGTCCGGCGCTCGCGTCCACATTGACCGTGACGTTGATGGGAATGCCATCCACCGGGGTGCCGGGCACGGGATCATGACGGCTGGTCCACGACGTCTTGCCGCTGGGCATCTTCGCGATGGCATTGACCATCCGGTTCTCCGTGTAGTCGAACCACTGGCCGGTGAAGTCGTGCAGCGTGTCCCAGCCGATCTCGTCGGCCAGTGAAAGCAGTTCCCGCTCCCCGATCCGGGCGGCTCCGACCATGGCCAGATAGTCACCCCACCATTGCTCCGGCACCCGGATGCGCAGCATGCACATGCGGATCATGTCACCGATGTTCTCGTAGTTCTCCTGGATCTTCACGCCGGGGAAGATCAGCGCGCCTTCCTCGTACACGTCGCGCGCGTTGCCCATGTAGGTGGTGGGCTGGGAATTGCCGCAGTCGGCCTGATGCGCCTTGGCCAGTACGGTGAAGTGATGCACGCCATCATCATCGATGACCGGCACGATCAGGGTATGGTCGGCGGGGTGGGAGCAGCCGTGGTAGGGCGAATTGTGCAGGAACGCGTCACCCTTCTTCAGATTCGGATGAAACTCCTTGATCGACCGCGCCATCAGGTCCGGGCCGCTCAGCACGTGGATCGGCAGGCTCTCCGCCGTCGCCAGCAGCCGGTCATCGGCGGTGATGATGCAGCAGGAGAAGTCGCGGGCGATGTTCAGAACGCCCGAACGGCCCGTGCGCAGCAGCGTGTTCGCCATCTTGCGCGCGATCCCCTCCAGACGGTTGTTCAGAATCGCAAGCTGGACGCCGTCGATCTGCTTCGAAGCCGCACTGTCAGCCATTTCACTACTCTCCTTACCAGGCGCGCCAGCCACCATCGATGGGCAGGATCACGCCGTGAACCGATCTGGCCTCTTCCGAGGCCAGGAAGACTGCCGCGCCGGCCATGTCGGCGGCGGGCAGGAAATCATCCCCCGACGGGGTGCGCTCGCGCATTTTCGGACCCCATTCCGGGTCCGCGCGCAGATCCGCGTTCATGGGAGTGAGTACATTGCCCGGCGCGATGGCATTCACGTTGATGCCGTGCGGCGCGAGTTCCAGGCAGAGTGACTTGGTCAGGTTGTTCATGCCGCCCTTGGAGGCGCAATAGGCAGCCGACTGGGGGAAGCCGCCGATGCCGGCGATGGAGCTGATATTGATGATGCGCCCCCACTTCTGCTGCACCATGTGCGGCACACAGGCCTTTGTGAGGAAGAAGGCGCTCTTCAGGTTGGTATCGATCTGGCTGTCCCAGTTCTCCTCGTCCACCTCTTCGATGGGGCGAGGTTCGAAGATGCCGGCATTGTTGACCAGGATGTCCACGGGTCCGAGGCGCGCAGTGATATCCGCATGCAGCCTTTCGATCTCCGCGACCTGTGCGACGTCGGCCTGGAACGCTTCCGCCGTGCCACCTTCAGCCCGGATCCGGGCCACGATCTCGTTCGCGGTATCGCGGTTCCGACGGTTGATGACCGCCACGGCAGCGCCTTCGGCGGCCATCGCCAGCGCGATCTCGGCTCCGATCCCCTGGGATCCGCCGGTCACAGCTGCAATTCGGCCTGCAAGTCTCATGGAAGGGCTCCTCAGAAAAAGGGAGCCCCGCCCCGGTGGTGGCCGGAACGGGGCTCGGGTCGTGTCATCGCAGGTGGTGGATCACCGCGCGATGTAGGAGTAGCGCTTGCCGAACAGCACATCCAGCGGAACAGCTTCCGAGATGGTGAAGTCGGCGGCCACGGCAGGCTTGCCATTGGTCGTTTCCACGATCAGGTACGGCGCACGATCCTGATGGTGCAGGATGTTCGTGAACGTCCGCGTTCCGATCAGGAACGGCTCCTCACGGAAGGTTTCCATGGCGGCAACCACGGCATCGGTATCGAAGGTACCGGCCTTCTCGACGGCACGGGCCCACATCTCGATCACCAGGTAACCGGGATAGGTGTACTGGCTGTTCGGACGCTCGCCGAAGCGGGCTTCGTACTTCTTGTTGAACTCCTCAACAGCCGGGCGCGGATCGTCACCGTAGATCGACGCCTGCTCGGTCACATAGTGGCCGGACAGGTTCGGTACGGAGTCGAGCCAGTAGGTGCCGCTCATGGAGCTGCCACCGGCCAGGGCCGAGGTGATCCCGGCTGCCCGGATCTGGCGCAGCGCACTGGCACCACCCGGGATGTAGGAGCAGTTCATGATGATGTCGGGCTGCGTCGGCAGGCTCTTGATGCGGGTGATCTGGGCCGCAATGGAGGCGTCACCGTTCTGGTAGACGTCATGGCCGAGGATTTCCAGCCCCAGCTTCTCACGCCACATCCAGTCGAAGCCGTAGCAGATGCCCTTGTTGTACTCGATGGTGGTGTCGAGCAGGATGTAGGCCGTCTTCCAGCCCTTGTTCTGAGCGCCCCACTCGGCGATCGTTGCACCCTGCACGCCCGCGAGAACGGACGAGGAGAAGGCGTTCTTGCCGACACCCTGGATACCGGCCAGCACGCTTTCGGCACAGAGGAAGATCGCGATCTTGTTGGCGTTCTTCGCAGCCAGCGCCGCCGGAGCACCGAAGTCATAGTCACAATCGACGGCGAGCATCTGCGCGCCCTCGTTCAGGACTTCCTGACCGGCCTTGGCGCCTTCGACGCGATCGGTCTTGGCGTCGGCTATTACATAGGTGATCTTCTTGCCGAGGATGCCACCCTTGGCGTTGATGTCGTCGATGGCGATCAGCGCCGCATTGGTGGATGGCTGGCTGTAGGCCTGCATCCAGCCGGAATAGGATGCAGCGAAGCCGACAACGACTTCGTCATCGGCAGCGTTCGCCACGGTCGCGCCAGCGGCGAGACCCAGGGCTGCAACTGCACCGATGGCAGATGTTGCTAGTTTTCTCATTCGACAAAAACCTCCTGTCATGTTCGCGCGCCATCCCGTCGAGCATCGATCCTGACCGATGCCGCCTCCTGACATCGGGCCGGGTTCTTGTTGCGCTGCAACAGAACGGCGTCACGCTGGAAACATGCTACGACATATCGGGAAACTGGCAACTACCGGGCAGGGGGCATGGCTTGGACCCATGTGCACAAAACTGCGATGTATGGCGCACCGCACCTGAGGTTTCGCAGGTTTGAGGTGCGCGCAAGCCCGCGAAACCAGCGGGATTCCAGCGCATCGCCGGGGGCAGTGACGGGGTGAATGCAGCGGTGGTTGTCTTGCCGCGCCGCAACATCGCGTCTAACGTCGCCGCATCGAACCGGTGAAACACATCGTTCCCGAACATTTCTGCAATTGCGGAGGGGCCATTGGTGCAACAGGGCGGAGACAGCAGTTCCACGCTGGAAGTACGCGACGTCACCATCAGATTCGAAGGTCTGACGGCCATCGATCAGGTGAACGAGACCGTGTCACCAGGCGAGATCCTCGGGCTCATCGGTCCGAATGGCGCGGGCAAGACAACACTGGTCAACACGATGACCGGGTTTCAGGAGCCAACTGTCGGGGATGTCCTGCTGGATGGCGCCTCGGTCCGCAAGGTCAATGCCCACAAGCTGCGTCGCAAGGGCGTGTCCCGCACGTTTCAGGCGGGTCGGCTGTTCCGCGAGATGAGCGTGGTGGAGAATGTCGAGGTCGCTGGTGTCGGCATGGGCCTGCGTCGCGCCGCGGCGCACAAGGAGGCCATGAACCTGCTCGACTGGATCGGTCTTTCCGACCGCGCCAACGTGCTGGCCGGTGCGCTGCCCTACACCGATGAACGCCGCGTCGGCATTGCCCGCGCCCTGATCCAGTCGCCGAAGTTCATGCTGCTCGATGAACCCGCCGCCGGCATGTCGGACCTGGAATGCGATGATCTGATGAAGCTGGTGCAGCGTGTCCGGGATGAATTCGGCTGCGGCATCGTGCTGATCGAACACAACATGCGCGTCGTCATGGGGGTCTGTGAGCGGATTCACGTGCTCGACAGTGGCAGGACCATCGCGCGCGGCACCCCGGGTGAGGTTCAGAAGAACCCGGCGGTGATCGAAGCCTATCTGGGCAAGGGGTAAGGCGATGCTTGAAGTCAAGGATCTCGAAGTCCGCTACGGGCGGCTGACCGCCCTGCGCGGCGTCAATCTCTCGATCCGGGAAGGCGAGATTGCCTGCATCGTCGGTCCCAACGGGGCAGGCAAGTCGACAACCCTGCTGGCCATTTCCAGTGTCCTGACCCCGACTGCGGGCAGCATCACGTTCGATGGCACCCCCATCCATGGCACCCGACCGGAAGACGTGGCCCGCATGGGTATCTCCCAGGTGCCGGAGGGGCGGCACATCTTCACGTCGCTTTCGGTGGAGGAGAACCTGCAGGTCGGCACGGCCACCCGCAGCGACAAGGCCGAGATGAAACGCGACCATGAACGGGTGATCGAGACCTTTCCGATCCTGGGGGAGCGCCGCAAGCAGTCCGCAGGCAAGCTTTCCGGCGGAGAGCAGCAGATGCTGGCCATTGGTCGCGCGCTGATGACCAACCCGCGCTTCATGACCATCGACGAACCGTCTCTCGGCCTCGCGCCCAAGATCGTCGACCGGGTCTATGAGGTGCTGATCGACCTGCGCGAGAAGCGCGGGCTGACATTGCTGATCGTCGAGCAGAGTTCGGAGCGCGCGCTGAAGGCCGCGGATTCCCTCTACGTGTTGCGCAACGGCGCGATCCAGCTCGCCGGCAAGGCCGCCGACCTGCAGGACGGCAAGGCCGTTCACAAGGCCTATTTCGGCTTCTCTGATGACCATGAAGGGGAGGTGATGATCTGATGGCGTTCGCACTTCAGGTTCTGATGAATGCACTCAGCCTCGGCAGCCTCTATGCCCTTGCCGCGCTTGGTATCGGGCTGCTGTTCGGGGTGCTGAAACTGATCAACTTCGCCCATGGTGACTTCATCACGGTGGGCGCCTATGCGCTGATCGTGCCGTCCGCCGCGACCCAGGCAACGCTTTTGATAGGCGACTTCCATCCGCTGATCCTGATCCCCTGCATCGTCGTGGTCGTCGTCATCCTGGCCCTGATCGCGGAGTTCCTTGTCTTCCGGCCGCTGCGCAACGCTTCACCGGCGACCCTGATGATCGGGTCGTTCGCGCTCGGCTTCGTCATCCAGAACATCCTGATCATGGTCTATGGCGGCCGCCCGAAGGCGGTCGGCATCTGGTCGGACCTGAGCCTGGGCGTGGAACTGATGCCTGGCGTGGAGGTGCCGAAGCTGCAGCTGATCATCATCGGCGTGACGCTGGTGCTGATGGTGGTGCTGGTGCTGTTCCTGACCAAGACGAAGTACGGCGTTCACATGCGGGCCGCGGCGGAGGACTTCCGGATGGCGCGGATGCTGGGGATCGAGGCCAATCGCGTGATCATGCTGGCAGTCGCGATCAGCGGCATGCTGGCCGCCGCCGTCTCCATGCTGTTCGTGGTGCAGACCGGCATCCTGGATTTCCGCATGGGTGTCTCGCTGATGCTGTTCGCCTTCATCGCCACGGTGATCGGGGGAATGGGCAGTCTGGTCGGGGCCGTGGTCGGCGGCTTTGCCGTCGGTGCGGTCAGTATCCTGCTGCAGACCTTCCTTCCATCGGAGATGCGGGTGTTCCGGGACGTGTTCGTCTTCGCCATCGTGATCTTCATTCTTCTGGTCAGGCCACAGGGCCTGGTCATGTCCCGAGCGTCCAGGGAGCGTGTCTGAGATGGAGCCGAAATCACCTCTGGGCCACATGGTCCGCGATGTCTGGCCACTGATCATCCTGTCCATCGGGCTGCTGCTGGTGGTCGCCGTCATCCAGTCCCTGGGAGACCGCATCGTCAGCCAGTCCCTGACGGAAGGGCTGATCCGGCTGGTGGTCGTGATCGGCCTCTACATCTTCATCGGCAATTCCGGGCTGATTTCCTTCGGCCACATCGGCTTCATGATGATCGGTGCCTATGCCACGGCCTGGCAGACCATGGATCCGATGACCAAGGACATCTTCATTCCCGGCCTGCCGGCCTATCTGCTGGCCAATTCGCACCACTGGCTGATCGCCACGATCATCGGTGGGCTGATCGCGGCGATTGCCGCCTTCATTTCAGGGCTGGCCATGATGCGGCTTTCCGGCATCGCGGCTTCCATCGGTACCTTCGCCCTGTTCATGAGCTTCTATTCCCTCTACCTGCAATGGAGCACCTGGACGGCGGGCCAGAGTTCGCTGGTCGGGATACCGGTCACGACGACGCCCTGGGTGGCGTTCTGGTTCTGCATCGTCGCCATGATCGGTGCCTTCGTCTATTCCCGCTCCAAGTTCGGCCTGGCACTCCGGGCGAGCCGTGAGGATGAGGTCGCGGCCAAGGCCGCAGGCGTGAACGTGACCGGAGAACGGGTGATTTCCTTCACCATCAGCGCCTTCTTCGTCGGCATGGCGGGCGGTCTGTACGGCCATTTCCTGGGATTGCTGACGGTGGATACCTTCTATCTGCCGATGACCTTCATCACCCTGTCGATGCTGGTGGTCGGCGGCATGCAGAGCCTTTCCGGCGCTGTTGTCGGCACCATCGTCCTGTCGTTCGTGATCGAACTGCTGCGCAAGGCGGAGAAGGGCTTCAGCCTCGGCGAGACCAGCATCAGCCTGCCGGCCAGTTCGGCAGAGGTGGGGCTGGGTGTCATCCTGCTGCTGATCCTGATCTTCCGCCCTGCCGGCTTTACCCGGAACGCGGAAATCTACTGGCCGTTCAAGCCCAAGGTCGCCGTCACCGAGGTGACGCACCGCCAGTCGTAGGACTGTTGCCGTCGCGATTGTTCATGACGACTGTCGCAAGTTGTTCGCTCGCTGCCTTGCAAAGGGGAAGAAGGCGTCTGCGAATCCAGGGGCTATTCGCTTCAGGGCATTGGAAAACGTGGACCGGTAAACTGGCTCCCCTGGATCAGCGTTGAACAGCCCTGGCGTCACTTGCATCTTTCACGCGCCATCCAACATGGCTGACGATGGCAAAACGAGCCTCGGCGAAAATGTCTCCAGCGAGTTCAACTCTCTGTACTTCATGCATCGCCCAACTTGGAAACGCCACCATCATGTTTGGTTGGATGCGGTAGAGGGTGAACAGGGCAGAGGCCGCCTTGGAGACCGGGTCCGTGTCGAATACCGCCAAATCACCGCCGGTGAATGTTGATTTGTTGTCCAACAGATACAGCATGATTGTAATCTGACGGGACCCCAGGAGGTGATCCTGATGTGGCCTAAAGAATGAACCATCCCGCGACACGGTGAATCGAGCCGTCAGACCAACATCTGGTTCCAGATCAATACCGAGACGTTCCGCGATCTCACCGATCCTGATTTGAAGAAAAGTCAGATACCGCTTCTTCAGTTCATCCCCGATCGCCTTGTGAAAGGTTCGTCGCATGCTCAGGTCTATGCGTCTATCAATGCCAAGACCGCTCTCGGTATATGCCGCTTCGTCCGTTCTGGCGGCATTCAAAAGGGCGGAATACAGCTCAACTGGCAGCGCATTGGAATACAGGGCCACAGGAGGTGGCGAAGTGCCCGCTTCCACTTCAGGATCCTGGAGATGGTACCCGGACAAGGCGGCGAGATCCCGACGCAAGGACTGGTCCGCCGGGGTGAGGGAGATGGCTTTTTCGATGGACTGTATCGCCGCATCAAGCTCTCCCCGCGATCGTTGCACGTCCGCCAATCGCCTGTGCAAGGAAGGGAGCAGGGGGGCCTCTGACAGGCGCTGGTGTAAGACGGCTTCCAACTGGTCGAGCATCCCGGAAGCCATCACCTCATGAGAGGATATGTGTCGAGAATGATTCTGGCTGGTGCTCATCATACGCCTCCGCCGGGAATACGTGTGCCCGGAGCCTGTGCTCGCAACCGTTCCAGGTCATTGAAAGCCTCTTGTGCATGGTGTCGCGCCGCCATCTTTTCCCCGGCTGTCACCTCCCGGTGCTTGGTGGCGGTATCCGGCGCGAACGGCAACTGTGTACCCGCGCCGGATTTGGAATAGAAACACGTGGCGGCCATTGTCGGCTCCTGGAGTTCCGAGCTCCACGTCAACCCGACATGCTCAAAAAGTGGTTGCATCAACACGTCGGGAAAATCCGCATAATTCAGCAGCAACCGGTGGGCTCCCGCGGCCCGTGACGCCGACACCATGAATTGATCCAGAACAGATGCGGCAAACGACGCGGGATCGTGACCACGGTCGAGGGATCGCGGCGCCATGGCACGGAACCAGTCCGGTTGCGTGAACCATATGGTGGGTTTCTTGCGGAGCGACACCAAGACCTCCAACGGGTTACGGTAAATGAAAACCCATGGTGTCATCGGGAACGCCTTTATCAAAGGTTCCATGATCAGGCTTGTCCAGGAACTGAAGCGGACGATCATACGTTTGGGTCCCAACTGGTCGGGGGGGGCCATTGCCGCGAGGCAGGCACGAAATATGGGGAAATCCAGATCGCCCGACTCGATGTCCATCCGCACGGCTCGCGAGAAGACGCCATACTCGGAAAACGACACGACGTCCGGATGTGTCTCCAATACACGACTTGCCAAAGTCGAGCCGCAGCGGGACGTGTGGAATATGAAAGCCAGTTCCATCTCCGGATTTCGTCTTTTGGGGAGATCCGACAGGGGTAAGAGATTTCTCTCCACGCCCCGGCTGGCGAGAGCCTGCAGGGCGGCATCCGTGTTTGGGACCGACGGAACTGGACCGTCATGTTTCCAGGTTTCCACCATCACGGTTCCATTGAACGGGAACAGGCGTGCAAGGAGATACGGGGACTCGGCGGTCGGCATGAATCAACATTTCCAATAAGCGCGACAGGAACTGTCAGAGCTTAGCCAACCGGCGACCGTTGAGAACAGCTCCCTGCCATGTCCTGCTAACATGAGTGGGCCGCCCTGCTCGTGCCTGCCAGAGCCGAATGAGGAAAACTGCGTGCGGCTCCTCCGTTTTCGAATGGCCATGCTCGGCCAGCAGAGCCGCGACCTGGCCGCCTCGCCTGCGCCAAGAGCCGCCGGACTCCCGAACGGAGGAATTCCGTCAGCGGATCGTCCGTTTTCCCCTGGTTGGCGCAAGTCAACACCTGTATCGTCCGTCATGGCGTATCACTCCCTCGCTGGAGAGGCGGAGGGCTTCAAACACCTCCACGATACGCCACCTACTTCTCAGACCATTCCCAGTTTCGGCCATAGCTCCGGTTTGGGCTCGGTTGATGGCAGATCTGTTGACAGCAACGAGGCTAGGGGTAGTATCCCGCGTGCACAGGTCGGTGTCCTCGACCGGAACTGGCCAATAGAAGCGATCGAGTGCTCGCCGCCCGGCACATTGCGCGGGAAATTGTCTCTGCGGCGGGTACGGGAAGTATATTGGAACCAGTCTGGAGTAAAGTGCATGACCAACTTATCGGACCGGAAAGTCCGGACACCCAATCAAGCCCCTGAAGCGGTGGATTCGACGCGGATTTCCGATGCGACCTCTCCCGCTCCCAGCTACACCCCCCCAGCGATCATCCGCGCTCACAACGCTTTGCCGGAGGCTGGCGGTGGCCTGGGCGACGATGCGGACTCTTTCTCAAATCCTTCATGAGCCCGCCATATCATCCCCGGAATCGAGGCGCTTCTTTCGTTTGATCACGCAAACCGGTAACGAATAACAAAGGCATTCATGGAACGGGATCCATGAGGGCTGGGACAATTCCTGGCCCCAACATGGCCTCGAAGGCACTCTAAAGCTTATGGAATTAGAGTGAAACTGGAACGGATTGATGACACGGGTTCATGAATTCGATCCAGACAACCCCGTACCACCAGCAGGATGAATCGTGACGGAATATTTCTATGAAGCCTGTGGCCTTCAGATCGCCAGTTCCATGCCTTTGCGAGCTTTTGTCACGACCCAGCGAACAACACCTGCATCACCCGTTATTCGGTTTTACCAAGACGATGTGCCCGCGGCATTGTGTGGAGCCGCCCAATCAGGCGGGCCCAATTGGGAATGCAATGAAAACCAATTCCTGCTGCGCGTCCCGGGAATCGCCAAATTCCTGATTGAAAATGGCGCAACCATCAGATTTCAGCCCGAGCCAGGTGTCTCCCTGGACGATGTCAGTGCATTTCTGGTCGGGTCGGCTCTTGGAATTCTCATTCATCAGCGAGGGCAAATTATTCTTCATGCCAGTTCCGTGCTGGTTAATGGAAAAGCCGTCCTGTTCTGTGGCGCATCCGGGAAAGGAAAATCCACCCTGGCTGCCGCATTGGACAAGAGAGGCTTCCCTGTCGTAACCGATGACTTTTGTGTCCTGGATCCGACCTTGCCCCCCTCGGTCTTTCCCGATGGCAGGTATCTCCGTCTGTGGCAACAATCCCTTGATGGCCTTGACATGGAGGACGCGGACTATTTGCCCGTGCGTCGCAAGATCAATAAATACTATGTAAGCCCAGAAAACGTCGTGAGTGATCCGGTTCCCCTTGGACCTATATATATTCTACGGGAAACCAAACCGCCATTTACATCGGGCATTGCCGCCTTGAATCTCACCGAGGCCGCGACCGCGATCCGCCAGCAAGCCTATCGCCCATTCCTCATCCAGCGCATGGCCAAACAGGATGCATATTTCCTGGCGACCATGAGAATGATGACCCGATCGGAGGCCTTCACCCTCACCAGACCCATGGGGTTCGCGGCTCTTCCCAAGGTGCTTGACCAACTTCAAGCCCATTGGCGGGAGGTCGGTCTCGTATGACTGCATTCCACTGGCTGGCGTCCTATCCCAAGTCCGGGAACACCTGGTTTCGCATCCTTGTTGCTCATTTGTTTGCGAAAGACGCCGTGCCGTTGGATATCAATGCTCTACCAACAGGCTTTATTGCCAGTTCCCGGAACCTCTTCGATACTGTCACGATGCTGGATTCCGGCCTTCTGACACACGATGAAATCGACGCGATACGTCCAAGTGTCTACGCGGCATTGTCGCGAGCGCAGGACATGCCCGAGATCAACACATCGGGATTGATGAAGGTTCATGATGCCTATACCCGCCTCCCGGATGGCAGGCCGCTATTGGGGGGCAAGGAGGCCGCGAAGGGCGCGATCCTGATCGTCCGCGACCCCAGGGCCATCGCAGCCTCACTCGCCAATCACAACGGGAGCGGTATTGGCGATGCCATAGAAATGATAAACAACCCCAGGGGGGTTTGGTGCAACCAGTTGGATCGCCAGCATCGCCAGTTGCGGCACTGGCTTCTGGACTGGAGCGGACATGTCGGCAGTTGGTTGGAGCAGACGGAATTACCGGTGCATGTGCTCCGCTATGAGGATTTGCGGACGAACACCGCTCGTTGCCTGCGCGAGGCCATGACATTCTGGGGGCGGAACATCACCCTGGATGAAGCCAACATGGCTGCCGAACTGTCGCGTTTCGAGGTTCTGAGCGCTCAGGAAAAAGACAGGGGGTTTCGTGGAGCTATCCTTGGAAGGACCTTTTTCCGCAAGGGGGAATCGGACGGCTGGAAACGGGAACTGTCCCGGGAACAGATCGTCAAGATCGAGCGATCCCATGGGGAGATGATGAAACGACTGGGATATGACCTGACGACAGAGGGATGACCGAGAACATGACAGCACAATGGTCACAGGGAATAGTACGAAGAACCAACGCATGGGTATCGGGCAAGTCCGCGGATGAGACCTTGATGATGCGTATTGATACGGGGGAGTATCTCGCCCTCAATGACACCGCCACCGTGCTTTGGGATGCCCTGGAGTCACCGTGTTCCCTGGAACAGCTCTGCGAACGGTTGACCGTGGGGTTCCCCGTGGAACCGGAGCAGGCACGCGGCGACATCATCAGGCTGTTGGATGAGCTGGAGGAAGAAGGTGCGGTTACCCTGGATGTGGCGAAAACTGCATAGGTTCATTGCCATGGGCGAGCATCGACGCGGCCTGCTGATGGAGGCTGCCTGGTGCCTGACCCTGGCACGCCTGAGGCTTGCCGTGTTTCCCTACGCCTGGACGGTTCGCCGTCATGGCACCGTGCATTCCCCAGGGGAGGGCCATGCGCGGGACAAGGAGCGCCACCTGACATCCCACCAGCGGGCGATTGCCCAGGAGATCGGTTGGGCCGTTGACCGTGCCGCCAGGCACCTTCCGGTTGTCATGACCTGCCTGACGCAAGCCACGGCCGGCAGGACCATGCTGAAAAGACGGCACATTCCATTCGTCATGTTCTACGGACAGGAAAAAGGCAGGAAGTCCTCGGAATTCGTCACCCATGCCTGGCTGACAGCGGGAGGAATCCCCATAACGGGACAGGATGTGGCCGAGAACTTTGACGCCTTTGCCAGTTTTTTTGACCCCCTTGGCAAATACTGAGCTTGCGGAAGCCGCCATCGGCTCCGACCCCATCGCTCACAAGCCCTGAACATTCTGTCTTACCCTTCGGAATTCACGGCAATCGAGGCCAGACGATGCCATTTGCAGAGGTTGATCGAGGTGTTTTGACATGACAGTCATGGCGGCGTTTCGGCGCTGGGATGGACGCCCCGTGGCCGAAGAGATCCAGCGTATGACTTCCGCGCAAGCCGTGTACGGCCCGGAAGGCTCTCACGTCTGGCATCAGGACGGCACGGGGCTTTCTTGCTGCCGACTTGCGTTTACGCCAGAGGATCGACTGGATCGGCAACCACTGACGTCGCGAGCGTCCGGTCTGAGCCTTGTGGCGGACATCCGCCTCGACAACCGGGAAGAGATCGCCCGCGCGCTGGACATCTCGCCAGCGGAACTGAAGCATCTGTCGGACACGGATATTTTGCTGAGCGCGCTGGAGGCCTGGGGAGAGGCAGCGCCATCAAGGCTGATCGGTAACTACGCCTTCGCCTGCTGGGATCCGCACAAGCAGCAGCTGCTTTGCGCTCGGGACGCCCTGGGGGAAAGTCCACTCCATTACAGCCAGGGGGACGGCTGGGTGGCTGTGGCCTCCATGCCATTGGGCCTGCTGGCGCTTCCGGAGGTCCCGTCGGATCTGGACGAAATGGCGCTCGTCCGGTGGATCTTGCTGCTACCGACGACGGAACAGCATTTCTACAGCAGCATTCGCAAGCTGAAGCCCGGTCATCTCATGGTCGCGTCACAATCCGGCATCCGCATCCGCCGGTACTGGGAATTCCCGGAAAGGAACGCACTGAAATTCAGCAGCGAGGCCGAAACCATCGAGGCGTTCACCGCCGTGCTGGACGATGCGGTACGGTGTCGCCTGCGGGCCATTGGTCCCGTCGGCTGCCATTTGAGCGCTGGCATGGACAGCGGATCGGTCACGGCCACCACCGCCAGGCTGCTGGCGAAAGATGGTGAACGTCTGACGGCCTTTACCGCCGTTCCACGAGCGGGATACACCGCGCCCGGATTGAACGGTCGCCCCAGCGATGAAGGACCGGGGGCTGCCGCGCTGGCCGCCATGTATCCCAATATTGATCATGTCCTGATACGCTCCGACCCCGCCACGACGCCCTTGCACGACCTGGAGACCATGGGACTGATCACCGGCCAACCCACCCCCTCCTTCAGCAATTCCATTTGGATCAATGCCATTGCCCGCTCAGCACAGGAACGCCAGATCCGTACGATTCTGACCGGGAAGATGGGCAACCTGACCATCAGCTACTCTGGAAAAGAACGGTTTCCGGCCATGCTTGCCTCTGGACAGTTGTTCACCTGGCTGGGTGAGATGATCGCCTGGACCCGGCAAAGAGGAAAGAGACCTCCTCTGCGGGCATCGATCTCCCCGTTTGTCCCGCCGTGGTTTTGGTATTGGTACGAGCGATTGCGAGGAACGGACAACAATCCGTTGTTTTACACGGCCCTGTCACCGGACTTTGCCCGGACACTCGATCTGGAAGCGTTGGCTGAAGATGCGGGGTGGGATATGAGCTACCGGCATGGTGCCGATGGTCATGCGATGAGGATTGCGGTGTTGAACCGGGTCGATAACGCATTTAACCGACCGGTTCGGCAAGCGGCCTTCGGAGTAGACCACCGGGATCCGACAAAAGACCGTCGTGTGGTGGCGTTCTGTCTCGCCCTGCCCGACACGGCTTTCCTTAAGGATGGGATAGAAAAACGGCTGCTCCGGCACGGTATGCGGGGCCGCATGCCGGAAGAAACCCTGTTTGGATACAAGCCAAAAGGGTATCAGTCGGCCGACTTTCATGAACACATGACGGTCGCCCACGCATCCCTGGTTCAGCAACTGGAGCGTATCGAACAGTCCCCCACAGCCTCACGGCTGCTCGATGTGCCACGCATGAAAAACTTGCTGACCCAATGGCCGACTGATGGATGGCACAAGCAGTCAACAACCAGCCAGTATCGTAAGGCTTTCTTGCGTGGTCTGGCCGCGGGTATTTTCATGTGTCAGGCAGAGAGCAGCAAGTAGCACGCATCGTTCACCAGCCGTCTGCCTGCGAGTGCAGGCATTCCTCAGAACAGCACCACCAGCAGCCTGTCGGATCGTGTGGAATTTCAGGCAAATCGCGCAAGTCCAGGTTTTCCAGGCGCATTGAGTTCCAGAAGGCGGTGCTGAAATCATGCTTCACTGACCGGTTGCAATATGTGCCCGGCAAGCGGCTTGGAAACGGAAATATGCCCATGCCATTCAGAGTCTTTGCAGGTCTGAATGTGCGAGATGGGTAAGATGGCGCGCCAGTTCGAACAAAGTTCGAACCTCTTGTCTAATAAGAAGGCGACCATTTCTGTAAAAGAAATGGCGCGCCGGGGAGGATTCGAACCCCCGACCCCCAGATTCGTAGTCTGGTGCTCTATCCAGCTGAGCTACCGGCGCCGCGCCCGGTGTGCTGATGCAGCACCATCGGGCGAGGCGGACGTATACGGTATGCCTTTCTGCTTGGCAAGCCACCAATTGACGGGTATGCCCCTTGAATCAAGGCCTTCCTTGTGACGCACGTATCGCTTCGCTAACATCTCCGCGCCGGACGGATGTAACAGTGATTCGGTACGGTGTGCTGAGGATGACGGGGCGTCCTGAATTGGGGCGGTCGGTGGTCTTGACCGGACAACGCTAAGTGACGACGCTGAACAGCGCGACAGGGCCAGAGGCTACGTAATGGGCGGGCAGATTGCTGTAATGAACACAAGGTCATTCACGACATCATCCGCACCCTGGGTCAGCCGGGCTGCGGGCCTGCTGATGGTGGGTATGGCGTCCTTCGCGGGTGGCTGCACCTTCGTTTCCGACTCGCTCTGGCCGTCCCTGGCCGGCGAAGACGAGGCCGGTACCGTGGTTCGGGAAGCCCCGCCGCGTCCCAGCCGTCTGTCGCCGGAGGCCCAGGCCGCGCGTACCGCCGCGATCAATGCCGCCGCCACGGGATCGGCGACCACATCCTCCCTGCCTTCGACCCGGGTTGCTGGCGGCCCGCCGCCGCTTGGCACCACGACCTTCCAGGCACCTGCGGTCTCTTCTTTCCAGGCCACCGGTACGGTGGTCGGGCAGAAGGTTCAGCAGCTGGCCTCCGAACTGCGCCAGCTGGAGGGGCGTCTGAACCAGCGCAATGACACGCTGGCCCAGATCCGCGGCTCCACGATCCAGAACGCCCAGCGCTATCACGGAACGGTCGCCGCCATTCAGGCACGCCTGCAGGTCGGTTCGACCCCCGGCAATCCGGTGCTGGTCAACCAGTGGAACCAGGCGCAGAGCGAACTCACCCGCCTGAGCAGCGATATCGCCGCCATGAATGGCCTGGCCAACGAAGTGGCCGCCGATTCCAGCCTTGCGGCCTTCCTGCTGGAGACAGCGCGGGCGACCTACGGCATTGCCGGTGCGATTGACGAGGATCATCGCCAGCTTGCCGTGCTGGAGGATCAGACCAACAAGACCGTGGTCGTGATCGACCGCCTGCTGAACGAGCTTTCCGACGATGTCAGCCGCCAGACGGCCTATATCGCCAATGAGCGTCGCAACCTCGGCTCCCTCGCTCTGGCCATCAAGAATGGCGAGCTCTATGGCACCAGCCTGGCGTCGCGGGCCTATGCCCCGCCGACCGGTGGCTATCAGCCGACCGGCCTGCAGGCGCCGCGCGCCGGGAACTCGGGCTCTGCGGTCGTTGCCAGCGGTCGTCCGCTGGTCGTGATCCGCTTCGACCGCCAGAACGTGGAATATGAGCAGGCGCTCTACACGGCTGTCAGCCGTGCGCTGGATCAGCGCCCCGATGCGCGCTTCGACATCGTTGCGGTGTCGCCCAGCAGTGGCTCCGCCGCCGACATCGCCTTGCAGCGTTCCCGGTCCCGCAAGCATGCCGATGACGTGCTGCGGACCCTGACCGGCATGGGGCTGCCCGCCGACCGCGTGGGCCTGACCTCCACCACCAGTGCCGAAGCCGGCGCCTCCGAGGTGCATATCTACGTCCGTTGAGGCTGCGGCCATGCTGTCCGAGCTGCTGACATTCGACCGCATCGAGATCGGGCAGAGCCTCGGCATTCATGAGTCCGTCATCGATCAGGCCGCACTCGACCGCTGGCGCTCCGTCTATGGGGACGATGTCGGTGGCAATACCGATGCCGCTCCGCCGGACATGGTGTCGGGTATCGTCATGGCGGCACAGCTTGAACTGACCAATCCCCACCCCGATGGCGGCCTGCATGCCGGGCAGCAGTATGTGCTGCACCGTCGTCCCGGCATTGGCGACACCTTGCGCACCAGTTCCGTTCCGCTGTCGAAGGAGGTCCGCAAAGGCCGACGCTGGGTGCGGATGAAGACGGAGACCCGCGATCAGCAGGATCGCCTGGTCTACGAAGCGGTCCTGACCATTATCTGGGCGGCCTGAGCCATGCCGAACGAACTCGTACCCGTCAGCCTGAAGGTCACGCAGGCCCGCATTGACGCCTATGCCGAAATCACCGGCGATCCGAACCCGATTCACCTGGATGCGGCATTCGCGGCGAAGACGGAAATGGGCGGCATCATTGCCCACGGCACCCTGTCGATGAACCTGATCCTGCGCGCCATGGCGGAGACCTTCGGCCCGGACGCCTGCGACGGTGCGGAGATGGATATCCGCTTCGTGAAGCCCGTCCGCGTTGATGATGTCGTCACGGCCAGCGGAACCCGTGATCCTGAGACCGCCGGACGCTACACCGTGCAGGTCACCAATCAGGCCGGTGAGCCCGTGATCGTTGGCTGGGTCCGCCCGGCCGGCGCGCCCGCGTAGAACCGGTTTTCAACTGCCACCACCCCACTGACGCCGCGCCTGACTTGCCCCGGGTGCCCAGGCGTGTCGTACAGACGCGGGAAACCGGGCTCGCGGATCAGGTCCGCCAGCACCGTGGGTGAGGTTGAGAGGGTGACCTGCCCCTGCCATCTCCAACCACGCCTTGCCCGGACTTGATCCGGGCATCCAGAGTGTCGCCCCGACGCTGAAAGGCTGGGCTCGCGGATCAAGTCCGCGAGCGTCGTGGGGAGGGGATGAGGGTCGTGGGAAGAATCCGCTCGAACCGACTGGTGCCACCCCACTGACGCCGCGCCTGACTTGCCCCGGGTGCCCAGGCGTGCCGCGCAGGCGCGGGAGACGGGGCTCGCGGATCAGGTCCGCCAGCACCGTAGGGAGGTTGAGAGGGTGACCCGCCCCTGCCATCTCCAACCACGCCTTGCCCGGACTTGATCCGGGCATCCAGAGTGTCGCCCAGACACCGAAAGGCCGAGCGCACGGATCAGGTCCGCGAGCATCATGCGGGAGGGGAGGGGCTGGTGGAAGCGGGTCGCTCAGATGATCCGGCTGTCCTTGTTGCCCCAATAGCGGTCCTTCAGCAGGCGCTTGTAGAGCTTGCCGTTGGCGTGGCGGGGCAGTTCCTTCTCGAAGTCGATGGACTTGGGCGTCTTGATGCCACTCAGTGACTCACGGCAGAACGCGATCAGCTTGTCTGCCATGTCCGGCCCGGCCTTCGCGTGGTCGATCAGCTGCACGACGCCCTTCACCTGTTCACCCAGATCCGGATCCGGCACACCGAACACGGCAGCATCCATCACGTCGGGATGCAGCAACAGCCTGTCCTCGATCTCCTGCGGGTAGATGTTCACCCCGCCGGAAATGATCATGAAGGCCTTGCGGTCGGTCAGGAACAGGAAGCCGTCCTTGTCCAGGTAACCGACGTCGCCCAGCGTCGACCAGCCCTTGGTGTTCTGCGACTCAGCCGTCTTCTTCGGATCGTTGTGATAGTTGAACGTCGGTCCACCGGCAAAGAAGACAGAGCCGATCTCGCCCTGGGGCAGTTCGTCGTCAGGATTGTCCATGTCGGTGATCTTCAGTTCGCCGACAATGGCGCGGCCCACGGTGCCCGGATGCGCCAGCCACTCGTGCGGATTGGCAGCGACGAAGCCGTTACCCTCGGTTCCGGCATAATATTCATAGATCACCGGTCCCCACCAATCCATCATCTGCTGCTTGACCTCGACAGGGCAGGGGGCGGCGGCATGGATCGCGACCTTCAGCGAGGAGACATCATACTTCGTCCGCACTTCCTGCGGCAGTTTCAGGAAGCGCACGAACATCGTCGGCACCCACTGGCTGTGGGTGCAGCCGTATTTCTCGATCAGTTGCAGCGCGCGCTCCGGATCGAACCGCTCCATCAGGATCGTCGTCGCACCGATCCGGTTCATCAGCAGATTGTAGCGCAACGGTGCCGCGTGATAGAGCGGCGCCGGTGACAGGTAGATCGTGTCGGCGCTCATGCCATAGAGTTGCAGGATCGCATGCATCGTCGGGCGGACCTCGCCCAGCTTGCGGTTCTCCATGTCGATCTTGATGCCCTTCGGCCGCCCGGTGGTGCCGGAGGAATAGAGCATGTCGTGCCCCTCCCATTCGTCGGCGATCGGGGTCTGGGGCATGTCGGCAATGGCGGCGTCCCAGTCGCTGTAGCCGTCAATGGGGTCGCCGACCATCAGCATGTGCTTCACATGCGGCACCTCTGTCGGCATCTCCTTCGCCATGTCCGCCTTGTAGGCCGAGGAAATGAACAGCTTCGCCTCGCAGTCGTTCACGATGTAGGCGACTTCGGGGGCGGTCAGATAGCTCGACGCACAGGCGTAATAGAGTCCGGCACGGTGGGCGGCCCAGCAGATCTCCAGGAAATGCCGGTTGTTCTCCATGCAGATCGCGATGGCGTCGCCGTGCTGCAGCCCCAGGGAGCGGAAAAAGTGCGCCCCCATGTTCGACCGGCGGTCCAGATCGCCATGGGTCACCACCTCCCCGGTGGATGCCATGATGTAGGCCGGTTTCTCGGGCCGCTCCGCCCCATGTACGCCAGGATGCATGCTCTCAGTTCCTCCCCGGAATTCTGACACTGCCGTGTCGTTGGCGACAGGATAGCGATCTGTTTTCCCGGGGGAAGTGTCGCTTGGTCTCAGCGGCAGATCCGGTTCACGGATCAAGCTCGATCCGGTCGATGGCGTCCAGGTATCCCTCGACGTCCGCCTGCCACAGCGGAGGAATCTCGATGGCCCAATGTCCATTGCCATTGCCGGTCACGGAAACCGTGATGGCTTCACCCCTGCCACCGGCCTGCAGGAAGGCGGCATGGTTCGCGCGGCAATGGGCGATGGAATAGTAGGGGTCGTCGTTGCCGAAGATGGTGAGTATCGGGCGTGGAAACGCGCCGCCCGCCCTGAACAGTGGCGGGTTGATCCGGTCCGCCGAGGGGCAGGTATCGCTGATCCAGCCGGGAACGAAACTGACAACTCCCGACACCTGATCAGGGTACTGTCCTGCATAGGCAATCGACAGGACACCGCCCCTGGAGTTCCCGGCCAGCAACAGCCGTCCGGCGCGCACGTCCGGCAGCTCGCGCAGGGACAGGATCGCGGCATCCAGATCTTCCAGCGCCCGGTCCGCGCCCGCGAGCGAGCGTTCCGGATCGAACGAATAGCCGAGCGTCCTGTCTTCCCCGAAGCCTTCATCATAGAGGCCATCCGAATGGCCCCGTCCCCGCCTCTGTGGAAAGGCAACCAGATAGCCGCGCGCATTGAGCATTTCAGCGACCCAGGGGTTGGTCCATGTCCGACTGAACTCGGCAGGGTCGCCACCCGATCCGGTCGAGCCGTGATTGATGACGGCCAGCGGGAACGGCCCGTCGCCGGGCGGGCGAAAGAGGACGGTTTCCAGCCGGACAGGCTGCCCCTTCTCGACCAGCGCCGTGTCGAGAAGTTGGCTCTCGCCAACCGTCAGCGGGATCGTGCTGTCCGGGGTGGTGACAAATCCGACGTCGCGACGGGACAGCACGGCAAAGCCGGAATTGCCTTCGAATGTCGCCAGCAGACGTCCGGTTTCCGACAGGCGGCAGCGGATCGAGAATGGGTCGCCGGTCACGATCATCTCGCCGTCGCGGAACCTGGCCGCGCAACGGGTCCAGAACCCGGCTTCGCCCGGCTGACGACCGGCGGCGGCATAGACGACGGTTGCGATTCCGTCGGTCGAGACTGTTTCGAAGATCAGGACAGTCCGTCGTGCGCCGTCCCAGCTGCCGACCCAGACGCCCGCCATCTGGGGGCGTTCAGGCCAGTCGTGAAGCGGGGCAATGTCCGCTGGCAGCGGCACGCCATCGATGTTCAGGGCCATGTCGGTGAATCCTGCAGGCCGGTAAGTCAGACACGGACCGTAGATTACACCTCCCGGATGTGCAGGAAACCCAGCCTGTCCAGATGCACCTGTTGTCCCGGCAGAACCAGCGTGGTCGCGGTTGGCTCCGTGATCACGGCAGGCCCTTCGATGTGCTGTTCCAGGGGCAGCAGGGCGCGATCCAGAACGGGCGTCTCGCGCATTCCGTCCTCCCCGAAATGGACCGGTCGCCGCCCACTGGTTGCGGCATCGAGACTGCGTCCGGTCCCGTCGAGGGGGACAAATTCGGGCAGGCGTGTCCTCTGCTCCGCCGCCAGATGGAACTGGATGACCTCCACTCGCGTGTCGTCGAGCCGGAAGGTATAGGCACGTTCGTGGGCGGCGTGAAAGGCCTCGACCAGCGCGTCCAGATCGACATTCCGGGCATCGACCGGGACCGGCACCGTATGCTCCTGCCCGTGGTAGCGCAGTTCGATCCGGGCGGTGAGGTCCAGAGGGGGCGCCTTGCCGCCGCTGGCGAAATAGGTTTCTGCTTCCGTCACCATGGCGTCCAGGATGGCCTGCAGATCGCTGCTGCGGGCGCTGTCGCCATCCAGCGGAACCGTGCGCACCAGATCGACGCGCGGCGCGGTTGCCAGCATGCCCCAAGCGGAAAACAGGCCCGGATACAGCGGAATGACGAGCTCCTTCGTGCCCAGCTCGCGGGACAGTCTGGCCGCGTGCATGGCACCGCCGCCACCATAGGCCAGCATGGCGAAATCGCGGGGGTCGTGGCCGCGCTGGACGGAGACCAGCTTCAGCGCATTGATCATGTTGGCCTCGGCCAGGCGGATGACGGCGGCGGCGGCCTCCACGATGCTGACCCGCAGGGCATCTGCGATCGGCTGCATGGCCTCGGCTGCCTTTTCCGCCGAAAGGCTGAGGCGGCCACCGGAGAAGCGGTTGGTGTCGAGAACACCGGTCAGCAGTTTCGCGTCCGTGACCGTTGGTTCCGTTCCACCCCGGCCATAGCAGGCGGGACCGGGTTCCGCGCCCGCCGACTGCGGCCCGACGCGCAGGCGCCCATCGGCGGCAATACGCGCGATGGAGCCGCCCCCGGCACCGACCTCGACAATATCCACCACGGGGGCCTTCACCGGATAGCCGGGGTGGTGCCGGGTCTTCTCGATCCAGTAGTCGGTATTCACGGTGGCCATGCCGCCGCGGATCAGGGAGCATTTCGCCGTTGTGCCGCCGACATCGAAGGCAATGATATCGGGCAGGTCAGCCGCACGCCCCACGACCACGGCGCCGTTCACGCCGGCTGCCGGACCCGATTCGACCAGGGTCAGCGGATGGGTGCGGGCGCTGGCGAAGCTGGTTGTGCCGCCGTTCGACTGCATGGCCTGCAACGGGGCGGTCACGCCCCGGTCGCGCAGGCGGGACTCCAGGCGGTCGAAGTAGCGGTCGATGATGGGCTGCACATAGGCGTTCAGCACAGCCGTACTCGTCCGCTCGAACTCCCGCCACTCCCGCGTGAAGCCGGAAGACTGGGTGATCGAAACACCGGGCAGCCTCTCCGCCAGCAGCGCGGCGCAAGCCTGTTCGTGCGCCGGATTGCGGTAGCTGTGCAGGAAGGTGATGGCGATAGCCTCGATCTCTGCCGCCCTGCAGGCTGCGGCGATGGCGTCGATGTCGCCTTCGTCCAGCGGTGTCACGACCGCACCATCGGCATCCAGGCGCTCGGTCACCTCGAAGCGCCATTTGCGGGGCACGAAGGGGTGCGGCGGGTCGAAGTGCAGATTGTAGAGGTCCGGCCGGTTGCCGCGCCCGATGGCCAGCACGTCGCGGAACCCGCGCGTGGTGACCAGCGCAGTGCGCACACCCTTGCGTTCGGTGATCGCATTGATGACCGTGGTGCCACCATGCACGAACTCGGTGATGCTCTCCGGGCTGAGGCCGCTCAGTTCGATGGTCGAGAGAACACCGCCCGACTGGTCCTGCACGGTGGTCAGGTCCTTCGCCACGGTCAGGCTGCCGTCTGTTTCATCCCATGCCACCAGGTCGGTGAAGGTGCCGCCCACGTCCGTTGCCATGCGGATCATCGGCCATAGACCTCCCGCGCCTGATCCTCTGTCAGCAGGCCATCGGCGATGTCTGCCGCGATCTCGCTGTCTGATCGGTCGGCAGGGTCACCCCACCCACCGCCGCCGCCGGTGACGATGGCAACGCGGTCCCCAAGTGCCAGTGCCTCATGTGGCGTGCGTGCCGTGCGGAGGGTCTCACCCTTGCGGCTGATGGTCAGGTGATTGCGGCTGCCCGGCAGCCCGCCATCTGCACCCCAGGGACGCTCGACCGAGCGACCGAAGCTGGCATAGGTGAAGGCGTCGTCGGTCAGCACCTCATACTCCCGCACCAGCCCGAAGCCGCCGCGATGACGACCGGCACCCGGTCCCTCCTCCGTATTGAAACCGTAGCGGCTGATCCGCAGCGGATACTTGGCTTCCAGCAGTTCGACCGACAGGTTGCAGGTGTCGCCGTCGGTGATGGCGATCAGGCCGCTTGCCCCGTCGCGCTCCGGTGTGGCGCCCCAGCCGCCATGCTGCGGCTCGATATGCACGAACATTTCTCCGGCCTTGTCCCGGCCACAGATGTAGGTGGCGCAGAGACTCATGTAGCTTCCGGCGCTGAACCGTTCCGGGGCAATCGGGGCCAGGGCCTTCCAGACCAGTTCCGAAGCCTGTGCCGCCCCTTCGTAATACCAGCCGATGGGGGAGGGACTGACGGCGCTGAAGACCGTGCCCTCCGGAATATCGATCCGCACGGGCCGGAACCAGCCCTCGTTGGACGGTTCCTGCGGCCCGACCAGTGCCTTGAACACCGACTTCACCGCAGACTGAAGTGCGCCACGGGTACAGTTGATCGGACCGCCCCGCGCGGGCGCGCAACCGTCGAAGTCGGCAGTGATCGTCTCCCCCTCGATCCGGACGCTGACCCGGACGGGAATGCGGTCGTCGGTGACGCCGTCGCCGTCGATCCAGTCTTCGGCGGCATAGGTGCCGTCAGGCAGCGCGGCCACGGCCTGCCTGGCCTGCCGCTCCCCGTGGTCCAGGATCTCGGCAAAAGCGGACTGCAGGCCGTCCAGCCCATAGCGGTCGACCAGCTCCGCCAGCCGCCGCTCCGCGATATTGACGGCGGCAAGTTCCGCATTCAGGTCGCCAAGCGCCATCTGCGGCAGCCGGGAGTTGGCGGCGATGATGTCGCGCACATCCTCCAGCAGCCTGCCGTCCCGACAGAGCCGGATACCCGGCAGGCGCAACCCCTCCTGAAAGACCTCGGACGCATCGGCGGGCAGGCTGCCGGCAACCGCGCCACCCACGTCCAGCCAGTGCGCCACCGTGATCGCGAAGCCGATCCGCTGCTGTTCATGAAACAGGGGCTTGATGACGGCCATGTCACAGCAGTGCGTGCCGCCCTGGAACGGGTCATTGGTGATGAAGGCATCGCCCGGCTGCATGCGCGCGCCATGCTTTTCGATGATGAAGCGGACCTGGGCGGCAAAGGTGCCGGTGAACAGGGTCAGTCCGTTAGCCTGCGCCACCAGGTCGCCGTCGGCGTCGCAGATCCCGCAGGCGAAATCCAGCACTTCGTAGATCACGGGACTCATGCTGGTGCGGGCCAGGACCATGCCCATCTCATCCACCGTGGCCAGCAGCTTGCCGTGCATGATTTCAAGCGTGACAGCGTCCAACAGTCGTCTCCCGGATTCTGCAAACAGATATGCCCAACAGTATCGAAGCAGGCTGCGCTGTGCAGGCGCATTCGGTTCGCGGGCTGGCCACCATGCATCCGAAAACTTGTCGGAATCCTCTGGGCGGGCAGACAGCCTGATCCGTGTCCGGGGCAGTTGAAACCCTTTGTTAGCTCCGGAAATCACAAGATTGCACTGGAGTTGAGGGGCTGATAGTGGTTAGATTTTGACCCTTGCTGTCATTTGCTGAATTTGTGTGCGTTTTCGCGTGAGAGGTATTGGGTCCATGAACACTATCGCCCTGAAGCCCCGGACCATCGACGTTTCCGCGGTCGAGAAGTCGAAACGGCTGGGGGCGTGGACCGATGCACTGAACGAGAACTGGTACGCGCTGGACCTGACAGACCCGGCGCAGACCTTTGAAAATGGCCGCTTCGGGTTCTTCGATATTCCGGGCATCCGCTTCGGAGCCATCGACAGTGATGCGATGAATGTCTTCCGCAGGCGGGAACATCTGTCCCATCCGGGCGGTGACTACTACTTCCTTCCCATACCGATGCGCGACACGGTGGCGCTGCGCCAGGCGGGGCGGGAGGCTGCGCTGGATCCCGGTGACCTGACGGTGATCGCCACCGCCGACACCTACCAGTATCAGCAGGAGACCCCGAACAGCCTGATCACCCTGCGGGTGGAAGGGCCGATGATGCGGGATCGTATTCCGATGATCGATGACCTGGTGGCGCAGCCCTGTGACGGCAGGGCGCCGCTGGTCCGGGTATTCGTGGATTTCGCCCATTCGCTGATCCGTCAGCGCGATGAACTGGATGGTGACTCCGCCGCCGCGATGGCACCGCACCTGCTGGACCTGCTGGCCCTGGCACTGACAGTCCCGGTGGATGCGCTGAAGAGTAACGAGAGTTCGGTGCGACTGGCGCACCTGCGCCGTATCATGCGCGCCATCGAGAACCGGCTGGATGACGAGGCGCTGGGTCCGGGGTCCCTGGCCATGGAACTGGGCCTGTCGGAACGCTACATCCAGAAAATGTTCGCCGAGCGTGGCGAGACCCTTTCAGGCGTCATTCGCGCCCGACGCATCGCCACCGCGCAGCGCCGGTTGCTGGACCCGACCCGGCGCGGTCTTTCCATCGCGTCCATCGCCTTCTCCGTCGGCTTCTCCGACCCGGCACACTTCAGCCGCGCGTTCCGCAATGTCACCGGCCTGTCACCCAGCGAGTACCGGACAGATCGGCAGATGGAGAGCTGAGCACCGGCGCTCCGGCGACCGGACTCAGGTGCCGATCTTCTCCCGGCGTACCTTGATGCCGGCTGCTTCGCGGTCCCAGGTGTCGGCGGTGACGCCATCCTCCCGCAGTTTCACCTTCTGGATCTTCTGGGTCGGCGTCTTTGGCAGGTCGTCGACGATGCGGACGTAGCGCGGCAGCATGAAGTGCGCCATGCGCGGCTCCAGAAAGCGGAACAGGGCTTCCGGATCGATGGTCTCGCCGGGGGAGGGCGCGACAACGACCATCACCTCGTCCTCGTTCAGCTCCGAAGGTACGGGGATGGCTGCGGCCTCGCGAATGGCGGGGAACTGCGTGACCTCCGATTCGACCTCGAAGGAGGAGATGTTCTCGCCCCGGCGGCGGATCGCATCCTTGATCCGGTCGACGAAGTAGAAATAGCCCTGCGCGTCATATCTGAAGCCATCGCCGGTGTGGAACCAGCCATTGCGCCAGGCCTTCGCCGTCGCTTCCGGGTTCTTGTAGTAGCCGTGGTTCATGGCCCAGGGGCGGTCGGTGCGGACAATCAGTTCGCCCACGACGCCGGGCGCGACCTCGCAGTCATTCTCGTCAACCACACGCACCTCGACCCCGTCGCGCGCGGTGCCGCAGGTGCCGATCTTCGGCGGATTGGCCTCCGATGTGATGGGGGAGGAGATCTCGGTCATGTTGAAGCCGGTGTACATGTCGATGCCGTAGCGCTGCCCCAGCGCCAGTGAGTCCTCGTTCCAGGGGATGGTCACGATGGACCGCATCGGGTGCTCCCTGTCGCGGTTGCTTGCCGGCAGCTTCAGCAGGAACGGAGTCATGGCCCCGACGAGGCAGGTGCTGGTAACGCCATTGCGGCGCACGGATTCCCAGAAGCCATCCGTGCGGAAACCGTCCTCGACGACGCAGGACCCGCCCTTGGCCAGCATCACGTAGAGAAAGATCGTGCCACCGACGTGGAACAGCGGCAGGTTCACCAGGATACGGTCATCGCCGGACAGGAAGTCGTAGGCCTCGCAGGCCATGCTGTGGGCCTGGATGTAGGATGACAGGACCGCCTTCGACGGCCCGGTCGTGCCGGAGGTGAAGATGATGTACTGCGTGTCCCAGGGCGCGACTTCGACCACCTCGTCCAGCGGATCGGCGCTTTCCAGCAGGCTGAAGGGATGGTTCTCGAGGCCGGTCACGGTTGGCATTTCGGCCTCCGCCCCGGTGACGACCAGGTCGCTCAGGACGCCGACATCGACGTCGGCCAGTCGGGGCATCAGTTGCGGATGCACCACCATCAGCCGGGCATCGGACAGGCTGACCACATGCTCCAGCAGGCCGCCGCGATAGCTGGTATTCACCGGCACATAGACCGCGCCCAGCATGTTCAGGCCGAACCATGTCAGCACGGCCTCCCGTCCATTGGGCAGCCATGACAGGACGTGGTCGCCCTGGCTGACGCCCAGTGCCCGCAATCCGGCGGCTGCGCGCAGGACCCGTTGCAGGGTCTCGGCATAGCTCCAGGTCTCGCCATCCTCGAAGATCACGAAGGTCTCGTCCGGCTGGCTCTCGGCGCGGCGGCGCAGCATGGCCGGTACCACGCATTCATCGGCTGTCGGTATGCGCGGATCATGGATTGTCATGGCGTCGGACCTCCCCCAAGGCTTGTTGCTCGGGGCCATAGTGGGCTATGGCCGGGGAGATGCAAAGCCGGGGCGGAGAGTGGCGGATATGTGGAAGGTTCATGGCCTGAAGAACTGCGACACCTGTCGCAAGGCGCGGAAATGGCTGGATGCCGAGGAAATCGGGCACGAATTCATCGATGTTCGCGCCGACGGGCTGTCGCGGGATGATGTCGTGCGATGGACCGCGGCGATCGGATCAGGTCTGATCAATCGCCGCGGCACCACCTGGCGGGGGCTGTCGAAGGATGACCAGGCCCAGGACGACGGGAAGGAGGGAACCGTCGATCTGGTTCTGGCGCATCCGGCGCTGCTCCGGCGGCCGGTCTTCACACGCGGCCCCCACGTTCTGCAGGGATTCGATGACAGAGTGCGGAGCGAACTGCTGTCTTCGAAGGATTAGCCGAGCCTGGATCAGTGCCCCTTGTCGACCAGCGTCTGCCAGGCGTTCCGCACCCATCTCCGGGTCGCCTCATGGTCGGCATGGCTGCCGTCCCGATAGGCGTCGGAAGCCTGAACCCGTCTGATCGCGGCCTCATCGACGGGCGCTTCCGTACCTGCATCCGACCGGCGATCGGGAACACCATGCTCGCTCAGGCGGTCCCGCAGTGTCTTCAGCAACAGCACACCGCGCGCGTCCGCTGCGAGTTCCTCCGCTGCGGCCAGCAGTTCGGGGCTCTCCTCGAAATCCTGACCCATCAGGGCGCCGAACCACTGGCCGATATCCTTCCGTACCTTCTCCGCGTCGCCACCCAGCGCTTCGTCGAGCGCGTTCATCTGGGTCTCGCGATACCGGTCCGGATCGAAGCTCTGCGCTTCGTTGCGGAAGAATGCCTCCGCCAGTTCATCGAAGGCTTCCTGGCTGAGTTCGTGACGGCGGGCCCATTCCATGGCGGACTGGGCAAGAGGGTCATCGGGATTGGCGCTGATCGCCGATTGCAGGTCCTCCGGCAGGCGGATCTCGTAGGTCTCCGGCGGCTTCCGGCGCTCTCCGATTCTCGACCGCAGGTCACCGTGGCTCTTCAGCAGTGATCCCAGCCGGATCGACTTGGTTTCCGGGTCCCAGAAGTTCTCCGGGATCTCGTGGGTCACGCCATCAAGCGTGTAATGGTGCATGCCCCTGGCCGGGGATCTGGCCGACGCTGGATTCTCGGCCTCCGTATCGGGGGTATTCGTACCGGGGGTATAGTCGATCAGGCTGTCGGTCATTTCCGTCCTCTTTCGATCAGGGTGATGATCTGGCTGATGATGAAGCGCTGCCCTTCCAGGTGTCGCAGGCGTGCATCGCTGATGTCGGGCCCGGTGGCGATGTCCAGGGTCATGCGGCGCAGATGGCTGATCGCGCGTTCACCGTCCGTCCCGCGAAAACAACGGGCGAAACAGGCAGCCGTATCTGACTCATGCATGGGGCGTGTCCATCATGCGCGTGATGACGACTCCCAGTATGAAGCCGGTCATGAAAGTGCAGAGCGGTAACCAGGCGGGGATGTCCGGCATGGCCGTTCCTTTCGGGCGGGTTGTGATGCATCCATGAGCGGTATAAATACCGTATTCTTCTCGAATAACAAGCGAAAAGAAGCAAAAAACGGGAATGACATTGGCACCTGCACCTATTACGTGCTGCACATGACGCTTTCGGTTGGCGAAGCCAGGCGCTAGATTGACCTGACAGATAATTGACCACCGGCATGAATGACCGGGGCTTGCTACAGGGAGAGATGAGATGTTGCGTGATGGACTGAAACGCGTTGCCTTCGCGACCACGGCTTTGTGCATGATTGCAGGTGCCGCTGCCGCTGCCGACAAGACCGAGATGCGCTATGCGACGGCAGCGCCGGAAAACACCCCCTGGGGCACCTTCCTGAACGACACCATCAAGGATGTGGAAACTGCCGAGCCCAGCCTGGATATCGTACCGTTCTTCTCGTCCCAGCTCGGTGACGAACAGACGACATTGCGCCAGGTCGTGCGCGGTCGTATCGACATTTCTGGCCAGTCCGGCGTCGCGACATCCCTGATCGTGCCGGAGTTTGCACTGCTGGGTGCGCCATACCTTTTCCGCGATACCGCGCAGGCCGATTGTGTCTTCGACCAGCACGTCCGCCCGATCTTCGAGGACCGGATGCAGAATTCGGGTCTCGTGACCCTGTCGTGGGTGGAGGTCGGTCACGGCTATATCTCCTCGAAGATGCCGCTGAAGGTCGCCTCCGACATCAAGGGTGTGAAGATCCGCATCCCGCCGTCGCGCTCCACCTCGCTCTATTTTGACGAACTGGGTGCCGCCGGTGTGCCGCTGGGGGTCGTGGACATGGTGCCGGGGCTGAAGACCGGTCAGGTGGATGCGATCATGACCTCGACGGTCTATGGCCTGGCCATCGGCCTGCCGAAGCTGGCGCCGCATACGCTGGTGTTCCATGCCACGCATGACATCGGCACGGTGACGGTTTCCAAACGGATCTGGGAAGGGCTGACCGACGCGCAGAAGAAGGCGCTGGGCCTGGTCGATGCCCGGGTGAACGACCTGCGCAAGGCGATCCGCGGCACGGAAGAGTATCTGCTCGGCAAGACGGCAGAGGCCGGTGCGCCGGTGACGCGCCCGACGGGGGCCGACCTGGACAGCTGGAAGCCTGCGGCGGAGCGTGCCCAGAAGCGGCTGGTGGAGGAAATTGGCGGCGATGCCGGCGAGATCTGGAGCAAGATCCAGGAAGCCAAGGCAGCCTGTACCTGATCCGGTGAACTGAACCGAACGGACAGATCACGGGTCGGGGAGACAGGGGATGGCCGCGTTCCTGCGGATTCTGCTGAAGGTCGAGTCCTTCGTGGCGGCGGTGGCCTACGCTTTGGTGGCCATCCTGCTGCTGAGCGAGATCGTGGCGCGGGAGGTCTTTGCCGAGACCATCTGGGGCTCGCAGAAGATGGCGGTGTTTGCCGCCATCTATGCGGGCTTCATGGGGCTCACCCTGGCCACGGCAGCCAACAGCCACCTGCGTCCGCAGTTCGCGGACAACTGGTGGCCCGATCACCTGCACCGGGCGGTCGAGCGCTTCGGTGACGTGCTGTCCTGCCTGATCTTCTGGGGGCTTGGACTGGCGGCGATCAGCTATGTCGGCGACAGCTACAAGTTCGGGGACCGTGCGGCGGTTCTCTACAACCCGCTCTGGTGGATACAGGCCGTCATCCCCTATGCGCTGTTCTCTTCGGGGCTCCGGCATTTCGCCTTCGCCCTGCAACCGGCACTGAAGCCGAAACCCTCATTGCTGGAAGCCTGACGTGAGTGCGCTGATCCTTGTCGCGATAGTCATCGCACTGCTGGCGTTGCGTCAGAGTGTGATCCTGATCCTGTTTGTCGCCGCCGCCTACATGCATTTCTTCTTCGGCGATGGCGATGTCACCTATCTGATCGATGATGTCTGGACGGCCATCAACCGCGATGTGCTGCTGGCCATCCCGATGTTCGTGCTGGCCGGCAACATCATGACCCGCGGCTCCATCGCGGAGCGGCTGATCAACATCATGCGGGCCCTGACCCAATGGCTGCCGGGCGGCCTCGCCGTGGCAACCATCCTGTCATGCGCCGTCTTCGCGGCACTTTCCGGTTCGTCGCCCGTGACGCTTCTGGCCGTGGGTTCGATCCTCTATCCGGCGCTGCTCGAACAGGGCTATCCGAAGAAGTTCGCGCTTGGTGCCCTGGCATCCGGCGGCACGCTGGGCGTCGTGATCCCGCCCTCCATTCCGATGATCCTCTATGCCATCGTGACGGAGAAGTCAGTCAGCGACCTGTTCATCGCCGGCATCATTCCGGGCATCCTGCTGACCGCCGTGCTGGGCACCTATTCCCTGGTCTCGAACCGGAAGATGCGGGCGATACCGTTCAGCATGGTGCAACTGATACAGGCGCTGCAGCGTGGCGTCTTCGCCATGATGACGCCGATCATCCTGCTGGGCGGAATCTATTCCGGCTATTTCTCGGCGACCGAAGCGGCCGCGGTCGCGGTCGGCTATGCGCTGTTCGTCGAGGTCTTCATCCACCGCGAGGTGCGGCTGGTCGATTTCGGCAATATCGCCATTGATACCGCGCGGCTGCTCGGCACGCTGTTCCCCATCGTCGCCGTCGCGCTCTCGATCAATCTGTGGCTGACTGCGGAGCAGGTGCCGCAGGACCTGGCGCGCTGGATGACCGGCGTCGTGGATGACAAGCTGACGTTCCTGATTCTGCTGAATGTCTTCCTGCTGGTGATCGGCTGCCTGATCGACATCGGAGCCGCGATCCTGATGCTGGCGCCGATCCTGCTGCCCATTGCGCAGGCCTATGGCATCCACCCGATCCACTTCGGCGTCATCATGGTGGTCAATCTGGAGATCGGTTACCTCACGCCGCCCATCGGGTTGAACCTGATCGTGGCGATGACGGCCTTCAAGGAGGACTTCCTGCTGATCTGCCGGTCCGTCCTGCCGTTCATCGGCCTGATGCTGATCGTGCTCGCCATTGTCGTCTGGGTGCCGGAAGTCTCGCTGATCCTGCTGGACTGAAACGTCGGGTTCTCCGCTGTCCGGGCCGGACCTTCCGGTCCGCTGGTCAGATGATCTTCCTGTCCTTCAGGTCGGCCAGGGCCTCGGCGTCGAGGCCCAGCATCTCGCCGTAGACAGCATCATTGTCAGTGCCCGCCGCCCGACCGGGATGCCGGACGGAGCCTGGCCTGTTGCGGAACTTCGGCACCACGCCCTGCATGCGCACCGGGCCGAAGTCCGCGTCATCGACCGAGATCACCGCCTCCCGCGCCTGGAACTGTGGGTCATTGACGATCTGCTCCGCCGAGTAGATCGGTGCGAGCGTTCCGCCCTCGCGTTCGAAGGCTTCCAGGGCTTCCGCCAGGGTATGGGCGGCGAACCAGGCCGCGAACATGTCGTCCAGCAGGGTCTGGTGCCTGAAACGCTCCGCATTTGTCGTGAACCGTTCGTCCTCCAGCAGATCGGCCCGGCCGATGGCCCGTGCGTTTCCCTTGAAGGTCGCCTGGGTGCTGCCCGACAGGCTCACGTACTGGCCGTCGCTGGTGGCATAGACATTGGCAGGTGCGGAATAATGGCTGCGGTTGCCGGTGCGCTCCGGCGAGGTGCCGAGCTGGTCGTACTGGATGATCTGGTTGTCGAGCAGCCGGTAGGTCGCCTCGGTGAGGGACAGGTCGATCTCCTCCCCTTCCGTCGCACCGCTGCGCGCGCGTCCCAGCAGCGCCGTCAGCACCGAAACCGCACCGAACAGACCACCGATGGAGTCACCGATGGGATAGCCGTTGTGCATGGGGGAGCGATCCGGATCACCGGTCATGTAGGTCAGTCCGGACATCGCCTCGAAGATGCGTGCGAAACCGGGCTTGTGGGAATAGGGCCCATCCTGGCCGAACGCGGTGGTGTGCAGGATCACCAGCCCCTTGTTGGCGCCCCAGAGTGTCTCCCGATCCAGGCCCCAGCGGTCGAGGGTGCCGGGCCGGAAGTTCTCGATCAGGACATCGAATTCCGGCAGCATGCCCAGCAGCATGTCCCGCCCCTCCGGCGTCCGCAGGTCCAGGGTGATGAAGCGCTTGCCGCGATTGGCGACCTTCCACCAGAGTCCCTTGCCGTCCTTGAACGGGGGAAAGCCGCGCAATCCGTCGCCAGCGCCGGGCAGTTCGACCTTCACGACATCCGCGCCATAGTCGGCAAGCAGTGTCGCCGTCAGCGGCGCGGCGACGATGGTCGCAAGGTCCAGTACTTTCAGGCCTTCCAGTGGTCCGGGCATCAGTTTCTCCTCGCGCGCGGGTATCGGTCTCCCATGCGGGTGCTGATATCAGCTTGTCAGTGGGCTGGGTACTGTGGGGTGCGCATATCAGTTCCCGAGCAGATGCTCCTTTGCCTCGTTCAGCTTGGCTGCATACCAGGTGGCGCCGCCCTGGTCTGGGTGCGCCTTCTTCATCAGGCGTCGATGCGCCTGCCGCACATCCTCATCACTGGCATCTGCCGGGAGTTCCAGAATGGAGAGTGCCTCCGATCGGGTCATGCTGCCGCCGGATGAAGCCCTCCGGCTTCCCGCGCCAGTGTCCTGCTGTTGGCCCGGTCCCGCCTCCCGCCAGTCGGCACCGTGCACCCGGTCCAGATAGCTTTCGAGCAGGCGCGCGGCGTCCGGATCGCTGTGCTGCCACGACTGCCAGAGTGCTGTCAGCGTGGGCAGATCGAGTTCGGACAGCTTCTGTCCGGCGTGATCGCCTTTCAGGATCCGCCCGTCCATGTTGCCGCTGTCATGGTCCAGCGACATTTCCAGATGGGTGCTGCGCACCCTGGAGGCTCCACCGGAGGAAGGCTGGCGCTTGCCGCCCAGGCTGAAACCTCCGGGCAGGCCGTGCCAGCCCAGCCCCCGCGCCACCATGCCGAGACCAAAGAGCGCGACCGGTGCGCCGACAAAGAACAGGCCGCGAATCGAAAGGAACAGACCCGCGACGCCGAGCGCCAGCCCGCCGCCGATGCGAAGCCCCTGCGCGAGCTTGTGCGGGTCGGCGTCAAGCAAGGCCCTGCCGCCGATCAGCGCGGCAACCAGCAGAAAAGCTGCAAGGATCAGATAGCTCATGTCACGATCCCCCCGCGCCACGCCCGCGCCCCTGATTCATCGGACGCCCGTACAGATTTGATCATGTTTCACCATATAGGGATTGGAGCCGGTTCTTGACAGATGTGACCCCCATCCTCGCCCTCGACAGGGCCAAGAAACAGTTGCGCGCCCGGATACTGAAACAACGCCGCAAGGCGCATGCAGTCTGGCGGACGCGGGGTGTCCTGCGCAGTGCCATGGCGCTGCGCGCGGACTGGCGCGGGTGCAGGATCGCGGTCTTCGCGGGCTTCGGGACGGAGGTTGATCCGGACTGGCTGGTGCGCACGCTGACCCGTCGCGGGGCCATTGTCGGATTGCCGGTGGTCGTGGCACCGCGGGCGCCGCTGGTGTTTCGTCGCTTCGGACCCGGCATTCGTTTCGAGACTTCCGCCTTTGGCATCCGCGAGCCCGGACCACGCGTGCCGGCCATGCGGCCCGACATCGTGCTGATGCCGCTGGTGGGTATCGACAGGCGGGGCAGGCGGCTCGGCTATGGTGGTGGCTTCTATGACCGCACCATCCAGGACTGGCGCAACCATGGTCATCGCCCGTTGCTGGTTGGCATGGCCTACGAGACGCAGTACGTACCGGAGGTTCCGACCGGATCTCATGATCAGGTACTGGACATGCTGGTGACCGAGACCGCGATCAGGAGGTTCCGTTGAGACTTCTCTATCTGGGCGACATTGTTGGACGCAGCGGACGCGATGGTGTCCTGAAGCACCTGCCGGGCCTGATCGCCGGGCTGAAGACCGATTTCGTTGTCATCAACGGCGAGAATGCGGCGGGTGGCTTCGGCATCACGCCGAAGATCTGCGATGAGCTCTATGCTGCGGGTACGGACGTCATCGTCACCGGCAACCATGTCTGGGACAATCGGGAGATCATGCCCCACTTCCAGCGGGAGCCGAGGCTGATCCGGCCGGCAAACTTTCCGCCGGGTGCGCCGGGACGGGGTGTCGCCGTGTTCGATGCGCCGGGCGGCAAGCGGGTGGCGGTCATCCAGGTCATGGGCAGGGTCTTCATGGATGCGATGGACTGCCCCTTCCAGGCACTGGAGAAGGGCTTGCAGTCCAGCACGCTGGGACGATCGGTGCAGTTCGTAATGGTTGATGTTCATGCGGAAGCAACCAGCGAGAAGGCGGCCCTGGGCCACTTCGCGGACGGGCGGGCGACCATGGTGGTCGGCACCCATACCCATGCGCCGACGGCCGATCACCAGATCCTGCCGGGTGGCACGGCCTACATGTCCGACGTGGGCATGTGTGGCGATTATGATTCTGTCATCGGCATGGGCAAGGAAGAGCCCATCCGGCGGTTCCGCAACAAGACGCCGGGTGCCCGGTTCGAGCCTGCCCTGGGTGAGGCAACGGTCTGTGGCGTTCTGGTCGAAAGTGACGACCGGACCGGCCTGGCAACCTCGATCCAGCCAGTCAGGGTCGGCGGCAGGCTCAGTCAGATCATGCCGACAGCCGCCTGAAGGCGGAGCGGCAGATCGTCGAACAACCGTCAACCGAACATTAACCGTGTCATGGCAACCTTCGGGATGTGTGGACACGGAAGGGTGTCGGGGTGAGCGGCAACAAGATTCATTACGAGGTGCTGGGCCAGCGCGGAACGTCCTGGACGATCATCGCGGTTGTCGACGATCAGGAAGAGGCGCTGGAGACGGCGAAGGCGGCCCGCGCCAACTATCGCGCAGTCAAGGTGATGCGGGAACGGTTCGACGGCCAGTCCGGGACGTTCCGTTCCGGCCAGATATTCTCCTCCGGTGCCAAGGCACGTGTATCCAAATATGATTCCGATCCGGTTCCCGGCGTTTGCTGGAAGGTCGACGATTTCTATTCCTACGAAGGGCGGCGTTCGATCAACCGGTTGCTGCGCAGCGAGCTTGTGCGCTGGGGCCTTACCGCGACCGAGCTGATTCACTCCCTGGAATATGTGGAGCGCCTGCAGGATGACGGTACGGCCATGCAGCGCGCCGTGCAGCAGACTTCCATCGCCCAGGTCCGGGAGACCGGGCAGGGGGTGCAGGAACGCATCAAGCAGATCTATGACATCATCGACCGGGGCATCGTGGCGTTGCGCCGCGACCGTGAGCTGGCACAGCAACTGAAGATCGTCGACGGGAATCTGGATGCCCTTATCGCGGAAGTGGAACCGCGGGAGAGTCGCGGATATCTGCTCAATCTTGCGCTGGTCGATCACCTGGCCGACGCCCAGGGTTTCGGCGAGAAGCTTGAGCGGGTGCTGGGACCAATCCGTGCCGACCATCCCGACTGGGTGCATGAAGTCGCCGATACGTTCGCCGGAGAGCTGCTGCTGATCGGCAATGTCACTCAGCGACTGATCGGCGAGCGCGACACGCTGCAACAGGAGCTGTCAGCCACGGCAAAGCTTGCGCGCGGTCGGTTGCCGGCTGACGACACCGACGCCGGGCGGGAAGCCCATATCGTCAACCGGCTGATTGCAGCCGCCAAGATGCCCCACACGCGTCAGGCATTGGCGCAGTACCTCATCGACGAGCTGCGGGGCCGCCGCAAGCTGGTGGACGGCGATCTGCGCGCCGAGGCCGAGGCCACGAGAAACCTGGTGCGCGATCTCAAGACCGAGGATGGCGTCTGGCTGGGTGATACCCGGATGATGGAGGCGATCAGCAACCGCAACTCGCGCTGGCTGCATCCGGAGGCCGTGGCGGAATATCTGGTCGGGGCGGATGATGCCGACACGCGGGCCCTGCGGCTCATCGACCTGGAACCGAGCATCTTCGGCGCCGCCAACAAGCGCAAGCTTGCCGAGTTCCTGATGCCCGTCCTGACCTCACCACAGGCCGAACTGTTCTTCACCGATGATGCTCAGCCGATCTCCGAACAGATGAAGCGTCTTACATCCATCCAGACGCGCATTCTGGAGAGCGATCTGCAGGAAATGCACAAGCGTCAGCTCGTGGAGAAGCTGGACGATCTCTGCTTCCGGATGGTGCAGAAACGGAAATTGTTCAAGCGCCTGCTTTCCGGCAACAACAGCGTTGCCGACAAGTGTATCGGGCTGCTGAAGATGGTGCTGGAAGGCTATTTCACGCAGGGCAAGGCAGAGGATGAGGCGCGGACACTGATCCGCCGCCTGCTGCTGAAGCCGGAGTTTCGTGAGTCATTCTTTGCCGGTATCGACGACAGGGAAGAAAAGGTCTCGCGCTTCGAGACGCTGACCGTGATGCTGGCCAAGGCGGATATCGAATTCGCCCCGCGGACCGCCCCGTCCGAAAAGGCCGACGCATCGGCCTGAGTGCGGATGCGACGGCGGTCACGGAATGGTGGCCGCTGACCTGTCCGATCGGACAGGTGCGTTCTTCCGACTGACAGAAATAGGCTTTCGTCTGCAATTCAACTGCGGATGTGCCTGCCATGCCACGAAGTCTTCCAGCTGTTGCTTCATTTCTGCTGACTGTCCTGCCTCTGTTCTGCACGACCGCCCGTGCCGAGACTGTAAATATTGGTCCCGATGAAACCCGGTTCGAACATGAACTGTCGGCAGATGACCGGACGGCGGTCTTCGTGGTTGACCGGCTCTGCTACGGCTCGAATGCGCCGACGATCACCAGTCGGCATGTCATCCGCTTCTACAATGCGGCTGTCGCCGGTTTCGTGCCGCGCGTCGACAGCGATGAACCCGAATGGATCGGGCACAGGGTCGCGCGCATCCGTGAGGCCTTCGGCAATGCCGCGCGCCTGCTGCCGCGCAGGATCAACCTTGCAAGCGGAAGCGACCTGCGCGCCCTGGCGGCGGCGGAAGTGGAACTTGGTTCGCGCACGATAGAGAATGTCTTCCCCCCTGCGCGTCGCCGACCCGAAGGCAACACGTTCGTTGTCCGGGTCCCGGGGCCGGGATCGACTCGATCCGTCGCGGTGCGCGGCTGCTACAGGGAAGACGATCTGAAGGAGATCCTGCGGCTCCGCCGTGAGGCGGCCGAGCGCCTCATCGCCGTGGCGGGAGGGCAGGGCTGATGCGTGTGGGGCGGCAATGGGAGTTGCAGCCGCGGCTCTGGCCGGGCCTGAGAGCCCTGCTGCTGGGCCTTGTGGTCCTGTCTGGACTGGCCGCGGCGCCTGGAGCGGCGCGCGCGCAGGACGGCGGTCAGACCTGCACCGGTGATCTGGCGACCCTGCGTGCGGAGATCGATGCCCGTCGGCAGCGTCTGGCACAGAGCTGTGCACCCGCCGTCGAGCTGATGCAATCGCTTCTGGTGGCGAAGCAGCGCTATTCCAGGGCGCTGGTCTCGGCCAGCCAGTTTCGCCGGAACCGGCTGTCGCGCATCTTCATCGAGGACCTGATACCGCTGCAAGACCTGGCCAAGGCCCATCAGGACATTGCGCTGGAAGCGGCGGCGGCGAAGGTGCTGCTGGACAGGGAAACCGCCGAACTGGTCAGGAACAGTCGCGCGGGCAAGGCCAGTGCGGCATCCATGTTCGGTATCCCGGTGCGGGCCATGAGCTTCGATCCCGCAGAGATCCCGAAGATCAACGCCCTGCGGCAGCGCCATGACGCGAACTATCTGGCGATGGAGGATTTCACCAGGGCCTATGCGCCGCGTGCGCGTGAGCAGATCGTGAAGACCAACGTCGAGCTGGAGGAACGGCGTGCCGAGCTCGGCACGCTGAGCAAGGCGCAGGCCGGATTGCAGGCGGACCTGCGGCGCATGTTCGACAGTCGTGATTTCGAGCATTGCCTGGGCGTGCCCGCGATTGGTGAAAGCGAGGGCGCGCAGTCGGTTGTTGGCGGCGCGGCACCGGACATCAATCTTGCGTTCGCGAACATCGGACAGGAACCACGCGGCGTTGCCTTCAGCACAATCCCCGGGGTCGAGCCCGAGGTCGTGCCGCTGAGCAGGGTGCTGGCATCGATCACACTTCTGCCTGATCCGCCGCCGCCGGCGAAACTGCCGGAAGAACTGGCCTTCAAGCGTGATGGCGTGCGGATCCTGGGCGACTTCAACGAAGTGAAGGCGGTGCAGGACGAAGCCAATCGTCAGCTTGCCAATGCAGCGCTGCTGGACGCGACAGTTGGTAATTTCCTGCGCATTCCCGGATATCTTGGCGACCTCGGCACCAAGATCGTCAGCGGCGCGGCGGACGCGATCTACCGCCCCTTTGTCGAGAATTTCACGGATGAGTCCCAGGGCATCCTGAGCGCGACGTTCAGTACCGCCGGGCAGATCGGTTTCGAAGCGCTCGAGGGCGTGACCCGATCAATGGCCAATCTCATGGGGGACGCGCTTGACGTCCTCTCACCCAATGGGTTGCTGGTCCAGCGCGAGACGGAAGAGGCCAACCGGAGCGCCCGGCAGAACAATCTGTTCCGGGCCGCCGTGACGGTTGGAAATTCGTTCCTGTCAGACGTGGGCGCATCGTTCAACGTGCCCGACGGGTTGGTCGATGATCTCGGCAATCCGCTTGCGCCGCCCGGCGCAAACGCGACGGCGGAACAGGTCGAGGCTTTCATCAAGGCGACCGAACGGCGGGAGCAGGTCTTCGCGGACGCCATCGCTCTCGCGAAGGAGCGGGAGAAGGCGGCTGCCGTGCTGGAAGCCCGCGCTTTCGATGCCCTGAATGTCCTGGGGGCGAAAGGCTCTGTCGTCAATGTGGCGCGGGTCACGACAAGATTGAAACGGGCGCTGACCGACACGGTCCGGGATGTGCAGACCAACCTGAGGATCGCCGACACGCTGGACGCGGTGGAGCGTCTGCGCAACGAGCGCCAGACACCGGAAGTGCTGGCCGAGATCGAGAACCTGCGCCGCGAGTTGAAGCAGCGCCAGACCGCACGCCAGGATGGCGGGGCCACGCGGGAGGTGATCAACGCGGCACTGCAGAAGGCCGAGGACGCGAAAATCGGGCAGGAGGTGATCGACAATTCGATCAGTAACCTGCTGGAGCAGCAGAAGCGTCAGGCCAGCTCGAAGAGGGACTTCCAGCAGCAGGGGATCGTTGCCGACGATTCCGGTGTCATCGTGCCTGTCGGCCAGAAACTCGGAACCGGAGGCATCAAGGATGTCTTTGACGGCAGTGACCCGGGCGTGGTGGTGCAGAAGTTCAAGACCGAAGGCGACGGTGCCGTGCTGCGCGACATCGAGGCCGGGCGTCGGCTGCAGGAACTGGGTATCCGCACCACGAAGGATGTGCCGCTGAAGGACGCCTTCGGGGAGCCGGTGCTGGACGCGAACGGCAACCCGGTTCTGGTGGTCTTCGACGAGAATGGGCAGGCGATCAAGCAGAGCGAGCGCATCGACAGCAGCAAGGAACTCGCCGTCCAGATCAAGAAGAACAAGGATGGCCGCCTGACGGATGAACAGTTCGCCGCGGCGGTGGAGGCAGCCAACAAGGCCGTGGACAATCGCCATGTCCTGATCGACTTCAAGCCGCCCAACGTCGGGCTGGAGCTGGATGACGCGGGACGGCTGACCATCAATGCCTTCGACCGGGATGGTGTCATCAATCTGGATGAAGTGATCCAGAACCGGCGCAACAATCCCGACCTGATCGAGGAGGGCGGTACGGCAGAGGTCATGGACCTCTTCGGCGAGAAGTTCGACCTCAGCACGGTCGAGGGCGCCCGCAAGATCCAGAGCATCATCATCGATGGCGTGCTGCCCTGTTGTCCCATTGCGGCCCAGGTGACGAACTTCAAGGACGCGATCAGTCCCTTCGCGCTGTTCCAGAAGCTGGACACCCCGAATTTCCGTGCGGCCGGCACCACCGGCGCGACGTTCGAGGGGATCCGGCCGCTGAAGGATGGCAAGCCGAAGAACTTCTTCGAGACGCAGGCTGACGAGGCGGCGCGGGCGCTCGACGAGGCGCGGGATGCGCGCGTCCTGAAGGAATCCCGTGCCCAGGTCCGGGGAACGGCGGATGACGCGGCGGTGCGGGAGGCGGAGACGATCATCGCGGCCTCCAGGATCATCCAGGATGAGGCGAACGTGGCGCAGCAACTGGCCGCCAGGGTCGAGGCGCTGAAGGAGACCGCCCGGTCCGCCAACCGGCTCTCCGAGGGCGCGGAAGAAGATGGTGACGACACCGGGAACGGTTCACGGCAACAGGGGCGCAGGGGCGGCGGCAAGGCCAGTGGCGAGAAGCTGCCGCCACCCGAGATTCCCGACACGCTGTTGAGCGATCTGATCGACGAAACCGAGGAGGAGCGGCGGGAGCGTCTGGCCCGGACCCAGGCCGGTTCGGAACTGGAGAAGCAGGCAGGCCGCGATGTGGTCAGGTCCGGTGTCGCCGACGATGCGCCCACCGACGGCTTTCCGGAGGGCAAGTGATGCACATGGCCATGAAACGGTTCTCCATCCTCATCCCGCTTCTTCTGGTGATATTCGCCGCCAGCGTTCAGGCGCAGGACAGGTCGGATGAGCAACCGCTGCGCATCCGCGATCTGCTGCAGACGTTCGTGGACACCAACGTCGCGACATACAAGGCAGAGACTTCGCGCCTGTCGGAGCGGCTCGCCGGAACGGTCTGCGCCGTTGGCGCCGGGGGGCTGGAGCCGCTGGCATTGCCGGAGCCCTCGGTGCTGGAACTGACCGCATTCATTCCCCCGCGCCGGTCGGATGTGCTGCGCGGCGACGAGCATATCGATGCGAATTCGGTACGGGTCATCTATGGCCATGGCGGTGGCGTGCCCCGGCAGATCGCGGTGGATCAGGAAACAGCCGACGTGATGGACATGCACCATGGCATCCCGGTGCAGGTGACGGCTGTTGCCTTCCGGGTCCGGGAGGGAGAATGCTCCCTCACGCGGACCCGAAACACCAACAATGGTGCGCGCGAGACAATCATCCAGAAGAAGCGGATCTCCGTCCGGAGCGACAGTCGCCAGGTGGACATCACCGATCAGCTTGGCGGGCGTCTGCGTGTTTCCGGCGCATTCGGCTTTGATCGGCAGCGCCACCATCTGACTGTCGGCCAGGCCGGCACGTTCAACCTGCCCACGATCACGGGCAAGGGCGCACGCTTTGACGTGGTCCGCTGCGATGGCGGCGACCGGCGGGTGCTGGCGGGCGATGATGCCGATCTGAATATCGCCTACCCGACGGGCTCGCCGGAACGCACGGTCGAGGCCCTGGGGCTGAAGGCCGTGCTGCTGGGCACCGACGAACAGCGCGCGCGACGGCACCTGATCACGGGTCCGGGTGCGCAGCGCGACACGCTGCAACTGAGCCTCATCGCCAATCTGATCGGCGACGGGCGGGAGATATTCACCCGAGTCAGACGACCGGAGGCGGTCGAGGTGGCCTTGCGGCGTGGTCCGGTGGGCATGGTGGGGACGCGCGAAACCATCGCCGTTTCCGGGACGGGAGAGGTCGGTACGGCGGAGATCGCGGTATCGCCCACCGGGTCCACAGCCGGATCACTTGTGGACGTGCTGGAACTCACCCTCAGCCGTGCGCGCATATCGGTGCCCGACAGGCGCCCCTTCGCCGACGAGCCACTGGTGGCGGAACTGCTGATCGACGGCCCCTTGCCTGCGCAGTCCGGCATGACGGTCGAATGGCGGGCCCTGATCGGCGCGCGCGAGTACGCGGGCGGAAGTCTGCCGGCTCCGGCAGGCGGGACGGCGCTGCCGCTTCCCGTCACTGCGCCCCCCATGGCCGAGATTGTCCGGGCACAGGGAATCAACGTCACGCTGGAGGTCGAGGTCCGGCGCGGCGCGAATACCCTCTTCGAGGCGGCGGAGAGCATCCTGTTCCGCCCGCCGCCTGTTGTCGGTGTCGATCTGGTGGGTCGGCGCGCAGGCGTTTCCGGTGCCTTCGTCAGTGGCCCCCACGACCTGTTCCGCATCGAGGACGCGGAGGGAATAGAGATCCGTCTCGACGTCCGGTTCCGGGATGGCAGCCGCCGGTCCTTTGCCCCGGCTGTGGCCACGGCCTTCGGTATCCAGCAGTCGCAGGGCGGTGGCCTGCTGATGGCAGAGGGCAGGCAATCGGCGGCCATCGTCCGGCCGAGGTTGCTGGAGGAACAGACGTCCGCCGCGCTGCGCCCGTTCCTGCGCAGCAGCGCCGCCGGTTCCACCAACCTGTCTCCGGTTCCCGGCATACCACTCGTGCAGGGTGATGCGACTGTCTTCACGCTGAACGACGCCCTGCTGGTGATCGACAATCTGGGTGCCAACGGCTTTGTCTGGCGGTTGCTGGTGGAAGGCGAGGCGGACATGAGCCGCTATATCGCGCGCTACGCCACTTCCGGTGGCGATATCGATGCGACGTTCGACAGGGATGGGGATGGCTGGATTGCCAGCCGACAGGTCTCCGCCGCCACAGCCATCCGCCATGTGGCCATCGTCGATGCGGAGGGCCGGGAGGTGGCGCGCATCAACCAGTCGCAGGTCAGGGCGATCACGCCGCGTGTCAGCCTGGAGGTGCCGGAAATCTATCGCCAGGGTGTCTCCCATCCGGTCACGGCCAGCATCGCCGGAATCAGTGGTCTCACCCCGTTCGACCTGGCCTGTCAGTGGTCGCTGGAGGCCGGGTTCGGACGGATCGCTTTCGGATCAACCCGCCTGACCCCCATCGGAGACGGCTTCGCAACCTGCGCCAACGCGGTGGAGATGGACATCAACGAGGCGACACTGGGCCAGTTCCCGACACTGGACGTCAGGCTTGTACGGGTCTCGGGGGAGGGACAGTGATGCGCCATCAAGCGCCAACACGCGCGCTTGCAGTCGTCGGCCTGTTGCTGGGTCTGGCCGTCGGCGGTGCCGGGGCCGGGGCTGTGGACCTGAGTGGCGACAGCCGCAATGACAGCCCGATCCTGCCAACGGATGACCAGTTCAACACCCTCAGCCGTGACGAGGTGCAGCAGATCCTCAACAAGCTCAACGTGGTGCCGCCGCCGGACGCAAATACCAAGACCGAACTGCGGCGCGTGATCACGAAGGTGGAACTGTTCCGCATCGACCCGAAGAACGGCAACAACCCGTTCAATACCGAGGACCCGATCGACAATGCGACCGTGAACGGCATCGTGCAGCAGGTCGCGGTCGATGACCTGAACGACAACGACGATGGCAACAACAACAACGGTGCCGGACTGGACGCCTGCATCGGCCAGACGGTGCAGGGCCAGCTCTCGCCGACCGCGCCGCCGGACCTGCGCTTCGTCAACATGGTGGTCGATCCGGTCACGCTGGACTGCCAGGTCTTCGGTGGTCAGAGCGTCGATGGCGCGTTCCTGATCTTTCAGTACAGCCCCGGTGCCCTGGACCTGACGGTGCAGGGGGACGAGACCGTCTCGATCTTCGCCGATGCCACCGTGCCGGTCTGGCGGATCATCGATCCGGCAGGCGGGTTCGTCTTCATCGACCCGTTCGTGGCCGCGCAGACGGTACGCATCGTGTTGCAGGCCAACAACGGCGTGATCGTGGAAGGCACATTCACGCTTACCCCCATCGGGTTCACCGAGTTCTCCGTGACGGTCGTCAATCTGGTGGTGCAGTGATGCAGAGACTGGCCCCATTCATCATCCTGGGCGGCCTGCTGGCCTCGCCCGCTTCTGCTCAGGACATTCGCGGGTTTCGCGCCATTGCCACACCGGAGGCGACACCGGAGGGCACGGTGCCGGTCGAGACACCGCAGGTCATCGATGCCCAGGCCGCGAAGGCGGCGGCAGAGGATGTGATGGCTGCCTGGGCGGACGGTCAACTGGATGACGTGCTCGCACCGGATTTCCAGGATCGCCAGCGGCTGCTCGATTCCATGATCGAGGATGTGCCGCAGGATGCGGAGATCAGGGTGCTGGGCATTCGCGGCGTCCAGACGGTGCAGCAGTTTCAGGGCACGGGGGCGAGCGGTCGGACGGAGATCACTTCCATCGTCTCGCTGACCGCCGACACGCAGATCGAGTTCAATGATCCGGCGCGTGGGTTCCGCCAGTTGCGCGGCCAGAACGAGTTCTTCCTGCGCATTACCGAGGAACTGGCGGAGTGAGGCAGCAACGCTACAGCGCCTGGATGCTGCTCTCCTTGGCGACTGCAGCCCTGTTTCCGCTCGGCAGCGGCGCACAGGAAGTCCTGCGCGACTGGCAGATCGGCGGCAGCCTGACGGCGGCGCTGGAAGGCTATTCCGACGCAGGCGATCCGGCGCAGAGTCCGTTCGCGGAGCGCACGACCTTCGGCTTCATGGAGGCTGACCTGAACCTGTCGCGCCAGATCTCGCCGTTCGAGCGGTTCGGCGGACAGTTCTTCGGCGTGCTGGTGGACAATCCCTTCCGCAGCAACTTCGATGGCTTCGTGGCTGAGCGCGCGAAGGCGGAGTGGGAGAAGGGCGACGGCGCGGTGCCGTTCAGGCTGCAGGCCGGTGACATTTTCGCGCTGACCACCGCACGCACGTCCCAGCGCAGCCTGAAGGGGATGCAGCTGGAGGTGCAGCCCCGCATCGGCATCCTGCCCGGCTGGCAGCATTCGATCATCGGGTTCTGGGGCATCAATCAGGCGACCTACCGTCAGGTGGATTTCAACGATGACCAGACGATCGGGGCGTCGTGGCTGATGAGCCAGGGTCGGGGCGGCAACCTGGCCTTCAATATGGTCACCAACCTGCTGGATGCAGGTGCCAACAATGTGGCGGTGGAGCGGGTTCAGACCGTCGGCAGCGTCGCCGCGGACCGTGCATTCGATCTGCGGGGGCAATCGCTGGAGTGGAAGGGGGAGGTCGGTTTCCTGTTCGGCGACGATCCTGCCGGCAACCGGCCCGACGATACCGGGGCCGGCCTGTTCACCGAGATCCGGGGGCGGGACCAGTCCATGCCGCTGGACTACAGCGTCAGGTTCGATCAGTTCGACAGTGATTACCGTCCGAACGGTGCGGCGGTGTCCGCAGGTCGGCGCAGCCTGTCGGGCAACGCAGGCTGGCGTTTCGATACCGGGCTGGCATTGCGCGGGCGGGCACGATGGGATCGTGACGGCTTCGGTCGCGCCAACCACACGGACACCATCAGTTCCGGCCTCAATCTGGCTGGCCCGCTGGATGCGGGCCTCGGCACGGTGCTGAATGGCACCTTCGATGCCTCGGTCATCCGGACGGCGAACGTGGCGGGTACGGTCCGGACAACGACACATGCGGCGTCCGCCAACCTGTCGGCACCCCTGCCGAACGATCTGTTCGGTCGTGTCGGCTATCAGGTGCAGGCGATCCGTGCGCTGAATGCGGAACCGACCCTGTCAGGCACCGCGACCGTCGGTGTCGACAGAAGCTTCGCCTTCGCCGATGTGGTCGGCACCCTGTCCCCCAGCCTGTCGTGGCGTCGCACCAATGGCGGCAATGCGGAAGGTGACGAGCTGATCCTGGGGCTGGGCGCAAGTGTCGAACGGGGGGCGCTCTCGGCGCGCGGCAATTACCGGTTCGCGAAGCAGATCCGCGAGACCGCGGGGGCCGATACCGTGACCAACAGCGTCAATGCCAGCCTCAACTGGCAACAGGGCCGCCATGCCTTCACGCTGGAGGCGGATTTCAGTGTCACGGCCAGAGAGGCGGCGCAGGCAAGCCAGCCGCTGAAGCTGGCCGCGCGCTACACTTTCAGCTTCGACAAGGCGCCGGGAAGCGGGCTGTTCGATCCCCCGCAGGCGGCGCAGCAGGGCTTCGCCGCCGTCGAGGTGCCGCAGCAGAGCGGTGTCTTCGACCTTGCCGCACTGGCCCCCAACAGTTCCCTGCAGGCGGTCTTGCAGAGCCTGACCGATGCGGGCCTGCGCGGCGGCCAGGCGCAGGCGGATGGTCTGATCGTCTATGAAACGCCTGTTCTGGCCAATGTTGCACTGCGCCAGCGTCTCGCCCTGCTGCACAAGGGCGCGCGGTTCCGCAAGGCTGCCCTGATCATCGATCCATCGAACCCCGCCGACGCGACCGGCCTGCAGAACGACTTCCAGACGGTGCTAGAAGAACTGGTCGCCGCCTATGGTGCGCCGTCCGGCACCTTCGAGAGGGGCGACTTCGCCGGTGATGTCGTGCAGGCCATTGATGATGGTGACCTGATCCGCATTGTCGAATGGCGCACGGCGTCCGGAACGCTCCGCCTTGGCATCCCGCGCCGGCTGGATCGCCAAGTCCGGATCGAGGTGCATCACGCCCGCAGTTTCCGACCGCCCACGATCACTCTGTGGGGTCTGGACGCCGTGAACTGAGGGTATCGCATGACAGTGCGGCATGGCGCAATGCACGAAAAACAGGCATTTATGATTGATTATAAAAAATGCCCTTAATTTGACCATATGCAAGAAATATGGGCCGTCCCATGCCTCGCAACGGCTTTCTGGGCGCTCACAGACATGAGGTATTGCGTTGTAATCAAAGGAGAAAAATAAAAGTCGCTGAAATTTTGGGCGCTGGCACATCTCTTGGAATTGTAACCGGGACAATCTGGTCGTTTACAGGAGGTGGTTACGACAATGTTTGGATTTGGGAGGGTGAAAGCCCTGGCAGCAGTGAGTGCTCTGGCGATCGGTCTGACGACCGGTGCGGCGCAGGCAGCAGATACGATCAAGGTCGGTATCCTGCATTCCCTGTCGGGCACGATGGCGATCAGCGAGACGACCCTGAAGGACGTCATGCTGATGCTGATCGACGACCAGAACAAGAAGGGTGGTCTGCTGGGCAAGCAGCTGGAGGCCGTCGTGGTCGATCCGGCGTCCAACTGGCCGCTGTTCGCCGAAAAGGCGCGGGAGCTGATCGAGGTCAATGGCACGTCGGTCGTCTTCGGTTGCTGGACCAGCGTGTCGCGCAAGTCGGTGCTGCCGGTGTTCGAGGAACTGAACAGCATGCTGTTCTACCCCGTGCAGTACGAAGGTGAGGAAAGCAGCCGCAACGTGTTCTACACCGGTGCTGCGCCGAACCAGCAGGCGATCCCGGCAGTGGATTACCTGATGAAGACCGAAAGCGTGAAGCGCTGGGTGCTGGCCGGTACGGACTATGTCTATCCGCGCACGACCAACAAGATCCTGGAATCCTACCTGAAGGCCAAGGGCGTTCCGGCTGAGGACATCATGATCAACTACACGCCGTTCGGTCATTCCGACTGGCAGACCATCGTGGCCGACATCAAGAAGTTCGGCTCCGCTGGCAAGAAGACTGCCGTGGTCTCCACCATCAACGGTGACGCCAACGTTCCATTCTACAAGGAACTCGGCAACCAGGGCATCAAGGCCGAAGACATTCCGGTCGTCGCCTTCTCCGTTGGTGAGGAAGAACTGGCTGGTATCGACACCGGCCCGCTGGTCGGTCATCTGGCCGCGTGGAACTACTTCATGAGCATCGACACGCCGGAGAACGACGCGTTCATCGACAAGTGGCACGCGTTCATCGGCAACGAGGACCGTGTGACCAACGATCCGATGGAAGCGCACTACATCGGCTTCAAGATGTGGGTGCAGGCAGTGCAGCAGGCCGGCACGACCGACGTCGATGCCGTGCGTCAGGCCATGTACGGCCAGACCGTTCCGAACCTGACCGGCGGTATCGCGGTGATGAACACCAACCACCACCTGTCGAAGCCGGTCGTGATCGGCGAGATCCAGGATGATGGCCAGATCCAGACGGTCTGGTCCACGGATGGTGTCGTCGTTGGCGATGCCTGGTCCGATTTCATCCCCGAAAGCGCCAAGCTGACGGCGGACTGGACCTACCCGTGGGTGTGCGGCGGCTGCGAAAAGCCGATGTACTGATCCACGTGATCTGACGGAAGGGGTGGCGGCTGCCGGGTTCTGCCGAGCCGGCCGGTCGCCACCCCGACCATCTGAACGAATACCTGCGAAGATCCTACCCCCAGTTTCTCCATTGCCAACAAGCGAGTCCGGCGCATGATTGCCCGTCTTCTCGCCCTGATGATCGCGCTCTGCTGTGGCCTGCCGGCTCTTGCAGCGGACCCGGATGATCTGCCAGGGCTTATCGAACAGCTTCATACGCGCGACTACGCAGCGATGGAGCAGACCGTGAACACCATCGCCGCCACAGGTGACCCGCGTGCGGTGGCCGTCCTTCAGGCCCTGACCGATGGTGATCTCTATTACCGGAAATCCGACGACAAGGTCTTCATTGCCCGCAAGGCCGAATCCGGGAACGACCTGCTTGACCCGCTGACCGGGGAGTTCGTCGAGAACGTCGGCAGACGGGACGCCCGCAAGATCGGGATCAACAACAGCATGCGACGGGCGCTGCGCGGCGCCCTGGGCAGTCTGACGCTGCTGTCGCCGGATCCGGCTGTCCGCGCCGCCGCCGCCCAGTCCCTGTTCAAGAGCCCGGACCCGGAAGCGGTCGAAGCGCTGGGGCAGGCGATTGCCGCCGAGAAGGTCGACAGCATCCGCACGGCGATGGAGGAGGCGCAGGCGGCGTCCGTCCTGCTTTCCGACAGTGATGACGCCAGCAAGATCACGGCCATCCAGTCTCTCGCCGACCGGGGCGGGCGCGACGCGCTCTCGCTTCTGAAGGGCATACCGGACAGCGCGACGACGCCCGTGAAGGCTGCCGCTGCCGCAGGCGTCGAAAGCATCGAGGCGGCACTGGCGCTCTGGTCTACCGCGCAGAACATCTACTACGGCATCAGCCTCGGCTCGGTCCTGCTGATGGCGGCGATTGGCCTGGCGATCACCTTCGGTGTCATGGGGGTCATCAACATGGCCCATGGCGAGATGGTGATGCTCGGCGCCTACACGACCTATGTGGTGCAGGAAATCATCCGCAACAACGCACCGGGCATGTTCGAGTTCTCCCTGGCCATCGCGGTGCCGCTGGCCTTCCTTGTCTCGGGTTCCATCGGTGTCCTGATCGAGCGGACCGTCATCCGCTATCTCTACGGACGTGCGCTGGAAACCCTGCTCGCCACCTGGGGTGTCAGCCTGATCATCCAGCAGCTTGTCCGCTCCATCTTCGGGCCGACGAACAAGGAAGTCGGCAACCCTGACTTCATGTCCGGTGCGGTACAGCTGGGCGAGATGACGCTGACCTACAACCGCATCTGGATCATCGTCTTCGCGCTGGTGGTGCTGGCCATGCTGATGCTGGTGCTGAAACGCACGCCGCTGGGGCTGCAGATGCGGGCGGTGACGCAGAACCGCCGCATGGCAGGCGCCATGGGCATTCGTACCGACCGCGTCGATGCACTCACCTTCGGGCTGGGTTCCGGCATCGCCGGCATGGCGGGCGTGGCGCTGAGCCAGATCGACAACGTCAGTCCCAACCTCGGCCAGTCCTACATCATCGACAGTTTCATGGTGGTCGTCTTCGGCGGAGTCGGGAACCTGTGGGGCACGCTCGTGGGCGCGCTCAGTCTGGGTATCGCGAACAAGTTCCTTGAGCCCTATGCCGGGGCGGTACTGGCCAAGATTCTGGTGCTGGTGGCCATCATCCTGTTCATCCAGAAGCGTCCGCGCGGCCTGTTCGCGCTGAAGGGCCGGGCGGTGGAGTCATGATCATGCGTGGTCTCGTCTTCCGTGCCTTCGACCGTGGCGGCATGATCTTCCTCGGCATCCTGTTCGGGCTGATCCTGTTGCTGGCGCTCTCCAATCTGCTGCTGCCGGCCGGGCATACGCTGCATGCGCCGACCTATCTGGTCAGCCTGATCGGCAAGTATCTGACCTATGCCCTGCTGGCGCTGTCGGTGGATCTGATCTGGGGTTTCTGCGGCATTCTCAGCCTGGGACACGGCGCGTTCTTTGCTCTCGGCGGCTATGCCATGGGCATGTACCTGATGCGCCAGATCGGCGACCGGGGCGTCTACGGCAATCCGGAACTGCCTGATTTCATGGTGTTCCTGAACTATTCGGAACTGCCCTGGTACTGGCATGGCTTCGACATGTTCTGGTTCGCGGCGATCATGATCGTCTTCGTGCCGGGCCTGCTGGCCTTCATCTTCGGCTGGTTCGCGTTCCGCAGCCGGGTCACGGGCGTCTATCTGTCGATCATCACGCAGGCCATGACCTATGCGCTGATGCTGGCCTTCTTCCGCAACAACATGGGGTTCGGCGGCAACAACGGTCTGACGGACTTCAAGGATCTGCTCGGTTTCGACCTGCAGAACGACGGGACACGGATCGGGCTGCTGATCGCCTCGGCGCTGGCCCTCGGCCTCGGGTTCCTGATCTGCAAGGCGGTCACGCGCTCGAAGTACGGCAAGGTCATCACCGCGATCCGTGATGCGGAGTCCCGGACCCGGTTCCTCGGCTATCGGGTGGACCGCTACAAGCTGGCCGTCTTCACGCTCTCGGCCTGCATGGCCGGTGTCGCCGGGGCGCTCTATGTGCCGCAGGTCGGCATCATCAACCCCAGCGAGTTCACGCCAGCGAACTCCATCGAGGTCGTGGTCTGGGTCGCCGTTGGTGGTCGTGGCACGCTCTATGGTGCTGTCATCGGGGCGATCCTGGTGAACTATGCCAAGACGTATCTGACCGGTGCATTGCCGGAGATCTGGCTGTTCGCGCTGGGCGGGCTGTTCGTCTTTGTCACCCTGTTCCTGCCGCGTGGCATCGTCGGTGCCATCAACGGCAGCGGGGACGGCGGGCCGTCGCCCATAATGACGAAGATCAGGAACTGGCGTGAAGCCCGCGACATGGAGGGCCGGTCATGAACCCGTCGCTGAATATCTCCATGGCCGACAGCATCCTGTATCTGGATGGTGTCAACGTCTCCTTCGATGGCTTTCGGGCGCTGAACGACCTTTCGCTGGTGCTCGATGCGGGCGAAATGCGCGCGATCATCGGCCCCAACGGGGCGGGCAAGACCACGATGATGGACATCATCACCGGCAAGACCCGGCCCGACTCCGGTCAGGTGGTCTTCGAAGGCAGTGTCGACCTCACCAGGCATGACGAGGCGGCAATCGCCGAGCTCGGGATCGGACGCAAGTTCCAGAAACCGACGGTCTTCGAGACCCAGACCGTGCACGACAATCTGGAACTGGCGCTGAAGGCGGACCGTTCGGTGCGTTCAAGCCTGCTCTGGATGCTCTCGAACGAGGCCAGCCGACGGATCGACGAGATCCTGGGGATCACCCGCCTGGGCGATCATGCCAACGAGATCGCCGGATCGCTCAGCCACGGACAGAAGCAGTGGCTGGAGATCGGGATGCTGCTGGCCCAGGACCCGAAGCTGCTGCTGGTGGACGAACCGGCGGCTGGCATGACCGATGACGAAACCGCCGAAACCGCACGCCTGCTGAAGGAGATCGCGGAGAACCACTCGGTGGTGGTTGTCGAACATGACATGACCTTCGTCCGCGATCTCGGCGTCAAGGTGACGGTGCTGCACGAAGGCTCCGTCCTGGCCGAGGGATCGCTGGATACGGTCAGCGCCGACAAGCGCGTCATCGAAGTCTATCTGGGGCGCTGAACCATGCTGGAAGTGAACGAAATCAACCTCTCCTATGGTGCCTCCCAGGCACTGTGGGGTGTTTCACTCACCGCGGAACCGGGCAAGGTCACCTGCCTGATGGGCCGCAACGGCGTCGGCAAGACCTCCACACTGCGTGCCATCGTCGGACAGCAGGGCATCATGTCCGGCAACATCGCGCTGGACGGCAAGCCGGTTGACCGGATGCGACCGTTCGAGCGGGCGCGGGAAGGCATTGCCTTCGTGCCGCAGGGGCGGGAGATCTTCCCCCTGCTGACCGTGCGGGAGAATCTGGAGACCGGCTATGCCTGCCTGAAGGCCTCGGAGCGGCACGTGTCGGAGGAACTGTTCGACCTGTTTCCCGTGCTGAAGGACATGCTGGGGCGGCGCGGCGGCGACCTTTCGGGTGGACAGCAGCAACAGCTAGCCATTGCCCGGGCGCTGGTCACCCGTCCCCGCGTGCTGCTGCTGGACGAGCCGACCGAGGGCATTCAGCCGTCGATCATCCAGGACATCGGCCGGGTCATCAGCCTGCTGCGGGACCGGGGTGACATGGCGATTCTGCTGGTCGAGCAGTATTTCGAGTTTGCAAAGGAGCTCGCCGACACGTTCCATGTCATGGATCGGGGCGAAATCGTGCTCTCCGGCAAGGCTGATGAGATGAATGAGGATGATGTCAGAGCCCATCTCACGGTCTGAAACGGTCGAACCGGCGCCCACGGCAGGCCGCGCCGGTCCGCCCCGGTCGGTCGGCGTGGCCCGTGTCGCCTTCCTGGGGGTGGGCACGCGGACGGCGCTGGCCGACCTCCATCAACAGGGCTGCATGAAGGCCCGTCTGCCCAACTGCTATTCAGGCGACCCGAAGACGGCGGTGCTGATCAATACCGCCGGGGGTCTGACCGGCGGTGATGATGTGTCGACCGACGTGGCCTGGCATGGCTCCGCGGTTGCCTGCGTCAGCACCCAGGCGGCGGAACGGGTCTACCGCAGCTCCGGTGGTGAGGCGCGGGTGCGCAACCGGCTGACGGTGTCGAAGGACGCGCGGGCGGAATGGCTGCCACAGGAAACGATTCTGTTCGACGGCGGACGGATGAACCGCAGCACCGATGTCGATCTGGCGGATGGCGCGCGGTTCCTGGCTGCCGAAACCGTTGTTCTGGGCCGCAAGGCCATGGGCGAGACGGTAAGGGAAGGGCTGGTGCGCGATCACTGGCGGGTGCGGCGTGAAGGGCGGCTGATCCTGCACGACGCCTTCGAGATTGGCGCGGCTATCAGTGAACAGCGGCTGCGGCCCGCACTGCTGGGCGGCGCGGAGTCCTGGGCCAGCCTGATCCTGCAGGCCCCGGCAGGGATGACGGAGACACTGCTGGGGCTGATCCGGGACCTGGGCGGTGTACGCGCCGGGGCCACGCTGCGGCAGGGCCTGGTGCTGGGCCGCATCCTGGCGGCGGATGGCGACAGCATGCGCGGCATTCTTGCCCGTTTGCTCCCGGCCCTGCGGCACGCAATCATGGGGCATCCGGAACGGCTGCCCGCGGTATTCCGAATCTAGGCGTTCCACGACGACGCGAAGGGGAGACGACAGACATGAACCTGACACCGAGGGAGAAGGACAAGCTGCTCATCTCCGTGGCCGCCATGGTGGCCCGGCGGCGGCTGGAACGCGGCGTGAAGCTGAACTATCCGGAAGCCATCGCCCTGATTTCCGACTTCGTGGTGGAGGGCGCGCGGGATGGCCGCTCCGTGGCCGACCTGATGTCGGCGGGTGCTACCGTCATCAGCCGCGATCAGGTCATGGAAGGCATCGCGGAGATGATCCATGACGTGCAGGTGGAAGCCACGTTCCCCGACGGGACCAAGCTGGTCACCGTTCACGAACCGATCCGTTGAGGGAGGATGGCATGATTGATCCAGTCGGGTCCGAAGGAAAGGACCCTTCACCCTCTCCGATCTCCGACGCTCGCGGACTTGATCCGCGAGTCCATGCTCAGGCGCCGATGCGGCACTCTGGGCACCCGGGTCAAGCCCGGGCGCGGCGTGAATTGGGGTGGGCTGGTCAGTTCTCCCTCTC